>Ga0182004_10001019_pt1 | contig 19505 bp, 21 predicted proteins | sample Sormic07211540_1_FD_120479 | JGI IMG/M metagenome (GOLD analysis project Ga0182004, IMG submission 120479) | Endophyte microbial communities from Sorghum bicolor roots, Mead, Nebraska, USA - 072115-40_1 MetaG | ecosystem: Host-associated > Plants > Roots > Unclassified | place: USA: Nebraska...
AACAATAAAGACGATGACAGACTAATTGTAGGATCCCTATTCCTCACTCCTGTATAGGCGAACTTGGCATAACTGCACAAGTATCAAACACATGGATGTTACACACGACAATACACAAAAAGTGGAACCTAGCACGGGTCGAGCACCGCCAAATCCCTTCTCGATCACATCTCACATATAGCCTTCCTAATCACCACCACGTTAGCATCCCATCCAACGATCAAGAGCTCCATTCGCTTATCTCATAAATCATATCTTTTCTAGCAGACAGTAATGTTTTTCTCTTACAATAAAACAGCAGCAAACAATACTTTTAGCTATAATTTTTCGGACCAACGAACATGCTCCAGAACCAAAGAGTCCTAAGCAACCTTCCAAGGGACCAAAACCGTCTCCTCCTTCAGTGCTCACTGGCTCACATCGCTCACGCACGCGGCACACGCCACGTCAGACAGCCACCCCGCCCGCTCCCGCCACGGACCGAGTCCACCACGCCACGAGCCCCTCGCCATCGGATCTCCGATCCGACGATTCCGATCCGACCATGCAAAAACGAAACGAAAACAAGCCCGCCGGCGCCAACCTGCAAAAAGACGGGGAAAATAGACCGGGCCGCGCGCAGCAGGAAATGGCGCCAAGCTCGCGCGCGCCAATCTCCCGCCTTCTTCTCCCTCCCTCTATTTCCCCACCCCACCCCGCCCTCCTCCTCCTCCTCCCAATCCCCGCCCCCATCCATTCCTAGGTCCCTACCCCAGCTCAGCAGCTCAGCTGCCCCTCCCCTCCCCTCATCCCACTCCCTAGCGCCAGATCTCCCGGCCTCCGCCATGGCCTCCGACGCCGCCTCCGCCGCCCCCGTCCCGGCCACGGCGAAGCCCGCGCCGGCCAAGCGCCGCGGCAGCTACAACTGCGGCCGGTGCGGGCTGCCCAAGAAGGGCCACGTCTGCTCCGTCCCGGGCCCCGCCTCCTCCTCCGCCGCCGCCTCCACCGGCGGCGGCGACAAGGCGGGGGAGCCACAGCCACAGCCGCCCCCGCAGCAGCAGACCAAGCCGCGGCGCGCGCTGCAGTTCGACGACCCGTCGCCGCCGGCTGCGTCGGCCGTGGTGCTGGACGCCATGCCGCTGGCGGTCGCGGCGCCGCCGCTGCCGCGGACGCCGCCGAGGAAGAAGGCGAGGGCGGAGGTGGTGGACGTGGAGGAGGAGGAGGAGAAGGAGGAGGATGAGGACGACGACGGCGGCCCGCCGCTGCCGTGGGTCGAGGTGTGCGCGGGGCGGCGGGCGCCCGGGGAGGTGCTGGTGGACGTGCTGCGTCGCCTGTCCCCGCGCGGCGTCGCCGCGGCGGCCGGGGTCAGCCGCGGCTGGCGCGAGTGCGCGCGCCACCTGTGGGGGGACGCCCGGGAGGTCCGCCTCCGCGCCTCCGGGGTCAGGCCCGTCGCCGCGCTCATGGCGCGGTGCCCCGTGCTCGCCAGGCTCGTGCTCGCCATGGACAGGTGAGAACAGGTCGACAGCTGATCTATGCTATGCTGTGCATGCGGCGGCGTTCGCATTTTAGTGGATCGGCGCAAATGACGGCACGGAGCTCGATCGATGCTGTAGAACGTTGCTCGATCCGAACGGGAGGGAAGGGAAGTAACGAACGAACGCCCAAATTCGCTAGTAATTCACCTTAAACAGTTAAACCTGAGTGAACTAGTGGACTGGGATTGAGCTGTGGCTCTTGTGGGCTGGGTCTGGATTCTTGAGTGCAGTGCAGTGCAGATGTGTGATCTGATCTGGTGCCGTGAGATCTCTGCTTGTGGATCCTTGATCGGTGCTTGGTTGGATCCTAAATATACATCTTGCAGCACGGGCAAGTCGTAAATGGAAAGCAAAAGGTGGCACGGATGCTTGTTGGGGGAAACCTAAGTGTCGATCTGATATGGTGAACTTGGATTCTTGCTGGATGTGATTTTCTTAGGGGAAGTCTAGGCATGTTGCTGTGGGATCTGGTCTGATCTGAGAGTAGGAAGCACGGATCTGTTAGCTCGTACGTAGCTTTGATGCAGAATCAGTGTGTGGTTGATGCTAGATAGTGAAGTGCTACTTGGCCTTGTGAGGGGATCAGGCCCTGGAAATCAGTAGTGGTGGTAAAAGCCTCATTAATCTCTGATGGTATTGCCTGTCTGACTAGAGAGCAATGTCTGCAGCAGATGCAGAGTTTTTTAGAAGGAATGGCAAGGGATTTGCTGTGAGTTTATCACACTACATGATAGGAAAACAAATACAATGCCGTGAGTTTAGAAGGAACAGCAGATGCAGAGTTTTTTTAGTTGGCCTTCTGAAGAACAACTTTCCTCGTTTGGTGATCTAAGAGGAACTTGGCGCCTTCTTTATGGCAATTAGGGGTGTCATCTGGTACATCTATGAAGTGATTGGTTTGGGGAATCAACCCACTTTAGATGGGGTGAGGTATCATGAGTCATTTCTCAAATTTAGTGGAACAATCCCATTCCTCATACTAGTACCAATTATTAGCTTGAATGAATGAGGGATCAACTCATTTTATTTGACAAATCAAACAAAAAAGTACAGAATGAGATGATGATGAACTATTCCATTGCACCGCCCCTCCCTCCCCCAGTGTTTGTCTTGTTAGGATTCTTACAGTTCTGATCATGACCAAAATGCAGATGTTGTCTGCCTGCTTGCTCAATTATAATTCGAGGAAAACTGAAATTCTGTCTTGCTTTGTGTTTTCTTGTGGTGTATAGTTTGTATAGGTCTAGTTCTTAATTTCATTTAACACAATGAAACACAGCTCTCCTGTGTTTTTTAAAAAAGGTCTAGTTCTTTTTGGTGCTTGACTTTATGTTTCAACCTCTTAGTTGTGAAGATTAGTGTTCTGACCACATGTTCTTTTCCTACATTTTTAGTGATGTTGATGCCACACTGTTGGCATGCATTGCATTTTCCTGCCCCAATTTACAATCCCTGGATATCAGCTTGGTCAATAACGCAGCCAACAGGATAACCGGGTATGTTGAAAGCTCCCACTACTAAACATTTATCTTTCTATTCATTTTGTTCTTGCATATAATCATGTGGATTCCACTGCTGCATGTTGAATAGAACATCAAAGTTTATTGATCAGTATCTAGTATGCATCCCTTTGCTAATGTGCAGTACGAAATTTACTGCTACTGGCTGCAAACATATAGTGTCAGTGTTTCTTGTTTCTTTAAGTATCTTTGCACTTTATTGTTACCATAAGCCATCTCAAAACAATACTTGCACCTCAGTAATGTTAAATTGGCATTAAGTTTTGTTGTATCTAACTGACACTTGCTGTTCTGCTGTTCTATGCAGGGATGAGCTATCTAGGTTTGTTTCAGAGAAGCGATCTCTGTCAGTTCTTACATTAGATGGCTGTAGCAGTCTTGGTTTTGTCAATGTTAACTCTTCAAGCCTTTCAACACTTCGGTTGTCAGGTCTTTGTTCCCTTACCAAAGCGGTATGCTGAGATATGCCTGCAATTTATTTGCTACACAATTCCTTGATCTTATATCTTGCATAAGTTGATTTGGGCTACCAACTTGTAGGTCATGAACTGCCCCAATTTGAATGAGCTCTCACTGATCTTTGCCGCACAAAATAATGATTCTACTGACCTGGTTGCTCTAATGGATAGTCTGGGCCGCACTTGCCCAAACTTGAGGAACCTGCACATCTCATCAATTCGCTTATGCAATGAAGCTGTGTTTGCTCTAGAGAGTGCTAATCTCAGGTATCTTTCAGTTCATCACATATTGCCATGATCCTTATGGAATGTTTTTTAAACTATGCTGCATGGAATCTTTGCTATGACTCCACTGTATCTTGATCTCAACAGCATGTTTAACCTTCTTTGTTTCTCCTTTCACCAGGGGCCTACGCATGCTGTCCTTTCTACAGGGTTCAAAAATAACAGATGCAGCTGTTGCATCTATTGTTCGGTCTTACGTGAGCTTGGAGCTGCTTGATTTAAGTGGGTAAGCACAAAACCTTGTGAGGACCTGATGTTTCTGTGAACAAACTTCTAGTTTTTGTGCTACTGGAAAGTTACATGGAAATAGTTACTTAATTTTGCATGCTTATATCTTCATTCAGATCTGCCATTACTGACAATGGGCTTGGGATGATCAGCAATGCGTTCCCTAACACCCTAACATTTCTGCTCCTGGCCAAGTGCACAAATATCACCTCATGTAAGTGTCCTTTGGTCCACTTTTCAAAGAGAATTCCAATGCCCATATCCCCAAATACGCTAACAAATTCTGTTCACTCCTGAAATACAGTTGGGGTCCAGGTGGCTGCAGCACAGTTGCCACTCCTTCGTCTCATGGACTGTGGCCAGAGCATATGTGCTAACCCCCAGCCTGAAGCTGGGAGATCCTACTACTTCGGTGACCTAACTGGCGGGATCAAATTCTGCTCTAAATTACCTGTCCAGAGAAAGCAGCAGACTACTTGCCAGAAGCTGATCATAAAGCACAACAACCTGAAGAAACTCAGCCTGTGGGGCTGTTCAGCGATTGATGTAAGTGTCGAAAAAGCTGTATCTGACTGTGTGATTCATTGTTCTGATTCATACACATAGTAAGCTGTATCTGACTATGTGATTCTTAAGGCATCATTGTTCTGGTTCATACACATAGTACAACTGTGTGCTCATATGCTGCTTTTCACGTGTGACAGGCCTTGTATGTGAATTGCCCGGAGCTGGTTGATCTGAACCTCAACTTGTGCACGAATCTTCATCCAGGTCTGATGTTCATCTGCGCTTTGTTTGAGTATCTTGAAAGCCGAAACTCAGGATGTGCACAACAAGTTTTCATGAGGACCCGCCTGGTACTGACATCCTTATGTAACTCTGTTCCAGAGCGGCTGCTGATCCAGTGCCCCAAGCTGAAGGACGTGCACGTCAAAGGGTGCCGCGACATGCTGATCGGAGCCGTCAGGAACCAGGTCCTGAACGAGTTCGCGGCCATAGAGCCCCAGCTGCCTTATAAGCGACTGGCGGACGGGTCGAAGCGCGTGCACGTGCCCCACTTCATGATAGAGCAGGTTTGCAAAAACCCCTCTGGCCTCTGCTCTGATCAAACCAAACCTTCAGTCCGTCTGTCTTCTCATCTCACCAGCGCGATCGGTTCTTCCACTGTCTGCAGCTGGAGGAGCAGGAGAAATTGGGCAGGCCACGGAAGAGCCAGTGCACCGTTCACCCCAATTGGTGATCGTCGTTGGCGTCGCCGTCCTTGCTGTTGAGGAGGTGCGGGGTTGATGCAGCGAGCCTCTAGACCCTGTATGTTCCATCTGGAGTGTGTTGTACTGTACCATGCTCCTTTTGTTCATGCTGTGTTTAATCTGTGGAGTTTGTAGGATAATAACGGTATGCAATGCAAACCGGCCCTACTGTTGATGTACTTTCAAACCGTATTTTGCTCTTTGTTCATCCAGGACAATAATTTGCTATTGCTTCACCAGATTTTGCTTTGCATCCTGTGCTGTGGATGTGTCTGTCTCTGATTTAGAGCAGTTTTACAGTCAGGTCCTCCTGTCATGCGTACCTTTTTCGAATATGACATAAGTAAGAGGGCCAATATGTAAAAAACCACAATGGGATTCCGTACCTTCTCGAGCTTCCGATTTCTGAATTTCTCCTCCGTTTCGTTCCAATCGCACTCCGATTCATCGGCCTTGGATCAAGATCAACCGCCGCCGCCGGTCGATTCTGTGAGCGCGCAACGATAAGCCTGCCATGGAGTTGTCCAGTTCCATCGCGTCCACGGAGGCGGTGGCGCAGGCGCGGCTGCTCCGGCCGCCGTCATTTCGCCGGCCGGGGCCGGCGGGTAAGATGCCCTTCGATCCACCTTCCTCGCGCCTGGATTTCCTTCCGCCTTAACCCTGCGCTCGCGTTTGCCTCTGACTTCTTGGATTTCATCCAATCCAAGGAAGTTGCAAGTGTGGCCTGTCGCCTGGAACCGAACAGATTAGATTTCCAGACATACTGAATCCTGCTGCATTTCGACCTCCAGTTTGTCATGATTCGTGTAACCAAATGCTTTATAGTACCTTCTAGTGTTCCATGCAAATTCTTGCTGCCAGCAAACCTTTAACCCTGCCTGCTAGTGCTAACTAAATGTCTTCTCCTTTGATTCCCCAAATCCAAACTCCCTATGCGTTTACATTGCCTTCTGTTCCGGTTTCGAGGCCTAGCTTAAAACCATGATTCCCACTGTCCCTGCAGGATTCGTGACTTGTAGGAGTTATGCTACAAGAAGCAAACTGATGAGGCAGATGCCTCCGGCCCTTGGTACCTTCCGGCCTGCGTCTCCTCACTACCCAAGTTTTCAAGACACAAACAGCAAAAAGCGAAATGTAAGCGGCTTTCCCCCCTTTTACCATCATGCTAAGCATGTGTTTAATATGTTTGACTCTAGCATTGTTCCTTTTTTTACCCCCTCCAGGTTCCTTGCTATCAGAGACAACAAACCTCACAGATTGAAGCCAAGTAAGCCACTCACTTCTTATTTTATAAGAAAAAAGGTCCATGGCCACTTCATTATTAGCGTACTTGATTACTAATTTTTACCCTGGCCTTGCACTTTTCTCGGTGCTCTGAGGCCTGGGGTTTTGCAAGATGCTTCGTGAAATCATTATCTAATTAGTCACTACTAATTCAGTTATGATACTAGTCATTTACGAGAAAATATTGGACCCAGCTAAGAATCAATGGCCTTTGCACGAGCAGGTCAGCTGGGAAATGGGTTGCACCTTGAAATAAAACAGGATTGTTTGTGTCAATGTTCTAGCTAGCGAATTTGATCATTTTCCCTGATGTACAAATTCCCAGAAGAACCTGCTGAACATCTGGCTTTTCAGAAGAGATATTTATGAAATGATAGAAAATTAGCTGGATGCCATCACCTATGAAAAATAAGTAAATAGTTTTTTTAATTTTTTTGCATGAGCTGGTGCAAAATTATTGTTTTTAAGAAGAGGGCATTAGTACCCCTTTTCGTTTTGGACCAGTGATTCAATGGGATCATATGTAGCAATGCTTTGGGCATGACTCCTTGCAACTTGTTCCTTGGGTTTTATCTGCAATTGGTTGATCTTCTCAACTTTTATCATTATCAGTAGACGTTTGTACTATTGGATAATTGGCATAATGATAAAAATTGATGTTACATTTGAAGGTCAATGGAGGAGGTATATGACACTTTGGCTGAACACCTTCTTTCTGTCTTGAAGAATATCGAACATCTTGATTCAAAGTAAGCCTTTCCTGTTGGTGCTGTTTAGGATATTGATTATTGCGTGATGTTTTATTGCAAATTTGCAGTGATCAAAGCTGGTTTGGTTTTGAATGTCTTGCACTAGGACATGTTAGTTCTTGAACATCGTCAGTCACAGTTTGTAGTCTTTTTGCTTTCACACTTTTTTGTTTGGGATTTTTTAATCAAAAAGCAGAATTGGCTTCTATTGTCCAACTTTTTTTGGTCAGGAATTCTAAACTACTAATTTGCTTCCAAGAGAATTTATAGTGATTGTTCAGTTACCTAGCTTGGGAATGGATAGGTCTGTTCAACATGAGAAGAAATTTCAAATAATAGATGTATTTAATTGCTATTCAAAGCATAGCAAGGATCCTTTCCATTCTAGATCATTTTTGGGTGTTCATTTTCTTGATTTTTTTCTGATCTTTTTGCTCAGTGCTAAATTTGAAAATTGGCATGCTAACAATTTCTCAGACATTGCTGGAACATTTATTAAGAAAAGTTCTTAAGAAATATTCTGCTAAACCAATTGATTGCTCCTGTCAGATACATTGTTGGCCTAGCTGGCCCACCTGGTGCAGGCAAGTCCACAGTTGCCTCTGAAGTTGTTCGACGTGTTAATATGCTTTGGTCCCAGAAGCATGCAAAGGGTAGTGGAGCACTGCTTCCTACCGAGGAAATTGCTGCAATGCTTCCAATGGATGGTTTCCACCTTTATCGTGCCCAACTCGATGCAATGGAGGTTTGTTATCTTTCGAGTGACTGATATCTAATTTCAGCTCTTCCTCAAATTGTTAACACACTTGTGCCTGTAGGATCCAAAAGAAGCACATGCAAGAAGAGGAGGTGTGTGATGTTCTCTGTTTAATCTGTTTCATTTAAACTGTATTTAGGTAAATACTAACATCATAGTTATTAATTTTAGCACCTTGGACATTCAATCCAGCACTGTTTCTGAAATGTCTACAGACCCTAAGAACAGAGGTATCTACCAACGTCCTGCAATACGAGTTCCTGAGTACTGCATGCTATTTAATCTGATCCTCTAAACATCTCGGTTTGTAGGGTTCAGTTTATGCTCCATCGTTTGATCATGGTGTTGGCGACCCAGTTGAGAAAGACATATTTGTTAAGCCACAGTAAGTTAGCTTGGATTTGAATGCGTCGCTTTAGTCATAATATCTTTTGGATCAACTTAATATTAACATCCCCTAACATTGGATGTTATGCAATAGCCATTGTTTATCACGTGACCATATCAACTACTGCTAAGTTCCCAGCTCTTTTTATGAACTGTTTATGTTAAGCTCCAATTTTCTTCCCCTGTTCCTGTGTATGCAAGTTGCAGCACAAAGACTTCTTCATGAGAACCTAATATTGTTGCTGTTCTTTTTTTTAAGAGCGAAGGTTATCCCCTCTTTATTTCAGAGAAGCAAAGTGCACAAAACGTCACAGTCCAGCACAACGTATTCTAGGCCCATCCGCCCACAAGTCCAAACTTTGGAAAACTTGAATCGCTAAGTGATCTGAAAGTGAAGTTTCTAGCGAAATGAGCCTCTCAGACACTGCTGCATCTTCCCAGTTGGAGTTCTATACTGTTCCAGCTACATCTGAGCTTCCTATAACCTCTGCCTTCATCCTCCATATGATCCTTGCCGGTTTGTTTGCAATTTCTTCCATTTGCCTTACCACCAGTTCCAGCTCCTCCCATTCTTGCTATTTGTACAGAGGGCGCCACCTTATCAGCCTTGTTGGTTTTCGCCATCTTCATTATCTTCCTCACATCTTGCTATGTACCCCCTATGTACCCCCCTGAAAACAAAGTGCATTCCACATTTTTCAGATACTCCATAAGAGATAACAAACATTCTTAACAAAATCATTTTGACCACAAAGCCAGAGTTTAGCTACTGATTCAAAATCAGTACCAAGTCACAATGTAAAATTTGTGCTGCTAACGTCCAAGTAATAGAAGCCACACAAATCATCAACATGTCTTCTCTTAGCTAAGTTGTTTCCGGTAAGAAGTTTATTTTCTTACTCAAGAGCAACAAGAAAATTTGTACTCTTGGTGGGATACAGATCTTCCAAATGGACAGGGTGTAAATCAGTAAAATCCCTTTAAAAGAGACCACCGACGTATAAGGATTGTACAGAATAAGTACCTTTGGATTCAAACTCCTAAACCACTGCATCACAATCATCCGAGAACAAAATTGATTCAGCAATTGCTTGAAGCTTAGACCACATATTTGTCAAACTAGGTGAGAAGGTTCTTCTGAAAGTAACTTTCAGATTCTGGCCATCCCTCAAACTAGCAACAGTTTAATTTTTCTCACTAGCAAAAATATAAGAGGCCAGAACTGAACTAATAAACTTGAGTTCCCAAATCAGTGATCCTCCCAAAATCTAATCCTTCTACCATTCCCGAACTTCCATTTAAAACCCAACTTGGCAGATTTAACTGTCCATAGCACTCCTTTTCAAAAATGGGAGGCACCAATATCAGGACAGCAGAAGAGATTGGGGTGTTGGTGTTATATTTTTCATCCACAACCTTGTTGCCGTTCTTCTATCTTCCTATGAGATTGTAACATCTTGTAACTTTTTCCATGTGTAATGACTGCATGCCAGCAGTAATACCGTCTTTCCTTAAATGCTTAAGTTATTTGAAATATTGGTACGAGTGTGGCACTTGTGATTGCTAATTACCTTGACTTTGGCAGGCACAAAATAGTGATAGTTGAAGGGAACTATCTATTGCTGGAAGAAGATGTTTGGACTGAAATTAGGGACTTGTTTGATGAGAAATGGTGAGTTTGTAGGTTCTGCAACTGCAATTCACAGTTCACACTAATACATACCTTTTTTTATCTCCCTTCATCATCCCTTTGACTTTGGAGTGAACATAGTGGTTTCTAATGGCCAAAGTTATGTTCTTAGGTTCATTGACATTGACATTGATGTCTCCATGCAAAGAGTGCTCAAGAGACATATTGCCACAGGTCTGCTCTAATCCGTTAGCATTCCAGCACTACATTATTTATGCTTCATATTCATTGTTTGTTTTGTTTCTCTTGCCAGGAAAAGAGCCAGATGTAGCAGCATGGCGGGTAATTCTCTTGCCTAACACTGTTTTTCCTAACCACATACAAGAACAAAGAATGCATGTATACATGAATTCAGATAAAACTATGCTGTGGTTCCTTCCAAGAATTATTCTTTATTTTGACCTGTATAATCATTTACACCAACTGACTAAAATGATGCCCCCCTTAGATTATTTTCAGAATTGTTCAATCTTATTGGTTTTCTCAGAAAAAAAAACTATATATTACTAGCAATTTACTGTGGACATTTTTCCCCCCTGTTAACCATGTTCAGCAGTCAACATTGGTGCCCTGTCATTCTCCTCAATACTCAGTTTGACAAAAGTTTCTGAATGTTGCTAGTTCTTATTGTCTTGAAATTGGTCTTGTGAATCAGATCTCGTACAACGACCGACCGAATGCAGAGCTTATCCTGGAATCAAGGAAGAATGCTGACCTTGTGATCAGATCAGTGGACTTTTCAAGCTAGAGTCCAGTTCTTTGATAGGAAATAGGATTTGTGGTTCTACTATTTTTGAGATAGGCTGTTATAGGCTGTTTCCATGGAGATTCTTGTGCATATAATAAGCTGAATGCTCGTTTCCAATTTTCCATGGTCATTGTATAGCAGATGGCTTTTCTAGGATGATACATAAAGCCCAAGCAAATAATTTCTTCACTGGTTTGGTGGATCACATCATTGATAGAGGAGTTGTGTTGCAATATGCTGATGACACGATAATTTGTTTGAAACATGGGATTGAAGGGGCTATAAACATGAAATTTTGCTATATATGTATGAGCTAATGGCTGGCCTCAAAATTAACTTTTATAAAAGTGAGGTGTTGACTATTAATGATGAAGGGAACTGGGGTAATACATATGTTGAGATCTTCAATTGTCAAGTTGAATCTTTTCCCATTAGGCACCTCGGAGTACCTGTCAGTCCAAGTTGACTTCACGTGGTAGATTGGCTCCCTTTGACCAAAAAAGGTGGCAAAAAGATTGGGATATGGAAAGGAGGCCTTATGTCTATTGCTCGGAGAACAATTCTGATCAATTCTAGTTTGAGCAATATCTCTGTATATATGTCAATATATCTCTTTCCTAAAACTATTCTGAATAAATTAGACAAGACAAGAAAAACCTTCTTCTGGCAGGGGGAGGCACAAAAAAGAAATACCACTTGGTTAAATGGACTAAGATTTGTAAACATAAGAAAAGGGGGGGAGGGGGGGTGTGGGGTCGGGGGGTGGGGGGAGGCTAGGGATTAAAGATCTAAAAAAAATGAACATCAGTCTCCTAATGAAATGGTGGTGGAAATTAGATAATGAGAATGGTTTATGTCAAGACATTGTTAGTTCAAATATCTTAAGGACTTCACACAGACATAATAATTCTACAATTTGGTATGACTTACCGAAAGTGAAAGATGTAAGATGTATATTTACAAGGGAGGAAGCTATTTGTTCATGATGTTCAGACAACTCTGTTCTGAAAGGACTCTTGGGACCTCTTAGCTCTTTGTTCCCTAATTTGTTTAAAATGTGTACACAACCTGACATCTCTGTGGCTAAAATGAAACAAAACTCAATTAGTTTTACAAGATGGCTGGTTGATGATCTAAGAACTGGATGGTAGAATATTATAAGTAAGGTGGATGAAATCAATTTAACCACTGGGATGTTTGGAAATTTAGTAAGAATGGCTGCTTTAACCACAAGTGATGCTGGCCCATATTTCAAAAAGATCTGGAAAGGCAAAATACCTGCCAAGATATATTTTTTCTTTGGCTTGTTGCAAATAATGCAATTCTTACTAGAGATAATATGATTCGCTGTAAATGGCAAGGTGATTCTACGTGTGTTTTTTGTGATCAAGATGAATCTGTTACTCACCTTCTCTTCCAGTGTAGTATGGCCAGAGCGGTTTGGGCTATTGTCACCCACTGTCTTGGGGCTTCAAATGTTCCTAGAAATTTTCATCAGAGCTAATCTTGGTGCGAGAGATGGCTGCCATTTGGGCAAACTTTTGGTGCTATTGATATAGCTGCAATATGTTGGGCGATTTGGAAAACACGAAATACTGTTTGCTTTCAGGGCAAAACTGTGAAAAGTCCTATCAATATCATCTGCTATGCCTGTTCACTTATGGTCTATTAGGCAGGAATTTTTGGTGAAGAGGAGAAGGAAACGTTGATGAATGGCGCCAATGCAATGCTTCAGATCGCACTACGACTGGTGAATGAGATCCCAAGTTCCAGGAAGCAGGCTCTGCTGGAGGATACAAAGGATGACGATCATGAGGGGTGAAAGTTAGCGACAAGCTTGGTCTTCCAGTTACCAGTCTGTTGGTTACGTTTTTTTTAGTTTACTTGCAAAAAATTTCGCAAAAATGTGAACAGTAGCAATTTCGTTTGTATTTGATAAATATTGTCCAATCATAGGCTAACTAGGCTTAAAAGGTTCATCTCACAAATTACATGCAAACTATGTAATTAGTTATCTTTTTTACCTATATTTAATGCTCTATGCATGTGCCGTAAGACTCGATGTGGCGGAGAATCTCAAAAATTTTGCAAATTTTTTTGGAAACTAAACAAGGCCCAAGTTTGCTTCGTTCTGTCTCTATGTGTTATGGGCTGGTACTCTGGTCTGTGTCTGCCTTCGTGCAGTGGTTGGTGGTGTGGTTACGACTAGATGGGTAATAAGTTGTCTTTCTGTTGTTCTTGTTGTTCTTGTCTTTTCTAAAAACTCTGTACCCAAACTGTATTTCCATTTTTGTTTTCAATGGAAATTGGGAGATCCCTCGTATCGAAAAAAATTTAATAAGATATTCCTTCAGTATGTACAGTGGAGGAATTGTTAAGTACTTTGTTGACATTCTTTTTAATAGAAACACCCTTCAGATTTATGCCCAATATCATAGTTTTGTTGAAGCCACGTATAGGATTGTGGATGCGGATGCATCCACTAAAATTTTAAATATCAATGAATAGGGTTAAAATTTCACCATGGTTATGATTCAAATCTATGTATCTACAAGATAGCCGCATCCCCCTCGAATTTGTTCTAGCTTCGCCACTGACTAGAAGAGATTAGGAGCTTTATTGTTGTATCGAAGGAGCAAAATGTCCAGTACCACAGGCCTAGGCCAGGCACTCTCTCTCTCTCTCTGAATTTGCATCCCGCTTTGTACAATTTTATTCCAGCTGGGAGTAAAAATGCTTGTGAAAGATGTCTACTTTCCAAAAAAAGAAGATGAGGGGTAAATATTCTCTAAAACTTCGGTTTCTAAATGGCCATGATTCTGAAAGTAATAGTCAAACTTCGATGGTAAACACTTCATGTGCCAAACAAACATGCTGTAACCTTCGGGGACAAGTTACCCAGTGGCTCATCAAAAGTTGCTACGCAGCAAAGGGATGGTTATCCATAGATAACAACATCTGTGCGCTGGACAATTTCTTGGTACAAGCAGCACAGATTGTCTTGAAATAAAGCCGGACAAGGGGCAGGCACTTGAAAAGACTCAAAGCTGGCCTGCCATCATTGTTAGGGGACATGATCTCCAAAGGCAAAATATGTTTTGCTTAATTAAACACCTTCAAAAGCACCTTTAGTTGGGAGATACTCATTGCTCCTACTAGGAAGGTGCAGCAGAAAGTTCCCAAAAATCATGGCAACAACTTCCAGCACTCCAATGTCATGTCTCTCCCCTCTCTCTCTAGAAAACAGAGAAAACAACAGCTCAACTTCGGGCAGCTGCCAACCTTGCATTTGCATCATTCAGGACATGGGGCAGGCACAATGTACCAAACACTGGCATGTAGCATAGAATAGTACTGCAGCAGACAGCAAAAGATGCAGCAAAGTGTGATGCCTCTCATAATAGTAGTGTGAAGCTGGGAAGTTTGCAGTGGTTGAAGGGGAGATATAAAACACAGTGCCCCATCACTGTGCACATGGTATGCTCCCTGTCTCCAAGTTTTTTTTTTAATAAGGATCCTGTATTCCTGTCTCCAAGTTGGCTTGGCACCACATATAAAAAACAAAGAGACAGGTATGCAGAGCTGTGCAACGTTTATCCAACCCAACACAAAACAGAGCATCTATTCCATGGAACAACTAAACACCAAAGATGGTGAAAATAACAAGAGAGGGAGAGCGATGATCATATTACAACACAACTTTTTTTTAACAGCTTGAAACAGTTATTTGTTCCACTGACACACCGTGGTAATTATAATTAAACAACTTTTGATGGACAAGATGCAAAAGGGCCCCTTGATTAGGAGCAGGGTGCCTTTGCATTTTGAGCCACCAAAAAAAAAGAAGAGGAGGAGAGAACAGGTAGTGCAAAAAGACATTGTTATAGGACAGGTACATGTTCATGGCTTCTCTTCTGTAGTATAGGACAAGATGAGACTTGAACACTGAGTGATCGACTCGTTTACTGACAAACTGGCACAGATATGATAGAACAGTTGACACACCAAAATGACTTCATTGATCAGGAGATATAGAGGCTTGGAGTTGGAGAGCAGGGACGATATGATACAGAGGCGAGCAGAGCTGCAAAAGCTATGGAGATTGGTTCTTCTTGCACCCATCCATGGTGTTCAGATGCAATGCAAGCTTTCAATCTTCTCCTCAGCTTCTGTTCTTGCATTTCTCCATGGCCCTTGGTGCTGAAAATTCAGAGATGGGAGACCAAATGAAATGAGCAATTTACTTAATACCCTAGAAAATTTCATCTGAACCTTGTCTTTTTGTTGTTGAGATTAATACTCATCATAAATGTCAACTCACCGAGGCCAATGGCTTCTGATCCTTTCATGATCCGAAGGCGCTTGCATGACTCGACGAACATCCTGAAAATAAAATGAAATGAAATGAAAATTCCAAGATTAATGATGAAGCTGATGATGCAATCACATCGCATACTTTCAGAATAGGCAACAATATAAATATAATGCAGGAAGAAGGAGTAGTGCTCACTCCCACGGCACGTCGCCGACGAGCATCCAGTCGCCGTCCTTGTCCTCGTAGGTCGGCACGTACTCGGAGCCGTTGAGCAGATCCACCAGCTTGCTCTCGTTCATGCCGTTCATCCCTTGAGACCCACAGCTTCCTGAATGAACCACATCATCATTATATTCATGCGAGGAATAAAGTTGGTTAATTCTGAATAATCCAAGTCAAGGTCAAGGTACATAGTACTATAGCCTCTGCAATGTACTGCAAACAACCAATCGAGGGAGTACGTATACAGTCAATTTTGAAATTTATTTGAATCTGAGGTTCGGTATGCATGAACGAAATACAGGCTAGCTAGCTAGCTTAGCTCGACATATGGAATCCATCAATAAAAGTAATGTTTTTTTAGAGTAAAATAAACAAATCCATGGCTATATATAGCTGAGCAACAGCAGCAGCAGACCTTTCCATATTTCTAGCTGTAAGATATGTTGCACGCCGATGAACACGCGGAGTATTTTAGAGGTAGATCGAGGTGTCGGAGAACAGCACATGGCAATATAATGATGGAGCTAACTACCTGATCATCTTATATATCAAGCGTGTGCACACATGATCATGATCCACCATCTCTGCTACACATGATGTACAAGCAGCTAGCAGCTGGAGGGAGGAGATGTGTGTTGGAGGGACAATGGGCATTATGCCAGCCAGGGCGGACACCTACCAAGGATGCAAATCATGGAGCGCACCACTGGCAAAACCACATGGCGACCACCACCACACATGCATGATGAATGCCCATGCAATCATGCATATACCCAAGTTCCAATCCAAACCCGTGAAAAATTATGGACTACTGCACTAGTAAGTGGTGTAACTAGTACAAAGGTACTCCTTTTTTAGAGTTTCACGAGCGAAACTACCGTAGTCCCGGCATGGAAAAATAATGAAGATGTCGAGAAAAGGCGGGCAATATATACTCCAACAAGGTGAAAAGCATAGGCGGAGCTAGCTAGGTGGACAGGTGGTCCATAGATCATCCTAAAATTTAGTTCAAACTTAAACTATAGCAGATGAGCTCTCTAAATTCATAAAAATTACACATAGATCACTCTATGGTTTGGTTTTATATCTAAAATGAACTACCTTCGCTCTAAATTCTAGCTACGCCACTGACGAAAAGTGCATATATACAAGAAAGATCTACTGCCTACTTTGATGAGTACACTCCCTCTTTTTCAAAATATAAAGTGTTTCAAATTGTTCAAAAAAAAAACAAGCCAAGCTTCTTCAAGTGTGACCAGGTTTATTATTTATATAATATACTAAAATGTAGAAAAATCTATTACTGTGACGATGTGGTAACTAGTACTAGTAATTGTTAAGTGTGTGTGTGTACCAATGGTGAAGGAGCTGAACATCTTCTCGAGCGCCTTGGACAGCTCCTGGTAGCTCTTGTACATCTTGAGGTCCACCTTGCGCAGGTACGGCGCGCCGTCCAAGCTCACCTTCACGAACGCCGCACCACCGCCAGCTGCCGCCGCCGGCGAGGACTTGTCGGCGTCTTTGCTGCCGCCGGCGCCCTTGTCGGACTGCACGGACATGATGTTCTTCCGGAACGACCGGACCGGTGGCCATCCCACCACCTGAGCCCTGCAGATACATACGTACATATAGATTAATTATTACTACCAGATATATATACATACTTCCCCTGATCTGTCAAAACCAATTACTGATGACAAGATTTTTTTAGTACAGTACTTATTGTGCAGAGATTAAAACACACACCACCAGCTAGCTGACATCCATGCATCCAGATCCAGCACTAGATTTAAAGTATATATACAGTACACTTTACCGTGCAAATTGCAACCAGCTTAATTAAACTGTGTTTTTATAGTACTTTTTAGCCAAACCATGCATGCTTTTGGTTTTGTACTGTACGTGCTTTGGAGCATGTAACACAAGCACATATGTATAGATCAGCTCAACTGTTGTGGTCCATGGACGGGAGGACGCGGTGCTATTGGGAGGAGAGGGCATCAAAAAAAAATATCTTGGAAAAGGAGGAACCTTTTGATTGTGGTGGTGGCACATGTACTGTTTGTGGACGGTGGAGTAGTACCTGCTACCTTCCAATTCAATTTGGCACCTTTTTATCTTTCATGCAAAATGTGTGTGTGTGTGTATGAAAGCATATTTTATACAACAGTTTTAACATCACTACTATATATTTCTTCCTTATTTCGTTCCCCAAATATAACAGACATATGCAAAATGTGTGTGTTTTTTTATAGAAGGGAGAAAAGAAAGTTGGAGGGGACAGCAGATCTAGAGTGGCGATCCGTGAACGGTGAACCCAATGTAGCTTAGGACCATGCTGCATGGGTGTATAGTATAGTCCTCGGCAGGCAACTATAGCTAGGCAAGGGCCCGGACAGTATGGGCAACAGGACCCCCTCAAAAAAGAAGAAAAATATATATATATATATTTTAAACCTACTTACTAGTAGAGTAGTTGTTTGTACGTTCTACCGTGCCATCAATTCGAAGCCTGGAGAGCCATCGATGGATGGATCGATCACGAACAGGAGGCAAGTAGCTAGTGAGAGTGATGTGGAAAATGATCGATGTTGATGTGGACAAAAATGACACTGCTGTTAATTACTGTGCCAGCCTGCAGAGAAAGAGATCTAAGAGAGAGGGGAGATTAGATTAAAGCATGCAAAGGCAGCAGCAGCAGCAAGCAGTAGTACGTGGTGGTGGGCTGTTCTTTCATTGTTTCTTTTATCGTGTCGGCACTAGCCGCTGTCTCCCCGCTGCCCCACACGTAACGTGCCCATGTCTCTCTCTCTCTCTAGAAGTCCTCCTGCATTGCCTCATATCATATCCGTTTCGTTTCAACCAGCTGGCATTCATGCATCGTCGTCGTACGTGTTCTTCGATGAACAAGAATGCATATGCATGGTTATTGTTATGTAATATATGTGTGTGTGTGTGCGCGCGCGCTAGATCCAATTCAGCTGTGTGTTCTGTTCTAACTTGCTGCATGAAAAAGAAAAGAAAGAGAGAGAGAGAGAAAAGTTTGTGTGCTTTCCCATCCCCTAGCCTGCACGCAGTTGGCCGTTTGCATCGATCTTTGCTATATATGTTTGTTCTCGTTGTGCCAGTAGTGAGTTGTGACGTCGGATCCAGATCTCTGCAAGTTTATTTTAGGCGTACACGTATGCTGATCTGGTTCTGGAGGTTAATTAGATATGATCGATCGAGTACACTGTGCATGGCCTGTGTGATCGATCGATGACAAGAAAAATGGCCCCAGCTAGCACTCTATATGTCTTTGCTTGCTCTAGTATATATCTTTTTCGAAATCCAAATCTAATAGTACTCCTGTTTCCTCAAAACAAAAACAAAAAAAAATCCAAATCTAATGTAGTACCTGTGCCATGAAAAATATATAGGCCATGCATGTAAACTTTTCACAATTAAGAGGTTAGGTTATTGTCGTCGTCATATGGCTGCATGCACATGAAGGAGTCGTGTGATGATGATCGATTCAGGCCGTTTCACTGTGTATATGTTGTACTGTACCTCGAGAGAGCTCTAGCTAGCTAGCTAGCTAGTCCGAAAAGCAGCCAGCTATATAATTAAGGCTAAGTTTGTTAACTAGCTCCCGCGCGCATCATGGCAGCAGCAGGTTCTTCATTAGCTTTGGATTTCGAATTTATTAGAGATATACTATATAGTTACAAAGGATCTATATATCTAGCTAATTATATATATATATGAACAAACAAATGAACTGATCTCAAGAGAGAGATATCATCATTAGTCAATTCGATCAAGCGGATGCATGGGCGCATGCAGAAATATATGAGACGATTAGAGAGCTAATTAAGCAAGCATGCATGCACGTATACGTCCGGAGCTAATAAGCTCAGAGGCTAGACAGACAGGGAGGAAAGGAAACGAGAGAGTGCTCGGACGGACGTACTTGGGGGCGCGCGGCTTCTCGGCGGGGTCAGCCTGCACGGCGGCGGCGGTGACGACGCTGCTCTGGCTCGGGGACCTCTTCATCTTCCCGCCGACGGCGGCCTCCTCCGCGGCGGCCACGCAGCCGGCGTCTTCCTTGGCGGCGGC
>Ga0182004_10001020_pt1 | contig 19494 bp, 16 predicted proteins | sample Sormic07211540_1_FD_120479 | JGI IMG/M metagenome (GOLD analysis project Ga0182004, IMG submission 120479) | Endophyte microbial communities from Sorghum bicolor roots, Mead, Nebraska, USA - 072115-40_1 MetaG | ecosystem: Host-associated > Plants > Roots > Unclassified | place: USA: Nebraska...
TTGCTCCACATAGTACCTTGCATGTCGTTTTGCCATTGCTAGCGGTGGGCTATTTTGTCATTGCTCCATATGGTACCTTGTGGGCTGTTTTGCCATTGTTGGGAGGCGGCGACACGGTTGGGATGCGGGCGACGCAACTTGGAGGTGGCGGCGCGGTTGAGAGGCAGCGGAGAGGCGAGCTGGGAGACAGCAGTGCTGGTAACCGGGCGGGGTCGTGGCTGGGAGGAATCGCGAGTAGGGATCCCGTGTGACACAGCCGATCCCTTTCCCTGTGGGCCTCACCTCAAATAGCTCCAAATAGCCCAAATAAGCACCTCTTTGGGGGGATAGTTTTTTGGGGGTGGGTTAGATGTAAATAACCTCAATCTAACCCTCATGTTTGGATACTTTAGGGCTATTTGAATCTCAAATAGCTAAATCTAACTCTAACCCATGGATCCAAACATGGCCATTGTTTTCACGATGAAGGGAGTAGTATATGATTTTGAGTAAAATTTTGGATTTTGTGTACTGTAGTACTTTCGTTTGTTTATGGTCAATATTGACCAATCATAGACTAATTATGGTTAAAAAATTCATCTCGTGATTTACAGGTAAACTGTATAATTAGTTTTTTTCGTCTAAATTTAATATTATATGCATGTGCCATAAAATTCGATGTGTTTGAAAGTTTTTGGGAACTAAACAAGGCCTCTGTCATGTGCACGGTTCAATTCGTTCCTTCAGCGTAACGATTGGATAAGCTTCAAATCCTGGGCCGAGCCCAGACTTTCCGTACCGGACACAAACCAAACCATCCGCCAGCCTCTTCCCCAAGCCCAAGGCCCCACAGACATTTGAATTTGCTTTATGTACTGGGCCGCAAGGGGTACGGTGTGAACACAGAGAGAAGTTTCCAAAGTGTTTGCCCGAAAAAAAAGAAGTTTCCAAATTGTCAAGATTCTCTTCTTCATTAGTTAAAAAAATATTCTCCTCCATTTGTATTTGTACTTGTACAGTACTCACTCCATTTCTAAATAACTATCATTGTTGATATACGTGATATAAGTTTGACTTGATTCATAGAAAATATATGTAACTAAATATTTTTTAAAAAAACTAGATTCAAAAATCTTTTTAATGGTACTAATTATGTACCAGAAATATTAATATTTCTATTACATATTTAGTCAAATATGTTTCTCAGAAAATGAAAGATAATATTTAGAGAGAGAGAGAGGGAGGGAGTAGGTTTGTACCACAAAACGGAAAACGAAATGGACATGAGAACACGAACGGAGCTATTGACAACAGTTCACGCGCTACCCTACCTAGGGCGGCACACATGTTTCTTCGTGCTCAAACTGCAGCAGAAAACCTCAATCCTGTTTTCTTGCATCCTGCTCATCAGGCCGGATCGGGGTTCTCGTTCTTGACCTGTAGAATGTAGTGTGGAGTCATGAACCAACGGCTCTGCCGAGGGTTCATTGAATGAACTTCATTCGTTTGTGCTGCAGCTGACCATCTATCGTCGCTACTTCCTTGAATGAGTGATGAATGAAGAACGTACGCAAGGAAGATTGTGCAGGCAACAGGAATCGTCGTTGTCCGGTTCCTGATGGAGATGCTTATAAAAGTACAGATGTCGTCCTTCCGTTTATGTGGCCGGGTGTTCATACGTGTAGTAGTGTGAATGTATATTAGCGCGCGCGTCTGCATGTGTACTTATTCATTCATAGAAGTGGATGTACATGTACTTGACTTGATTCAAGAAAACAAGCAATTAATCTACTCCCTCCATCTCAAATTGTAAGTCATTCCAAGAATTTTGGAGAGTCAAACTTTTCTAAGTTTGACCAAATTTATATGATAAAATAATTATTATTATGATACCAACTAAGTATGATTAGATTCTTCTTTAATTATATTTTCATAATATACTCACTTTACGTTACAAACCTTAGTATTTTTCTCTATAAGGCCCTGTTTAGATTGGAGATGAAAATTTTTTGGATATCACATCGGATGTGTCGGAAAGATGGATGTCGGGAGAGGTTTTTAGAAACTAATAAAAAAACAAATTACATATCTCGTCAGGAAACTGCAAGACAAATCTATTAAGTATAATTAATCTGTCATTAGTACATGTGGGTTACTGTAGCACTTAAGGCTAAACATGGAGTAACTAGGCTTAAAAGATTCGTCTCGCGATTTTCAACTAAACCGTGTAATTAATTTATTTTTTATGTACATTTAATGTTCCATGCATGTGTCCAAAGATTCGATGGGATGGATGAAAAAATTTTAGGTGGGAAACTAAACAGGGCCTAAGTTTGGTCAAACATGAAAATATTTTGACGCTCCAAGATTCTTGGAATGACTTACAATTTGGAATGGAGGGAGTACATGATTAGCGTCTGCCTCCTACGTACCTGCCATCACGACAACTACCGCCAAGCTTAACTAATTAAGGCCCCCTTGTTACGACTCCACGTCACTAGTTAAGACCTCTTTTTAACCTTGAGCTCTATGAGCATCTTTATTGGTGGAGTTGAAACTTTTGTGGTAAATTATTTAGTAAAACAGCTCCACATATAAAGTTTTTTAAAGCATGTTCTTAAATGTCATGCAGGATGAAGTGAGGCCACTATTTTTAGCTGCATCTCACTTCAAACATATGTGAGAGCAAAGTTCCCGTTGAATTTATCACCTTCTTGCATAATCAAAGATCACGACCCTATACTGACGTAGGCAACATCAACTTGCACAAGGATCATATAATTCATCAGGCCTAGAGTACAACTCAGATTCACGGGGAAGCAACTTAGTTTTAAGCATTTCATAAGTAAAACTTAAGCTATCTTTATTATTTTTTTGTAAAACAACTTGCCAGGAAGATAGCAGCGTGATAGATCGAACTAGGAGACGCTAGTATTTTCAGCTCCATCCAACTTCACCTGAGAAAGTGTGCTTGTGAGAGAACTGAAAACAACTTTTAGGAAGAAGCTGTTTCATCACAACCTGTTTGGTAAAAGAAATAACTTTACGAGGCTATGACAGAAACCCTACCTAACAGACCTAAGAAGTGATGAACCGCTATGTTAAAATTTATTTCATCCAAAAAAACTGTTGTCTTAATTTTCTTTATTAACACTATGTCACTTATTTAAAGCCCATAAAATTTATGCCGAGAGAGAGAAGCATTAAATATAGACGAAAACAAAAACTAATCACACAGTTTGACTGTAAATCACGAGATGAATCTTTTGAATCTAGTTAGTCTATGATTGTATAATATCTGTCAAATAAAAACAAAATGCTACAGTACCAAAATTCGAAATATTTTTGGAACTAAACAATGCCTTACCTGCATCCTGCTGCTCTCGTGTCTCGTCTCCTCCTATGCAATAGCTCGACGACTGACACTGAGTGTGAACGTCCATGTCGTCGGGTCTCTGACTTCGCGGAGACGAAACTGCACCGAAAGTTCCTGCCGGAGCCTGTCGTCCAATTTTTCCTCACTTGTGACGACTTGTGTTTGATTCGCTTCCCCCTGCTGTCACTCAACAACTTGCATCGTTGCACGTAACATATATCCGTAGTGTTCGCGTCAAGAAAACGGCCCAGAAGGCCAGAACTCGACCCCTTAAATTTTCTTGTGTTGGCAATGCTTGTACGTAAGGACGAACTGCACTGCCGGCTCACGACACACGAGATTATGGAACAGCCTCCCGGTCATTAGCAGTGTCCTTGCAGAGATCACACACACTACTTCCAAAGAGTTTTTTTTTGATAATATACTTCTAAAGAGTTTTTAGAGACGACAAAAATCGGTTTATAGATGTGATTTCTTCAACTACCTCTACTCAAGCGTCTATGAACATATAATCAATGCAACATTTGGTATAAAAGGTGTCCATTTTTTCAATCTAGACTCATCGGAGAAACCCACTAGAAAAGCAACGCGATCCTGTGAAATATAAACATGTGCTTTCTACCACATGCCTTATATAAGTTTCTCCTAGTAGTAAAGCCGTGGTCGTAGAAGATGTCTCTAGTTCTAGCGATATCATCCCTAGAATAGCATTTCTAGTGACACTTTTAAAAGTAGAGGTTGTAAACATCAACTGACTTTAGAAACCGATTTCTGAAGATAGACTATCTCTAAATCTGTTTTTACATGCAATTTGTATGAATCCACCTCTAGAACAAAGGGGCACCTTCTAAAATCATTTCTTAGAGTCTATTTCATTTAGCTATGAGATATTGTTGTGAGTTGTGAGCTATAAAAAAGCTATTGTGAGCTATGTGTTGTTGAAAAGATGAAACTAATTTGGTTGAAACAACTATAAAAACTATTTCCTCTCTCTATCTCCATTGAAAGAGTTGTGAAACGTCTTCCTATTTGCAAACATTTGGAAAAGCAGAAAGCCCCAAAACGGACACTGAAATATGTGAAATTGGTTGTAGGTACACTATGCGGTGTCCTACAACAAAGAAAATAATATCCGACAACAAACAAAAAATATTTCACCATCCCACAACCAATGTAACATGTTTTTAGTGTCCCACAACAAAGTTTTCCAAAAATATACTATACGAAATCACCTTATTTTGAAAAACACCTTCTGATTCCACCCTTTTAGTTGGTGTTCTGTTTTTTTGGCAGTAGAAACACTTTGCAGACATTGAACCAAACACAACCTTAGTGGTGGTGTTGCCACACGTTACTTCAATTTGAGTATTGCTGTCTAAAGGTTTGTTGGTTGTTTTTGCTAGAGTTTATAAAGATTGAGGCCTTGTTTGTTTTAGCTTTTTGTTGGCTTCTGCCAATGATAAATCAGAAGCTGAAACCAAAAGTACATTGTTGAGTTGGCTTTCTAAAACTAAAAAGCTAGATTATGAGAAAATGAATTAAAATCTAAAAAAACATGATGAGATGAGCTTTTTTAGTGTGCTAAGAAGCTAAAAAAATTATTACAAAAGCCAAGAGTTAAAAAAAAAAAGATAGAAACCAAAAGTTAGAAAACTAGTTTCTTAAAAAGAGAAAAGCTGCAACTTAAACAAAGGCCCCAAAAGCTCTTGTGAAACAAAAAGAACAGGACAATCTTCCGGGGATATAGATGTAGTGTGCACGTATTTGCGTTTACACTGTGATTTTAAACGATTGCGTTGCTTGCGTATATAATATAGGGTGCTCAGCAGTCTCTACTTCACATCGTTATCTTATCACCTTTTCTTGCTTCCGTCTTCGGAGACGTATGGGCTTTGACGGCGAGGCAGCATGCATGGTCAGAGAGGTGTCGTCGGCTCTAGAAGTCCTCCTCGGCACGGCCGAGAGGTGCCCAAGGTGGAACCAGCAGCAGGCCTAGGGGGCCGCGGCTTTCTCGGCCACAGCTACTCCGCCGCCCGCGCCGATTACGACGTCGCCGTCATGGCCGCGGCGCTCACGCACGTCGTCTGCGGCGCCACAGAGCCACCGCGCGGCGGCGAGACGGCGGCGGCGGCGGCGCTTCCGCCGGGGCCGCGGCGCCAAGGTACTGCGCGGTCTCTCTCTCTCTCTCTCTCTCTCTCTCTCTCTCTGCGTTCATGCATGTTTGGTGTTTCGTCGTCGTCGTCGTCACACGTCCCGTGCGTTTCTATGCATGCAGATGCAGGAGGAGGAGGAGGAGCGACGTCGACGACGGAGCTGCAGGCGCGGGCGCAACAGTACAGGGGCGTGAGGCGGCGGCCGTGGGGCAAGTGGGCGGCGGAGATACGGGACCCGGAGAAGGCGGCGCGCGTGTGGCTCGGCACCTTCGCGACGCCCGAGGAGGCCGCCCGCGCTTACGACGACGCCGCGCGCAGGTTCAAGGGCGCCAAGGCCAAGCTCAACTTCCCAACGACGACGACGACGGCGTCGTCGTCGTCGTCTGCAACGGAGACGGTGGAGGAGTTCCCCGACCTCGGGCAGTACCTGCACATACTCCAGAGCAGCGACGACGTCGACGTGCGGGCCGTCGCGGCCGGGCTGCCGCTGATGAACCGCCTGCCGCCGCCAGGGGACGGTCAAGGTCAAGACCACGGCAGCAGCGGGCGCTAGACACACGTGGCGTCGTCGCACTCTCGCGCGGCGCTTGTGATCGTACGGTTCACGGGTTCAGAAGCTCTCGTTACCATGTCAATGCACGCGCGGTCGAGCATTTTGCTGTCATCAAAGAATGTGCCATGGGCATTGGGCGTGACCACAGCCAAGTTCCTGGTATGTAGTTACGAGAAACACGATACGTAGAATGTGGTACACTACTTGAAAAAGATTTTTTCGTTATTGGAACAAAACTGATCCATATGTTCCCGATACGTGAACGTATAATCCTGGGACGAGGAACATAGCAGCGTACCACGTTCCCGGTGACTGTAGGGCGCCGTGACACCTGATTAGAGTTTGCTTGCCAAGATGTGTGGTTGGGTACTAGGGTTCAATGAACCAGCGATTAATCAATTGATTGATTAATGGGTTCACGCAGGCTTGACAGCCACAGTCCTCTGACCTGCCCACCTTGGATGTCACGTCTATCATTCAGTCAATCTAAAATTTGCTGCAATGCAAAGTGTTTTGTAGCTTGCCAACATTCGATTTATCACGCATGTGCGAGTTATTGCTGGTTGCTGCTAGGACCTGTGGCTGACTCTGGTTAACTCATCAGTTGACGTAGTTAAGGTCCTACTCTGAAAAATAATCAACAAAATAAATGTAGATCAATTTTGATTGATCAGATATCACTACTATGAAAAGCATAATCAAAGGTGGGCAGGTCAAACGGTGGGTATTTTCGATTTATGAAGACGGGCGCGCTAACACCTCTTTGTCATTGTACTGCATATTTATTTGTGAATAAATATAGAATACTACCCTTTAGCATTACTATAATTTTTTTTTATCAAACTATAACTTCAGTGTAGAGCATGTCTCCATTCAAGATTGTATAAACATTTCAAAAAAAATCAAATCTCAAACTATGTGAACTTAAAATGAATATTTGAGAATAAACAATTTCAAATAAAAGAACTTAGAAACTTATAGTACGTCAACAACTAAAACTTCATTATTCATATTTAGTACTCTAAATGATTTTTAATAAAAAAAACTAATCAACTACAAAGTGGTAGTATACATTGATAACTACACCTTTATTATAGACCATACCAACATCAAAGATTGTTAAAAAAAATTCTAAAATTAAACTTCTTCTAAGAAATTAAAATAATCTTTCAGTACTTCAAACAGTTTCGAATAAAAAACTTCAACTACAAAGTTATTGTTAACATCAATCTTCACGACAACTGGCTGGAATAAATCTCATCTTCATTCAAATTTATATAAAAATATTATAATCTCTTTACAACAATAATTTCTTGAGGAGAGCTTCTTAAATGTGGCGCCACTAATAGACGATTTCTAGAGGAGACACCTTTTAAATGTCCGTCTCTATTCATTGACATTTCAAAATCGATTAACTATGGAGGATGCCCTAAGGTGACTGTCTCTAAAAAATAGTCAATTAAGACAGTCTCTTTAGGATGTTCGCTTCTATAAATGATTAATAGAGGTAGATGTTTGCATGCAACCTGCCAGACTTTTTACAGAGACGACTCCAAAAATACACGGCTATGCTATCTAAAAGTTTCATAAGCTCCCCTTGGATGAAAGCTTTTCTGCATCAGATTAGCTATTAAGCCTTTTTCTTCTTCCAGCTCCTCAACTTTTCCCAATTCTTCCTGAAGCAACCTTTTTATATTTCCTATTATGACCCTTTATATTTTGGCCCCATCATTCAAGAAATTTCTTGACTCCATTGATTCTGATACACCAATAATCAACAGAATTTTTGGCTCTGACCCCATGCATTCTCAAAGCAAAAAGGCTTTTTAGTTCTGTTGCACACTTGCACTCCATATCATTACTGTACACAATGAAATTGTGATCAGAAACATATATAGGGTTTTTTCTTTATGTTGCATAAAGGGAAATGTAGCTCCCAATTTTTGATGATGAACACCCTTTTCTAAAGTAGGGTCAGCTCTATTGTTACTCCAGGTCCATTTACCCCTCTTTAAGGGACAAATCCCTTAATTCATACATATTTATATAATATACGATTGAAAAGCTATGAAAAATCTGTTATTAACAAATTTCTTATTCTTGTCATCACTGTAGTATGAAGTATTGAAGTCCCTGGTCCCCACCCATTAGCAAAGGCGCACTCTTAGCACACATATTTGCCAGTTCACACACAAACTAGTCTAAACTCATCTTGCGCAGGTCCATAAACATTAGCCAGGCTAGGTTTTGTTAAGTTTTTTTTATCTAACACATTAGCAACTATAACAAACTCTCCACTTTCAAAGTTTTCTAAGGAAAACCTTTCCAGCTTGATGCCACTTAACATCCCACCAGATTTCCCCTTAGAAGGAATCCAGTGCCATAAATAATCTTTCTGAGGATCAAGTTCTCCAAAGATGTTTTTTTTAGCAAAAAGTTCTCTAAAGATGCTTGAGCAATTGTCTTGCCAAACCATGCCACATAAATGGGCTCGGCCTTGGCGCGCGTGCGTGTGCGAGTTTTGGCCCAACCGAGCCCACTGCATTGTCCCATCTGTCTACAGTCTACTGTAGGAGTCAAAACCATCGCGTCACTCGTCGTCCCCAGTCCCCTCTCCGTGGCCGTGGCTCCGCTCCCAGCCGGCCACCGCCACGCCATGCTCCCTCTCCTCCTCGTCCTCCTCACCGGAGCTACCCCTGCGGTGTCAGCTTCCGGGGACGGTTGCCGTGCGGGCTGCCCGCTGGCCCTCGCCGCCTACTACTTCTCCGCGGAGTCCAACCTCACCTTCATCGCCTCCCTCTTCGGCATCGCCGACTACACCAAGCTGCTCCCCTACAACCCCGACATCGCGGACCCGAACTACATCGTCACCGGGTACCGCGTCATCGTCCCGTTTCCTTGCTCCTGCCTCGGGCTCCCCGCCGACCCAGCCTCCACCTTCCTCGCTGGGTCGCTCTCCTACACGGTCTCCGGCGGCGGCGAGACGTACGGCGACGTTGCATCGCAATTCGCCAACCTCACCACCGCCTCGTGGCTGGCGGCCACCAACGCGTACCCGGCGGGTAAGCTGCCCGCCGCTGGGAAGATCGATGTCAACGTGAACTGCTCCTGCGGCGACAAGAGGGTGTCGCGGCGGTACGGGCTGTTCCTCACCTATCCGCTCTGGGAAGGGGAAACGTTCTCCTCGGTGGCGGAGCACTACGGGTTCTCGTCTCCTGCGCAGTTGGAGCTGCTCAGTAGGTTTAACCCTGGGCTGGACGGGGCCTCCGGGAAGGGGATCGTGTTTATCCCAGTGAAAGGTGAGGGTACAATTCACAATTTAGTTTCATAGTGTGAAATTATGATTTGCGCAAGGGTTTGTACAATTGATTCCTATGCAATATCGGCAGTTGGATTCCCGCTTGAATTTCAATTTGGTAACGTAGGCATGTAGATGTAGCTAGGTAATTTGCGAACAGCTCAGAGTAGCATAATCATGTCATTGTGTTCTTGGTGATCCAGTTTAGCTTGATCACATGTGACTTGACAACGAAATGGCTAATCTTGGGTCACACAAAAAATTTTAGTCCTTAAATATTCCATTTCGTTGGTATAATGGTATATAATGTTTACTGTGTGGTAACTTCAGTTATCATGATTGCTGCTTATTGATGCCTAGGGCCTGGCTATCAGTTGTTAAATCAGTAACTTGATGTATTGAAAATGAATAAAGATTTTCTAGGGTTCATATGCTAATCATAGTTATTGGGTTAACTATTTACTTGATGACGTAAGAGGTCCAACTCAACTTTCAATTGTGTTTTTTATGTTTTTTTCATTTATTTGACTGGTCACTTTTTGCAAGGAATTATACAGTTTGTGTTTAACAACTTAATCATATAGCAACAATTTAATTCTGTTGGAATGCTTTACTATTCCTTTTTTTTTCAGATGCAGACGGTAGTTACCACCCTATGGAATCAGGGTGAGTATGTTCAAGTATTATTTTTAATTTCCGTGGTATTAACAGGTTCAGAATTCTGATAGTTCATCACCTTGTGCAGTGCTGGCACACTTCTACACTTTTGTGAGATATGCTTCTATATTAAGGCTATCAAACATCGACAAGCAAAGTTGGATGGTTTGCTCAATTGACAGAAACAAAGGCAATTAACTCACGTTCTACTACATGGAACAGGAAATAGCCTTTCTGGAGGAGCAGTAGCAGGAATTGTGATAGCCTGTATTGTTATTTTGATTGTTGGCATCTGGCTGTATTATAGGCAGCAAAAGATGAGAAAAGCCGTATCACTCTCGTCTCCAGAGGATTCGGTCCAACTTAGTAAGGAACATACTATCTTTTTGCTCATATAAAATTATAAATTGTGTCATGTTGGCAAACACAATAGTATGTTTTTGTCAACTTGTTATGTGTTTTTTAATTAAATGTCTTTCCAGGCAAGGCTTCACAAACTGAGGGCATGAAGGTTGACAGATCCATAGAGTTCTCATATGAAGAGCTTTCCGATGCTACAAACAACTTTAGTATGGAGCACAAAATTGGGCAAGGTGGTTTTGGCTCTGTTTATTATGCTGAGCTTAGAGGCGAGGTCAGCTCAACTTTTTCTCAGTGTGAAACATGGATAGGCAATGTAGTTGGTGCACATGCACTTGACAGTTCAATAGACAACTAATACCTATGACCCCTTGTGGACTTGCACATAAACAAATAATTTTCCCGTCCTTTTTCCTGTGTCCAGAAAGCTGCCGTAAAGAAAATGGATACAAAGGCATCTCATGAATTCCTTGCTGAACTGAAGGTTTTGACACGTGTCCATCACTCGAATCTGGTTGGTGATCTTAGATTTTTAGCTTTTCAGAGATAAGGCATATCTGGAACTAATCTTAATTTCCAACCTACTATATATATTTTGTTTTCCTGTACTTTCCTCAGAAAGTTAATAATAACATTGACTAGAGTTCGCAGAAGATTATATTTCTTCAATATGTAACATACTATCAGATTTTTTCCTGTTGGAATAATTTTTAATTATTCTTTGGTACCCACAGGTGCATTTGATTGGCTATTGTGTTGAGAGTTGCTTGTTCCTTGTTTATGAATTTATTGAGAATGGGAACCTAAGCCAGCATCTGCATGGGACTGGTAAAGTTTTTCTATTTGAATGTATCACATTACACTTTCCTTAAGGTATCCAGCACATATATTTCTTGTAGGTTATGAACCTCTCTCATGGACCAGTAGACTGCAAATTGCTCTTGATTCAGCAAGGGGTCTAGAGTATATTCACGAGCACATTGTTCCAGTGTATGTTCATCGGGATATCAAGTCTGCAAATATCCTGATAGACAAAGATTTTCGAGCAAAGGTTGAAACCATTCATGAAGATTTCTATGTTTTAGCCATCTTATGTGCAATACCAGTGGTACCTTGCAGGTTGCAGATTTTGGACTGTCAAAACTTTCAGAAATTGGAACTACATCACAGTCACTCCCATCACTACGAGTTGTTGGCACATTTGGTTACATGCCTCCAGAGTAAGTACTCAGGGTACCAACTATCTTGTTCATTTTATTCAGTTCGCATGAATGTGCACACTCTCAAATAATATCACAGTCTTTTTTCTCGAATACACAAGAGCATTGTGTATCATTGTATTAAGAAGATAGAAGTTTTAATAAAATACAAGAGTGGCTGTTCCTGGCCTGAATGAAACCACGGAGGGGCTACATTTTGAATATGACAACCCTAGTGGATCAACCTAAACTACGTGTGTGGCCTATGGCTCCATGGCCGAAGGCCAGCGACCTCGGTCACTGGACATCCCCTTGCAAGCTGGGAACAACTCGTTGAGGGCCTCAACGTCTGTAGCCAATAGGTCGCACTTGAAGTAGGAGTCGTAGGAACACTTGGCTGCAGAGGAAGACGGTGCTGAAGGTTCCAAGAACCCCATCTTCTTCATAAGCAGTACTTCGCCACGCTTGGACACCGGGATGTGGTCCATCTGCAGAGCAGCAATCCGCCTGCTCCAAGGGGCAAGGCCCGCTTGGGCGGCGGCTTCTGCTTGGGAGGGGAACTGATGAGGGGTGGTTGCCTCACCACAAGACTACTATTTACAATCCCAACTGGTGCTTCTACATTTTATTAGTACCAAAGAGTTGTCTGATTGACAGGTATGCTCGGTATGGTGAGGTTTCTCCTAAAGTGGATGTCTACGCTTTTGGTATTGTCCTGTATGAACTTCTTTCAGCCAAAGAAGCTATTGTGAGATCAACAGAATTCACTGATGCACAAGGCCTGTCTAATCTGGTAATTTATCCCTTCGATCAATTTTCAATTTGTAACATTTCATTTCAAACTTGGAGTTGGTACTTCTTAGTGTCAATCAGAATGTGTGCACAACTACAAATACACAATTATTCAAGTTGATGAATATTATGTTCGCAACATTTATGGTACTGCATCAGTTGGATTCAGGAATTATCAATAAGTATATTATATGTCCTGGTGATCTGAACTCTGTACCTAAATTTACTTTTATTCCTCTAAGCCTGTTTCATTCAGTTACCTTGGCCACAACAGTTGTCAAGTAAAAAATTGAGTTGCATTTTTCATGTTTAGATGTTGATGAGAAGGAAAAGAATGCACACAATGTAAAGCAGGCTGATCTGTGTTCGTGCGTGGGCATATGTTTGATTTCTCAATCTACTTGTTGCTTTCTGCAGTTTGAGGAGACTCTCAGCATGCCAAACCCTAAGGAAGCTCTTCAGGAACTGATTGATCCAAGGCTAGGCGGTGACTATCCCATTGACTCGGTTGTGAAGGTCAGTAATGCAGGCAAACTGGGCTCCACGATGAGTTCTTGTTCAACTGTTGCATAAGATAAACAACACTATGTGCTAAACTGTTTGATGACCTGTGTCCTCTGCACCAGGTCGCGTACCTTGCGAAGTCATGCACGCATGAAGAGCCCAGGATGAGACCTACCATGAGATCTGTAGTGGTTGCTCTCATGGCGCTTTCATCCAAGGACCATGAGCTAACTCGGGGACAGGATTAGCATACCAGTGCCTTTTCAGATTATTAGATGAAAGTAATACAAATCGATCGTGTACATATGCAATGTATTTTCATTCTGATTTTGTAGCGCTAAAGTATGCCAGTAATATTACTTGCTGCTCGGAATAGACAATTAAAAAACAATAGTTTAATTCAATATATCAGAAGTGGAGATGGCCGAGCGGTCTAAGTTGGCAGATTAAGGGCCTGTTACGAAAGGGCGTGGGTTCAAATCCCACTCTCCACAAATACTTTTTTTTCTCGTTCTGAAATTATAGGCTTTTCTGCTTTTTATAAACGGTTTTTAGTCGTCCAGAAATTCGAGGTGCAAATTAGCGAGCCTATGTCACTCCCTCATCCTGGCCCATGGATACACACGTTAGGTCGCCAGGCCCATTATCGCAATCCCTCTCAATCATAACTGGCCTCGGCCCATCTCCACACATGCGCCAACGTTAGGCTGCCAGCCTGCCACGCATTGAAAAATCTGTTTCTAAAAAAAAAAGCATGGGAGTCTATAGGCTCAAAAGTACTCTACCATATTTATACCATAGGTGATCTAACTGTAATCAAGTCTCTATGGTATAAATATACTATAGGTGATCTAATTGGACGGTAGAGTACTTTTGAACGGTATATATTTATACCATATTTAAACGGAGGGTTGCTCTAAAAAAATTAAAACGGAGGGAACGATATGTGCCATAGACAGCGGATATCTGTTCCAGCAGCGACAAGTGTCCATTTGACACACCGGCAACCTGACGATTTCTCGCGTAGAAGGCTGGATAGATGATCTACGGCACGCTAGCTAGCTAGCTAGCTAGGTTCAACAGATGTGTCAACCAAAAAATAGACAGAAACCAGAAAGCTCCACCGCACTCAGCTTCACACGCTCAGCCATGCGAGACGACAAAGCAGCTGCATGCAAAAATCTTGTGACTTCTCCATGGCGGCGAAACTCGTGTTTCATCACGCCCATTTTAATATAATTAGCCCCTGCCTCCTGCTTTTTCCTGCCCATACTAGGGCCTTATTTAGTTTCTAAAAACTATCTAAAAATATTCAAGATTCTCCGTCACATCGAATTTTGTATCACATACATAAAATATTAAATATAGATAAAACAAAAACTAATTACACAGTTTGACTGTAAATCGCGAGATGAATCTTTTGAGCTTAGTTAGTACATGATTGAACAATGTTTACCAAATAAAAACGAAAATACCACAGTACCGAAAAACAAACAAAAAAAATATGAACTGAACAAGGCCTAAGAGTTCATCACTTGATTATAGATTTTGTTTACACGCTCTACGGGCCATTATTTATTCTTTTCTCGATCACACAAAAGATTTGCTTATCTTTATATTAAGAATAGAAAAAAGTTTAATACAAGATGACGTTCTAAGTGGTCAAAAGAATAGTATATGGACGCTTAGACCCTCCCTAGTGTACTTAAAGTTACATGGTTACATTGGACATTGATCAACCTGACTCGTGGAGCTAGCTAGTAGGCTTATGCCCGGGCTGCCGAGTGGTGGCGGCGCTACTTGCATGAACCCACTTTGCTGTCTAGTGGGAGAAACTCATGTAGCACATTCATATTACCGGGGTCACCGCTGCTGTAGATTTCGTTGTAAGCCTTTAGGACCGATGTTGACAACAATGACATTCCACTAGTTAGTCCTAGACACCTCAAGACAAGGTGCTCACCTCGCTTGGACGTCGTGATATGTGATATACTCGGCGCCGCTTGCTTGCTCCTCTTGGGGAGCGCGGGCGATGTATCTCTAGCGTGGGCCGTATCAACTTCGGGTAGCTCTAGGGCGGTGATTGCCTAGACTTTGTGATTCGCTCAGTGAAGTACTCAAGGCATCTATGTCAGCAGAAGTCATCTGAGGGGAAAGAGTGCGGCTGATAGCATCAATGGTATCCATAATTCCCACATCTCCCGGGGTGGCTGCCCGTGTTGGGTCAGTGTGCGTCTCCACATCTACGATGCCGAGTTGTCCCCCATGGTGGTGTGCCCTACACAGGCGACAAACAGAGGTGAGTCTGTCGTCCAATGGGCAGTCTTTGTTGGGAACAGGGGTCCACAAGCGATGCGTCCACTTCCTGAGAGGCCACCACCATAGCATGCAAGCATCCGCGTGGGCGCTAGTGCTCCTGCTGAGGAATTCGCAACGAGCGATGCGGTGGGCTCCTTTAGCATTGGGTCGACCCACGTGAGAGGCCCCGCGCACAGCTACAATGCCAACAGATCTGGCTCGGGGAAGCAGTGTGCAGCAGCAACAACGGCGGCAGCGTTGTCGTCGTAGTCGAGCGGCGCGCCCAAGGTGGTGTCCCTCGCCGGCTTACTCTGGTGTCGCCACCATCGTCATCGAGTTCCGTCGGCATCCCCCGTGGCATGGCACCCTACACGGCCCCATCTGACCTCGGTGGACCACCGGTGGGGCACATGTTGGGTGGCCAAGGGTGGGTCCTCGCCACGAGTAGGTTGTTGCAGTCAGTCGTCACCCTTCGCCTTCATCGTTGCAGCATGCTTAAGCCGCCTGCAGTCCTTGGCGAGGTGGTGAAAGCCGTGGCAACCGAGAAGTGTCGCTACTCAGTGCTAGTAGAAAAAGCAGTTGAAGCATCTGTCATGAAGGTCCACAGGAATCCTTTAAGCCCGTGGGAGTAGCTCTGGGTAAGGCTCAATCGAGGCGGCCACATGTCTGTGTCTCGAGCTAGGGAAGAATCTCCCACCATCTATCAGCGTTGGGAGCAGAGATCCGTCCACGTTGGCCGAGGCATTGGCGGGCAGGGACACGACCATCTCCTAAACCGAGCAAGTAGCTAGGCCGTGCACCAGCTGAGGGCGCGGCTGTCTGTGATTCAGCTGGCTTCGCCCATGTCCTTGCCGTCCAGCGTCCGCTCCGCCGCAACCCAGAACGGGACAGCATCCAAGTAGGCTGCGGGGTGGTCGTCGTTATTTGATCACAATCAACACTAGAGCAGCACATCTTTGAAAGCCAGACCATGTTGATTCTTGGTTCCCAAGCATGGGCACGGCCGGGAGCACGTGCGGTTCTATACATGCAGCGCCCCACACCACAACACACCACACCGCAACAGCAACTTGCCACGGAGCACGAAGCAACTTGCCGGCCGGCCGGGTCGCGCGGCGAAACATGCAGCGAGTGACCAGCATATCTCCACGCCATGGGCATAGGTAAAAGACGAAACCACTGCAAAAGCGAGCACAGAGAAGCGCCTATACAACACACAATGGAAGCACTGCATGCTGCAAAAGCTTCGGAACTCAAAAAAAGCACCAGGTATTTAAAAAGCCGAGGACGGCATTGCGAGCCGTGGGAACGCACGATCTGGGTCGCTGGAAATTTGAGGCTCTCTGGTCTCTCTCAGCCTGCCCCCATTGGCCATGGATAGCGTCCCCGGCCGGCAATTAACTTTGTGCGACTTGGCTACGAAAAAGAGATCTCTTTGGTTGATGGTGGGCCTTGTTGGGAGCTAGCAGCCATGCGATCCAAGGCTACTAGTTGTGCTAATAATACATGTCCACCGAGAAGATATTATATTGGGTCATCCGCAGGAGCTAGCCAACCTTCACTTAAGACATGCATGTGTTCTTTTGTACCTAACCAGAATTCTTTCACCGCTTTGCGTTAAAAAAAAAGAGAATTCTTTCACCGCTTGCATACCATCTATTTCTTTCTCCCCTCATGTTTTTTTCTTGCTATGAGTTAAATGAACTTTTACTACTTTCCTTCCATTCTCAAACTTCAGTTGTTTTTTTTTTCGAAAGATCAAACTTCAGTTGTTAATTGTGTAGTGCTTCCTCCACATGTGTCAAGTGATTTAATTTCTTCAGATGTGTCTTTCATGCTTTTTGCTAGCTAACCAAATAAAGGCCCTTTGGTTTTGTTTAAAGTAAAGCTGCCAAAAGCTAGACCTCGACACGAGCAAAATTGCAACTTGAACTGTTTAGTGCTCGTGGTTGTTGATGGCTATAAGTACCCTCATGCGGCATCAAGGCAAGGCCCATGCCTCGGTCTCAAACCACCAATAGCTACTAGCTAGCTACTCGATCATCTCTCTCGTGCATATGCCAACCATGAGGCACAGCAATTCCGTAGCAAATCTACCTGATGACAAGCAGCTTCCCAACCACTTGTCCACATCGAAGAAGATGAAGATGAGCAAGAGCGCCCCGGATCTCCTCAAGAAGGCGGTGACGTCGATCAAGAGCAAGACTGACGCTCTAAGAACGAAGCTCATCATCCTGGCCTCCATGCGCCGAAGGATGGCGATGGTCGCCGCCATGTCTCGCAAGGTCCACACGCTCGTGTCGTCGTCGAGCCAGGAGAAGATCATGGCGGCGGATCATCACCGTGACAGGGCTCTCGTGCTAAGCAAGCAGGCAATGGCGCCGAGCAAAGAGCCCGCTGCTGGCAGTGATCACGGCGGTGGTAAGAAGGCTGGTCTTAGTCTCTTTGAGATCGCAGTGTTCGACGAGGAGGATGATCGTCATGGCTACCATGATTATTGGACAAGGTCGTCCCTCTTCGACGATGACAACTGTCAGTACAATGATGATGAGGAAGATGTTCATCAGGAAGATGGTGGTGATGTCGATGATGTTCTTGGTGCGCTCGATGATGAGCCATCGGTCATCGAGGTCATCAGGAGCAACCGGGAGGCTGAAGGTCTGGCGTTCAATATGGACGATGAGATTGACGAGGCTTGTGATCTGTTCATTAGGAGATGCCGCAGCCGGATGGACCTTAGCTTGTAGTGATGCTTGTGTTTTTCGTGCATGGCCTGGTTTCCGTGAATGATGCGACAAAGAGAGCAAAACTGGTACTGAGCGATGATAGAAGGGTGTGGCTGAGATACTATGAAGAAAGACTAGCTACTAGCTAGGGATGATGACCAGAGGGACATGGACTTGTGTGATTCTTATTTAACCCTTAAGTAGCTAGCACGACACACATTGTGAAGTGGCAAATAGTGTTATGCAAATAGACACACAGCATGGAAGATGCATCGATCGGCCCTGTTTGGTTCCACACGTGATAATTTTTATCTCTCATCACATCGAATGTTTAGACACATGCATGAAATACTAAATATATATACTATTTGCAAAACTAAAACAAAGAATAATTTGCGAGACAAATCTTTTGAGCCTAGTTAGTACATAATTGGACACTAATTGTCAAATAAAACAAAAATGCTACGTCTGTTAAATTTTATCATCCCAAACCAAATACCTCTGCCCTGGATCTAACAAGACGACGAACAGTAGTTTGTTTTTAATTTTAATGTATGCTAACTAACATCTCTGATCACTGAGCTATATGCTCCTCACACAAACCAACCTTAGACGAGCGTATATCTCGTTGCAAACAGGCCACGATGATGCCCGCTCCACACATCCGGCAGTGCTGCTGCACTTGCTGTGCCGTGCCCAAGTTCACCCAAGGACCTTCCAACACTTACACATAACACACCCCCCCTTTCGTCAAAAACACCCCCCCACCCCGCTCCCTGTCCCAAAATAAAGCCACGTCTCGCTTCTTGAGAAGTCAAAGCTTTGGAATTTGACCAAACATATATAAACATACTAATACTAAATTCATTTGGAGTAAGAAACAAGGAATGAGGTGTGAACCTAAAGGACCAAATAGGAGACCCAGGGAAGTCTCAAATTTTCTCGCTGAACAAAAAGTGATCGAACTAAGCTAACATATAGATAATGTACCTATCGGACCTTAGTAATGACACAAGAAAGATGCCGAAGCCTAACAAGTAAGGATAGAAGCAAATTTTCACAACACTAGAAAAACCAGCTAAGCCGGAATCACAAACCGGACAAGCCTATTTCCACTATAAAATCTGGCTAAGCCTAATTTAATTATAGCTAAGTTTGTTTTTGTAGATTTCAGAATGAGACATTTTAGAAAAAAGAAAGCAAATCCAATCAACCTATTTCCGAAAATCATAAAATTTCAGCATTAGTTTCCCACGATGAATCTATTTTCAAAAGATTCTATTAAAAATATTAATACTTCAAAATTAAATAAATGGACGAAGAATAACGAGAAATGATTCGTTGACTGCCTGCCTTCCCATTATAAAAGAAGGTTGAGGGAGAGTCCCAGTTGAAAGCCCTAGTTTGGTTTTGGATAATTGATGAAACTTTAGTACTAACCTCTATATTAAGTGTGTGTAGACTCAATGAGGTTGGTACATGCCAAGTGATGGAGCAAGTGATGATCATGGTGATGATGGTGATGACCACAAGATGATCAAGTGCTCAACTTGGAAAAGAAGAAAGAGAAAAACAAAACCCTATGGAAATCAAGGCAAA
>Ga0182004_10001021_pt1 | contig 19483 bp, 7 predicted proteins | sample Sormic07211540_1_FD_120479 | JGI IMG/M metagenome (GOLD analysis project Ga0182004, IMG submission 120479) | Endophyte microbial communities from Sorghum bicolor roots, Mead, Nebraska, USA - 072115-40_1 MetaG | ecosystem: Host-associated > Plants > Roots > Unclassified | place: USA: Nebraska...
ACAGGAGCGATGATGGCGTGGGAAGGAAACGTTGCGGTGGCCTTGGAAGGAAATAAAGAATAGACATACTCGTGCGGACAGATACCTGGTGGCAGAAGAAAGTTTTGGGCAGACTGAAATTTTCACAATTTAGTAGTAGGTATAGATATCTATGCATAAAATTTTATATCCATACCTATACCGATCCAATTCAATACCTTCAAGTATAGTTATCATGTCTCTGGTCACAATATAGTCTTGTGCTGCAGGCTTTTGCTGTGATATTACTAAATAATTATGTGTCATTCATTTAATTAGATCCGATGGTTATTATTTTGGAAGGAGGCGACCGTGTGGTGACAGTGTTTTCGACATGGAGCAGGAGTCGGAGCGGTGCGTGCACGAACGGCGAGCCGTTTTTGACGGCCCAAGATTTCATGCAATTTTGGCGGGTTTTGTCCCATACAATATATATTAAAAAACAAATTTTATTGTACATAAGAGTACGTGGTCATGATAGTATATCAAATAAATATGACCACATATTCAATGTATACTTACGTAATACTACCTCAGTGATATGATCATATACTTCATGTACACGCACGCTTCATCGGTCGTATACACTTGATCTTGAGATACTACAAATACATGTATGAGAGAATAGATAGCTGCTTACTGCAGCTTGTTGCTCGGTCTCCTGTAGTCAAGACCAGGTGCCCGGACATGGAGCATTCCTTGTTTGTCCTCCTCGATGAGGAAGGGCATGTAGGTACCAAAAATCCTATCCCACACCACGAAGAAGAGTTGAGAGTAGTTGCAGTTGCCACCACGTAGCTGGTGGTGCACGTCGTGGTACGCCGCGTTGTTAAAGATGCTGATGCGATCCCAGCTGGGCAACAACGACATGCCGCAGTGGTTGTCGATGACCTTGACGGTGCAGAGCGAGAAGAAGAAGATGGAAGCCCTCGGCGACATGCCGGACACCAGGAAGGCAGTCGTGCCACCAACGGTGTCAGTGACGAAGCTCTCGAGGGGATGTCCGTATAGAGCTCCGAAGGAGTAGGTAACCACGAGACGGTGGTGCCATGAGTGGAGGTTCCGGTAGAGGAACCTGTTGGCGTGCAGGATTCGATGCGTCCCGAACTGCCACAAGTCGAACCAGACCATGCCCACTAAGATTTGGCTGGCAAACTTCAGATACGAGGTTGTTTTTGCACTACTACTGGCGCCCTCTTCTTTGCCCTGTATATATCCGGCCAATTAGATTCAACAAAAATAGCTTGTTCATTACAGTTGTCACAAACACCGCATAGTATATATGCTGGCACGCAATGCAATAATATAATGATCTTAAGCATCATGCATATAGTATATACTACGCACGCACACGCACGTACCTTGAACATCGTCATCACCATGGTCACCGTGGCAACCTGCACGATCTGCAGAGTGAGGACGTTGCTGATGACTTGTCGCTTCGACACATGGTTCTTGCTGTCTTCATGGCTGCTTGGATGCAGCCTGTATTTGGTCAGATACCTAGACTGCCCAAGCATTGCATGCAGGCCACAATACGCCCAATATACCACGATGGGCACCACGACGGCCAAAACTTCGTCAGAGAGTAGTAGTAGCTCCATTTGCTTGCTGTGTTCGAATAGATCGACGTATGTACATGCATGTGCTATGCAGGTACTGATGTGGGTGTCGATCTTGCTACTGGAACGTCTCTCTATATATACAATATACTCTTTGCTCTCCTGACTTCTATGCGTATACCAGGAAGGACCGACGACAATTATTTGACGCGACTGGGTCCGTAAATGTCACCACTATTATTATTTGTATATATATACTACATGCGTTAAGTTCCAGACTAGGTAGGTACGTGTACAGGTGCTTTGTTGTTGCATTGCCTTTCTGTGTCGTGATGTACGTTGTACGGTGAGACCAGGGACTTGGCTCACTTAATGCGTATACCAGGTTGGACTAAGAGCCATGCGCAAAGCTTGGTCCGTATATACATGCGTGTAGACTTATTTAGGCCCCCGGATAATTTAGCAACGAAACAATTCCCGATGAAAACGGTATGAATATATTTTCCAACTGTATATCCATTTAAAGTGTTTTAGATGCGTTTGTGTCCGAGTTAGGACATTTAACATCTGATATCATACAGATACTAAAATCGTATATTTATAATGTCGATGTCATCGAATCATATCCTATCTGGTATGCTTGACGCTTATCCGTATTCGAATCGGAATTCGGACAGAAATATGAAAATAAATATAATATCAGTGATATCTATCCGTATTCGATCCATTTTTATCCATACTTGCGAGATCAAATAGGTAGAATTATCCCTACCAAACGGGGGTCAGGTAAGAAATGTTTCACTCCAGAGAAAATTTCTCGTTTTTATGCCTAGTAAGGAGAAACGCCGGATATATTAGCTGGTTTTCGCGTGATTCTGATTCTTGTCCACCTTCTATATTAGCAACCATAATTTATTTAGTTAATTAATTTTAAGTGAAATAGGTTTAAAATAGGTTGTATTTAAGTTGCTCTCTGGCCACAAAAAAATCTATATTTTTTCAAAGAATAATTTTATTTTATGATCTTTTTATTTAATTCGCTACCAGCCAAATGGTTTCACGAAATGGTTTCGATTCGTTACGAGGAACATTTCCTAACGAGATTGTTTCCTTGATATGTTTCTTTTTGACATATTGGACAGGTCTACTTAAGGAAGGTCTCAAAGAGCAGGTGATTCAAGGGGTTGAGGTGGTGAAATCTATGGTGCTCTATTTCCACAATCAAGATTTACAAACACGTGCACATGAGGAGCATCAGATGGCGACTTTCGCTGGATAGAGAAAATCCTTTTGTCGACTAGGGAGAGCTTCAGTTAGCTGGGTTGAAACTCCTGTTGTCGGCTAGGCTTCTTCGGTGTTCATTTTGTCGTGGTCGGATATTGTTCCGCTATTGTTTTGTTGCTGCATTCGTCGGTGGACGGCGTGGCTTAGCCTTGGCTGAGCGCGTTTTTGGGGTGTTTCAAGCATGTGTTCCCTCAGTGATCATATGTCTGATTCTATAGTTAGATGTTTTTGTTTGGATCAAACATTGACTTTGTAATTTCGTTGCCTTGGTAATGAAATTCGGTTTACCGGTGTGGAAAAAAAAACGAGGAACATACTTGAGAGAATCTAGATCAGAAACATTACTACTACGAGAATCTAGATCCCTATCAAACACATGTTTAAGAAGATCGTTGTAAACTAACTTACCTGGTTATTAGACATGACTATAGATCCGTCTGGATACACATGACTAATTACTAGTTGGACTAAGGTTGGCTGGCTAGTTGGCTAACAACGATTGAAAACTTGGCTAAAAAGTTGTTTATTTATTAATACTTCTGTTTAGATGCATTAGAGCTGATTTAAATAAAAAATAGCTAGCTAATAATTAGCTCGTGGTATCAAAATGTGCCATGTGTATCGATCACCACTAAAGGTAACAAACAGGTTGGCTGATATACGGGTTGAGTAAATACTATTCACGAATTGTTTTTAATAGGTCAAATTTCATACCCGTCGATGAACGAATTAAAGCTGGTCCATGAATCTTGTAGTTTGGTCTTGGCATACATGACCGGTGATCTGGATCGAGCTTAGCTTGTGCTAACTACGACTGTGAAAGTTTTATCAAGTCATCGCCATTTTCAAAGCGGGACAGGTGTAACATTTTCGGCCGGGTCAGCCCATTTTGACGAGACCAAGTAAACAATTATGCACGTACTGTACAATAACATTATATTTCCGGATGTGCTCTATCGCTAAAAGCTTCAACTCCTATAATTTGAAATATTTTTAAATTTAACCAACTTTATGAAAAGAGTATTCATATCTATGATACAAAATGAATATCTTATGAAAATATATTCTATGATAAATGTAATAGTATATCTTAACATTTTTTTCTAGAAATTCGGTTAAAGTTTTAAAAGTTTGACTTAGGACAAATTTAGAAGTTGAAGCTTTCAAAGAAATCGACTTTTTTAGAAATTCGATCAAAGTTTTAAAAGTTTGACTTAGTACAACTTTAGAAGTTGAAGTTTCCGGAGACAGAGATGAAATGGTAGTTTATTTACCTACTAGCATCTTGTGTCCTACGTACTACTCCAATGGCTGCTAAGGGAATCTGCTTAATATATGGAAGAAGGGTAGGCTGCCAAGTGCCAAGGGAATTTTAATGAATGGCTGCTAATCAAGGCAATCTGCTTAATCATCGAATGGCTGCAAGGTAGCACGGCAGGCCCGGTGGCTGCTATGTGTCCTGCACTTAGCAGCCATGTTCCTGTCCTCGTGAATGGAAACAGAAACATAAACTTAGGCGCCGTTCGGTTAGCATGTTCCGGGCCGGGTTTGGGCAGGAATGGTTCCCGCGCTACTCAAAATACTGAAGAGATGACAGGCCAGGAATGGTTCCGGGGTAGGATCATTGATAACCGAACGAGGCCTTAGAATGCTATTTTATAGTATAGGAACGGGAACATTCACATTTTGAGAACGTAGACGTCCTCCAAACGTGAAAGGAACGGAGGGTGATGTTGCCGTTCGACTCCTGCACCTTCCCCACGTCAGGTGGGACTCCTTCCTCTCTCCAATTAGGCCGGCCCCTAGACTAGATACCGGGCCGTCGCTGTTGTGGGCCCAGCCCACCGAGTGGTCGAAAGCCCATTTACGGACCAAAAAGCCCAGTGACCAGCGCCGCCTGCGTCGCCCGCTATAAAGCGCTAGGGTTTTACGACTCGCCTCCTCCACGCCGCCACTCCTCCCAACTCGACAAACGCCGCGCCTCCGCCTCGAACCCTAGCCGAGCGGAGCAAGCAAGGAAATGGTACGTGTTCGCCGCCGACGCCGCCGCCCCCTGCGCCTCCGTGCGTGCGTCCGCTAACGTGATGTTGTTTCTGTGGCTCGCAGGGCAAGGGTACGGGCAGCTTCGGCAAGCGCCGCAACAAGACGCACACGCTGTGCATCCGCTGCGGCCGCCGCAGCTTCCACCTCCAGAAGAGCACCTGCTCCTCCTGCGGCTACCCCGCCGCCCGCATCCGCAAGTGTAAGATCCGCCGTCCCGCTTCTTCTTTCTCTAACTCCGCTTTCCCCCGCCTTCTAGATCTAGCCAGTTTAGTTTTGTCCTGTGATGCTGCTCCGTGTTGCCATACATCTAGATGGCCAAACAGTGTGATTTGGTATGTTTTATTATGTACTTAACTAAACTGGGCGAGCTTTTCGACACTCTCACTTATGCAGTAGGGTTAGTGCTTGTAGCCTTCTGTTCATTATTATGCTACCGGCTTATGTGCTTTCTGCTTAATGTGCTGCTGAATTCGTTACTGCGGGAAATGATGAATAAAACATTGGTCCGTGTTTCTGATTATACTTGACTGACAACAATGTTTTTCCTAACTGATCCCAATTTGCCAATTGCTGATTTTGTGGTACTTTAGAACAGCTGATTCGGATGAACCATGTTATATGCACTGCTGTTCATTCCTTGTATGTCTGGGCATTGCCCTCATTTACATACCTCATTGTATGTACTTTTTTTGTACCTGTTCATGCCCTGATATTGTTAACTAACTACTGAATGAAAGCTATGATGTATCATGAAAATTATATTCGCATGTCAGACTTCAGAGATGCATTGGCATTAATGAGAAGATGTTTCATGTTCTGAGCGTCAGCTTAATAACTTCTGAATTTGATGGGTCACTGGTTTCTTATTCAAAACAAATGTTTCTGCTTACTTCCGCTGTTGAAAACTTTTGGAACGTTTTCTATCGTAATGCTGCATTTTTTACCATTTGTGACTCTGTACTACATTTAAACACTTGTTGTGTGCTTACACTGCTGATGATCAAGTGATGAGCAATTAACTGATCTAACGTCATGATTGGAGCTATTCTCCTATGATTACTAAGTTTTAAGTCTCTTGTTATCCCGTCTTTATCCTTGCGCATCAGATTCTGAGCAGCAGTATACTAAACAATGAGTGTCACTGTTTCTCTTTGAAAATCTTGACAATTAGGTTGCTATGTTTCTTACCGAGAAACATAGCTTGGTTCTTCTTACCTGTTTCCATGGTCAGATGAAGAGTATTAAACTGCAACAATATGATGGGATTATGCCTGTGATTACCTCGTTTTAAGTCTCTGATGACCCCTGCACATTTTTTTTTTAAAATTTTCTTTGCATTCTGTCTGTTTCTCTCATGACTTCGCCTTCTTTGTGCCTTAACATATTTCAGCTCCGTTTGTTTGTCTCAAGGGTTTAGGTCAATGATGATAGTCTGATTTCTAAGCATTGGTTGGAAATCCTGTAAATTGTAAACCTACTTTTGGGATTATAATGTGTTCAATTCAACTTCATATGCCTTGTTCCTAACCTGGATGAACTCATTGTTAACAAAGTGGTCCATGATTTCAGATAACTGGAGTGTGAAGGCCATCAGGCGCAAGACAACTGGTACCGGAAGGATGAGGTACATGCGTCACGTGCCTCGCCGCTTCAAGAGCAACTTCAGAGAAGGTACCTTTCTTTTGTTTTTGTTGATGCCTGCAATTTGACTTGGGAATTCTCATCTTTGTCTCAAACCTGGGTTACTTAATTTTATTGGTTTTCTTAACTTCCAGGGACTGAGGCTGCCCCGAAGAAGAGTGCCGCTGCTGCCAACTAAGTCTGGATGTTGCCATCAAGAACCTCAGAAGCTAGAAGTTGGGACTTTTTGATTGATGAATTGTACTTCTGAACTATGTAGCCGTAATACTATGAAAATACTGGTTTATCGTGCTTTGAATTAAAGTCAGACACCCAGGTGGTATGATGTATCTTTTTGGTTAGCGTGATTTATTTAGTACCGTTTGATGCTCATGCAATTGTCATCGCTTGAAAACAGTTGTGCACGTTGTACCGCCGTATTAGCGGTGAAATGAGCTGCAGCATCTTCTGAGTTACCACGCTAATAACTGGGCTATTGAGTTGATTGGTGGCATCAGTTCACACGTAAATTTGTTATAAAAGCCTTATCCCAATCTTTGGTAAATGATTGTATGTAAAACTTTTTTCACGATCGCTTCCATGACAAGAATTGGCTTTGTCTCTAGCACTGCCGTGAACATTGGTACATGACAGTAAATGTTTAAAACACATTGACAGTCAAGAAACAGCAGTACAGGATTACTGTCTAGCTTCTGAAGTTCTTGATGGCAAGCTCAGTCCCAACTTATTGTTTCCAGTTGCACTTACACTGACATCAGGTTGCTTAACCTCAGTTGCAACTCAAACTGTAAGTGCTACGATCAACTTCAGTTGCAACTCAATGACCTTGAGTTGCATCAGGAAACAATGTCAGTGTAAGTGCAACTAGAAACATAATGCATTATGTTGATCATTGTAAAAATGGTTCTTTTTTTTTTTGTTACAGGCGATCACAATAAGACGAGTGAATACATAATGTTGATCATAGTAAAGACGGCCTTTTTATTGTAGGGGATCACAATAAGATGGGTGAATACATAATTTTTATCGTAGTACTGGAAACATAATGTTCTTTGGGCACCTATACTATCTTTGGTAATTTGAAAGCACATGTTAATTTGCTAAAAGTGATCTTTTTTGTAAATGATTGCATTCAGACAACGATGAAAGGAAAATGTTTTGCCACGACCACTTCCATGATAAACATCGACAGTAAATTTCCTTTAAGAAAACATCGACAGCGAGTTGTAAAATCTTTTGTCAAGAGTCAAGACCAACGCATAGTATCTGGACGGGATGATAAACATTGACAGTAGGTTGAGAAAACATCGACAGCAATAAGAAACACACAATGCTTAATGTAAGACGGCCTTTTTTTTTTTATCGTAGTCGATCACAATCACAATAAGATGGGTGAATGAAACATGTTAAAATAATAATAAGGAAAACATAAGGAAATGGGTAAAATTTAGCCGTCTTTGGCCTTATATTAATCCTCAGCCCTTGCGATGCAGCATAAGGAAATGTTGGTACGCCACGCCCATGCCGGTTCACGCGTGGGTCGATCAGTGGCCGCCGGACACCTTGTCCTTGACAGCCGCCGCCGCGCCCTGGACCGTCTGCGCCACCTGCTCGGCAGCCTTGGCACGCCCACGGACGGTGTGTTAGCAAGCACGGTCACCCAGTTACTCTGCACATGCGGCGAGGAGAGAGATGCCTGCCGTTCGTTACCTGCTGAACGGCGCCGGCGGCGCGGTGCAGCTGCAGCTGCGCGCTGTCGGCCGGGACTCCGGCGGTGTCGGCCGCGGCTCCGGCGGTGTCGCCCACGGCGCAGGCGGCAGCGCCAGCCGCGCATGCGGTGGCGCCGGCGGCGTCCTTGCCGCACTGAGCCGCTTGCCGCGCCTGGCACATCACAGTACACCGGGGTGAAGTGAATTTTATGCCATATCATATAAATGCGATGTGTAAATCTGCTTGAATTGGAAGGAGGACGCCGGCCGGAGCTGCTCACCTCTACCTCAACGTTCGACATTGCCGATGATCTGCTTGCAACTTCTCACAAATCACTTTAGGAACGAGCGGCGATATTGTTTGATAGACAATCAGGCGCTCTGATTGGTTTATATAGACAATCTTGGAGATGCTGCAGCATTGACAAGTGTCGGGCTGATTTTGAGTGGCGGATCGAGAGGGAAGCGGTAGGTGTGCTTGCATTGTGAATCCTGACCACAAATGCCCATGGCTAATTACTGCTAGTTGAGTTCAGACCATGTTTAGAGCATCCACAAATAGGCAGGCACAGAAAATAGAGAATTTGGAGAGAGTTTCAGATTTTGAGCATCCATTCATCACACAAGTGGGGGGAAAAAAGTAAATCATTTTTTTCTTTATACTTCCTCCATCCGACCCAGAAGTGAGAAGCTAATGACTCTGCATGCCACGTGGAGAAAAAAACTAACGAAACTTGAGATTTTGATAACATATTTCAAGTTTCAGCTTCTGTTTCAGAACAGACGGCAAACCTTTGATCAATTCAATGGCTTGATTTGATTTCTTCAGTCTCTTTGGGGTGCTTGTGTAAGGAATTTTGTAAAGCTTATTCAGCTGCTTACATTAATCTACAGAATCTATATGGTAGGTAATCTTCACAGCAAACATTTGTCTACAGGCTAAAAAAACCCTGCTTTTCGTTGGAAAATGAATTGAAAGGAACTAGATATAACTAAATTTTAGCTAAAACCCGTTTGGTTCCACCAACTAAAATTTAGTTGGTGGAACCAAACAGGGCCTAAATGTCTAGATATAACTGTCTCTGACTGATTGGCATGCATGCAATCCTCAGCCTCCTTCTCGATACAATGCTTATACGGTTATATCTAGTTCCTTTCAATTCATTTTCCAACGAAAAATGAGGGTGAGGTGATTGAGCCATTCGTCTCCCTATATGCAGATATGAAGAGATACTAGAAACTACTTAGGTGACCCTTTTTGGTAGGGCTCGTTCGGCTCTGACTCTGTCTCTACCTCCGTGCTATATTAACCGGAGGAGCTATAAATTGCCCCCCCCCCGTTCATGTTGTTTTGGAGAAGAGAGATAAAAAAGCTTCTTGATATAGTAGCTGCTACAGTGCACTTGGAGGAGTAGCCGTAGCCCTTGAGAGTCATGCCAACCAGCCCTTAGGGCGTCCCCAACGGTCTCAGTTAAATCGCCGGCTACTGTGTCGACGAGAATAATAAAATAATGAAACAAGCCAACTTTGAACGCATGTCAGAGACTCAAAAATTTTTGAAAGACGTGCGAGCTAGGCGATTTCTTCATCGCTAGCGCTACAAATTTTCTCATTCTCTCTCTTCCTGATTGGACGAGCTAGTCCTCCTAGCTGTCAGCCATTGTGGACGCCCTTACTGGTCCTGAACAGGAAAACGGAAGCCCCAAACTTAGACCAATGTATGTAATGTTTTAATTGGTTTCCTACTAATAATTAGCGAACGAGCAAGGGCCATGGTGGCGCCATTCACGAACAAAATTTTTCTTTGATTTGCTACACGGCTACTGCCTCTGCCCAGCGTTTCGGTAGCTGTGTAATTACTTGGTAGAGGTTTCGGTAGCCAACTAATTCTTTGGTAGAAGTGTAGATTAACCGATTCAAAAAATAAAAATTTACACCATTATAGGAACAGAGATAAAATCCTAGGTACAATAAGTGTAGGACGTAGTATTCAGTTTGAGAACAGATGACAACGAGCTTTGATCAATTAAATTGGCTTGATTTGATTTCTTCATTCTCTTTGGGGGTGCTTGTATAATTAAGGAAATTTCAAAGCTTATTCAGCTGCTTACATTAATCTACAGAATCTATAAGCTAGTTAATCTTCACAGCAAACATTTGGCTACATACAGGCTCAAGATCCTGCAGCAAAGCAAAATCTAGGTACATGAACAAATCATTGACAGGCACTGAACACGAGGCAACTCAACCTAAGCTATCATGGCGCCTAGTCGTAGTCTGAATCCGGCGTGGTGCTGAACACCGGCCTGTCCTTGTCCACCACCACGGCGGGGGCGACGGCGGCAGGGGCGGCGCTGTCCTTGTCCTTGCCGCTGGTGGTGCCGCTGCTCCCGCTCTTGCGCCGCGGCTTGGCCTCGCCGAGCATGGTGATCACGTCGCGCATGGACGGCCGGTCCCGCGGCGCCCTGGCCGTGCAGAGCACGGCGATGCGCAGCACCAGCAGCATCTCCTCCCGGACGTGCGCGCACCGGCCGCCGACGTTCTGGTCCAGGTGCTCCTCCACCGTGTTGCTCCGGATCTTGTCCCGCACCCACCCCACGATGTCCTGCCCCTCGCCGAACTCCGCCTCCACCGCCCGGCGGCCCGTGATGAGCTCCATCAGCACCACGCCGTAGCTGTAGATGTCGCTCTTCTGATCCACCTTAAGCGTGTACCCGTACTCTGGAATCGAAGCATGCGTCAGAACTCAGAACAATCAATCGCTTCAGATTCATGGATGGATGGATCGGCGATGATACCAACCTGGCGCGATGTAGCCGTAGGAGCCGGCGACGACGGAGACGGACTCGTTGGTGCGCGCCAGTGCGCGGGCGAGGCCGAAGTCGGCGATGCGGGCCTCCATGTCGGCGTCGAGGAGGATGTTGTTGGACTTGATGTCGCGGTGGATCACCGGCGGGTGGCAGTCGTGGTGGAGGTACGCCAGCCCCTGCGCCACGCCGGCGGCGACGTCGTAGCGGGACACCCAGTCCAGTAGCGCGCGCTTCTCCGGCGGGCCGTGCAGCGCCTCCCACAGGCTGCCGTTGGGCATGAACTCGTACAGCATCATGGCGTCCGCGTCGTTGTGCACGTACCCGAGCAGCCGCACGATGTTCCGGTGCCGGAGCCGCCCCAGGAGCGCCACCTCCTTGAGCACGTCCGCGGTCACCTCGCTCGCCGCCGCGTCGCCGTCCACCGGCGCCGGCCGCCACAGCTTCTTCACGGCGATCACGGCGCGCGCGCGCGGGAGCTCCGCCCTGTACACCACCCCGGTCGCGCCCATGCCCACCACGTTCGCCTCCTTCACGCACGCCACCACGTCGGCGCTCGTGAACCCGAGCCGCTGGAACGCCGTCAGCCGCCACGGCCACGCGCCCGACTCCGCGCCCAGGCTCTCGTCGTCGTCGCAGCAACCCCCCGCGTACCACCGCCGGTACGCGTACCGCCCGGCGACGACCGCCGTGAACGCGGCGACGACGGCGAGCATCGCCGCGAGCCAACCCACCGCGACGCGCTTCAGGCGCGCGCTGCCGCGGGCAGCGCGCGACGCCACGCCCGTGTCGCGGCTCCCGAAGCACGGCGGGAGCACGCCGCCGCACAGCCCGGCGTTGCCCGCCAGCTCGTCGGGGTTGATGGAACGCAGGAGACCGTTCCCGGGCACGGGACCCGTGAGGTTGTTGTACGATAGGTTGAGCGTCTCCAGCGCCGGCGAGCTCCCGAAATTCTCCGGTATGCCGCCGGTCAAGGAGTTGCTCGACAGATCAAGGATGGCCATCGCGGGCATCATGGCGAGTGACTTGGGTATCTCGCCCGTGAGCCGGTTGTGCCTGAGGTTCAGCTTGACCAGCCTCTGGCATGAGGCGAGGCTGGACGGTATCGCGCCGGCGAGCCGGTTGTTCGACAGGTCCAGCGCCGCCAGTGCCGGGCAGTCCTGGAACTGGTCGGGGAGCTCGCCGGAGATGATGTTGTTGGACGCCAAGAAGCTCTGCAGCGTCGGGATCGTGAAGAGGCTCGACGGCAGCGAGTATTGGAGGTGGTTGTGAGATACGTCGATGAACGACAGAGACGTCGATAAAGCGAGGTCGCTGGGGATCTCTCCGGACAGGTCGTTGCCTGCGAGCTCGAGCCGCTGCAGCGACGGCAGCTTGCCGAACCCGATGGGGATCGTGCCGGTGAGCCGGTTGCTCTGCATGCGCACGCGCACCAGCGACGCGCACGACGCGAGCCCGGCCGGGATCCCGCCGGTGAAGCCGTTGTTGAACATGATCAGCTTGGCGAGCGCCTTGCCGTCGCAGATCCCAACCGGGACGGGGCCAGTGAAGGAGTTCGACGACACGTCCACCCACTGCAGCGGCGAGCTCTTGCCGAGCGACGCGGGAAGCTGCCCGGTCAAGGAGTTGTTCCACAGCTCGAGCACCTCCAGGCTCGGCAAGTCCCCGATGGTCGCTGGCACGGTGCCGTCGAGGTGGTTGCACATGAGGTTGAGCAGCCGGAGGTGGCTCAGCTGCGCGACCTCGTCGGGGATCGGGCCCGTGAGCGAGTTGTCGGACAGGTCGAGGAAGACGAGCGTCGAGATGTTGCCGACCTCCGGCGGTATCTTGCCTTCGAGGTTGTTCTGGTAAAGGTAAAGCGCGGTGAGCGCCGGAAGCTTGCCGAGCTCCGCTGGGATGGGCCCGTCGAGGTTGCCGACGGCGAGGTCCAGGTACTGGAGGTTGGCGAGGCTGCCGAGCTCCGGCGGGATGCTTCCCTCCAGCGCATTGTAGCCGATGATGAGGCTCTCGAGCGACTCGAGCTCGCCGAGCTCCGCCGGGATCTTGCCGGTGATGTTGTTGCCGGAGAGGCCCAGGAACCTGAGCTTAGTGAGGCTCCGGTAAGACGCCGGGATGTCACCGCTGAAGAAGCTGCCCCTCAGGTCGATGGTCTCGAGGGACGTGGCATTGGCGAGGTCGGCGGGGAGCGCGCCGACGAAGTTGTTGCCGGAGGCGTTGACGGTGGCGAGGTCAGCGCAGGAGCCCAGGCCGGCCGGGAACGCGCCCTCGAAGGAGTTCTGGCTCACGTCGAACACCTGGAGGTTGGACAGCGGCGCCAGGGACTTGGGCAGCGTGGTGGCGAACGCGTTGGAGGAGAGGTTGAGGACGGTGAGCGACGGCAGCCGGAGCACGTCTTCCGTGACCTTGCCGCTCAGGTTCTTCCCGGAGAGGTCGAGCGCGTCGACGAGGCCGGCGGCGTTGCACCGGACGCCCGTCCATCTACAATGCGGCGAGGCCTTGGCGCCATCCGTCCAGTCGGCGAGCGCACCCAACGAGTCAACGAAGCCCGCCTTTAGCGTGAGCATCGCCGCCCGCTCGTCGCCACCGCCGCCGGCGCCGGCGCCAACTCCGGTGTACAAGATGGAAGACACTGTCACTAGCAGAACCAGTACCGTCACTCTGGCCTCCATTAGAATCCTCTGCCACTTTCCTAGAAAGCACTTTTGGGAGCTGAAATCGATCAGCTTCTAGCTGCAGCAGGTGCCTCTGCTGCTTCTAGTGCTGCGCCATGTCAGAGGCACTGTCTGGCTTGCCTGCTAGTAGTTTGTTTGCTGACACTACTGCATCTGCAGGAATGGCAGAGGCTGTAGGTGGAAGAAGAAGAAGATGGCAGAAACAGGCTTTATATCATCACTCTCACTAGTCCCAAGATTGGTTAAAGCGTGTAATAAGATAATGGATCTTCTTGGCATTTCTTAACATGCCACCATGCCGTTTGTTTAGTGCCTGGACACCTCACCCTGCTAACGAATGTGAGCTGGGTTTTGGAGAGGGGGCATGAGAACATGGAACATGGAGGGAATGTGTTTTAAAGCCATGGCTTTTGCAGCCTGCTTTTGGGCAATGTTGGCATTCTTTAATCTTTTACTTTGTGGCAGCCCCCATCAGATTAGAGTAGATTAATTGCATTTGCATCTTCAGTTTACATTCCCTGTCATTGCAGACAGTAGAAGATTAGCTCTGCTCTAACTTTCTGAACCTTATTGATTACTGACTAGTAGGAGTACTAATCAGAGACCAACAGACCTGCTGTAAATTACGTGTTCGTACGGCCTGTTCTTTTGGAAGCTTCTGTTATCAAGTTCTGAAACAGATCTACTCCTGCATTTTGTGTAGATGAAATGAAAGCCTAAGATTTCAACTGATCCTGATCTACATCTACTGGTACCATGCAGAAGCTAGCTCCTACTCTCTGTGGTACAGATAAGCTATTAGGACAATAAGAGCTACAGTAATTTGACAGTGCTAATTCTATGTCATTATATTTGCCAGTCAGTACAACAGGAGGATGCTTCCATTGCAGGCTCTAAAAGAGTAGATTTAACCCAAAGGGAGACAAGAGGGTAGAGGGGTATGTTCTTGGTGTTGTCCTGATGCAAGCACCCTAACTAGCTAAGAGATCTGGACACATGTTATGCATAAACAACTAAAGAAAGTTTACCCCGCCGACGCATATGTATGTAGTACAGTGGTGCATGTGTTGAGTCTGCCCAAGTTGACCTTGTTAAAATAAAACCTGCGCTAATCATTCCTGTGACAGTAGGCATGCATGCAGTAGCTGCTATTGCTGCTGTTACTGCTCTTCTCTGACTAGGGGATCCTTTGAGCATTGCTTGGCACATGTCCCCAGTAGAATGTCACTTGTCCTGCATGCATCAGATGAAAAGGGAACAGAAGTAGTACTAGCAACGTAATTAAATGGGTTAATTAGCAGTTTGGAAGGCTGTCCTACTGTGAGTTGACACAGTTTGGAAGGCTGCTGAAACACAGTCAGAGAAAGAATCAGAAGTGATTAGTGAAATTGTTAAATTGGCCTGCAAGGCTGATATATACAATTCTCCCGTATCTGATGATCTGAATGAAGTCAATGAACATCTGATCAAGCAATAACAGCAATGGCAAGGGACAGAAATATATACTGCATCTAGAATAACAACTGCCATCAAATTCTTTGTACGAAGAAACCATTCCCGCCTAGAGGTCTGTTGTTCATGAGAGATCTTGCGGCTGATAAGTGAAATGAACAGTTCATTCGGCCAGTGAACAACAGAAAACCAGAGCTTCTACTGTGTTTACCAGTTACGCTGTTGGTACTGAAGAAAATATGTGAACCTTAGCTGCGAGCGGCTTTTTCTTGAGGCTATGTATATAGACCCTAGGATGTCAATTCTATAAGCATATTTTGAAATCGTTGCAGTGGTATTGGCATTTTTGAAGTTCATAAGAAACTAGGGACAAAGTGCATTAAACATTGAAGAGCTAATAAGTTAAACTGGAAATGTTGTCAAGTAAGAGTGAAAAACACTATGCACTTGTTCTTAATTATTTAGCTACACTATATATTAATTCTTGCATAGCTAGGTCCTTATTTAGTTGCCTTTTTAATTACAAAACTAAACTAAATAAGACAGCTACCTAGGCCTAATAACCTCCTGATTCAGCAATAATTTATACATTCATCCATACCTTTATGTACACCAATTTTGAACAGTAACGTGGAAATACTAATCTGAGTTTGCACCACGGAAGAATGCAGAGTTCAATTGCTATGCTCTCCGACCATAAAACAAATGAAAAGATACATAAGGAACAGTATGTGAGGGTGTATGAATGTGTGTGTATCTAGTCCAGTTTGATGTATGTGGCACATATCAGAATGACAATAATCTCCAAAGAATGTGCCACGACACAGCAAAACGGCTAGAAACACATCTTGATCGATCAAACAAAGTGCAATTGTGGTGGACAATAATACTGATAGAAAAGCCTAACTAGCTAGGGAACACAAACCAAAGGAGTTCATAACCATAGGTCCTAATGAGGGGCACTAATCTTTCCTCAAAAAAAGGCACTAATCAAGGTGCTAGCTTTTGCACTAGCTACTAGCAAACTTTGCATGCAGGAGCAGGATATGCAGGTAGAGCTAGATGTGTAGTGCAGGCTAATGTGTACTCAAGATGATGGAAGATCATACATACAATGCAATGGCGTGCGGTGCTATTTAAGCAACTGCTTGTTGTAGGCGGCATACCAACCAAACTTAATCATGCAGCCATGAGTTTGGTGTTGGAGGAAAAGTAGTACTACTTAGTAAGAAAAAGATAAAAAATCAAATCCCCAAAGTTAGCCATGCTAGCCTGTGACATTCTCTCATCATTAGCCTGTAGCTTCTTTGCTTGCCTGTAACCCATGCATAGCAATAGCAATCCAATCATTTTTGCACCGTCGGCCAGCTGCGCTTCCTCTATGGAATTAATCATTTCAGTTAAGCTTCATGTTTAGGCTATATGCATTGGTCGATGCAGCAGAAGCCTGATATTAATATATTTCCTTTTCTAAAAAAATGTTTTAGGCTATATATGATCGAGTTGTTAACTTGTTAGCCATGTCGTCTTGCGGCAGAAACATAGATAAAGGTGACTAATGTATGTTGTGTGCGACTACGTATACGTGTACGCCTTCTAATAATGCGTATGTTTGCAGTTTTGCACTGCATCAATAGCACTTTGCTACATATAGATACAGCAAGCTATTACGAATTTAACATAAGAGAGATAAGCTTAAGCCTTAAGGCTAGTACTTAGTTCTATGCTGGCGCGTGGCATATAGAACTAGGGTTAGAAACCATGTATAATATATCTTTAGGTCCATTGTCATAGATAATAGATAGAACATATACAGTAACAAATAACAGCACTGTGATACGATATTATGCATAGAATGAGTTGTATTATACTCTAATTGTCTTGGAAACAGTGGCACGATAAACTGTGTTGGGATAATCTAACAACAAGCTCTTGTATCTTGGATAAATATACATGGTTACCCGACAAGACGGCGATAAATTAAACAATGTCAAGGAGATGTCACTCACTGTCTTTAGCGCTCGCAGCTCGAGAGGAGTTTTCCACACAGCACAAAACTACCACACCATCCATATGACTCCTGTCCTATCACCCTTTGGATATAAAAAGTCAAAACCCAAAGAATTCCCTGAACTTCCACTCTCTGGTTTCTACTACTACCTCTAATCTCTCACCAATCATCCGGAATAGTATATCAAAAGAGTGGGTTCGGACCTAATGTAAAGCAATCGTACGGTAATATATAATTAAAAAGAGATATGATCTTGATTTGATGAATTATTGATCATTAGTTGGGCTGCATATGCATGTTGCCAACGGGTGATCACTTTCATTAGTAGCAGTTTGTTTGCCACCCTTGTGCCTTGCCGCGGGAATCTTCTTCTTCCCATGTTATGTTTGTTGCTGGCTCCATCTCCAATTCTCCTTGCAGCAGGATGCAGCCATGCAAGCATTCACAAGGGTTGCAAAAGACTAGCTAGTTGCATGGAGCATCATATAACATCTCATCTTCGGTGTCTGTCTGCTTTAGTTGTTAGCTATGTCCGTTCAGGTTCCCTGCATGAAACAGTTGAAATTTGGGAGTAATTGGTGGGTACATGAACATGAATAACAAAAGTTCCTATACTGTATAGCATCTTTTGACAAAGATGTATTGTATATCATATACTTAAAACATTGCGCTGTATTGTATATTTGTTATCTAGATTTTTATGGGAGAAACATATGAGCTCACCCATGCATGTAGTGCATTTTCCTTATTTTTTTAAAATTAACAAAATTGTGATGCGTACTACTTACTAGCACCTGTCATATATAGAATCAACCGAGTGTATGATTTTTTTCAGATTGCACGCCTAATTTATTTCAAAGAAACATATATCCCCAAATTGTGTGATATATCATAACTGTCTTCCCCAAACAGAATCTTAATAAAACTTAGCAGAGTTTACTTATTACTATTGGCAATGGAAAGTACAGAATTATTTGAGCACAGAGAACGAATTTACATGTGAAATCAATTACCCTTTAGCTATTATTGCAGAATAAAGCTGAAACAAAACCAGAATCAATTAACATGCACAAGTAAGCAATCATGTAGAGAAACATGGAGATTAATCATGGAGAGATGGGGGAATAATATTCAGTTGGCTGGCTTAACAGCCTCACCGCCACCGTCGCTAGGCTACTGGTAGTTGGTGGCTAGCTAGGTAAGCCACATGCGCACATGCTACCCAATGCTAAGTACCCATGGATAGACAGCAGCTAGGCACCAACATCAAACGATAAACTGATGCTGGCCATGTGAAACCCTCTTGCTAAGCACCTTCCAAACTAGCTATCTACTCCTCTTTCTCTCTCTTCTTCACCTTTCTCTAATCATATTCTTTTATTTTATTTACGCAGCAATTGGATTATTATATATTTTAATTCCAGTACCTCACAGATTCACAGGTATGGATGGATATATGTCAACCACTTCCATGTGGGCCCAACTTGACCAGGCCCAGCATGTCAGTGAGTTGGAATATGTATGTCTGTGTATATATCCTAGAATGCAGATGAGCCTCTCACACCATTATCAAGCATGAACGAACTTGCTCTGTGAGTTAACATGGCCCGGCTGATGGATCCAGCTCAACAATTAATCATGCAAACGATCCCATATTCCTCACAAATGTATGTATTATATATCTTTTCTTCTTCCTTTACATGCACTGGTTAGTTTCCTCTAGCTAGTGAGGCGTTTGGTGAGAGGCATGTGCATGCATGGCTGACATATCGGCATTGTGAGGCAGGCTTCTACATATATACCCTTCTCGATCGTACATTTTGGGAGTTGGATCGAGTTGGAGCCCAACGAATGAAACAATGAATCAGTCAGTCATCGGCGGCAGGTGGCGGCAACGTAACATGCTATATATGCATGCAATGCAACAATCTGCAAACACGCAACTGCAACTAAAAACACACGCCATGGCGACGAAGCAAAACATGGAGCATATATATACCTGCCATATTCTGTGGACAAGCAAGTGTGCATATATTTGTAACCAAATTATATATATATATATATCATCATCGTCATCCAGGAAACCAGACGTACCGACGGCTGAAACTCAGGCACAGTTTGATTCGCCACAGGCTAAGCAACATCGTAAAATTTCTGTGGTTACCCTGCAATTCCACCACGGCACCACCTATAAACAATGACCCCCCCCCCCCCCTCTCCAACCCAAAAAAAACCCCCTAAAAAACAAAAAACAAACAACACAAAAATACTAAATTCCTGTTCT
>Ga0182004_10001022_pt1 | contig 19479 bp, 17 predicted proteins | sample Sormic07211540_1_FD_120479 | JGI IMG/M metagenome (GOLD analysis project Ga0182004, IMG submission 120479) | Endophyte microbial communities from Sorghum bicolor roots, Mead, Nebraska, USA - 072115-40_1 MetaG | ecosystem: Host-associated > Plants > Roots > Unclassified | place: USA: Nebraska...
AATCCGCCCGCCCATCCCCCCCCCCCCCCCCCCCCCCCCCCCCCCCCCCCCCCCCCCCCGGGGGGGTGTGGTGCCGCCCCCCCCCCCCCCCCCCCCCCCCCCCCCCCGCCGCGGGGGGGGGGGGGGGGGGGGGGGGGGGGGGCGGGGCCCCCCCGCCCCGGCGGGGGGGGGGGGGGGGGGGGGGGGGGGGGGGGGGGGGGGGGGGATGGGCGGGCGGATTCCGGGATGGCGTCGTCGGTCTCGCGCTCTCGTTGGGAAAGAAAAGAAAAACAAATCCCGGCAGCAGGCAGAGGCAGAGGCAGCAGGTAGCGCATGCATGTGCGTGTCCCCCGTTTCCGATGTACGGTCGCCGTTTTAGAAAATCGCCGAGGGGGCCAGGGGGGGCGGGCACGTAGGCGGAGGGACGAGGGTGGCAGGCGCCTGTCCATCGCCGCCGCACGTGTTGATGGGGGGCGCGGCCGCGCGGGTGCGGGCGGGCGATTCTCCGTGCGCCCTCTCGCGCCTCTCTGCTCGCGGCCTCAACGTGGTGTTGTGACCAATGGTTGGTTTACCGGTTTGGTCAACCAGCAAACCTCGATGCAAATATTTTTGTCCCCTCGTGGTTTATTCAGTGAGATTAGCACTGTCTTGTGGTTAGTTTTGTTTTTTTTTAAAAAAAATCGACGGTCTCTGTTAAGCTAGATATAAATTGAAAATCTCCGACCAGAGTTTTTTTTAATGCACTTATATTAAATCAACTCTGAATACACACGTATCCACCTTAATTCACATATGTTAGAATACATTCAGATATATTTTGAATTAAGTTACACCTAAATCCACTCTAACACACGTGTGCTGCGATGAATTGTGGTAGTCTCATCAGATTCATATGTTGCATTAACCACCAATATTTATATAATATTTCCCTCCAGTCCACAACAAGGTTTTAAAGATCCATCCTTAGTAAAATAAAATTTATCTAACTTTGAACGAGTTTATAGAACATTAAATCCACTATCTAGCAACACATGGCGTTTTGTCACTACCTTAGTTGTGTGGTAACATGACCTGGACTTCAATTAACTAGCACAACACAAATATGGTTGTAGGGCGTTGTCGAAAGATTTACCTTCAGCAATACTTAGCAACTAATCACGTAAGATAAATCAGATGGTAGCACACGAGACAAAAAAGGTTTATACTAGTTTGGGAACGTGAGGTGCCTTGAGTCTAGTTTAAAGGTGGGTCTCTATATTCATATGCTTAGTTTTAGGGGTTGTTGCTCCTAACTACATAGTAGATTGGGTGAAATTAGAGAATAAGTTGAGATCCCTACCGCAAGGCCCTTACTTCCTCTTGTATAGCTCGAGGGAGTAGGGTTACAATGATGACGATCGACTAACAGATTGGTTTCTAAGTTTGTTACATGGAATGTGTACTAAATTGATCTTACACTATTGTCCACATACAGTGGCTTCAGATATTTTTGAGGTGCCTTCAACTTCAAGTTGATAGCGCGAGCTTCCTTCGTTGTGTTTGCTGGCATGATAATTGGGCGTATACAAGTGGCGTGGGTACCCCTAGCCCATATGTCTGATAGTGCGTGTTTCAGACTGTGTTTTCGGCGATAGTGGCTAAAACAAGCAAAGAATCACGCTAACACACCTCGCCACAGGAGCAGTTCTTTTCGCCACACATGGTATCCGCACCATGAAAATAACTAAAAGCCACAATCCTCGTGTCGCGGTGGGATGGCCACGTTACACAATCCGCACTGTGCAGTCCGCGTACGCCGTCCCGAACACACGTGTAGCCCCATAGTCAACTCTAGTAACACAAGACCCACATGATACCGATAAAGATAATATACACAAAATGTCTCTTGTTTTATCGTTGTGACAACTTGTCCTATTGTTGAAGTTGTATCATAGCATGCCACATATACGGTTGCCAATAATTATCATGACAATTGATGATGTATCTTGTCCCTTTCTAACAAAAAATAGTTACAATATACTATTATCTATGCATCACTATGCATAGGAGAAAGTTTTAGAAAAGTGTGAGCTAGCGGAATATATTGCAACCTCGAAAACGAATAGAAACCATGTTCTATGTTAAAATGTTACCAATATATATAACTCATAAACATTTTATTTTTATTATATTACATACGAAAAACTTAATGATGCATAGCAAATATATTACCGCGATTTATATGCCACCATATGCGTATTGTATCAACAATTGATTAACTCTATTCCTATCACGTAGCCAGTGGAATAATGGAGCAACGTAGTACAGCTTCAAGAAAAGATGCGGACACACCGAGCCATCAGCCATGTGGCGTAGTAGCCCTAGTAAAACCGGTAAACCCACCCAGAAACAGAATATGGCAAGTAGGTTGATGCGCATCCTGCCTGCAGTTGCCCTGGGCGGCAGGGGTTTATAAGCGCGCAGGGCAGAGGCAGCGCAGGAGAGGAGAGAGAGAGGAGAGGAGAGGAGGGCGCAGAGGTATGCCGCCGCGACGCAACACGTCGTGCCGGGCGGAGGGTTTTGCCGAGATTTTCCCAAAAAAGGGTATTGCCACCCGCACCGAGAAAAGAAAACGATACACACCGCGATAAAAACACACACCCTCTCCATCCTCTCCTCTTCTTCCTCCTCCCGTCCGTAGCGGCCCGGCTTCCCCCCGATTGGCACCCGGGCGCGGCCCCATCCCCGACCCGGCCCGCCGCCGCGCGCCGCCATGGACGGCCTGCACGGTACGGACGCCTGCTTCTCCCCCGCGAGGGCCATCTCGCCGCAGGTGAGGCCCCCGGCCGGCCCGCCGGACGTAGGCAGGTAAGCCTCGGCGCTTGGGGTTGGGGCGCGGGTTCTCTTGTCTCGGAACAACGAAAAGATTGGTTCTTTGATGTTTTCGGGGCGGCCATCTGATCTGTCTGTGCCTCGATTTCTCGTCTCCTTTGTGTGGTCGGATTGGATTGTTGCCGGTGGCGCAGTCAGTACCTGGCGGAGCTGCTGCAGGAGCACCAGAAGCTGGGGCCCTTCATGCAGGTGCTCCCAATCTGCAGCAGGCTGCTGAATCAAGGTGAGCGGTTCGATCCGAGTTTTGTGAAAAACGTGCTCTCGTTGCTATGTTTCTTGTGCGGATAGCATTGCTGCGGCTGCAGTGGATTGGATTCCGGACTTCTCTTGCTATCACCGTGCGATGTAAACTGGCCTTTGGCTGACGAAAACTTCCTCGATGACTGTCTTTCTGTTTTGGCTGCTATGTTTTCGGCTCTTTCTATGATATGAAAAATCTCATCTGCTCTTAAGAGACACAGTGCCTTCTCTTCAGTGGCAGGATATTTTTCATGTTCCCATGTCGATGTTTATGTGCTAACGCTTGCTTATGGATGCATGATACCAGAAATAATGCGGGTGTCGAATATCCGGCGCCAACATGGTGCTGCTGGGGACTTTGACAGGTTTCCACCCGCAAGCCCCAACCAGATGCATCCGTCACCCCCCATGCCAAACTTTTGTGGAAACGGTTTTAGTCCTTGGAATGGGATGCAATCAGAGGTAATTGCTCTAGTTATCTACAAATACACTACAGTCATCTTCAGCTAGCATACTTGTTTACTCAGCGGCATGGGCTGTAAAAAAAAACTTTCAGACAAAAGGAGAATCTATATAAGACATTATAACTAAAATATAAGTTGCTCTGCGTTTTCTGAAGTTATCGAACAAGGGTTAAGATCCATGCCATATTAATATGCCTGCATCATCAAGTTTATCCATCAAGGCCTTCACAAAATAGAATTAGCTTTCAAAGAGTACAAAGTATGTGGACTCTTATATATACTAGATATAAGCCAACAGGTGGTCCTCCACGAACCTTTTTTTTAGTTCGAAGTGGCATTGCCATCGGTTTTTCCTCCATTTGTGCTGTTGATACACTTCCCCTTCCCATTTCAACATCCTTTGAATTAGCAAGCACCACAGTAGTCACTATCTCAATGTAACACATGTATTCATCTCTACTCTCCTTCACTATCTTTTTATTGCGCTATTTTCAAGTACACGTACTCATCCTTATTACATAAGAGGTTGCAAATAACCAAATGTACTTGACACTTGAATTATCAAAGATACCGCTAGAACGTAAAAGTCTGCAAATAAACCTATGGTGTTCAAGCACATAGCTCCTTAAAAGTGAAAATGGTTTGGTACGAACCAACAATTGAATTCTCTGTTATCTTATTTTACCATTTTATTCCTTTTCAATATTACATTATTTCCATTACCACCAAATTCCCAACCTGCTAAGGCAGTATCTTGTCAATTTCTATCCTTTTTTTTAAAGTTTTCTCATTTGTAAGTTGACGATCAGAACCTGTATCCTAGAACACTTACATCTACAATCCATATTGTTCAGATCATCTGAATATTCTATGAACTGCACACTTGACATGAAGAGATAGCGTGTCTGCCATATATTGAGCTCCGTTTTGTAGCAAAATGTTTGGAAAGAACTCAAAGAAGCTGCCTCCAATACGTCCAACAAATGCTTGAAAAGAAGCAGTCATAAATATTTCTGTACTGAAAGAAGGTCTATGCTTAATGTTATATACTCTTAGAGGCAAAAGAGACCATAGCATAGTGGTTGCAAGTGCTTTAGTAGCACCTCCAGGCCTTGGGTTCGACTCCCCGTGGGAACGAATTTAGGCTGGTTAAAACAAATCCCCTCACCAGCAAAGCTGGAGTTCGGGGATTTTCTCGGCCAGCAAGGTTGAGTTCTACTCGGGGATGTCATACGTCCGGCTGGTCGAGTTTTTTATACACTCCTAGAGGAAATATAAGATCAAACTGATTTTTTTCTTCTTTAACTTAAGTGGAGGATTGATATTATGTACTTGCACAAAAGAGCCGATATCTGCTTTTGGTGACTAAAGAATCCATGCTTTACCCTTGTACTGAAGTTGAAATGTGTAAACAAAGGGATTTATAATTGTAGAAAACAGACCTTTTCAAGCTTGCATCTGTGGCTCAACTAAGTTTTAACAGAATCTTGGACATACTAGAAAAAACATTTGGAAGGCAGAAGGTAATATTTAAGACTTGTTCGATTATGTTTCCTTCTTGGTCTGTTTCTTTTGATGATAATGTTGACCTTCTGAGTTCCTACATCCTATATACTAAGTCCAAAGAAGTATATCACCTTAACACTAATGCCATTGATCAGAGAGTAGGTGTTCCACAAGGAGCTATGGGTTGGCAAGGACCCCCACAAAGCCCTGGTTCTTACATTGTCAAGAAGATTTTGCGGTTGGAAGTACCGACAGAAACATACCCTAATGTATGTTTTCATTTTTTTGTACTTGCAAAGGTAGGTACAGCAGTATGACACATACTTGAACTTGCTGTTTTTTACAGTTCAATTTTATCGGCCGTCTTCTTGGACCAAGAGGAAACTCTTTAAAGAGGATTGAAGCCTCTACAGGCTGTCGTGTTTTCATCAGAGGGAAGGGCTCAATTAAAGATTCTGGCAAGGTAAGCATTACTCTAGAATTAGGTGGATATTGCTGTGTGCTGTGTCTTAAAATGACTGCATGATTGTTTTAGGGTTTCGTTTTTGTAAGTAGGCATTGATTTTCTGATTACACTTAGCAATCCTACAATATTAATCATGCTGCTTTTTTCATCTTGTAAAGGAGGAACAACTCAAGGGAAGAACTGGCTATGAACACTTGAGCGAACCCCTCCATATCTTGATTGAAGCTGAGTTACCCGCTAATGTGATTGATGCAAGACTTGCAAAGGCCCAGGAGATCCTCGAAGAGTTGTTGAAACCAGTGGTATGCATATGTTTTCTCAATTTCATCTCCCTTTCTGCTTTTGAATCTGCTGCTTATCCCAAACATGTGGCAAAACATCCAAACGTGCCAAAAAGAGAGTGGTTTTAACAGCTTAAGAATACTTCTCCACAAAGGAATAGACAATTAGCTGCTTCGACTTCTGTTTCTAAACCATAATTCTTAATATGTACCTGTACTGTACACAGGATGAATCACAAGACTACTACAAGAGACAGCAACTCCGAGAACTTGCAATGTTGAATTCGCCACTCCGAGAGGAGAGTCCACATCCAGGTGGTGCTCCTCCTAGTCCCTTCAGTAATGGCGGCATGAAAAGAGTGAAACAATGACACCGCGGAGGCTCGTTCCTCCATCTTGACTCTCCAGCAACCCCAATCGTCCATGCCTTCACACCCTATTTTTCCATGAGCAAGCTTTCATGACGGTGTTGATAGTGTGTGACATCCTTTACTGTACTAGCAGGTGAATTTTGATCTCTCATCCCATGTGACATTAACCTTGAGTGACAGATGACTATGCGTAGTGTATCCTCTATGGCTGTATAATTAGAACATTTGATTTATTTGTTACTGGTAATGCTGAGATATAGTACTGTGCAGAATTCTGAGTTACAGTGAACTAGTGTGCCGGTATTTGTCTCGATTTTGTTTGCTTTTCAGTGCAACGTATTTTCGAGCTCTTATCAAATAGTCCCTGGCAAGCATATGGATCGCATCTGCAGGTGCTATGGCTACCTACAAGGCTACAACCATGGATTTGAGTTCACTAGCTAGTTCAGATCTCGCTTGGTACTACCATTTTTTTAAATCAATTTTCAGGCATCAGGCATTATCTTAAACACTGTTGAGAAAAAGTTGGGCGATACACCTTAGCAATACCTCATGTTGCATCTCTATTCTCTACGCTAGAACTGCAACACGGACTCAGTCCGGTCCAAGTGGCCAAGTTTAGGCAAAGTTTGGCATCCACAGTTTAAGCCAAATAGCCACAAAATTTGGTACGAACTTTCAAACCTTCATGTGCAATGACAATTTGACAAGTGCATCTGAAGTTGGGAACATATATATGAGCAACTTGTATGACCCATTAGGTGACGCCATGGTATTTGGAGCCTTGTTTATCAATACCTTAGGGATAAATACCTTGTAGGACTTAGCAATACCTTAGGGATAAATACGGTTTGATGCAGGGACTCACGCTACATATTCTACAATACGATCATGCCTACATGTCGTTTCTCGTTACCATACTGCTAGGAAAGTAGGAGTACACCTGAAGTAAGTGTGCAACACATGTTCTTAAGTTTATTTGCAAGTTGGTACCTTTGCAATGCAGGAGCTAGGTTCAACGTTCATGTGCCATTTTCCAAGAACATCGTGCTAGGTTTGTACGGACAAAGGACGCCCGTTACAAAGTGAATGGGCTGGGATCCTAGTAAAGCTCGTAGAATAGTTGAAATCTTGAGCTCAAAGTTAGGACCCAAATGATGAAATGAAATGACCTCCCTTTCTTTACTTTGTTTTTTTTTGCTAGAATATGCTCGAGAACGACGTACTTTAGTCTGATTTCACTATGTACTCTAGCCTTATTTTGCAGGTCTTAAGATCAAGATTTTAACCCCAAATTCACAAATCCAGAGTGGAGTAGATCCATGATGGATCTGGAGCCTGCCTCCTCACCGTGTTGTCCACCTCCCCATGCCAGCCTACTCATCGCCAAGTGCACCTCTCCACTCCAAACCATCTCATCAAGCACAGTCGCCACTCCATATGGGCATGTCCTCGACCACACTTCCTCTTTAAGCTCGATGGCAGCCACAATTAATAAGCTTGCCAAGGCTAAGATCAGAGTGGTTCTTCTCTAAAAGTGCGCCTCTCGACACAGGTCGAGGATGACGACGAGTGGGATTCAAGGAGGTGGAGTTCGAGGAGGCAGAGCTTCAAGCGATGGAGGTTGGATCGGGGAGGCGATGCTTAGGGCGGTATGTTGGTTTAGGAAGATGGAGCTAGGGGTCATAAACGGGATCTCTACCCATCCGAAATTGGAGCTACCTTTTCCTAGCTTATAAAGTGAACTAGGATGCAATACAACTTTGTATCTGGCATATCCACAAAAATCTAGATATCCACTAAAATCAAGAGCTATCATGTTTGGAAATGCTCCACCATGAGTCCTCAAATCAGGACCCTTACTTTTGATTTGAGGGCTCCCCCTACTCTCAAGGGTCTATTTTCACATCTACTCAAGCAACAACCCTTAAATCCATTCTAATAGACAATGACATATGGGACCACTCATTATTTACCCATATCCATTGTTCGCCCATTATTCGCCCATTTGGCTAAGCTATGTTGGCGTGGGAGGGAAGGACCATTGGAGATGGCATGGGGAGGGTGAGGACCATCGGAGAAGTCTTAGAGAGGGGAGCCACACTAGGCCAAGGGGCTTTGCCAGAGGAGTCACGCCGGGGTAGGGAAATAGGGTAGCGACGCGAGAGTCATGATCATGATGAAAAAAGACACGCGAGAGTGAGTTGGATTGGGGTGTAGAGAGCTCTCTACACACCCGTGGGAGATGTGATTGAGGAAGGAGATTTAGGGGCCTCTATAAAGTAGGGACTTGACTTGTGACCCTATTAGATCTGGGAATTCCATTTAGGGTGTTGTTGGAGATGTTCTAAGAGCATGGTTAATAATAGAGCCAATTACTTTGTCTATAAGACAAGCTATATTAGCAAAATTAGAGCCAATTCATACAATAACTTGTCTCTTGCTATTCTCTAGCAATCATATACTAATAGTTTTTTTATTTCATTCACGATCCCACAATCTATTACTAGTTTTCTTTGTTTCTCTCTTCAGATCTACTTTCATAAACTCCAGTAGAGCAAACAAAGAATATTCTCTCTCTTCCGTTACTCAAAGTGGGCCCAGCCAATGTGTCAGGCATTGCAGAAGCAACAAGCAATTTTCTCTCCCCTCCGCTCCCTCATCCAACTTAGCCACACAAGCTGACATGCTCGGTGTTATGTCTTGCTTTAAGGTTAATCTCAGTGGGAGTTTTATGTAAGTTCTATTTGCATCAAATAGGTTGCCACATAGATATTTTTAATGACATGACAATGTATTTAAGAAGAGAGAATTGAATGAGTTTCATCTAGATAAAACATTCTTGAGATATTTTTAATGACATGGCAATGTATTTAAGAAGAGAGAGATGCAATGAGTTTCATATAGATGAAACACTCTTGGCACGAATACCAGCTCTCTATGAGTCATGAAATCAAATGCCTATGAAACTGTAGAATAAAACTTTGCTTTAAGAGTGATGCATCATCCAAGTTTTATTTAATTATATATGACATGATAGTCTTGGAAACAATACTATAAAACTATTCATTGAAATTGGTCTAAGAGCACTCTCAATGCAGAAACTATCATAGTTTCTATAGACATTAATTATGCTGCCACCTAAGCATTTGGCTGATGTGGCAAGGTAGTTATAGAAGAGAGAGCAAAAATCATAGAAACTGGGTCTAAGTTAGAAACTATGTCTACACAAGATCCAAGACATAAAGTGTTATGATTGGTTGAGAATGGAGAGAGAATGAATGTGATTGGATAAAAAACTATTGTATAGAAACTATCCATTGGAACTATAGTTTCTATACATAGTGTCTATAGAAATTAATAGGTATAAAAACTATATATAGTTTTTAGCATTGAGAGTGTCCTAAGAGAGTGTGTATTAGCATTGAGAGTGTCCTAAGAGAGTGTGTATGTACAAGACAAAAGTGTTAAGGTGAGCACTATTTTTTTATGTTGGGGGCGCACATCTACTAGTCTCACTGATCAATGGACTTCTGGTGCGAGTTGGATATGCACTAACTTTAACAATACAATTATAACTATACTCTCTTGTCCTATTTTAATAGTCGTTTAGCTTTCATCCTAGTGTGTTATTTAGGCAAGCTTTCATCCTAGTGTAGCGAAGATTCTTTGGACCTGAACGTTGGGTGTGTCCGTATGCATGAAGGAGATTATGAATGTATAGTGCCAGAATGACTATTGAAACATGACAAAGGTAGTATGTCTATATGCCCGGAAGGTAAACATCATTAACATCATTATCACACAAACATGAAAAGTTTCTAAATCTATATTAAGAAGACCGAGCTGGACAAATAAAACAACTATTTGTAATATGCCATGAACATCTTTAGTTAACAATGGCAAAGTTGATGTATATAAAATTCTATAAACTACCTAGCTAGCCTAATAAATTAATTATCTAGAGACAAAAGAAAAAAAAACTACAGAGAAGACATGCAATTAGCTGACTCTACAAGCTTTTAACCTCCTGAACTCCTTTACTCTCTCTCCGTCTTAAATTAAATTAATTTTTAAAGCTATTTTAAGTCAAATTATTTTAAGATCGACTAAATTTATATAAAAAAGACATAACTAATATCATTAGGTATACCATGAAATATATTTCCGTAATACTATACTTATTTGATGCTATAAGTATTTTTTTGATTAAACTGATGCCATAAATATTGTTACTATTTTTATAAAATTAGTTAAATTTAAGATAGTTGAACTTCAGGTGATCCTAAAAATTGTTTTTTTTTCTGTAACGAATGAAATATCATTACTATAAATCTCTACTTCCCCCTTTCGAGTTGTAGCCATGTATATCTAGGTACAATATATATTTAAACTGTAGCAAAAATAATATATTTATTAAAAAGTTTAAATGACTTATATTATAATTTGAATGAAGGGAGTAAACTCTTGGCTAGCACGAGTCAACGTCTTGCTGTCACGGTCTACTGGACCCCTTGCGTCAGCCACCCTGAACCCAGCCCGTTGGACGGCCATGGCGTGTAGATTCTCGAGTCCCATTCCACGGGGAATCTCTCTCGGGTCTTGTTTAGAACTTTTGGATTTTAACACTATGTTATTTTTATTTTTATTTAACAAATGTTGTTTACTAATTATAGAGTAATTAGACTTAAAAGATTCGTCTCGTGATTTATAGGTAAACTATATAATTAGTTTTTGTTTTCATTTATATTTAATGCTCTATGTATCTGCCGCAAGATTTGATGAGATAGAAAATATTGAATTTTTTTTGGTTTTTGGTTTCTAAACAAGGCCTCGGCTCCCGTCCAATTTGAAATTTCAATGCCTACTACTATACCAAGCAACTCTCGTCGTCTCCTCCGCCTGCCTTTTTCTCTCTCTAGTAGAAAAGAACTCTAAAAGCCACACACACCATTCTCTTTCTCGCTCCACTCTCGCCGAGTGAGGGAAGCAGGAGGGGGAGAGGGGAGGAAAGGGAAGGAGGAGGGAGAGCGGCGGGGACGGACATGGCGGCGAAAGCGAGCAGCGCAGCCGCAGCCGCCTCCGGCGCGGCCTACGAGGAGCAGCGCAGGAAGAGGGTCCTCGAGAACCTCAAGCACCTGGAGGTGAGCACGCCCGTCCGTGGCCCGTTCCCCTTACTCCTCGAGACGACGGATGACGGACCAATCCATGGATGATGGATCCCCCTCTCTTTTCTTCCATTCGACCCTCCATTTCTTCCTTTCGTCCCTGCCGATTTCCGCGGCTTCTTCCATCGATCTGCTTTTTGTATGTGTCTAATAAAACCCTCGCGCCCGTTCGTTTTCTCTGCGCAGGATTTGGGTATAAAGGAGATGTCCAAGAGCCTGCTCCAGGCGGCGCGCCTGCAGAAACAGAACAAGGTGCTGGGCCGCACGTACACCGCTTTGCCGCTCTCGCGCGTGCGCGTTACGCCGTTACGGGCTAGTGTGGCGATGCTGTGTTGACCTGTTGTTGTGATTCTGTTTGCAGGCCGGCGTGCGCGCGAGCCCCAAGGCGAGGAAGAAGTTCGACGCCACCGAGGTGCGGCGTTCTTCGAGGGCCAAGACCACGGTTTCCTACAAGGACGATGTGAGTTCTTCATTGGACTGTATGTAATACTGATAAAAAACACACGCTTCTCGTGAAATTGGTACTGCCTGTTACTATACCCTGCTTGAATATCCCGTCGAATTTTATTCCTGTAATTCTTGTAGTATGGCCTATTTTACATTTCGATTGTGTGGGGTAGAGACATCTCATGTCCTGAATAGGTCATATCCCATATGAACAGTCAAGCCCATGGTTTTGGGGCATTTGGTTTCAGGAACTTCATCCAAGAACCGAGTTAGTCCACTATGGATTGTTATTCCATTTTGGGGGATGACATTAGAATCTCTCAAACTCATGATTGGCGATTATGATCCCATAAGATTGTGATTTTGTATCAAATTAGTTCTTCTTGAAATTAGTAGTGCGAGGAGGTTTTGTTCATAATAATGTTGACACTGACATGCTTTTTGTTTGTTCTGCTAGTTTGCTGAACTAGATACTTTTCTGCGTGGCATAAGGTAATGCGTTTGTTTACCTTATCAATGTAGATTCGATGGTATTGTGAGTTTGTGACTAGACTCAACCATGAGCTACTTTCTTCTGTTGAACAGGCGCGGTGGTGGTAGGAATACAGAGCATGGAAGAGAATACACAGGAAGAATTTCTTCTTATCAACAGCAACAACGTGCTTTCAGAAAAGCTGAGAAACTTCAAGACAGTCTAGACCCTAATAACCCATCTTTTGTTAAGACCATGGTTCGATCACATGTGTCCAGCTGCTTTTGGCTTGTAAGCTCTAAGATATTCTAGGATTTGTTTGACTAATTTGTCAGAAAAGCATAGGATCAATTTCTAATCAAGGATATTTTCTTTACGTTTTACAAGGGTCTTCCTACAAGCTTCTGCAAAGATAATCTGCCTTCCAAAGAGTTTAGGATGGTGTTGGAGGATGAAGAGGGTGTTGAATTTGATGCTGTCTATATTGGAAACCGAACAGGTCTAAGTGGTGGATGGAGGGGATTTGCAATGCACCACAACCTGGAGGAAGGGGATTCATTGGTCTTTGAATTGGCTGAGCATGACAGATTTAAGGTACTAAATCATGCTTGTTTACTTCGACATTGCACACTACTTTGGACCAAATAGATTTTTCTTATAGTAAAGTCCACCAACGGTCCTCAAACTTGTTCAACTGTATCATCCCGGTCCCTAAACTCGCAAATCGACCGTTTAGGTCATCAAACTTGTTCATCGGTATCATCTCGGTCCATAAACTCGCAAATCAACCATTTAGGTACTTAAACTTTCAGCTGTGTCATCCTGGTCCCTAAACATGCAAATCAGCCGTTTAGGTCTCCAAACTTGTCCAGTTGTGTCATCCAGGTCCCTGAATGGTGTAAATGTTGTAAACTTGTAAACTCAATATATATTTATAGAACTGTCCAAAAAATATAAATCCAATTTTGTTAGATTCCTCATAACATGTACTTTAAATTAGACGTTCTCAATCTGCTCAATATTCCTGCAAACAACATATAAAAACTTATGTGCCTATTTAGTTATTTAACCGCAGAGTTAAAAATAGAAAGTACATGGTGATTTCTTTTATTCTAATTTAAAGTACATGCTACCAGGAGTCTAACAAAATTAGATTTACAATTTTTGGACAATTCTAGTTTACAACATTTAGGGACCGGGATGACACAAATGTAAAAGTTTAGGACCTAAACGGGTGATTTGTAAGTCTAGGGACCGGGATGACACAGCCGAACAAGTTTGAGGACCTAAAGGAGCGATTTGCATGTTTAGTAACTAGGATGACACAGATGAACAAGTTTGAGGACCTAAATGGTTGATTTATGAGTTTAGGGACCAGGATGACACAATCGAACAAGTTTGAGGACCATTGGTGGACTGTACTCATTTTCTTATCATGGCTGTCTAAACTTGCAAAAGTTTTTCACCTTCTGCTAATTCCACATTTGTCATAAGAATGAAAACAAAGTCAAGTTTCTGGCATGAATACTCTGGAAGAGAACGTGTTTCTAAAAGTGCCCCCATAATGTATCAAGCAAGCAATGGCAAGGAATTGGAATCCAGTTTAGCCATCTTATGCTGTTGGGCCTGTTAGATTTGTATTACTGCACAGAGACATTGATGCTTACCTTTCTCCTGTGTCCTGCACTATCAATATTTATAAATAAATATGAGGTTGTATTAATATCTTGTCAACAACTTTGTATTTTTTTTGGCACTCAAGGTTAACCATTTGTTCTAGTGTATATTCAGCTGCATTTTGTTGGACCTGATTGTATGAACTCCGCATAAATCTCTTCTCTATTGCAGATTTATATAATAAAAGCTATTGATGATGATGTGAAAGAGGCTGAGCCTGATGACAAGAATGCCAGTGGGGGTACCAAGGAAGAGCCTGACCAGGAAGAATCACCTGTTGCTGAGCCTCCAAAAGGTGCCAAAAGGAGAAAACTCCGAGGACGCCGGTAGTTTTCCAATTAGTTTACATCAAACTTGCAATATTAGGCACTCTTTGGTAAGGGAATGCTGCTTTTTGGTAAGCCCGCCATGCTAGTGATGCGCTCTCCTGTCAGGTCATCCATTTTGCTCCTTTTTGTTGACCTGTTCTTTCTGAAATTATGGGTGTCCAATTACAACCGGCGAGAAGTACATCGATCAATGTAGGTTGTCCTTGATTCATGTAAATAAGTAGTTTGACAGTGGAGCACTTGCGCTCTCAGAACCCCATGTGTCCTTTAGCAAAGAGACTAATTGCAATGACTTTCTGCGGCAAAACTTTGTTACTTCTAAGTTCTAACACCGAATAGACCCTAAACGTGTCAGCATTCAAAGCTGTGTTCATTTACAGAAAGCAGATTAACATATCAGAAGGTTAAAGAAGGCAATGCCAGCTATGTTCCTGTGTATCATAAGCTATTATCTACTATACATTCGGCTGAATAATTCAGAAAAGACAGGACCTGGGAGTGCTAAGTCTATAACTATAATGTTACAGAACAAACTTGCTGCATATTCACAAGAATTGCACATGCCTACCGAGGAGTTACCCTTCCAGAGATCATGCCGCTGCTCGCATCAAGACTCCCAGAGGCCTGTGACGAGATGAAGAGGGTCCCAGTCGCTGAAGTTGACAACGATTTACTGACATCGGTTGAGTCTGTCTCTGAGGTTTCCAGCAGAATCACGTCCTCTTCAGGCATCATCCTCAAGATGAGCTCAAGTTCTCTCACAATCTCCCACATGGAAGGCCTGTCATCAGTTTCATCCTGGCAACACTTGGTTGCTAGTGATAGGAACCTCCTGATGCATTCTGGGGGGTACAAGCCCATCCGGCCATCGATTATTTCAGAAACTGAGCCTGACTGGCAAGCTGAGTTTACCTACAGGAATAGGAAAATGCAGTTCGTCATTACATATGTGCTTGGTTTATTACCGACAGCAAGTCTCATGATAATAACAGTCTAAGCTTATGGATTGGAACCGGTTTCAGCTGTCATTTTTTTAATATAATTTTGTGAGAACTGGCTGCCCTTTACAAGTGTAATGTATCCATAGCTGAAGAGTGCATACCTCTCTCACGATGTTTTTACCATGCTCAATTGGTTTCATACCAGTCAACATTTCAAGGAACACGACACCGAGGCTGTAAACATCACTCTTATCCGTCAATTTGTGAGTTAGGAAGTATTCTGGATCAAGATAGCCCTGCCAAAATAATAATGGTATGATATAGTACTGCTGCAAAAGAAAGCATGGTAATTTTGACATTGTCGATGTGACTGACACACTGACACTTACCGGGGTGCCCTTAACAACAGTGGAGACATGAGCTGGTAATGTCCCTTCGACATCTGGCACTGGAGCAAGCCTTGAGAGACCAAAATCAGCTACCTTCGCGACGAATTTGGAGTCCAACAGAATGTTGCTGGCCTTAACATCACGGTGGAATATAGGGGGATCTGCTTCAGTATGTAGATACAAAATTCCTTTTGCAGCACCCAATGCGATTTTCAACCTCAAACCAAAACTTAGAGGTCTCTTGGACTTGGCTGCGGTTGGCAAATGATGGAAAACAAGAAGAGGTGTTTTGATTAGCATAAGAAAGAGAAAATGTTCAAATACCTGATAATGGATCTCTCCAATTACTTACCAGAAAGATGATCACGTAAAGTGCCATTTGACATGAATTCATAAACCAGCATCTGCAAAACAAGATTTGAGGAGCAGTTCAGGGATGCTCACAATCTATTAAAATCAAACGGTTTCACCTGCTCATCCTTTTCAAAAGGTTTCACCTGCTCATCCTTTTCATCACAGTAGCCAACCAATGAAACCAAATTGCGATGATGCAATCTTGATAATAACTCTATCTCTGTGCAGAACTCCCTTGAACCTTGAAGAGAATCCTCATGTGCTCGTTTGATTGCAACAACTGCTCCATCGGCTAGAATCCCCTTGTAGACTTTTCCATAACCTCCTTGGCCAACTTGGGCTGATAGATCAAAATTATTTGTGGCTATAGCCATTTCTTCAAATGCGAAGCATCTAACGCCATCAATTTTGACAGAAAACCTTGACACTGCAAACAGCATGATATGTATCTTCAGGTCCTCTCTCTCTCTCTTGAACGAGCTATGTGCTACACAGCTAAAAGGTCACTCATAAAACCAAATGTAAATGACTTACATGAACGCTTTGAGACAGTTCTATGTCTTGAACGCCTTCTTACTATAAGCATGGTAGCTACCACAGAAAGTAAAATAGCGCCAGCAATTGAGCTAACCAAGATACTGACCAGTGCAGCCTTACTTAAACCTGTTGAGGCTGCATTTGGAAATTCTGCAAAATGCGATAAATAGAATATTTTTATGCACCAATAGATGTTTAACTGGGCTAAGTGAGTGGACATAAATTCAATGAAGTATAAGTCAAGGAAAAAGTAATGCCAATCAGCCTATCATTGTAAAAAGCAAATGCATTAGTTTATCGTTTGGATTTCTACAATATTTTAATTTTGAGGAAGTAACGCATGCTGTTTCGTTGCATGTAATCATTACACTATGCTAACAGAAATGCAATACAAAAGCTATCGTAATGGTCCAAATAATTTCACGAAATAAAACACAGAAACTCCCCTGAAGTCCTGCCACTGTACTTTTTCCTTGCAGGAAAACTAAAAAAATAAGCTACTAGCAGCACATAGTTTTGAATAATAGAATTAATATCTTCATAGTGAACACATACCATCTGCATAAGAACCTAGTGTGAAGTTGAGAAGCTCATATGGACCAAATACATCTGAAAGAGTAATTTCCCAGCCAGCAAGTATGTGTCTGAGTCTCACAATCTCAGATGTATTGAATAAACTTGAATTGCTTGGAAATAACTTCATGTGCATATTTAGCCTTGGACCAACCTCCCATATGTAGCTCTCAATATTTAGCTGATACAGAAACAGTTGCAATAAAGAGGTTAAGTTGATCTCAAAGGCATCTTCATAGGGACGAAAATCTGTGATTCCTGGACTCTTCAGCCGAAGTCCAAAGCCAAGTGGCACCGCACAAAAGCAAGGTATCGGTGATGATGGATTGTACTCAAAATTTTTATCTGTTGGGCAAGGTTGACAACTATATCCTTGTTCATTTTTCGATGTTTGCATGTTTACTGACATGGGTTGGCACAGGTTGGTTATCAGAGCTCCATTAGTATCCTCACACACAGGGTTTCCATATAGCCTGCCAAAAATGACAGCAGTAGTGATCACTATCCATTGCATGAAAAGGTTACTCAAAAAGGGAATTGGAATATTTTTATTTGCCCCTGAGAAAAGTGCAATCTTCAGTTCTAGTTCTGATTTTTACACATGCATGACGATTCAAGTGTAGGATATGAAGAAAACTGTTCTCAAATACTTAAAACAGTCTCAAACTTTTACACAGATATAAAACCTTAGTATCAAAGGGAAAAAAGAGCTCTGTACAGCTCTAATTTGACAGAATATACGATATCAATTATTATTGCATCCATTAAAGAAAGGTGCACAATCGCAATTCAGTATGCACAGGGATTATTAATGTAGAGATGAAAATTGAAATGCAGAGCATAAATGTATGAGAACATACATGACAGTGACATTTGGGGGAGGATCAAATGCGGCCGGAATTGTCTTGAGAGAATTGTTTTGGAAGTCTCTGTGTTATTATAAAAATATTATTACATATGTATAGTTAGATCTGAAAAGAATTACTTCTGCAGAAAAGTTCATACAGAATAAGGCTTCTACTTCCAGTAAGCCTGATGCCATTCCAGATTGTCGAGGGAACAGAACCATTTAGATAATTATCCTCAAGTGACCTGCAAAATAAAATTTAAGTGATTTAAGAACAAAAGATAATAAAAATATGACAGCTTGAAAAGCTTTACATATGTGAAAGAATGTTACGCTGGTATGAATGCTTGCAGTAATCACAGTATGCAAGTACATATAGATGTGCCAGAGCACCGGTGGACAATTGTGCTCAGTCATCATGCCTACAAGCAAGGGGAAGCCTATCTATTGTGGGCACTAAGACCAAGTCACTTGACACACCAAATATACTCTAACATCCACCCGCAGTCACAGTGGGAGCGTTGCATATGGTGAGACTGGAGAAGAAGTCAACTGACATCCCCCTCAGTCACAACTTGGCGCGGTGCTGATGCTGCGACTAGAGAGAAAATCTGTGAGGACTCATGTAGATGATGGCCCTTTATGCCAATGTCGAGGTAGCCGAGCATGAGGGTACAATAGCCGTAGTCGAAGAAGCTGACGTGGTTGTGGTCGGGTTGCCGTGTCGATGGAGCTGCAGGCACATAAGGGGCACCAGGGAGATGACGGAGACGCATCAAGGCAGTCGTCATGGAAAGGGGCGATGCCGAAGTGGACACAGTCAAGGCCATCGTGGACATAGAAGAAAGGCGACGATGCAATCGAGGCAGACAGGGTACAAATGGGAGGGTCGATGCCGAAGTCGATGCAGTAAGCCGCCTGAGCCAAGGCGTGGCTGGGTTTGCCAAACCTAACAACGCGTCGAGGACGAACGCACACACCGGTGTTGCCAATATCGGACCAGCACAGAAGGTCTCGATGATGGTTGCGGCGTGCGGAGCAGTGGGGTAGAAGGTGCAACACACGGTTGTCAGAGTAGACAAAGTAGGTGGGAACAAGATGGCGACACTGATTGCATGGTTGTGCTGGACGAAGAAGCACTGCAGGAGCGAACGCATTGGCAAGTAGGCTCAACAACGACACGAGGGGGCAGGCGGCGAGCAGGGCTCAGCGATGGCGCAAGTAGCGGCAACTCGATAACGAAGACCCAATCAACAGGACGAAGACTTTGTGCAGACAGATGGCGCAGCAAAGATTGCTAGCACAGTCGTCGATGCACAGGGGACCGCGATGTAGATGCAATGGCGAAGCAAACACACGGGCGGCGGTGCTGCGACCTGATGAGGTGACACAACGGCAGCCTCGTTGGTCGGAGAAGATGCGCGTAGTACTCAATGATGGTATCGATGACGAACAAACGATGGAGACGTAGATGTAGTCAATGCCGAAGTTGTAGTAGGTATGCGTGAGGTCGATAAGCGATGGGCGACGCAAACCGATCGGGTGTACCCAGCCAATAGCGGCGCGA
>Ga0182004_10001023_pt1 | contig 19475 bp, 24 predicted proteins | sample Sormic07211540_1_FD_120479 | JGI IMG/M metagenome (GOLD analysis project Ga0182004, IMG submission 120479) | Endophyte microbial communities from Sorghum bicolor roots, Mead, Nebraska, USA - 072115-40_1 MetaG | ecosystem: Host-associated > Plants > Roots > Unclassified | place: USA: Nebraska...
AAATGGTGCACCTGTCAACCAAAGCTGTGATCGCCGCGGGGTTAATTGGAGGCAACCCACGACGAACCTGATACGATATGACATCCAGGCCAGCCCTCTGTAGCAGAGGTGTGTACCTGTCGTCATACCGCATCTCCTCGAATTTGTCATGGGTTTGAGGTCGAAGCGGGGGTAGTTTCTGCAACCGTTACAATCAATTTATTTAATGCATAAGTAAGAAAATTAATAATAATTGATAAGGAAAGCTTGAAGTAAGTGCCGCCCCCTCTGCCACATCTTCCACACCCACCTCATGACTGGGTAACGGGGGAGCTGAGGGTGCCGGATTGTCCGGTTCTGGTGAGAACCCACCAAGAGGTGGTTGGCAATTAGGAGGAGAATCCACTAGAGAGGTTGGTTCCTTGGACAACTTGCGCACAACCAAATCAAAACATTGAAACTCACTCGTCATGACACTTTTGACATATTTGTCCTATTGAACCTTGGATACAATTGGAACCAACCGCCTAAAAATTGTCTCTAACCGGCCATGGTGAAGTACCCCCTCAATCAATATGTCATCTTCAATTAAATTGCATTTAAGCACGTCACGAGCACTACCCATCAACTCAGAAAACAAAGGTCGATCATCAAACATTAAAGGAACCCTTTGCATTCCAACAAAACAAACATTCCCAAACTGATCTTCCTCCACACTTCCTCCATGATATAGGGTTACTAAGTTGTCCATCTAATTGGTATGCACAACACAAAAGTTACTTGGGATATAAGTAATACAAGTAGAACTATATTATTATTACCTTTCTAAAATAATACCTATGTCTGTAAATAAGAATCAAACTATCTATTTACCTAAATATGAATCTATCTAACTAACTATGTATCTTTAACTAATTATGTATATTACTATATAACTAAATTTACTAACTAGATTGGGACTACATTGTCACCAAACTATATAAATAAGTTAAATAACTACGCTATATTAGATACTATTTTTCAATACATGTAATATCTAACTAAATTACAACACTAATAAAATACTAATTATATGAATTATCCAATATACAAAATTACCAGTGCAAGGAAAACAAGAAGAAAATGAAGGAAGAGAAGAGGGAGGCTCACCGTCGGTGGAGGAGGCGTGGTGGAGGAGGATGAGGCGCGGTGGAGGCCGTCAGTGGAGGAGGCGCGGCCCACCACCGCGGCCGGCCACCAGACCGAGGGCGCCCTACGCGGCGCAGGTGGAGGAGCAGCCGCGAGGGAGACGAGGTGGGCGCGGCGCGGCTGGCGAGCAGGGAGGAGGAGGCGAGGCGGGCGCGGCGCGGCCGGCGAGCCGGGCGCGGAACGGCTCGGCGAGGTGAGGCGGGCGCGGCGCGGCCGTCGGTGGGCGTCGGGGATGAATGCGCGAACAGGAGTCGGCCGTTTTGGATTACACAGGTTGACGCCGTGATCTGCGGCGTCGAGCTCGACGCCGTGATCTGTGGCGCCGAGCTCGACGCCATGATCCACGGCGTCGAGTATTTTTTTTGGCCACCTAAACCGCCACGTCTGACGACACGCTGGGCTCGCCAAGGGAGCTCGACACCGTGATCCATAGCGTCGAAACGTGTAACCTCGACGCCATGCTTCACGGCGTCGACCCCCTGGGTCCAAAACTGAGTTTTTGTCAACCAGGGGTCCAAAAGAGAAGTTTTTTCAAAAAAGGGCCAAATTGTAAAAAATTAGGACAAGTGGAGCTCCATTGTTGGGGCTGATAGATGGGTGCAGCTCTGATTTTAGGAGTCATCGTCTAAAGTTATACTTATCTGAAGCAATTGTTGCCTATGGTACTTGAGATATAGTGACAACTAGCATGGCTTCACGATACCATAAATAAGGTGGTTATGTCTTGATATTACCTTGTTTGTTTGAGTTTATTTGTTGAATCTACATACTATTTAGTAGTGTTTTTTCTCACAACAAATTAGCAAACAATACTCTATCTGTTAAACCCTTAAAGGCCTTCGGTAAGCATTTTGACATTCTGTGGTACTTTGCCGCAACATGTTAATGTTTTTATCTTCAGTTCACATTATTGTTTTCTGAATCCATGTGTTTCATATTATCATGACCATATATGGAATACACACACAGATTCATTTAAATATGACTGTTTTATGGGTGCATGCTCAAGCCAAGAGATGTCTCAACATTTTCTTAATGACTCATGTTACCTGCATAGATAAGCTGACAACAACAACTACTGCAAATGGAGAACATGATAACCTGATGACTACAAGATGACTTTGTACGAGCTCGACGTGTTTGTAATACTGTGCTCGGAGACAAGCTGTCAAATACATCATTTCACTCACTTTATTTAAATCAAGACCTATGGATACTACTGTACTGAAGCTACAAATGAAGAACTTGCAATCTGTTACCGTGTATTTTGCTTGATTATCAATGACATAAGACAAGAAATGAATATATTTTAAGATGACTTTGCTTTTGTTATATCTGTACATCCACATGTTTATTCCCATGTCTACCGAAGTGCTATAAGTACTACTAAAGTCAATTTTGATAATAGCTTTTGCTCAATCTGAGACTTCTCTTGTGTATATTATATGATTGATATAGCAAGAGCTATATTACTTTCTTTTTCTTTTTCGTTTTCGTTTTCTTTTTCTTTTTCTTTTTCTTGTGTGTTGGAAGTGCTTTGTTAACATTGGACTCAAGTACTCCGTCTGTTTTTATTTATATTTCTTATTAGCTTTATCTTAACTTAAACATTTGTATCTTTGATCATCATTTTTCTAAAAATAATATAGATTTATGATATAAGGTTTATGTTTTTAGATTTATTATATGAAAAACATTTTCACATTTTATGATTCATAGGTTGCAAAAATATATAATTTTTTTTCAAAATGGGTGGCCAAAGATCGATGTAATATTTTACTTATAACAAACCTAGTGTGCTATGTAAAAAAAAGATGAAGAGAGTAGTAGCCATTGAGTGTGTACCAAAAACTTTTGTACATGACTTCGCACATATTCATGTGTACATTTTTTGCACGAAAAACTTTTGTACGTGAATGCTCATGCACAAATTCCAACTATATATTAATACTATTAAATATTCTATCTTAATCTAGAAAGGGCGCGGCCTTGCTGCGCCTAGTTTTTCTAGAATATAGAGTATACCTATATATAAGAGGATGTGTTTAGTATCAAATCGTCCAAACACTTCTTTGTAAAAGAAAAAGGTTCTAAGTAATTTTTTTATACCTCAATACTTTAAGTCTAAGGTCGTGTTTAGATGCAAATTTTTTTTGAAGTTTGACACTGTAGCATTTTATTTGTATTTGACAAATATTATTCAACCATAGACTAACTAGACTCAAAAGATTCGTCTCGTGGTTTACAGATAAACTGTGTAATTAATTATTTTTTTATCTATATTTAATGCTATATGCATGCGTCCAAAGATTTGATGCAATAGAAAATCTTATAAATTTTTAGAATTTTAGGTGCTAAACAAGGCCTAAACTTAAATACAAACTCACAGTCACACCATAGATACGCCCTACCTCATATCTATACCTAAAGACACGTGCGACAGAGAAGTACTTAAAGATCAATAAAGCGTGATGGGTACAACACCGATCTTGACCATTGTAAAATATCCGCGTTTGAGGCTGGAAAAAAAAAAGAACGGTGCGAAAACGTGTCACCAAGGTTGCCGGCGCTGCACCGAGTGTTCCCGATCACCGAGCCAATGGCTCGTTCGCGGTTCTACGTATTTTGATATACATGATGATGCCATGTCATTTCGGAATTCGGAGGACGAATGCTCATAATAAATGAGAAATGGTCGCCACGTCCGCACCATGCATTCCTCTCTCCTGTCCTGTCTCCTTCCCATCTAGCAGTTGGCCAAAAGCAAAAGGCACCACCTTTCCCTTCGCCCGCAGACTTGTCCGATCCGCAACCAAACCAAACTCCACAACATTTCCTCCAGCGGCCTGTTCAAGAAACCTGGATCAATCCAACCTTAATTCAATCGCACATTCGGCGGGATCTCCCTTGAGTTGCAATGGAAGAGGGGACCACGGAATCCGGATCGTTCTCCCGCTCTTCCTCCTTCGTAAGCTCATCGCAATTAAAACAAAAGTTGATTTGATTTGGTTCCCGTCCCCTATTCTTGGAAGTAGAAGGGCAACACTTTCTTGATCTCGATGAATTCCTGCAGGGCGGGTTCGAGGAGTGGGTGGCATTGGTGAGGAAACGCAATGGGAAGGCCTCCTCGTGCGGGCGTCTGGGTCTCCGTTCATCAGCCAGGTATATACCGCCATTTCGTCTCGCTCTTCAGTTCCTGTGATCCATTGGTGGCGAAAGAACAGCTCCTTCTTTCCATACTCAGCCACGCAATTGGATGTGGATCTGAGAACTTTTTTTTATATCATTCCTCTTCTGATGCATTAAGTCGACGATGAATTTTTGTTACTTGTACAACAATTAAGTTTCTTACTTTTTGACAATCTTTCACGTGCCTGTATTTCATCAAAATTTCAATGTTTGATTTATGAGCGGTGCACCTCTTGTTGGTATGCTGAAAATGCGTACGTTTATATATCTAATCATCAAGCATCGTGAACTTTGTACAGTATGAACCATCTTACTTACTGTTTTATATTACTACTTAATTGAAAATACACATTGTATCCAAATGATTTGTACCATGAGTATAATTTGTTTCTTCATAGCATGGGGACGGGTTTGTCAAGGCAGATTATACTTTTTGTTTCAATAACTGATAGTATTACTGTTGCTCTTACTATATTGCAGTTCAGAAGTACTAGATCTTGCAGATCCTGATAGCAATGTCATTGACCCTGACCCTTGTGACCAAGTGCCAGAAGGAATCCTTTGGGAGAGGCTTGGGAGGGTTTCCATGATGGATATTGAGTCAAGTAACTTCAGTTGGAGCTCTCTCACCTCACTGCACCATACAAAACATGCTGCTACAAGTACTGATCCATCTGAGGATGACATTAGCAGAAGTTTTGAGGTTTTTATTTGTTCCATCCATGCTTTTGCAAATTACTTTTTTACAGTTGGAGAAATGTTATTGGTAATAAAGGTCTAGGCTATCTTTTACGAATATGTATATGAGAACTAATTTTACAAACAATGTCTCTAGGTCCTTCTAATAACTGTACTATTTTGCTTAGGTGACAGTAAATTCAGGTGGCGTTGTTTTTATTGCATTATTCAAAGCTATTGAAAATGTTGATCTTCCATCCAAGGAAACAGCTGCAGTCATTAAAATAGCACCTTCAAGGATGGCCACGCAGTCCGAACGCTTTGGGTACGAACTTGCTAAATGGCTTGGAGTGAGAACTCCTCAAGTAAGAATCCACTATGCTAGCAGGTACTCATGCTAACTAAAATGTTGCACTGACAACTCTATTGACCCATATAGGGTAGAGTCATTCATAGCTCCTCGTCTGAATGGCAACAAATCAAGGATGCAGTTGAAAATGCTCGACATGGATCCATAGCTGCTGGTGATGAACTTGAGGAGATGATTTGCGCCGAGATGCTAGAAGCCCTTGAATTGAGTCGTTGCCTATTTCTGATGAAGTATATATAAACATGAAGTTGCCACTTACCAGTAATGTATTTATCGATATAGTGCTTATTATAACACAAAACAAAATTGTCTTTGCTGTTTTGCAGTTATGTACATGGCTCCCCTCTGCTAGAGAATGTAATGCCATTTGAGTCACGGCAAGCTGCTGAAAAAACTGCTGAAGCATTAGGTAGGGTCTTAATCCTAGACCTCGTATTGAGGAATGAGGATAGACTGCGATGCCGTCCCCTTGGCTGGCGTGGAAATTATGCAAATCTACTTGTTGCCAACAGGGAAGCTTATGCAAACCTTGACACGCTAGATGATGTTTATGATTCTGCTATCATTCGATACAAGCCAGAGATCATCAGAAGCCCTCAGAAACAGAAGCAGAGAAGAGCTGTTTCAATTAGTGGCAGTATCGGCTCAGATGTCTCTGACCTCATATTGGAGGACTCTTATGCTTCTGGTGGACATGAGTTTTCTAGCTTTAATATTGTAGCCATTGATTCAGGTGTACCACGCAGGCCACCTGCCAGTAAGCGGGCAAAAGATCAGGAGAGCTACCCCAAACTAGTGGAATTAACACTGAACAACTTTGACTATTCTTCCAAACTTCTATTTGAGGTGTCCTTCGGAAAACTTGGCACCCCAGGACATGAAGAATTTGATGTATCATCTGATTATAGTTATAATTCTCCTCTCTCTGAGAGTGATATGGTAGCAACAGTGCATTCATTCCGAGGAGGTTTTCGTAGTGCTCTGAGAGACCTTCAGCGATTCCACATTTTCCTCGTCACACTCTATCAGAAGCTGGATGGTCTATTGAAAATTTTCTTCAATCTTATGTATAAATGCTCCAATGAATATGCTAGGGAGGATGCTGGTACTTCTGATTCACCATTGTGTTCAGTGGAATCACAGGCAGATTCAAATGATACTGATGTTCCAAGGAATCTGCGTAAGCCTTCCCGAACCTTATCACGTGACAATCTAGACCTATCATCTCCTTCCTGTCGAGAGAACTTTATCAGCAAACATTTCAAAGGAAATGGTGATGCCTCCCGTGGCCTTCGGTTAACAATGAAGCTGCGAGATTTTAACAAGTATGCCAAGGTTAAGACCTTTGAAGTGTGGATGGATAATTTGTATATTATAAAATGTATATATGTAGGTGTCTAGTTGACATCTAGCTGTTTTTTCCCACTCTCATAGATTGTTCCACTAATTTTTTCCTGAATATAGCATAAAACAGAATTTTGTTGCAGGCATGATTTCAGCATGCAACTTGCATATTAACCAATGTTTTGTTTCAGGTACATATGGTACCTATCAGACGGCTATTTAGTTAATTTGACTGCAAGTCTGCTATTTGGTGTTTTGCATAAATCAGTCAAGTTTGTCATGCGATTCTATTAGTCATTCAGCAAACTTTTACAGGTAGACAGTGAATTAAGCAAAGAGATAGAACAATGGAATGACATGCTGAGGACTGAAGTAGTAAAGTTGTGTCAAGACAACAATTTTTACACAGGCTTTTTTGAAGGTACTGATAATAGCACTGCTGTTGATGCTTACGAGTTGAAGGTAAATTTAAATGTACCCTCTGTACACTACTTGTATACACAATATTGAACCTGTCAAGCCATTCTGTTGTTAGGTTCGACTTGAGCACATTCTCGAGAGGATATCTTTGATCTCTGATGCTGCAAGCACTGAGCGTCCATCACAGATCACAGATTACCTGTATATTGGTGGTGCTCTAGCTGCTCGGTCAACACACACACTTAAGCATCTTGGCATCACCCATATATTGTGCTTGTGTGCAAATGAAATTGGACAGTCAGAATCACAGAAGCCTGACCTTTTTGAGTATAGGAATTTCTCGGTGAGTTCTACCTAATATCTCCATGGATGGAAAATTATTTTCCTTTAGCATAAGCCAGAAGACCCAGTTTAGATATCTTTCAGTGCTTAATTGCTTCTTTATATAGATAAAGGATGATGACAATGCAGACATTGGTGATCTCTTTCAAGATGGTTCTGATTTCATCGATTACGTGGATCACTTGCGTGGCAAAGTACTTGTGCATTGCTTTGAGGGAAAAAGTCGTAGTGCGACTGTTGTTCTTGCCTACCTGATGCTGAGGAAGTAAGACTGCAAAGTAATTATATTATCATTATCATGCTTCTCTGTTAAAATCAATAACTCACCATGACTGAAACAACTTATTACCAGATTTACCTTTTTTTTATGTGACCTTAAGGTCTATCAATCCAGAAATGACATCTGTAAGGATAGAAAGATTGCATCTTTCCTCTCTTTTTTGAATTGTCCTGGACGCGGTCATCATCTCATAATTTGCCCTTTTTTTCTTAAGAAAATGTACTCTCCTGGAAGCATGGAACATGCTGAAGAAGGTCCACCGACGTGCACATCCTAATGATGGGTTTGCTAAGGTCTTGCTGGATCTTGACAAGAAACTGCACGGGAAAATCTCCATGGAATGGCAACACAAGAGGCCAGCAATGAAGGTGTGTCCCATCTGTGGCAAGAATGCTGGTCTCAGCAGCAGCTCACTGAAGCTCCACTTGCAGAAGGCGCACAAGAAGATATCCTCTGGGAGCGTAGACAGTGCAATGACTCTGGAGATACAAAAAGCAATAGAGGCAATCAAAGCTGGCTGGAGCGGCAGTGACAGCCCAGTGCATAAATCACAATCACACATCGAAGGATTTTGATGTTTAATCTTACATTCTTACGGTCCTGCTAATGCATACAAGAAGACTTGTAATCAGCAGCCATACAACAAGGTTTGTAATCGGCAGCCGCTTTAAGAATGAAGCCTCATCTCTGGACTTAACGGCACTTGTAAGTAGCACATTTCTGGAACATTTGAGGGTTTTTTTATATGGTTTACAAGCTTGGATTAACAAGAACCATCCATAGAGGGATGTAGTTTCTGTTATAAAATTGTGCGATTCTTTCTTTTTTCTGAAGAAATATGTACGAGATGAACATTCAGACTCTTTTTTGGATATCAAACTTTGAATCCTTTGTCCTCTATAATCAGTTTGTTCAAATGGAGAAGCTCTTCTTTTAGTTCATTGTCAAACTACAGAAACCAAACCATTTTAAAATGAAATGTGAAATTCTCAGTTCAAACCATATATGACAACAATCACTGGATTCGTATCAAAGACCCATCACCATTAGTGAAACAACAGCTCAAACACAAAATTTGTCCTGTACAAAGATCCTATGTCATAGCATTGAGGAAATGAAATAATTTCCCTGCAATACCCAGGAAGATTGGGTGTGTGTTTTTATCTATCAGGCAAGTCCTGATGGTAATAATCTCTATCAGGACTTCAGGGTATAAGAGCTTGCCTGTACAACATGTCCTTTCCATCAGCAGGTGAGTACTTCGCAAGCATTGGTCCTGTCTCCACAGAGCTCAAAACCTGAGCTGCGTTCCGGTACCAAGGCTGCAAATGAGGATCTGGCGAAAGCGAACCAGGAAGCATTACCGAGCCCCAGTCTCTCTGCCCTGCCCTTGCTTCACTTATTCTCCGTCGCACTAAAAGCCCAGCCACATCTTCTCTCCTGATCTCTGTCATGGTCCGTGCAATCACCATGCATAGGAGAAGAACAAAAACTGCGTCCTCTTCATGTAAGAACTCCACAGCAAGTAATTTCCAGTTTAGAAGCATGGTTGCTCTGTCACCATGATCCGGTGACTTACGAACAAGTGTGAGGTATTGCTCCTCCTCAACAAGGTTGCTGGATGCATTGTCTGTGTTTACTCTGTAGCTCAATCTCCTCCCGACAAGCAGCCTTGCCTGGTAAATAGTGCATTGCAGTGCAATTAAAAGGCATGAAATAGCTTTGTAGATTTTTATAACGGTGAAAAAATGAAGTAGTAAGCAACTGATATTTTACATTTTAATAAAACAGAATGTTTGAATTACATTTACACGACACATGAAAATTCTATGAAACTGAAACTTAGGGACCAATACAAACACTATTCTACAGTTTAACTAGCACACCTCTTTGCTAAGGAATGTATCTATATGAAATTCTAGAACAATATCTTTTAAAGAATGAAGTTAAATAAACAAACATATTGGTGCAAATTAAGTTCATGTGATAATATAGTTACCATATATCTTCAATCTTCTATTCAGAGAGATTGCCACTGCCGTGCTACATTTTTCTAAAGGACAATTATGAACTCTACAGCATGCACTCATTTGTATATTGCGCTACAGAAAATCAAACAAGATGCTTGTGCTGCCAGTTCTTTCAGCGGTGATGTCAAGGGCACGGTGATCCAAGGTAGCAGGCCCTCGACTACGGAGCTCGTAGTCTCCGGCCGAGTCTTCCAGGGCGGAGGTTATACCCCTCTCTGCCGCCTGGGCTTAAGCACAAGAGAGAGAGAGAAGGAGATTGATAATTGATCTTGCTTAATCCCGCATAATCTGAGTACAAGCCATATAAAGGACAATAGGCCAACTAACTATAAAAACAAACTCCTAATTTTCCTCCTAGCCGCACAGATTGGCCCTACCATATCAGTCCGCGGCCATCATGCCTGCTGCGTCGCGCGCGGCTTCCTCGCGATCCGCGGCCCGCTCCGCAGCCCTGCGGACGTCGCGCGCCCTGCGGCGTCTTGCGTACACGGTGCCCCACATGACATCTCTCCCCTCCTCGCGAAGCAGCTCGTCCTCGAGCTGGAAGAGAGGAAACTGTTCGCGGAAGGTAGCGAGGTCCTCCCAAGTGGCAGACTCTGGTGGCTCGCCCCGCCAATGGACAAGTAGCTGGCGTACGCCCCGCACGAGGCGAGCGCGCTCCACCCGAACAGGTTCCGATGTCACCACACCGTGGTGAATGGGTGGCAAGGCTGATGGGGTTGACGGAGGCTCGCCGACGAACTTCTTGAGGACGCTGACATGGAAGACGCCGTGGATGCGCGCCTGTGGAGGAAGAGCCAGGCGAACTGCCACCTCGTTGATCAGTTCTGTGACGCGATACGGCCCGATGAAGCGTGGCTTCAATTTTCCCGTGGTCGCTTGGGGCAGAGAAGACATGGTGCGCTGGCGAAGGCGAAGTAGCGCCCAATCACCCACTTGGTAGGACACTTGGCGGTGACGACGGTCGTAGAAGCGCTTATGCACCTGCTGCGCCTGCTCCAGCCGGTAGTGGACGTCGGCGAGGAAGGCGGTGCGCTCCTCCATGTCGCGAGCCAGAGTTGCCATGCGAGTCTCCCCAGGCTCGTAGGAGCGGAGGGTGGGAGGGTCGCGGCCGTACACCACGCGGAACGGCGTCTCCCGGAGTGAGGACTGGTAGGCCGTGTTGTACACGTACTCAGCCCACGGCAGCCACTGCAGCCACTGTCGAGGGCGATCACCTGTGAAACACCTGAGGTACATTACAATGACGCGGTTAGCAGACTCCGTCTGGCCGTCCGACTTGGAGTGGAAGGCGGACGACATGTGCAGCTTGGTGCCCAAAAGCCGCATCAGCTCGCGCCAAAACAGCGAAGTAAACACCGGGTCGCGATCGGAGACAATGGACTGTGGCATGCCGTGCAGGCGCACGATGTCGGGGAAGAATGCCTAAGCCACAGTCTCGGCGGTATATGGGTGCGCCAGGGGGATGAAGTGGCAGTATTTGCTGAAGCGGTCGACGACTAAGAGAATCACTGACTTGCCGTTCACCCATGGCAAAGCCTCCAGAAAATCAAGGCCAATGTCGGCCCAGACCGCGGTGGGAACTGGTAGTGGTAGGAGGAGGCCAGCGGGGTGGAGATGCTCTGTTTTGTACCGCTGGCAGGTGGAGCATTGCCGCACAAAGTCCTTGCACACACCGACGCATGTTGGGAAAATGAAAGTCACGGCGAAGTCGATGGAGCGTGCGCTGAACCCCCTCGTGTCCATCATCGTGAATGGCAGCCACGATCTCCTGCAGCAGCGGAGACGAAGGTGGTATGTACAGCCGGCCGTCGAAGGTGATGAGGCCGTCGGTGACCGCCCACGGTGCCGTTCGGGTGCCTGCAGCGAGCTCGCCATGCACGGCCACCAGTGCCGGGTCCGTGGCCTGCGCTTGGCGGAGGCGGCTTATGAAGTCGAACCGCGGTGCAGAGACCGCCAGGAGTGCGCCTGCTGGGGAGTCGTCGGTGTCCCGGCGGGAGAGAGCGTTAGCTACCGTGTTCGATGCGCCAGGCTTGTATTCCACCGTGAAGTCGAAACCCAGCAGCTTGCCGACCCAGTGATGTTGCGGGATCGTGGCGAGGCGCTGGTCGAGGAGGTACTTGAGGCTGTAGTGGTCCGTCTTGACGACGAAGCGGCGTCCCCAAAGGTACAGGCGCTAGTGACGTACGGCGAGGACGAGGCCGATCAGCTCCCGCTCATAAGCCGCCAACGAGCGATGGTGGGGGGCCACCGGCCGACTGAAGAACGCGATGGGGTGGCCGTCCTAGATGAGTACCGCCCCGAAGCCATACGTGGACGCATCACACTCCACGATGAAGGGCTTGGTGAAGTCCGAGAGCGCCAGCACCGGTGCCGACGTCACAGCCCCTTTGAGGGCGAGGAAAGCCGTGTCGGCGTCGTCGTTCCAGGAGAAACCTTCCTTCTTCAGGAGTGTAGTCAGGGGCGCAGCTATGGCGCCGAAGTTGTGGACGAATTTCCTGTAGTAGCCTGCTAGGCCCAGGAACCCGCGCACTGCCCGCGCCGAGCGGGGCTGCGGCCAGTCGTGGATGGCTTGGACCTTGGCCGAATCCATGGCCACGCCGCCCGCCGAGATGATGTGGCCGAGGTAGCCGAACAAACACTTGGATCACTTGACGAAGAGGCGGTGTTGGCGTAGGAGGGACAGGACGACGCGGAGGTGTCGCAGGTGGTCGGCCCAGCTCCTGCTGTAAATCAAAATGTCGTCAAAGAAAACGAGAACGAACCGGCGGAGATGGGCGCACAACACTTCGTTCATGAGTGCCTGGAACGTAGCCGGGGCGTTGCACAGACCGAAGGGCATCACCACGAACTCATATAGGTTGTCGTGGGTGCGGAACGCCGTTTTGTGGATGTCTTCCGTCCGCATGCGCACCTGATGGTACCCCGACCTTAGGTTGAGCTTGGTGAAGAAGCACGCCCCGTGAAGTTCATCCAAGAGCTCATCGACGACGGGGATGGGGAACGCATCCTTGACGGTGAGGGCGTTCAAGGCGCGGTAGTCGACGCAGAAACGCCAGGAGCCATCCGCCTTCTTGACGAGGAGGACCGGCGACGAGAACGCCGAGTCGCTGCGGCGGACGATGCCCTGCTGGATCATGGTGGAGCATTGGCGCTCCAGCTCGTCCTTGTGCGCCGCCAGGTACCGGTAGGGGCGGACGACCACCGGTGCCACGTCCGGTTTGAGGGTGATGCTGTGGTCGCGGCTGCGGGGCGGTGGCAGGCCCGTGGGCTCGGCGAAGATATCCTCGAATGTGGCCAGCAGCTCAGCGAGGAGCAGCGCGGTGGTCACTGTGGATTGGAGCAGCGGCGGGGTGGCGCTCGGAACGCCTGTCCAGTGCACCGGGCGCCCATGGAGCTGGAACGCCATGGAGGGCGCGGCAAAGTCCCAAACCACCGGCCCGAGGGTGGCCAGCCACTGGGTACCTAGCACCACGTCGAAACCTGCAAGTGGCATGACGAACAGGTCGATGGCGAAGTTAACGCCGGCGATGGTGACTGGAGCCGCGCGGATGACAACGGGGCACGAGACCCGCTCGCCGTTGGCCACCACCGCGGTGAGGCGAGGGCGGGGCTCCACTGTCAGCCCTGTGCGCTCCGCTGCCCTGGCAGAGATGAAGTTGTGGGTCGAGCCGCTGTCGAGGAGGGCGACGGAGGGTGCAGCGCCGACTGTGACGGCCAGCTGCAGTGTGCCGCCGCAGGGCGCGCCGGCGACTGCGTACAGGGAGAACACGGGCGCTGCCTAGTCCCCTGCGTTGGCCGCGTCAGCCGCGTCGTCGTCGATCTCCACGCCCTCGAGGAAGAAGATGTGCTTGCAGAATTATGGCCACGAGAATACTTTTCGTTACAGTTAAAGCAAAGCCCTTGGCGACGTCGTTCCGCCATCTCGTCCTGGGTAAGGTGCCGCTGTTGGCCCTCGCCCCGGCCCTGGTGGGCAGCCGCTGGGGGGAGGGAGCGCCAGCAAGGGAGGAGGCGCCAGGAGCACAGGCCTCGCTGCGTGCGCGGGAACGATGCCACGCTGGGGTGCCCGAGGCGGGGGAGGCGGCGGACGGTCGGCCTCCATCAGCTCCACCTGCCTGGCCAAACTCATGGCCGCCGCGAGGGACTCCAGGTTGTGGATGCGAACGGCATGACTGAGCGGCGGCAGGAGGCCACCGGTGAACAACTGGACGCGCTGCGCCTCATCCAGGCGGCCCGCACGGGGCAGGAGTGCCTGGAAGCGGTTAGCGTACTCCTCCACGGTCCCGGTGCGCCGGCACTCCGCGAGCTCGAACAGAGGGGCAGACCGAAGGGGAGGGCCGAACCGAAGGTGCAGGAGTTCCTTGAAGCGCCCCCAGGTGGGCGTACCTTCGTCTTCCTGGAGCTGTGTGTACCAGAGCTGCGCCACGTCGTCCATGTCGTAGGACGCCATCCACACACGCTCTTCCACCATGGTACGGTGCTGGCGGAAATACGATTCACACTTGTTGACGAAGAGTAGGGGATCAGTCGTGTCGTCGAAGCGGGGAAAATCCCACTTCTTGTGCTTCGGCGGGTGATCCGGAAGCGGACCCTCGGCGCAGTGCTCGAAGCCGCCACCACATGACGACGCAGACTTCTCCTTCATCACCGCCATGTCGGCATGCATGGTGGCCATATCGGCGGAGAGGGTCTTCAGTGCTGCCAGGACGTCGGCCAGGGTCGGTTCGGCCATGGTGAGGGCTGGTGCGGCAGAGGTGGGCGACGGCGGCAAGTTGGGGTGGTGGTGGGCGGCTGCGGTGGAAGAGGATTGCGTGGAGCGGGTGGGAGAGGATCGTTGAGACCTTGCTACCAGGTTGTCAAGGGCACGGTGATCCAAGGTAGCAGGCCGTCGACTACGGAGCTCGTAGTCTCCGGCCGAGTCTTCCAGGGCGGAGGTTATACCCCTCTCTGCCGCCTGGGCTTAAGCACAAGAGAGAGAGGAGATTGATAATTGATCTTGCTTAATCCTGCATAATCTGAGTACAAGCCATATAAAGGCCAATAGGCCAACTAACTATAGAAACAAACTCCTAATTTTCCTCCTAGCCGCACAGATTGGCCCTGCCATATCAGTCCGCGGCCATCACGCTTGCTGCGTCGCGCGCGGCTTCCTCGCGATCCGCGGCCCGCTCCGCAGCCCTGCGGCGTCTTGCGTACGCGGTGCCCCACATGACAGGTGAGCACCAATGATGGTACTTTGTTTACTACTCCTTCCTGAAAAGAATGTAATTCTAATTCTAACATAGTACTGAGTCAAACCATTGAGTTACTTGGTCAAATTTAGATAGTTTGACTAAGAATATAAGTGTAATTGCATTCTTTTCAGAATGGAGGTAGTACAATCCATATGCATTCTAACCCCTACTTAAATGTACTGATCATACCTCCTCGTCCGAGCTGTTATTTTTTAACTGAAAGCTGAGTTCATCTCCCAAACATACTGTGAGTGTACCTCCTGTTGACAAGCTCCAAACTACCTTATTCTCCTGTTGATCTTTCATCGCTGTTGCTGTGCCCACTATCTTTTCTGCAGCATAAAGGGAACAAATACCAACATTATCATAATAATTGTGATCTCCAGGAAAACCAATTATTGCACAAACTGAAGTTACCAGGAGCATAACCAATGGAGCTTGTACTAGCAATGTATGACCATGATCCTTCTCGAACCTCAATGCTCCTATCCTCCCATTTCACTGCCATGGGAGTTTCAGCACCTCTCCGCCAAATCCCTCTACCTACTCTACACAAGTTGCAACAGGTTTCATCAAAAAGCATACTGAGATATAAAATTGCAAGTCATTCCCCAACAGCTTGTACTGTACAGATGAAATGATTCAATGGATCTTTTTAAGGGAGGTGGTATGTGACAAACATATCGACAAAACAAAACTCTAGAATATTAACCAGTACAACCTACTGAACAATACCTCATCCGGATGACAAAACATTCTCTCCCACTGTGATCAAGCACAGTTCGTGTCAGCCAACGTCCTTCTTGTGGACGGTAATTTCTCATGCGCAATATGACATCAGAAATCATGGCTCCACCATCATCAGTGACTCGATCAGGCACACACTTCAATAAGTATGGTGCTTGAACTGGAGGGGTAATTGAAGCCATCGCCCTCATCCTGACATCAAGTTCCTCTGTGAGAGCAAGTGCTTTCTCATGCAACACATCGCTCCATGAGAATGAGATGTTCTTGAGGAACTTGCTTTTCCTGAAGCACCCATTTAGATTACGCCTGAACTCAATGAGGAGGCCCCGGGTTGCGAATTCACAATACAAGTGCCATACTTTCTGCCAGCTTTTGCAGGATAAAGTGGACATTGATTTGTCGAGTTTTAGTGATCTGTGACACCTCTGTGTTCTCAATCGTAGGAAATCCTTGCTGGTGGGCTCCTTATCAAATTCTCCCTTCAATAACACATATACCTGCTACCAAGAAGATCAATGATACACTTAGCCAGAATGTAAACCACACAAATATATAAGGACATCATGTGTCATGCCAATATAAATTTTCTTTTAGTTTTTGTAATATGTGACCCAGATTACCAGAGAAACAATTTGAATATACCTAAATAAATTCCCTATACAAGGCCTCAACCTGGAAATAAGCTTATCAATTGCTTGAGTGACTAGATATTCTATATAGATCAATAGGACCACAGCTTGAAAGTTATAGCAGCAGTCCTTGATAATTTGAATATACCTAATCACATGAATGTACAAATACCTCGTCTGAAGACAGGGCAATACTTGTTTATGTGTTGCACATACTAAGAATAAAAAGTATGTTTTGAGGCCCAAAATTGTTGGATTTTTTGAGATATGAAATATATGATGCTGGCAAAAACAAATGATTGAGCAGGCCTACCCACCACCCGATCACTTGAGGCCATTAGCAAAGGGAATCTAGCATTTTGGCTTGGAGTGACCATGGTGCACATGGGGCTGTAGAATTTATAACTGCCTTTTTAACTTATTGTTGCCGTTATTACTTACTGTTGTTGGCGTTACGCCACGATGTGGTCCAGAAACAAATGGAAGGTTGCTCAGGAAGCAGAGATAAATAGAACATAACAGTAGACAAAAAGCAAATTCTGCCTATTTGCTAGCCCCTCATGAGGACATCATACAAGCTAATGTGGAATATCCTAAGTTTGGCATAAGGTTAACTGGTTGAGTATGATTACAATGTCAGCTGTACTGTTTGGCATTTCATCTAGATTCTAGAGCAGTGTAATTCAATAAAAAATGCTACTGAATAACTACAGTTAATGATACTCTGAAGGTCTTAGATATACCTCCATAATAAATCTTGGCTGCAAACTCTTGTATAGCCGGTTGGCATCCTCCTCTGATGCTGCCGGCACCCAGTAAAATGCCTCCCTTGCTGCGCTAACTGCTCCCGCATCAACCTCTGATCCAGCCATATGATATGGTTCATCATATGCATCCTCCCACAGTCCCCTTGTCCTCCCTACCTCCTCATCACTCACCACTTCTCCATAACCAACCCCCACTTTTGCAACATTGTCCCTAATGCCCATCGCTAGCATATCCGTGGCATAACACACAGGAAAACTCTAGCATGGATTCATCACAATTGTGTAAACTAAAATACTTTTGAGAACAAAATTACTTGCTTAATCAAATGCAAGGTCTATGCATACCTGGTGAGCAAGCCACATCAGTAACATGTCTAGGCTAGGCACAAGCCGTGTGAATACTTGGGTTCCGCACACAACCTTCTTGATAAGGTCCAGGAAACGCACATATCGCCGCCTAGCAGCAACATGGTAGACACCTTCCCACACAAAGGGTGACGCAAAGCGGTCTGCTAGGTCAGCGTACCGTCTCACCATTTTGACAATTTCACCATCGACATTGTCACAGGTTATGTTATCAACACTGTTTCCATCAATCTCATTAGTGTCAAGATCAAATGGCTCGGATGGGAAATGAGTAGCCCAGACATCTCGACAACGGTCCTCGGCATACTCCTCATTCTCCACATCAAGGATTGATGGACGGTTGATGAGGCGTCCAAACCTCGACGTGCAGTATGCGGAGTAGTTCTCCTGCAGAGCGCCAGAGCCAAACAAATTTCAGATGGAGCACGGTGAGAAGTGTTGAAGGGGCCAAAGCAGCTGAGTTCGGCGGAAGTGGGTTCCTTGTGGAATGTTAAGTCGAACAAGGGGTTCATTTGAAGTTAATTACTTCCAGAAAAAAGTAAGCACCAGTAATTTATATATACTGCTGGTAGGAGTGTATCATTGCAAAGAAGAAAGCAAAGACTTTTGATCAGCATGGCCCGAGGTTACAGAGAAAGATATGGCTACTACTACATAATATGAACATGAAACTGATTTTTTTTTTGTTGACAACTAACATGAAACTGATTGTTGTGGGCATAATCACTGTGCTTAGCCTTCTTTTCACAAATCTGTCCGTGCGCTGTAGATTTGAAAATGTAAATTCTCAAAAGTCAATACCACAAGGAATTCAAAACCACAATTAGTAACGGAGGCATCCGAATGAATAGAGTTTTAAGGTTTCCGAGTCAAGACGCTCTGAGGCAATATAAACGAAGAAAGAACCGAAAAGGTGGCAAGAAATTAAAGAAGGCTGACATGGTGGAAGCAGTGGCAGAGCCAGACGAGGTGCACGTCGGGCGGCGGCACCAGCATCGCCGCCTCTCCTCCTCCGCCCGCCTCCCGCGCCGCGAGCGGCATCCACAGCTCCTCGTACCTCCACACGGACCGCGGGCCCACCCCGGCCGGCGCCGCGCGGAGGAAGGCCAGCAGCCGGCGCGCGGCGGCCGCGAGGTCCACGGAGAAGGCAGAGGAAGGACCCTCCTTCCCGCCGAGGCCCGAGGCGGAGGACATGGCCGCGGCGGCGGCGGGCTCCGGCGCCTGCACAGACTAGAGAAAGCGCACGCCTTCCTCGCTGCTCTCGTTAGTGGGGTGGGATTCCTTGTCGCCAGCTGATTGATGGGCGGATGAGTACGAGCGCAGCGGACTGCAGAGTGGTTGGTGGTCAAAAGGCCGGGGCCTTGTTTAGTTTCAAAAATTTTTGCAAAAGGTACAGTAGCATTTTCGTTTGTTTGTGACAAATATTGTCCAATCATAAATTAACTAGGCTCAAAAGATTTATCTCATCAATTCCGACCAAACTATGCAATTAGTTTTTATTTTTTTCTATATCTAATACTCTATACATGTGTCTAAAGATTCGATATGACGAGAAATCTGAAAAATTTTACAAAATTTTTTGAGAAGTAAACAAGGCCCGGGTGCGGTGCGGGACGTGCGCCAGCCAGATTAGCCGACGACGGGGGCTGGCGCACGACAGCACCAGGGCCGGCTGGCGCATCAGGCCTTGTTTAGTTCCAAAAAGTGCCAAAAATTTTTAAGATTCTTCGTCACATCGAATCTTACAACCCATGCATGGAGCATTAAATATAAACAAAAATAAAAACTAATTGCACAGTTTATCTGTAATTTGCGAGACGAATCTTATGATCCTAGTTACTCCATGATTGGATAATATTTGTCAAATACAAACGAAAATGCTACAGTAGTGTTTGCCAAAATTTTTTGGCAA
>Ga0182004_10001024_pt1 | contig 19470 bp, 5 predicted proteins | sample Sormic07211540_1_FD_120479 | JGI IMG/M metagenome (GOLD analysis project Ga0182004, IMG submission 120479) | Endophyte microbial communities from Sorghum bicolor roots, Mead, Nebraska, USA - 072115-40_1 MetaG | ecosystem: Host-associated > Plants > Roots > Unclassified | place: USA: Nebraska...
CGCAAATAGCGGCGCTATGGCGCTATTTCAATTTAGCGGCGCTTTAGCGCGCTATAGCGCCAATAGCGCTGATAGCGTAAAAACGAGGTATAGCTTCGCGTCGACTTATTCTGGCCGCTATAGCGGCGCTATAGCGCGAAAATAGCGTGCTATTTAAAACATTGGTTCTTTCCATAAGCATCATCCATAGGCATTCTCATTGTACATGTCCTTCTTAATGTCTCTTGTTACTTGTTAGGCTGGATGGGCTAGCAGGCAGCACATAGAGACCGATCTTATCTTTTTCTCTATTATTTTTCCCTTTCCGCCATTTTAATTATCTTGTGCTGATGTATATACACTATTCAGTGAGGTTTGTTTTGCTGTTCAGTAGCAGCTTGTTTTATGCCGAAAGACTTAAAAATGACTTTGTAAAAGTTAAAAGTAAGAGCATCTCCAAAAGCTCCTTAAAAATTACTTGATAAACAATGATTATGCCAAGTGAACAAAATGAATAGGGAGCTCGATTTTTACCTTTGTCCAATACCTCCTAATATTTAGCTTTGAAAACTCGAAAACCGGGCGAGAGGAGGAAAAACCGGGCGGGAAGGGGGGGAGGGGGACCGCAGCAGAAGGGCACCTGGATGTATAGAAAGCAAGGAATGCTTGCATATTTGTGAGTTGAGGGGGTGATTACTAAGTGCTAATCTTTAGGCAGTTCAAATGCATGAATGGAGGACTGTTTTTTCCTTTTTACCAGAAAAAGTGGATTAGGGAGTTATTATATATGTATTAGACAAATCCCTGAATCATATTTTCTAGAGTTTGTCAAGTCAGACACCTGTACCCGAGTCTGGCGTCACCACCTGCACCAGTGTCCATGTGTAGTCAATCTTTGCTGAACAACTTTGTCAATGTGGTGTGGTCAATCTTCATTGAACATTGAAAGTCACTCCATGTAGGTGTGGTTTGTGAATATGCTTCATCCTTGCGATAATACAAACCAAGTAGCCCTATGCCTGTGTGGTTTGTGAATGGTCAATCTTCATTGAACATTGAAAGTCACTCCATAAATGAAGTATGTTACATGTTCCATTGACTAATTATGAAAATAAATTCAAAGGTCAAGACTTGTTACTGTCTTGTCTTGTACTTTTTATGTGTAAAATCTAATGAATCACGTACAGTGTTGAGGTATAAGATGAATATTTAATTGTAATAATAATTTTACTTTTTTTTACTGACGACTAATCTCTACCTTGCAGAATATCTGTGACTTTTGTCTGTAAGGATGGTGAGGAAAAGCTTGTTAAAGTTCCTATTGGAATGTCAATGCTAGAGGCTGCTCATGAGAATGACATAGAGCTTGAAGGTCCTTCGCCTTGCTGCTTTTAAAAGCTTTATGCCTTTGTTCATTTTGTTTTTATTTCTAGTGCCTATTGATACCATTTGAACTGTTAGTTAAGGGGCCTTTTGTGTTGAACTTTGCTTTAGATACCTTAGTATGCTGCCTGTCATTCTGTTATTTTACACCACCTTTGGTTCATCTATTAACATTTTCCTTAAATTTTGTAAGCCTGTTTCTTGTTCGCTTTACTGACAAAAAGAAAAGTAAATGCATAGTTGTTTGTGAATTCATATGAAACGCCTGTTGTTTTGTTATGTTTACCAGGAGCATGTGAGGGCTCTCTTGCATGTTCGACATGTCATGTGATTGTAACGGTATGTCAATCTATGCACAAGGCTTTAGCCAATTGAGACAGCTATAAGTTTAGTTTGATATGAAAAGCTTTATTCAGGATGTAAACTTCTACAACAAATTGGAGGATCCTGTGGATGAAGAAAATGATATGTTGGACCTTGCTTTTGGTCTTACAGAGACGTATGTGTATTTTCTTTCTAAATCCTACAGAACTTATTGTTTCGGTTGAACTAATTAAGATCCCATTTCAGATCTCGCCTTGGTTGCCAAGTAGTTTCAAGCCCTGAGCTTGATGGCATACGATTGAAACTGCCAACAGCAACCATACATTTTAAAGCTGATGGGTATGTTGCAAACGCACACTGAGAGCAATAACAACATGAAAGTTACATTTTTTGGAATTTGGATGCCCCGCTCAATTTAACACAGCATTAGATTGAGATGTATATGTTTGTTTACAGTTTTATCAATATTCAATTCCAAGTTTACACGTTAATCTTGTTTCCTTCTCTGATTTTGGTGAGATGGAAAATTTCAACTTTGTCAAACTACAGTTGTAAATTAAGTGGTTATTTACTATTTCAAATAACAGAATTCCACATGCTTGAAAACATTCTCTTTTGTTGACTATGAGTTATTCTGTTCTTATGCAATGGCGAAACCACACTGGGAGGCAGCTAGGTTTACAAAGTGTGCATAGCTAACCGTGTTCAGTTGCTTTCGAAAAAGTATGTGATTCAGCCTGTAACGCATTTGAAATCCTGGAAAGAGCTATGACTTCTTCATTCTAGTATTGAATTCCTAAAGCACTTTCTGCTGAATATATTCAACTAAAGATAAGTGCAATGTCTCATTGAGCAGTGTGCTGACTGGTATTATCATAGAAACATGACCCACAGTTTTAAGTCACATAACTTTTCTATGGGTTGCATTAATCGGCTTGGAGATGAAGGGTCTGTTTGGTAGAGTTCCTCCTGCTTTAGATTAGATTCTCTGTGGAAGTTGATTCTCAGACTAAAAATGTTTCTCTATGATTCTCTAGGATAAACCTTGCATATACTCTATGCGTGGATTGAATTAGCAGAAGGTACTTTTCTCAGCTCCTAGTTCATTTCAGACACAGAATCACTTCCAAGTAAAAAACTGTTTGGTAGAGCCCCCTGGATTTAGCCTGGAACCTGAGTAATGTGCAAGTGATGACAAGTTTTACTAACCAATCTTGCTACTTTCTTACGAATGCTAAGATTGGTGCTTTGTTTCACTGTGTTGCCCTTTCTGCAATTTCGTCCTTTGTATTCGTTTATGTCAAAGTCCTTTTCTTTTATATATGTGGGGCATAGGTTCGTTGGAATATCTTTTACTAATGTGAATCATAGATGTGCATATGTGAAAAATTGTTTTCGGAATAGACACGCCTTTATGGGAGGAAAGCGGACTCCTGAGACTGACACGTCCTTCAGTTTCTATTTGTGATCGTTGTTGAACCACAGATCACATCAGAATAAACAAATATAATATCCATGTTCAGTTTCTCTAGTGCCTGAGAATCTTGGCAGACACATTTGGGAGGCCCTACTGCCCTACTGACCAGGTTTGCTCTCTGTTGTTTTCGCTCGGGAGAAATATCAGATCGAGTTGTCTCTTCTGTAAGCGATACTATTTCTTTTCTAGGTGTTGTCACTTGAGGTATCACCTGCCAGCTGAAGTCCCCCTCTTGTTGCTAAATGCTAAATTGCTGGTGTCATGTTTTGCATCTCTTTGGCTGCCTTTTGGCTTTCTAAATTATGTTCTATGGTCAGCGTTTGTGACATTGACGTCCCAAGATTTTGCCATTCATCCGAATATTGGTCATGGTGGCATGAGCATTACTGTCGCTGGCAGCATCCCTGATTGTGGATGTGGACAGTTGGACCTGCTTGATTTTTTGTGTATGCACGAGCTGATTCCAATGGTGCCTTGTTATGTACTTCTAGTGCTGTTTATTGGCACAGTTGATGTGACATGCTGCTGTTCTGGAGCTAGTTACGTCAGCTTCATCTAGAAGCAATTCTTTCTACAAAATATTGAGTTTTTCAGCTTCAATTATCAGAAGGTTTCTACGAAATTTGTCCATGTGCACACACCCTCTGCAGGTTCGCCGATTGTTTGTTATTTTTAAGATTGAATATGTTGAACTGTCTCGGTAATTTATACGTGCGGGTGTGCAGCTCAGGTCCGGGGCAGAACTGCAGAAGTGGTCATGCGGCACCCTCGTGAGTCCTGACCGTTGATCCAAGTATAGAATTCGTACAAGAACATATTTCAACTCTTGCCGACACTGTTCAATCGTTTCATACCTCGAAATTTGCTGTTGCTCCTATCGTATTGGTTTTGTGGTTCCTGCTTCATTTGGGTTAAAAAGTTGGCAACTTGGCAAGAGGGACAGGAGAACTAACGTCTGCATACTTTCTCGTAGACCGTAACGTCAGTTCACTTTCACCATAATGCGATCTGAGAAATGCCATCAGGAGTCGTCGCGTCGTTGCGTTTAGGTGAAGAGTTACTGTCAGTTTGTTTTTGATCTGCCAATTACGGTGGCCGGCAAGAGATGCTGGCACAGTGCCAGTGACGTGGCCAGAGGTTAAGGGGCAGCCGGGCAGGTGTCATGAAGTTCTTCACACAAACAAATGCACTGAAGACTTATTTCGTCGTACGTACCTGAAACACCATTCTGGAATTTTGCGACGTGTTGCGTTACATCTCGTTGCACGCTTGCATTGCTGATCCATCTCCAGTTTTCTGACCGACAGCCCTGTTTAGGATGATGGTCCTTGGACGGACACAGTCTGAGAATGTCTGACGAAGCACCTATTAACAGGCAGTGTAGTAGTTTCGTCTTATTTGACATTAGTATCTAATTATGGACTAATTAGGCTTAAAAGATTCGTCTCTCAAATTACTCTATGTCTGTGTTTTTAGTTTTGTAAATAGTTTATATTTAGTACTCTATGCATGTGTCTAAACATCGATGTTTTGGGCGATAAACTTTAACAGGGAAACCAAACCGGGCAGGGTACTGCCACTCCACGGTGCACGGCACGACGGTTCACGCAGCAGCAACAGCTGAAGCATCGCCTGGTGCAGTAGCAGCACACATCATGGCAAAAGTCCTGGGGTTTTCCATCCAGTGTACCTGTCTGACGGTCCAGATCAATTGCGCTATCAGATGGAGTAGGTAAAATAACTACAGATGCCTTCTCTCTTTTTCCCACTTGATTCAATAGGCGCAAGACAAGGAAGCTTTGAGTGAAATGACACATGGCTTATGATTTGTTAATGATGCATGGTGGCATCTGTGCGGGGTTATTCTCGAGACCTCATTGCAATGCACTTACATTTTAGAACCTTATTATTCATGCGTTGCTCCCTTTGGAATCACGCGAAAACTAGCTAGAGGTCGCCATGTCGTCGCAGTCCATAGCTGTCGGCCTTGGAAGTCCTGCGTATTGACATTTTTGCTGGCTATTTAAAGTATCTTTTGCAATCGATTACCTACCCCATGAGACGTAATTGTACGCCCATTTCCTTCCTTTTTTTTCCGCCATTGATCATGTCTACTAGTTCCTTCCACTAGAAATTCATGGAAAACTGGAGAAGGATAGCAAATACTACTAGGGTTGATGAACTGAGGGTTTGGAGGCCAGTGGATGGCAACGTCATCAGCCGTGGTTGGTAAACGTTCATTTCATCACGGCATAGTTTATATCGTCTCAACGCTGTTGCCGCCGGATCTTCCTCCATCTGACGCCGATACTCCAAGTTGTGTGTGTTTCCATCGTACCATCATACCATACCACCTTGACTGTCGTTGTAATTAATAATGCGTCCTTGATGATGCTGATGGATGGATTAGTCCCTGAGACTGCAAAAGAACGAATGTAGCACGTCTCGATGCCATGGATCAGTCACCATTGGCACCTGGATTTACTTACGTGCTTGACAACACGCCACAAGTGAGTAGATCATCGATTAACCTATGACACTTAGGTCTAGTTGAGGGTAGAAATTCATCGTGGCTTACACATCACTCGCTTGGATTTTGCTCTGGAATTCCTACGAGATCATTATCTGGACAATGGACCTAGCTATCATTTGAATGATTGAGCAAGAGCAATTAACCGCTCAACAACTACCTTGTCATTTTACGGCGATGGCATTGGACTCTTTTGACTGATGTGTTATGTTAGTTTTCTAGATGCATGCCACGAAAACAGGGGAGAGATGATGTATTTAAATGAAAGTGGAAGAAAGTTATTATGAAAATGTCAAAAAGGAAAAATGTTCAGAGAAATGTTTTTTAAGAGGAAAAAAATGTTGTTTATCAAAAAAAAAGAAATAAAAAGGAAAAGGGGTGACAGACTTTGTGGGCAGCAACTACCTCTTGCTGCGCTACCAAGTTCCCGGCAAGCGTAGAAACGGGAAAGCAAATATGTACTCATCTTTCTCTTGCTCAAAAAGATAAGAACAAATAAGAAAATCGAAAAGAAAGAAAGAAAAAAGGGTATCAGACCCTGCCGGCACTGGTGTTAGGGAAACTGAATCAAAAGATGTTACCACTGACCGCAATGCATGCAGGAAAAGGGATGAGTATGCAAATGTTCTTTATAATCACAAGAAAACGTTTGGTGTTAACTCACCCGCAGCAAGTGTATATATAGATTGGGTATGTTTAGGTTTATATGTTGGCGATATCTATTTCATGCATGAGTGGAAGAAAACTATATTTGCCCTTCTTTGTGTCTATATATATGGTGCATGTCTCACAAAGAAATGGAACGCCTGCATCCCATCTGGAATTCTGGACTGTGGAATTTTTTCCATGTCAACAGAAGAACAAACCCGAAATAAACATGTGCATATGAGAGTGGTTTGGTTCTTGCTAGCTCTCCAAAAGTCCAAATGGTAGTTCTACTCTCCAAATGTATCTTCCCTGTGTGACTCTGGAAATAGAAGTTTGCACACTTTTAGTTAAAGAACATTATGTGTATCCTTTTTTATGTGCTTTTGTAGGGTACTAATTTCAGGTCACTATTCAGAGAATTATTAATTGATGCCTCAGTTTAGTCATTGCCAGTTGATAATAGTCCTAAATACTAACTCAGTTTTACCAGTTGATCCATAGTCCGAACTAGTATTATGGTGTGTGTTAACTTGAGGTGGCTTATTTACATGTCAACATAGATTGGAAGGTATATAAAAGAGGGACAAAATAAAAATGGAGAGCCTCAAATAAACCTTTAAGTATATATGTTATTTGCCATATCTCACTTTAATTTGTCTTTTTTTTTACTCGCATCAAATTGATTTTGTTTTCCCAAAACAGTCCAAGTCCACAATTTTTAACAAGACAATTTGGGTACTATAAGTCTGCAACATTATGTTGCTTATCTTCTACTCCCTCCGTCCCAAATTATAAGTCATTCCAAGAATCTTGGAAAGTCAAAAACATCTTAAGTTTGACTAAAATTATAGAAAAAATTATAAAGATTTGTGACATCAAATAGATATACTATGAAAATATAATTAATGAAGAACCCAATGATACTTATTTAATATCATAATTGTTATTATTTATCATATAATTTTAGTCAAACTTAAAATGTTTTTACTCTCCATGATTTTTGGAATGCCTTATAATTTAGGATGGAGGGAGTATGTGATTTATTAATATGTACACTTGTTTTCCTAATCCAAGTGGGAGGAAGTTGCAGGTGGAACAAGCTGACAGTATAATCAGTGTATATATCAACCAACCTTGGTGACGTACGGAAATCTTGAATTATATAGGGGTTATCTAGCTAGGTTACCTAGCTACGTACTAGAGGTTACTAGTACAAATATACTACTGCAACTCTTCTGTGTATCCGAAAAAAAGAGTATTAACTAAATAATCACGTTGCCGGCCCGATCAAAAAATAATTATAATTTATAAGTATATTGAAAAGGCATACACCAAGTGTGTACGACCATACCCATCTACAGTACGTATTACTCTTGAATATCCTTGAGTGTTATGAATGCCTTGTACTAGTACCATTATATTCCAGTTGGACGCTAGGCAAATTAAAACACTAGAGATCGACGTCAATAGGAGCCATCCTCTCAAATTAACCTGATGGGTGACCTTGACATGATGCGCAAGGATTAGCGTTGCCAATCTTTTCAGAGATTGGCCTTCAACTAGATTAATCAAACCACTGTCCTTGTTTACTACCCTTAAACCAGGCCATTTTGTCAGCGGTGTGTGGATACAAATGCCAACTAATTCCTCGCAAGAAAAGTCTTTGAATGCCTTAAGTTCAGTAGGCTCTCCCATTCTCCGCCGTGCTGATGAACCATCCGATTCTCCGGACTATATATTCTTTTAGAGTTTAGATGCTTAAGAATCTACCATACGTGATCTCTTCTCCTTTTTTTTCATTTGGAGAACGGCTCTACATTTTATTTTTATTTTTTTGCCCAAACCACTTAGAAGCGTTTCGATTGGCAAAATAATAAATGGCACATCTGAGCAAGGTATATAGTCCAAATTCCAAATGCACAATCCCTTTCAAAGTGATGCTCAGAGCATTTGTCATCCTTATCTCATCACCTACTGACATTTTATACAAAATGTGTACTTAGCTCCATCTTCTTCTTTTTACTGGACGCAAACCCTCAACAGAAACCACACTCACGCCACCGCAGGCATGCACGTCTCCTACGCACGCTACAGATATTAACTGAAAGCATGTAATAAGGCCTCACGCTTGCACACACTTTACCATTGAAAATGCACATGCGCGCGTGTGTGCAGTGTACTACTAAATTAATGAGTAGACACTGGCACTGGGTCTAATTAATATAAGAAGAACCCTACCTTGTAAAGCTGGTTGTACACCCACAGCTTTGGCACACAAAGCAAAGAGATCATCAGCCTAAGCAAAAGCACAGAAGAATAACGTATATATGGCTATGCCCAAACAAAGAAAACACAAAGATAACGCACAGGGATCAGGGATCACTACAGTGCACTGGCTTTTCTCCATATTGGTGCCCAACAATTGGATCCCCCGTCACTGTCCATCCGGTTCTTCAGCAGCAGCTTCTAGAAGAAATCTGTCATCAAGGCTTGCCATCTTCAAGTTGCAGTGGGACTCGGCCACACATGCATCTTGGTCACACGTTTATATATCTATCTATCTGTGTTGTTAGTTGCCGCATCATCTCAGTCAGTCACTCAGTCTGATTAATTTTATAACGGCACCGATTAGTTGATCAAGTACTGGTCAGCTGTGTGTTTGTTTTGGAGCCATGCCATTATATTAGCATCTATATATAGCGAAGTGACACCTTCGGCTGCAGAATAATTTGGGCGGCAGCTTCGAACGTTGTCGCCTTGTCGATCGTCCCCGGCCCGGCCCTGTTTGGATAGAAAGTAATTTTAAAGTTTTTAAAAATATTATGATTTTTATAAAATATTTTGGTTTTAGAGTGTCATGAAGTGTTTTGGGTGTAACAAACTTTATGGTTTTGAATTTCTGAAATTGTTGTTTTTTTGGAGTTTTTAAAAATGCACTCTAGACCTCTGTTTTTTTTCTAAATCATGGTTTTATACATCAGTAGTTCTAAAACTATAGTTTTTTAATAATATGGTTTCTTAATACTATAACATCCAAACGCATATGGAGAAGAGAAATGGGTACAGACCTATCGATGGCTTTGCTGATGCCACCATATATATATAGACACGGACAGGCACAGGTAGCATCCAAACTGCTGGATCGCATGCATGTCTATCCATTCTGATCACACCTGACAGGATCTCAGATCAGGGACACCAGCCATGTGTATGTATGCCAGGCCTTGCAATGCCGGCATGTTGATCATGCACAGGGACAGGGCAAGCAGTGAAACCATGCTTTGCATATCCGTGCAGTGACGATGAGCACAGGCTAATAAATTAAGGCTTACTCCTAGGTCCTAGACGATGGACACGTCTCAGACAAGATCCGGAGTAATTGGTGTTCAAAGGTATCCGGACGATATGACTCATCTGGGCAAATCAAAAACTGTCCGTGTGTCTAGGTTGCACGACCGATTATAGTTGGGGTTACAGGAAGCTAGCGCGTGATCTCTCTCGTTTATCACCCTGTACGCGGGTGGGCAATGGTATTGCCGACCATGTGCTATCGATTTACTTGGGTCGTCGCTATCGGATTAGTTGGAAACCTGCAGCGTAGTGTGCTTCGTAGACGTAGACATGTGCTATGGGGTATCTAAAAACTTCTCTTTTCGTGAACTAAACAAGACTTCATATTGCACTCTCGACCTCTGGAAAAGAGAAATTTTAGCCAAAGTATATATACATATACTTAATTCTAGCTAGAATGTAAGCCACTAGATCAGACCTAGCTAGCCTTGACAACCACTGCGTATTATCAAAAGATTCCCAAATCCGAACTCGTCTAGGGTACATTTCCATCAAGTTGCTCATTGGTTACTAAATTATATTAATTAACTAATAAGTGAAAGACAATGCAGTGGAACTGTGGACCGAAGTGGAAGACCCCAAGCTAGTCCCCAAATGCGTGTATCACCAACTAGCTATGCACATTTTCTGCAGGCAAATCAAAGAGCTAGCCACTACAACAAAGCTAGACTTTGACTTCAAGGTAAAACTGGGACACCATACCGTATCGCTGCTGCTATTGAGCCATGCATGATTTTGGCCACGCATCGTCATCGTCTGCCTGGTCTCCGACGTGCTGCTCACGGTATTTGACGCAGCCGTGGTGTAGTGCAGTAGTGCTCTATCACTTTCACCTACACTATTTCCTTTTTCTAGGCTCTAGCATGCAGTCTTCTAGTCAGTATATACTACATTTTTTTTTCTTGAGTCGTTAGTGACCTTAAACTGCATCTACTCTGTAACTAAGCATAACTATCATGGCTAGCTTGATTATTAGCTCCCAAAAGTTGTGTGATTTGTATAACAGTTATGAGGCGCCGGTCAGATTCTCCTTGTATGAGACTCATAAGGATGTGGACCGGGCACACCAAAAAGTACAATGAAAATCTGGATTTTAACTTGCAGGTGAGGAGAAGTTCAGCATGGAATGGAGTAACTAACAGGAATTTAATAGAACCATTATCCCTCCCATCAGAAGATTCTAGAAGGATCTCTGGGATGAGATCTTTAACAACGCGTGATCGACCCAACTGATTGATTGCTCATGAAGCTGGATCGCATTCGCCAAGTGTAATTTAGTCAATCTCTGTCCTACGAACACATCTAGGAAATGATGGTCACTTTGCCCCTCTGTGCTTTTTCTTTACATTATATTTTAGAATGGTGAAAACGAGAGGCATGATAGCCGTGTTTTGCACGGTGCATTTAGTGGCGGACCGATGGTCACCGTACTGGGTAAAACAGGCTCCAGGAGCTTTTGCTTTCCTTAGCGTCAATTCTTATTTCAGAAGGTCCCGGATGAGGATGACAACGGTCTTCCCTCTCCTTACCTCTTGGTAGTAAAAAACGAAGCTTTACCTACTACTCCGTCACCATCGCCAACACGAACTAAGGCTTTAGTTTGCTAAAAGAAAATTTTTTAGTATCACATCGAATGTTTCAGAAGATATCGAGAGGGATTTTCGAATATGTACTAATAAAAAACAAATTATATAGTTCAATTGAAAACTATGAGACGAATTTATGAAGCCTAATTAATTCATCATAAGCACATATGGGTTACTATAGCAATTATGGCTAATCATGGACTAATTAGTATTAAAAGATTAAAAGATTTGTCTCGCGATTTATAACTAAACTTGCAGTTAGTTTTTTCGTCTACATCTGATGCTCCATGCATGTATCCAAAGATTCTATGATATGGATGAAAAGTGTCTGCGCCGGTCACTTCAATGGTAGGTTAGCGACCACGCTGATTCGTCCTCAAGTCACTACGATCACCATTTTTTGTTTATTTATATAACAACTTACTCACCATTTTTTCTAAAGGACGACAAAGTCACTACTGAGGTGCTTACTAATAACAAACTAACGTTGTCATGAAAAGATTGATATTGATTTCTTACCTATATCTACTATTAAATGTGTGAATTATACCTCCGGCCGGTCCCTGATTAAAACAAACCCATTCTATTATGGACTTCAACCTCTTAAATCTGATCAAAACTTTATATACTAAAAAATGATTAATATTTATGATACTAAACAAGTATAAACTTTATTATAATTATATTTTATAGTATACTTACTCGGTGTCATCAATGTTGATACACTTTTCTATATACTTGATCAAATTCTGGATGATTTGGCTTATGACAAACTAGAATGACATTCTACGAGAGACAAGGTAGTAGTAAATAAAATGTCATTGCCACTGTTCACCTAGCCAAAAAGACATTCATGTTTTCTTGCTCCTCTAGACCTAATGCCCAATCGCACAAGTACTACTCGCTCATATCACCAATTTCCAACCATCCTCCTCCAAACACACCTTGCTACCTTGTCCATCCATTCCCAATCATCATCATACTCAAGAGCATCATCTATGTTGTGGTCCCTGCCACCAATGGTTTAAGTATCCCTATCACCCTGTTGTGTTGAGCTAGCCTTCCTCTCTAGCTTCCCTCTAAGCTTGAGGAACTCAAAGTTCTAACTTGAAAGTGAACTCTAAGGCAATGTTGCTAACGTGTTCTAGCCATTTTAGTTGAGCTATGGAAGTAGTGTCACGAATATGCATCCTAGATCTATGAACTGAAAAGACCTTCTCAAACATATGAGGTATGTTAGAAAACATCCTAGACTACAAACAAGATTGTTGTGACGTGTTTGTTGAAGCATAACCTTGACAAAAATCATTAAGTTTTTTATTTGGACTGGTCACTTCATGCAACTCAATATGATATGGTATCAGGTTGAAGCTTTCGAATTTGATCCTTGGTTGGTTGTAAGGAACATGGGCTCAATGCCATATTATATAGTGATTTTGGTGATTATAAGGGCAAGTCAATCAATAGGATTAACATATGTGCTAAAATGTGTTAGACATTGGTTTTAGGGATGCAAGGAAACAAGTGGCATGAAGATTGGAGAAGAACCATAAAGAAATCAAGAAAAAAAGAAAAAACTTAGACATATGGTCATAGTGACAAAAGCATTATGCAAATGAAATGGTCAAAACAGTCTAGTGGCAAGGAAAATAAGAAAATTAGATAATATGTTTGAAAGTGCATGTAGACCCTAAGTGAGTTTTGGTGGATTAAATGGCAACATGATCAAGGGGCTAATAATATTCATGAAATTTACATGTTCTAGGTTGATTATTATATGTTGAACTCATAATGTATGTTGTTGATGTAATAATAAATGAGAAATGAGTCTAAGGATTGGTTATTGAAATGCATAAATGACAAGCTTAGGTTGTATGTCGCAAGAGAGATATGGCTTGATGAATATCAATTGATCTCTGTGAAAGGTCCTAAGTGGCTAGAAGGGGGGTGAATAGCATAATAAAAAATTCTACAAAACACTAGAGTGACTAGTTAGTTAAATAAATAGTAAAGCTTTTTGCTCTAGTTCTACACAAGGGTTACAAGCTACCTATCTAATCAATTCTGATTGGATACAATCTTTAGGCACAAAAAAGACTGTGTCTCTACTCCACTAAACTAGTGAACTAACAAGAACTAGTTACAACTATCTACACTACTAGCTAGCTAACTACTCTAGAGCTACACAAGAGAACTATCTACAAAGAGTAATAGCAAATATAAATACAAGAGTAGAGAGGAGTATAACAATCATGGCAAGAGATGATCAATCAGGAATACCAATGAATACCAAGTGATCGAGGGACAATTGACACATAATTTTTATCTTGAGGTTCATGTGCTTGCCAGCACGCTAGTCCCTGTTGTGAAGGCCGATTCACTTGGTGGTTTATGAGCTAATTGGTACCATACCGAGCCCAACAAATGAGTATCGCAAGAACATACACAGATAAAGGCACTCAACTTCATGAGCAATTACTAGAGTGGCTTTTGGCGCTCTGTCGGGGAATAAGCCCAAGAACCTCTCACAAATCACCAGGAGATGGCCATGAACAATCAACAACTCGTGCCAACTCTCCTCCGTTGCTTCAAGCCATCTAGGTGGCAGAAACCATTGAGAGTAACAAGCAATTCCGTAGCTCAATGATCACTAATGCCACTTGGTGCTCAAACTCTAAGCAAATGCACTAGAATCACTCCTAACCTCACAAAGATGATGAATAAATAAAGAAGACGAGTGAAAGGTGTTTGGCTTAGCTCACAAGGATGTATATCAATGATCAAAATGTCGAAGAGAGTGAGCTAGAACCAACCAAGGTCTATTTATAAGCCACCACTCAAAACGTACCTGTTGGCCACTCTTATTGGGTTGTCTATGTCCAAATCGGATGCTCTCCCAGTGGTCGGATGCTCTGCCCAGCGTTCGGTGATGCCACATGTCGCTGCTATGTTATTCAACCATTTGAAATAGCCATTGCGACCCTTGTGTGCACAATACCCTATGTTTGGACCAGTGACCGTACTCAACCAAAGCCAGAGCCTGATGCGATCCACAGAGCTCCTAGAGCCTCTTTTTCATGATCGGACACGTCAGGTCAAGGGTGATCGGACCCACTACCGCATCTAGTTTGCCATTGTGAGTTGTGCCATCCTGTGAATAGTAACCCCCGCGTATCTAGCTAGCATGTTGGCCGAGACTCGGAGTTTGCTACCGGACACGTTTGGTCCACCCGAGGACAACGTCCAGTCACTGCAATGACCCTTCTTCTCTTCACCTCTTCTCCCTTGTGCAAATGTGTTAACTTCACCAAGTTTCATCACTTCTGCACATGAGTTAGCATTTTACAAACATGTTTTCCAAGAGATGTTAGCACATGAGTTAGCATTTCACATACAGTGTTTTACTACTATTTAAAAATATCAGGAGAATTCTACTTTTTTGGTAGGGACGTCTCCTCCCTTCCTTCTTCGTCTTACAGGAGTACTATTTCACACAAGGTCTTATATAGACAATTATGGGTTACTATTTATATAGCTACTAGCAAATATGCACGTGCGGCACGCACATGTTTATCAAAAACACCATTGCACAATTAATATTATGCTAGAAAGACTAAATCATTAGCTTGAATGAGATTCAGACTCCATAAAATAAAAATCAATAGTGTCTATAAGAAGGATAAAGATATTTGCCTATATATATATGAGCAAAGAACACTAACCAATTAGCAATATAATAAAGATTGGATAAGAATGAAAAAAATACCTAACCTTCACCTAGTCGTGCTTTATTAATTTGATGACGAAGCGATCGATATATAATTTGGTAAATTCATTTTCTAGTTATGTGTACCAAGATTCATGAATCCACAACACTGTTCATAAACAATTGTGACTTGATTGACTTAGTACTCGTAGATAGTCTATGAAATTATCATCAACGATTAGGATCAACTGGGCGGTTGTGGTCTCTTCGGTCAAGATTAGGAATATTAACTTAAATCCAAGCATCATATCATGATCGGGAAGTTTTGTTCGCGTAGCTTTGGTTGAAGATTGGAATTCCCGACTCTAGACTCTCATTTCCCAAGTGCAAACCTCTGCGGTTGTCGGCTGAGCGTGTGGTGGCCTTTGCAGAAAGGCATGCCTGTATTAGCCGAGCAGCAGCGAGGCGGCAAAGGCGAGCAGTGGCAGGAGGTAAGGCGGGCACCTCATGCTCCGCGAACGTGGTGTCGAGCGTGTCCGCACAGGCCGCCACATGGTGGGCTGCTAGCGGCGAGCTACTTGTGCACGGGGCTTGCAATGTCAAGGCGTCGGCAAGAGCCAAGTACCGACAACGTACGTGCAGATTGTAGTTGGGCTATTGAGGTATCAATTTGATTTATTTGAAAAATTTTCTATTTTCTTTGTCTATTTTGTTAATTAAAATTAGATTATATTTCTTAGTGATCTATTTGTTAATTTAAATTAGTTTTTTTACCACAAGCTACGAATTTTTAGTATGATCTGTTACGATCTATTTTTTAACTGATATAAGTCTATTTGCTTATATTTATTAAATTATATTTTTCTATGAAGAAGTATTATCTGAATTTAGATCCGATCTATTACTATCTTTTTTTTATCCAGTTTAGATGTAATCTGATATTTTTTCTCTTAGGGTGCACTTGTTTTCTTTTATTCAACTTTGGTTCTGTGGTGGACTTGTTTTCTGCGGACAACTTTTTTTATCCAAGTTTAGTTCTACTATGTAAGGGACTTGATAAAATCCAAGTGCCCTTTTTCTAGGTAACGTTTATTGCATATATTTTATGTTAAAATTATAGTTTTTGTCCTTTGCTATTTGTGTAGATATAATCTGATTTTTTTTGTTTGAGAATAAAAACCCCATTAGAAAAGATCACAAATTTGAAAAAAACTGATTTATCAATTTATAATTTTTTCTTTTATAACACAAAAACAATTAGCAAATCATCGTATACTTCACAACTGATAATCCATACCGGCCGATCGCCTAATACGTGTACGTACATAGTTTGCACCTGCCATGCGCGTGTGTCGTCCATGCATACCTGATACGTGTGATCCGGAATACACACTGCCCCACCGGAAACGAAGATGGACACAACGGTGGCGCATGCACATGTGAAACCGTTGCCTGAATCCGGCATCTGAATCGTGACTATGTAAACGATTCTGTTGGGAGCATTTTAGTTGTATGTAGAGAGAGTTACATGAGATATACATGAGATATTATACGAGTCCTATACGAAGTAATGTGAGATTGAGTCTTAGATTGAGAGGAGTCTTACATCTTATATATATATGTAAGATCTTAAGTAATAGAGGGTTTATATAGCACGTCAATTAAATCGAACGGTTATAGGAAGAGCTCTTTTAAAAAAAAACTCGCTCTTTTACAGTGTGATGATGATGATATGATTATATCTTTTTTAAAACTAAATGTGAACTCTTATATGTATGCAATGGCGCGACAGAACCTTCAGTGGAGGTTAATGAATAGAAAACCACTAAAAATATAGAGATGACTGACACTGTTATACAAGAAACGTTGTAGAGGTGTTTAAAAACGGTTTTTAGAAGCGAGGATCTCTAAAAATCATCGATTTTTTGAGATGGGTCATTAACAGCCGTTTTGGTTTCGGGATTGACTTCACTCGTCGTGGGGTGCTCTGACATGCGCTTGTCTGATGTTTCTTTCAGGTGTCAATCCGTCCAGGAGGCTTGTCCTGCTAATGGTCTATCCAAGTGCGGCATGGAACGTACTCAGTCCACGATACAAACCAAACAGCTCAATCAGCTTCAGATACTGGATCGGATAATTCCGGATAGGGTCACGCATCACAAATTTATATATGTGTTCGTTGATTTATTGAGAGAAAAAAAAATACTATTGAATGGTTAGTAGATTTGTCAGAAAAGCTCAAACGAATAATATATAAATAAAATTATTTAAAAAAAATTCAGCCAAAAGTATTGTTCATTAACTTGTTGTAAAAGAAAAACATTACTAAATAACTGACGAATTTGACAAGCTCAAACGAACAGGCAGTAAGTAAAATCATCAAAAATGTCTTGAAACAAGCTTACTAAGTAAGCACCATGGCCGTGCGTCACAAATCATAAGGTACACGAGAAACAGGCAATCCATTAGCAAATTCGTATCAAAAGTAATAGATAGCCAAAGGAAAAGCACTACTCACACCATAAACAGTGAATCATGCTGGATTTTTGCGACAAAGGAACGCGCCGCGCCGCACTGACCACCGCATCTCGCTCGTTTGGAAGCGTCTGTCTTCAGAGCTTCTCCAAATCCACACCATGACACCAGTAGGCCAGCAGCCCACCGACCGCGTCTCCCACGTCCTCCGAAACCGAGCACCGCAATCCGCGAACTCGTGGCGCCTGGAGCTTTCGTGTTAGGGGCGTGCCGAGAACTGTGGCGCACCCACCCACCCCACCCAGCCCAACCCCAGCCCAGCCACAGCCTGCCTCTGCCTCCCAAAAGCGCCACCCGTTGATAAAAAGCAAAGCGGGCGACCCAGCGAGAGCGGCCAAAAGCTACGCTCGCCGAGCGCCGTGGCACGGCAGAACCCGCAGGACGCATCAGCTAGCTAGCCGATCGAGCACCGCACCGCGAAGCAAACGCGAGGGAGGAGGCCGCGCCCGCGAAGGAATCACCTGCCCGGGGGCGCGGCGCGGGCCGCCCACCGCCCAGCCGCTGCCGCTGGCCGTGTGCTGTGCCTGCCCACGGGAACGGGGGATAGCTGGCTGACGGACGCATTGCGGTGCGGACGGACTGGGGGGGGGGGGGGGGCGGGGGGAAAAAAAAAAAAAAAGGGGGGGGGGGGGGGGGGGGACAAATCTATTGCAACAAAATTCACCATCTCCACATAAATGCCATGTGCATGTGGAAAGCTCCTATGTATTTCTTCACAGATACTCAATTTTTGAGCGCCAAGTGATCCAACCCTCAGGCCTAGGGATGGTTTTACAACTCTCCTGCATATAACACACAAATTTGACAGACGATTAAAATGCGAGCTACATTTATTAATAAGTAGTAACAAAACTACTAAGCCAAATAAAACAATGGAAAATTGTACTTGGGCCAGCTTGCTACTTGATGGAATTGAACCCAGAAAAAAAGGCTAACCAAGCCTCAGAAAGTACCTCCCAAAGAGCAGTGAACCAGCTTAGGACAAAATGGGGAACTGAAGCTATGCTTGCTGGCAGCTTAGTTCAAGGGGGATCATAAAAATAGGATGTCACTAAAGTCATTGTGCCTACTGCCAGCCCTATTGCTGATAGTTGGAAGCTTGATGAACCCAATTGTGCCACCATTGTGGTTGTTGTTTTGCTGAACAGCTTGGGAGGTGGAAACTTGCCACATTGCTTCTTCTTACGGACATATATATGACCATAGATTTGCAGGGAGAACAAACTATAGCAGGTATTTTTTTTTATATATGCACAGCAGCTCAGGTTGGGCATCATGAATCCATCCCAATCTAGATTGAAAGTGATCGGTTAATTTAAGAACTTACTATGTGTTTTCACTCCTTTTGCCTTGTTTTGCACTAATTACTGTAGTGTTCAGTTACATGATAACACTAAGAAGTTTGGTAGTTCGAAATTTTTTGTTCGTATATATCCAATCCAATAGGTGGGCCTGGCGGTAGAGTCTCCACCTGTGTTCGAACATGCCTCCTTGCAGAATTTTTCAAAGGTAGAAAATCCCCTCCCCAGACCCTAACTTGTGTGGGAACTTTCAGCATTATTTTGAATCTAATAATTCATCCTCAAGTAAATTTAATATTTAGTGATCCATCTTGTGGAATCAGAATGCATATATGTTACGGCGTCGGGTCTTGCTGCGAAGGGCGTACGGTGGTGAGTGCAGAAGGAGCTGGCAATTACGGCAAGTGGGCGCCGTGATCAATCTGATCTGGGCGTGAGGAACAGGAAAGCAATGTAAACGACGCTGGGCGCCCTAGGGTGTCTATCTGACACAAATCCTAGGCTGCCTGTTTCATTAACTTGACCGGACTTATATAGTCCTTTACAATCGAGGTAACAAACTCCGACTCTAACTCTAACTCTTAGCCAATCTGACTCTAACTCAAACTCTATCAAATCTTACAGACCTCAAACTCTAACCAACTAACCAA
>Ga0182004_10001025_pt1 | contig 19459 bp, 26 predicted proteins | sample Sormic07211540_1_FD_120479 | JGI IMG/M metagenome (GOLD analysis project Ga0182004, IMG submission 120479) | Endophyte microbial communities from Sorghum bicolor roots, Mead, Nebraska, USA - 072115-40_1 MetaG | ecosystem: Host-associated > Plants > Roots > Unclassified | place: USA: Nebraska...
ACCTTGGTATACCCTGGATACCTCGGTCGTCGGAACGGTCCTCGGGTACGGGCGGTGCCTGTCGAACCAACGAATTGGTCCTAGATAGTGTAATATGGTGATGTGTAGCTCACTTGCTTTCAGCCGAGTGCACCGTTGTGTGCAAAGATGTTGTAGTCCGGTACATCTTATCAATGCCGATTATGAGTGGTAGAATCGGTAAATGGATATTAGCATTGTCGGAATTCGACTTACGTTATGAATCGGCTAATGCAGTTAAAGGGCAGATCATGGCCGATTTTGTAACTCAACATTGTGGTGTGGTGGATGCTCTGGAAATTATTCCTTGGACGCTCTTCTTTGATGGATCTACATGTGATCGGGGGGGCAGGTATCGGTATAGTGCTAATTTCTCCTCGAGGAAAGAAGTATGAGTTTTCTTTATCGATTGATGCCACATTGACAAATAATCAAGCTGAGTACCAAGCTTTGATAAAAGGAATAGTGTTATTAAAGAAAGTTCATGCCGATGCTGTTGAAATTTTTGGTGATTCTATGCTTGTTATAAATCAACTGGCTGGGAGTTATGAATGCAGAAGTGAGGTTTTAATAGCATATTATGAGAGATGTGTACAATTGTTGAGGGAATTCAGGTATTTCCGATTAGATCATATTCCTTGGTTACATAATGAAGAAGCTAACCGGTTGGCTCAGCATGCCTCGGGATATCAGCCCATCTTGGAGGTATTATCGGCAGTCAGTGCTGATGATTAGAGAAGAGAAATTATTGATTATTTAAAAGATCCATCCAGGAAAGTTGAGAGGGTGTTAGGTTTCAAGCTACAAAGTATGTACTCCTTGAGGAAGAATTATATTATCAAACGATAGATGTAGTCTAGCTTAAATGTCTAAGTGATGATGAATCTAAAAGCTTGATGAGTGAAATTCATGAGGGTGTGTGTGGAGCACATCAATCGGCTTTCAAGATGATGTGGATGATTCAGAGGAATGGATATTATTGGCCAACTATACTTGAGGATTGTTTCAAGTATCTCAAAGGGTGTTAAGGATGTCAAAAGTTTGGCAATATTTAGAGGGCACCCGCATCGGCTATGAATCTTATTATTAATCCTTGGCCGTTTTGGGGTTGGGCTATTGATCTCATCGGTCAGATTTATCCGCCATTGAGCAAAGGGCATAAGTTTATCCTTGTTGCTACCGATTATTTCACTAAATGGGTTGAGGCTATTCCTTTGAAGAAAGTAACATCAGCTAATATGATTGATTTTGTAAAGGAGCATATTGTTTACCGATTTGGCATTCCCCAAACAATTGCCACCGATCAGGGTATTATGTTTACATCGGGATAGTTTGATGAGTTTGCAATCGGTATGGGGATTAAGGTGTTGAATTCCTCTCCTTACTATGCTCAAGCCAATGGGCGAAGCTTCTAACAAAGAGATTATTAAGCTTATTAGACAGAATATTGAAGAAAACCCTAGGCGATGGCACACACTATTCAATGAAGCTTTGTGGTCATATCAGATGGCGTGTCATGGTTCGACCAAAGTGTCACCTTATCTGCTGGTGTATGGACATGATGCAGTACTACCATGGGAAATCAAAACTGGTTCTAGGTGGATGTTTTCTCAAGATCAGTTATCTACCGATGACTATGCTACTTTGATGAAAGATGAGTTAGACGATTTAGTAGAGCATCGGCTATGAGCTTTAATCAGCATAGAAGAAAACAAAAAGGCAGTGGCTAGATGGTATGACATGAAAGTAAAGGCCAAAGAGTTTGCCGAGGGAGATTTAGTGCGGAAGTTGATTTTACAGATTGGAACTAAAAGTTCAAAGTTTGGAAAGTGGTCTCCTAATTGGGAGGGTCCTTATCGGATAAATCGATCTGCTCTTGGCAATGCTTATATTTTAGAAACTCTTGAAGGGGTTCAATTTCCCAGAGCGTTAAATAGAAAATATTTAAAGAAATACTACCCTAGTATCTGGATTGACGCATAGGAGTTCAAATGCCGATAACAATCCTGTCGGCTGGACAAAATGTCAAGTGTATCTGGGGCCATTCATAAAGAGTTTAAATGCCGATAACAGTCCTACCGGCTGGACTAAATGATTAGAGTTTTTTAAAAAGAAGTCAAACAAACTGCCGATGAAAATTCACAGGTTCAGCAAAGTCTGGATGGCCGATATCGCACGCAGACGAATCTGGTTGGCCTCCTCTATTTCTTGGGTATCTTCATCGGCAGAACCTTCCACCGGCTTCAGCTTCTTCTTCATGTGCAATGCTTTGTGGGCTTGGGCATCTCTTCCTTGCTGAAGATTCTTGAGAGCGTCGGGTAGCTGGTTTTCTTCCTGCTGAGCTTGAGCTAGGGCCTCCTCCACTTGCTTAAGTTTAGCTAGCAGGGCCTCTCTTTTTGCCGATACAGTGGAGATCTTCTGTTTCAACTCAATACCCGAGGATTGCAGAACACCAATGTTCTTGTGCTTCTCATCAGCAGCATGCTTTACTTGCAGCATCTCCTCTTTGAGCTGGGCATGAGTGGCTCTATCGGCAAGGCGCTGAGTAGCCTTCTGATACTGGAGTTGGCGACTTTCTTGGTGGGCGGTTTGGAACAGGATTTCTTCCATATCGGCTGGGATTTGGCCACGGAGGGTCTTGATTAGGACTTTGGCCGGATCGGAATCGTCCACTAACTAGGCCGTGTCTTGGTGCAACAGGGCTAGTAGGTCTTCTAACTTGACCTTGATCTCTGCCGATGTGATTCCAACTGCCTCAGAGGAGCTTACTTCCTCGCCTTTGTCATCAGAGATGTCGATAGCAAAGGAGAATAGGCTATCTGGGGAATTTTGATCCTGGAAAAGGAAGGAAATAAGTTAATCAAAATTAAGTATTGACAGTGCGAAATCTGGTGGATTGGATAACTTACTTGCTTCAGGGCGATTTCCTGTCTCTCGTGTGGAGATGTAGCCGGTACTATAGTTTGATTGGCTAGAGTTGCCGATGGAGTAACTTCGACTGCAAATTTCTAGGGGTGATTATAGCTTATAAATAAAGTCATCGGTAATGATTCTGTAATCAGGACTTTACCTTGAGGGGGTATAGTGATTGTCTACTCTGGAGGGACGACCGATGACGTACCCAGGTTAACCGGATCGGTAATCTGTTCAGATACATCGGCTGGTATTTCTTGCGTCTGGGGCTCCGATGGATCAGGAGAAGATGCTACTAGGATCGGGGAAGCTAAATTAGGTGGAGAAGATGGTGCGGTCCTCTGTCGCTTTGGCTGGGTCTTGGTGCTCTTTGGACCTTTTCTCTTAGGTGGAGCCTGACTAGGCTGAGGTGCATCGACACCTGATGTTTGAGTCTTCTTGGTCTTTGCCGATGCACCAGTCTGCTATTACAATAACCAAAATTTCATAAGTTAAATATAAAAGGGTATTAATAGATTTTTGCTGAAGGATACGATTTGGTGCGAAACAAGGTTATCGATGAAGTTCCTGTTGCAGCTGATGTACCCCAGAAAGATAATATGAGTGTGGGATGAAATTGGTATAAGTAAAGGGAATTAAGAGTTGAGCTTAAAAGCCTGTGCCAGGGTGGCAGCAGCTATCGATGGAGACACTTTTGACCGTTTGGCAGTCGTCTTTTTGAAGCGTACATTGTGGTGCATCTAGGTTTCTAGACTTGGTGCATTATAGCCGATCAAAGAGATCGGGCCTGATTGGAGGAGCTCAATCGGCCTTTCGCTTCTACTCACCGTCGGTGCTGGTTCCTCAACCTGTTAAGGTCAAAAAGGGTGAGTTGCCGATAAAGTTAAAAATGAACGAAGGAACTTAAGTATCTGCAAGGAACTTACCACATTATTGGGAACTTCATAATGGGGGTCAATCATGTTGCGATACGTGTGAGTCGATGCCCTAAATAGATGCTCCTTCCATTCTTCCCACCAGTGTTTGTATAACTGGGTGATAAAGAGAGATAGGACCCAAGCCGATAGGTCAATATCTATCGTATTGGCATTTGGCTGGAGTTGAGCTACCCTGATCCACTCCAGTCCGGTGGTTATCATTTCTCTTGGTTTTACCACATCGGCATAACAAAGTCTGATCGGCAGCTGACCAAAAGCTAGTTGGCGAGCTATTGCCGATGGGTTGTAAAACTCGTAGGTGGTGTTAATGTTCTTTCCACTGCCGAAGCTATTGACTGGGATTGCTCTTGGGGTAATGATTGCCTTCATTAGATCATTATCTTTGTGGAGAGCATTGTCAAAAGGATGGAAGGTGAGTGGAAATATGGTCTCTGGATCTTCATAAGACATCCATGCTTGCTGGTCCTTGGAGAGGCCGTCATACAAAGTTTGAAAGAATCGGCCGATCTGGTTTTCATTGGAGCCAGTACCAGGGTGGACTATAACCGCTTCACCATAATTGAGGGGTGAGTGAGTTGTCGATTCATCATCGGCCAGTTCATAGTCCTCGGCATTGTCTCGGGGGAACTGTTTGTGCATATGGACATTAAGCCACATGTTGATGAACCACCAAGGGCCTCCTAAATTACCGATAGGTTCACCCAGCAGAAGTTTCTCTGTTACTTGATAGAGGAGGTGGTACAAAGAACCCAGCAGGTATCGACCGAGGGGGAATTGGTTGCCATCGGTTAACCTCTTTGATGTCGATAAGTATACAAAGGTTGGTCCTACCGATCGGCCGTAGAAGATAAATTTGTCTAGCCACATATTCAGAAAAGTGGCATGTTCTCTCGGACCAACCGATCCCATTTTTTGATATTTTTGGATGTACCCTAACCAACCACCGATGTTGCGGGTTTCTACTTTGAATTCGGCTTTACGACCGAATAACTGTCCATCATCGGCAGTAGCGACATCCAAACAAGTGAGCATAGCTAAATCGACAAGTGTAGGGGTGGCTGGGCCATGGCCGAAAATGAAAGCATTGAAAGTATCCGACCAGAAGTATGAAGCAGCTATCAACATTGATTCGTTTCTTTCCATAACGGCAATGGACAGTCTGATGCATTGATCTATCTTACGTTCACCCCAGCGTCCTTCATGTGTTTTACTGACTCTCAGAAACCAATCCTTCCATCCCTTGGTGTGGTTTGGCCAGGATCGAAAGGTGTCCTTCCATAGATCTAGAGAAATCTAGAGAAAAGTTTTTGGCCCTAAAAGGAATCCTATTGGTTTCTGCATTAATCAAATCAGTAGGATCTGGGTTACCCAGTGGACCGAGGCATTGGAGGTGAGGTTATTCGGTAGGAATAACAATTTTCTCGCTCAACTCCTAAAATTCGAAGATTGAAAGAATAGAGGAAAATAAAGGAAGGAGAGAAAGCAAAGTAAGTAGATTTGCAAAAGGGTAAAGAATTGCAGTAAAAGAGTGGGGATGGATTAACCTCAGGCACGATGAAGTTGACGGCCATTTCTTTCTAGAGAAGAAGAAAGAGCTGGAGACTTGGAGATTATTGGGAAAGTTCTTGCTGCATGAGTTCTTGAGTTCTTCGATGATGCCGCTGCAAGAGAGGTGAGTTTGGGGGATGAAAGATGGCAAGATGGAGAAGGAGTGCTGAGGAAAGAGGTATTTATAGGATAAAGTGAACAGGGGTATTTTTGACTTCTCTCTCTACCGTATCCGTGGAATTCGAGGGTGTTTAGGTGGATATGGTAACTGTTCGCACGATAATCAAGGGATTTTGCAGGTGATATGACAACAGATAATCATGATTTTCGGAGATATTTCACTATGCAAGATCACTTGGTCGATTCATCGGCTGTCAACTCTAACGGAGCCATTGCAGATGAACGAGTATTTAGGAGATTTAGTTTGGGTGCTTGAGAAATTCGAGGTGCATGTTGGAAACCCAAATTAAGGCTGTTTGAAGTCGGCAATTAATTGCTGTCAGAAGAAAAATAATTGTGAAAAGGGGTATCATTATCAAGAGAGAATTTTGGAGCATTAATAGTTTTATACTCCAAAATTGGGGGGCATGTGTTGACACCATATTTTGACACGAATTAGGAAAGTCAATGAAGCCTGGATCGGCAGATGGAGAAGTAATGACTGGCTGATGAGGAAGTTGCCGATGGCCCGTGATACCGATGATAACACAGCAAGAAGGAGATATGGTTAAGTCCGGGAACGATGGTTGGTCGGTGCCGATGGCTGATTTTGCCGATTGTCGATGCCAATGGAGGATGATTTGCCGATGATGGTGAAGGGAGACACGGGAGTCGTCAGAAGGACAATGGTGGTGTGCCGATCACCCAGGAAGGGTAAATTGTTATTTTCCATAATTATTAAAGTTTATTTTATGTACGAGTTCTGTTTGATTTGGAATTAGAATCCTAGTCGTATTTGGTTGTGATTCTTTAGGATAGAGTATAAATATAGACCTAATGGCGTTGTAAGAGACAATCCAATCAATATCAAATACAAGTTTTACATCTACTTTCGCATCTAATTTTCGATGACTTTGTCAACTCGTATATTTTTTATTTTACTTATGAGTTCTTAAGATTTCTTCGAGACATACTCGACGAGTTCTCGAGTTCCATGTGAATACCTCTTGGCCGTGACATCCGTGCGCATCGCTGTTGTCAGGACCAAAGTATTCGAGTTACCACCTTTGTCGATTGTAAGGTCAAATCGGCTGGCACGCCTTAACGTTAAATCGGGTATTAGCCCTTTGTGTTTGCAGATCCACTTTTGCACCAACAGGTGCCACTGCCCATTCTCTTCTTTTGCAGCAGTAACACTAAGCACACGAAGAGAAATAAAACAGTTGTTGTCATCTTTATCAGGTTGGATCTCATTATCATTGCTTTCATGATCCTCATTATATCTGAGACCCTCCTCACGATCACTTTTAGATTCTCATCCACCATTCTCATTCATAACCATGGGCCTCCTACTGGGACATTGTGTAGCAATATGTCCCCGATCATGGCACTTGTGGCACACAATTTCTCTGCTACATGCAGAAGAAGTAGTAGTTGAAGAAGCAACCGTTGGAGCGGCTGTACTTGTAGCAAGTCACTGCTGATTTGTTGGAGATGATGTTGTAGAAACCACCATCTTCAAAGGTGCATTAGAAGAAGAGGGCCTAGCTACAGCACCTTGGGACCGCCCCCCACCAAAAGAAGTGTTGCACTGCTGCTTGTGCCATGCGGGCTACAACGGAATGACTTGCATAAGATTTTCCACATGTCCCTTGTTGAATTTTTCTTTCAGTGCACATAGCTTAATCAACAAGGTATTGCAAAGTATGGTATCGAAACATCTCAACAGAACCAGCAATTTTCACATTGAGACCACCCAAAAATCTTGTCATTTTTTACTCTTGATCCTCTGTAATTCTAGCGCGCACTAATAGCAGCTCCATCTCCTTAATACTCATCAACCGATCTTTTCCTTGCTTCAACATTTGCAGCCTATTTGAAGGTCATGCTGATAGCTTGATGGTACAAATCGGCTTCTCAACACTTGCTTCATCTCTTCCCATGTGTTGATATATTCACAGCGCAACACAAGTTGATTCTGCTGTATTTGATTCCACCACGTCAGAGCATAACTGGAGAACTCTACTGAAGTAAGATTGACTTGCCTCTAATCAGAGAGATTATGCACTCTAAAAATTTGATCACACTGATCAACCCACTCAACATATGCATCTGCATCCTCTCTTCCAGTGAATTTTGGGATACTCAACTTGATGCAAGCAATGATATCTAGGTCATCCATATTATGATGACAACAATGATGCTCCCTATCTCCATGACCAGCACGCTGCCGATGATTATGGCGCCACCTATGCAGCCCATCATTTGCAAAGGGATTCTTATGAGACCCCTCTTCTTGATCAAAGTCATCAAATTCTTCATCATTAAAACACACACGATGGCCATGACCACACCCATTAATTCGTCCTCTATATTGGCCATGATGACTAGCTCGACTACCACCACCACGACCATCTCTGAAACGGTCATGTTCTGCATCAGAATTTTTAGCACCAAATTCATCATATTGATGCTGGGGAGCCCTCCGCCCATCTGCAGGTATGCATGCATCAAGCATCCTCTCCATTGTCTACAAGAGTGAGTCTGCCATTTGGCACAACTCAGCCTGTGCAATAGGGGGTACTTCTTCTCTATGACGATCACCATGAATACTTGAATTGGATCTTGGCATGTTAGCACTAATGCAATATATAGTGGAATGGGTAAATTTGTGGAATCACACGACCTCATCTCTTACTTACCAATGCCCTTTCCTGTTCTCAAGGACAGTGAATTGTGCTAGTGTAGCAGCTCAACAGAAGTGAATCAAAGGTCACAAGGATTATGAATCGAATGTCCCGGTTTCAATTTTTGGTGGAGCTATAGGTGGCTAAACAAGGGAGGCTACGGTACTGAAAATCAAGTGGTTTGATGTGCTCAAAATATATAATGTTGTTGGTATATAAATCATCAAGAATCTGAATATGCAAACTGATTTTTTTCAGTAAGCAAATCGTAATACAACTCCATTCCTCATCTTTAACTTCTCTTTTGGATCTTACTTTTCTTCTTCTCTGAACTTTTTTCCTCTTATATTTTTAACTCCATTTTTTATACTAACAGGGGTGCAGATAACAAATGAAACATGACACAATATATAAGGATGATGACTACCAACTTATTGAACACAAAAAACACAAGATAATAGTACTGTCAAAGGGCTATAGGATTTATTTTGTGACTTTTTCAGTGGACTATAGGCAATGAAAAAATTAGTAACAAATGATAGATAAACTAAAGGTAAATATATGGATGATTATGAGACCTAGCGTGACAACGAAAGCTTTCATACCAGTTGATAGGTACCTATATAAATTGGCTCCAGGGTGGCTTCATCTTCACGACAGTAGATCAAAAAAACAAAGATAACTTGCTGCGAAAAATGAGTAACTAGCTTTATACCTAGTGTTGGTGCAAAAGTGAATCTGCAAACACAAAGGGTTAATACTCGATTCAATGTGAAGGCGTGCCAGCCGATTTGACCTTACAACCGACAAAGGCGATAACTCGAACACTTTATTCCTGACAAGCGATACGCCTGGATGCCACGGCCAAGAGGTATTCACGCGGAACTTGAGAAGTCGTCGAGTATGACTCGATGAACTCTTAAGAACTCGTAAGTAAAAGAAAAGATGCATGTTGATGAAGTCGTCGAAAATGTAGATGCAAAAGTAGATGTATAAGTTGTGCATGATATTGATTGGATTCTCCTCTTACATTGCTACTAGGCCTATATTTATACTCTGCCCTAAAGAATTACAACCAGACACGACTAGGATTCTAGTTCCAAATCAAATAGGACTTGTACGTAAAACAAACTCTACCAATTATGGAAAATAACAATACATCCATCCTGAGTGATCGACACACCGCCATTGTCTTCCCGACAACTCCTACATCTTCTTTCACCATCATCGGCAAATCAAATTCCATCGACATCGGCAATCGTCAATATCAACCATCGGCACCGATCAATCATTGTTCCCGGGCTTAACCATATCTCTCTCTTGCTGCCTTATTATCGGTATCATAGGCCATCGACAACACCCTCATCGGCCAGTCATCACTTTTCCATCTATCGATGCAGGCTTCATTAACTTTCCTAGTTTGTGTCAGAATACGGTGTCAACACATGCCCCCCAATTTTGGAGTATAAAATCATTAATGCTCCAAAATTCTCTCCCGATAATGACGCCCTTTTCACAATAATTTCCTCCTGTCAGCAATTAATTGCCAAATCTAAACAACCATATTTCGGGTTTCCAGCATGCACCTCGAATTTCTCAACCACCCGAACCAAATTTTCGAAACACCCGCTCATTGGCAACTATTCTGTTAGAGTTGATTACCGTTGAGCCGACCAAGAGATCTCGCACAGAGAAATATCTCCTAAAATCATGATTACTTGCTGTCAAATCACCTGTACAATCCCTTGATCATCGTGCGAACAGTTACCATATGCACCTGAACACCCTCGAATTTCACGGATACGGCAAGGAGATAAGTCAAAAATACCCTTGTTTACTTTATCCTATAAATACCTCCTTCCTCAGCACTCTTTCTCTACCTTGCCATCCTTCATTCCCCAAACTCATCTCTCTAGCGGCGGCATTATTGAAGAACTCAAGAACATGTTCCGCAAGAACTTCCCCAAGAAACTCCAAGTCTTCAGCTCCTTCTCCTTCTGCAGAAAGAAATGGCCGTCAACTTCATTGTTCCTCAGGTTAATCGACCCCCACCTTTTTACAGCAATTCTTTATCCTTCTGCAAATTTACTTCCTTTGCTTTCTCTCCTTCTTTTCTCTCCTTCTGTTCTTTCGATCTTCAAATTTTAGGAGTTGAGCGAGAAAATTGTTATTCCTACCGAACAACCTCACCTCCAATGCATTGGTCCACTAGGTGACCCAGATCGTACTGATTTGATTAATGCAGAAACCAACAGGATCCCTTTTAGGGCTGAAAACTTTTCTTTAGATCTCTAGAAGGATACCTTTCGATCCTCGCTAAACCCTACTAAAGGATGGAAGGATTGGTTGTTGAGGGTTAGCAAAACAAATGAAGTATACTGGGGTGAGCGCAAGATAGATCAGTGCATCAGATTGTCCATTGCCGATATGGATAGAAATGAGTCATTGCTGATAGCTGCCTCATACTTCTGGTCAGATACTTTCAATGCTTTTATTTTCAGCCATGACCCAGCTTCCCCCACTCTCACCGATGTCCTCATGCTCACTGGTTTAGATATTGCAACTGCCAATGATTGCCAGTTGTTCGGCCGCAAAGCCAAACGCAAAGTAGAAACCCGCAACATCGGCGGCGGGTCAGGGTACATCCAGAAATATCAAAAAACGGGATCGGTCAGTCAGAGGGAACATGCCACTTTTCTGAACATGTGGCTAGACAAATTCATCTTCTGTGGCCGATCGGTAGGACCAACCTCCGTCTACTTATCGGTAGTAGAAAGATTAGCCGATGGTGGCCGATTCCCTCTTGGGCGATACCTGCTAGGCTGCATCTATCATCTCCTTCATCAAGTGACTAAGAAACTCTTGCTAGGTGAACCCACTGGCAATCTAGGAGGCCCTTGGTGGTTTATCAACATGTGGCTTAATGTTGATATGCATAAACGCCTTCGGTTTGACTTATTTGCACAACGATTCCCTCGAGATATTGCCGAAGACTATGAACTAGCAGATGATGAATCAGCCACTCACTCACCCCTTAATTATGGTGAAGTTGTCATAGTTCTCCCTGGTACCAGTTGTAATGAAAACCAGGTCGGCCGATTCTTTCAAACTCTGTATGATGGCCTCTCCAAAGATCAGCGAGCATGGATGCCTTATGAAGACCTAGAAACCAGGTTTCCACTCACCTTCCACCCTTTTGACAAGGATAATGATCTGATGATTGCAATCACTCCGAGAGCAATTCCAGTGAACAGCTTTGGCAGTAGGAAGAACATCAACACCACCTATGAGTTTTACAACCCATCGGCATTGGCTCGCCAACTGGCCTTTGGTCAACTACCGATCAAACTTTGTTATGCTGATGTAGTAAAACGAAGAGAGACAATAACTAGTGGACTTTAGTGGGTTAGGATAGCTTAACTCCAGCCAGACGCCGATACCACAGACATTGATCTATGGGCCTGGGTCCCAGCTCTCCTCATTACTCTGTTGTATAAACATTGGTGGGATGAATGGAAGGAGCATCTATTCAGGGTATCAGCTCATACGTATCGTGGCATGATCGACTCCGACTATGGAGTTCCCGATGACATTGTAAGTCACCTGCCGATAGCTCAGTTCCTCTGTCAATTTTAACTTTATCAGCAACTTACTTATTCTTATTTCAACAGGTCAATGACCCAGCGCCGACAATTAGCAGGAGTGGGAGGCTGATTGAACTTCTCCAGTCAGGCCCAATTTCTTTGATCGGCCACAATGCGTCGAGTCTATCAGCTCTGATGCACCGCAACATTCGCTTAAAAAAGTCGACCAAGCAATCTAAAGTGTCTCCATCGGTAGCTGCTGCCACTTTGGCACAGGCTTTTAAGGTAAATTTTTTTACTCTCTTTATTTACAACATTTTTATCTCCTACTTATATTATCCTTTCAGGGTACATCGGCTGCGACAAGAACGTCATCGGTAACGCCTCTTTAAACTTTTATTCCTTAACAAATTATATTGGTATCCCCTTCTTATATCCAACTTATGAAATTTTGATGTTCGTAACAGCAGCAGACTGGTGCATCGGCAAAGACCAAGAAGATTCAAACATCAGGTGCCGATGCCCCCCAACCCAGTCAAGCCCCACCTAAGAGAAAAGGTCCAAAGAGCACCAAGACCCAGCCAAAGCGACAGGGGACCGTACCATCTTCTCCACCTCGTCCAGCTTCCCTGATCCTAGTAACATGTTCTCCTCTGCCATCGGAGCCCCAAACGCAAAAAATACCCGCCGATGTATCTGAACAGATCACCGATCCGGTTGACCTAGGCATATCATCGGTCATCTCTCCGGAGCAAACAATCACTACACCTCCTCAAGTTAAAGCACTGATTGCAAAATTATTACCGATGACTTCATTTATAAGCTATAATCACCCCTGGAAATTTTCAGTTGAAGTCATTCCATTGGCATCCCTAGCTGATCAAACTATAGTACCAACTGCATCTCCACATCAGAGATAGGAAATCACTCTGAAACAAGTAAGTTATTCAATTTTCCAAGACTTTGCAATATCAACACTTAATTTTGAGTAACTCATCCTCTTCCATTTCTAGGAGAAAGACTCCCCAGATAGCCTATTCTCCTTTGCTATCGACATCTCTGATGATGAAGGCGAAGAAGCATGCAGCTCCTCTCAGGCAATTGGAATCACATCGGCAGAGATCAAGGCCTAGTTGGAAGACCTACTAGCCCCGTTGCACCAAGACACGGCCCAGCTAGTGGACGACACCGATCCGGCCAAAGTTATATTCAAGCCCCTCTGCGGCCAAATTCCAACCGATATAGAAGAATCCTTTTCCATGTTGCCCACCTAGAAAGTCGTCAACTCCAATATCAGAAGGCCGCCCAGCGCCTTGCCGTAGAGCTCCTTTTGCCCACCTCAAAGAGGAGATGCTGCAAGTAAAGCATGCTGCCAACGAGAAACACAAGAGCATCGGCGTTCTGCAGTCCTCAGGAGAGGAGCTCAAACAAAAGATTTCCAATCTATCGGCAAGAAGAGAAGCCCTGCTAGCTGAACTTAAGCAAGTGGAAGAGGCCCTGACTCAACCTCAGCAAGAAGAAAGCCAACTGCCCGATGCGCTTAAGATTCTTCAGCAAGAGATGGATGTCCAAGCCCGCAAAGCACTACAGATGACAAAGAAGTTGAAACCAGTCGAAGGTTCTGCTGATCAAGATACTCGAGAAATAGAAGAGGCCAACCAGATCCGTCTGCACGCAATATCAACCATCCAGGCATTGCTGAATCTGTGAACTCTTCATCGGCAACTTGTTTAATTCTGTTTTCAAAAACTTCAATCATTTTGGTCCAGCCGATAGGATTGTATCGGCATTTAAACTTCATGCATGGCTCCGGATACACTTAATATTTTGTCCAGCCGATAGGACTGTTATCAGCATATAAACCTTCGCGCATCAATCCAGATACTCGGGTAGTATTTCTTCAAATATTTTCCAGTTAATGCCCTAGGAAATTCAACTCCTTCGAGAGTTTCTAAAATATAAGCATTGCCTGGAGCAGATCGATTTATCCGATAAGGACCCTCCCAATTAGGAGACCATTTTCCAAATTTTGAGCTTTTAGTCCCAATCGGTACAATCAGTTTCCACACCAAATCTCTATCAGCAAACTCTTTTGTCATACCACTTAGCAACTCTCTTCTTATTTTCCTCTATGCTGATTAAAGCTCTCAACCGATGCCCTGCTAAATCATGCAACTCAGCTTTCATCAAAGTAGCATAGTCATCGGCAGTTAGCTGATCCTGAGAAAACATCTGCCTGGAACCAGTTTTAATTTCCCATGGTAATACTACATCATGTCCATACACCAATTGATAAGGCGATACTTTGGTTGAACCATGACATGCCATCCGATATGACCATAAGGCTTCATTTAACAATGTGTGCCATTTCCTGGGATTTTCTTCAATAATCCGTTTAATAAGCTTAATACATTTGTTAGAAGCTTCGGCCTGCCCATTAGCTTGACCATAGTAAGGAGAAGAGTTCAACACTTTAATCCCCATACCGATTGCAAACTCATCAAACTCTCTTGAGGTAAACATAGTACCCTGATCGGTAGTGATTGTTTGGGGAATGCCAAATCGGTAAATGATATGCTCCTTCACAAAATCAATCATATTGGCCGATGTTACTTTCTTCAAAGGAATAGCCTAAAGCCACTTAGTGAAGTAATCAGTGGCAACTAGGATGAACTTACGCACTTTGCTTGATGGTGGATAGATCTGACCGATGAGATCAACAGCCCAACCCCTAAACGGCCAAGGTTTAATAATAGGATTCATAGTCGATGCGGGCGCCCTTTTAATATTGCCAAACTTCTGGCACCTTTGACACCCTTTGAAATACTTGAAACAATCCTCAAGTATAGTCGGCCAATAATATTCATTTCTCCTAATCATCCACTTCATCTTGAAAGCCGATTGATGTGCTCCACATACTCCTTCATGAATTTCGCCCATCAAGCTCTTGGATTCATCTTCACCTAAACATTTGAGCAAAACTGCATCTATTGTCCGATAATATAATTCTTCTTCAAGGAGTACATACTTTGTAGCTCGAAACCTAACACGTCTTTCAACTTTCCTGGATGGATCCTTTAAATAATCAATAATTTATTTTCTCCAATCATCAGCACCGACTGTCGATAATACTTCCTGGATAGGTTGATATCCTGAGGCATGTTGAGCCAACCAGTTAGCTTCTTCATTTTGTAACCAAGGAATGTGCTCTAATTGGAAATCCCTGAATTCCTTCAACAATTGTACACATTTCTCATAACATGCTATTAAAACAACATCGGCATGAACTTCCTTTAATAACTCTAATCCTTTGATCAAAGCTTGGTACCCAGCTTGATTATTTGTCGACGTGGCAACAATCGGTAAAGAAAACTCATACTTCTTTCCCCGAGGAGAAATCAGCACTATACCGATTCCTGCCCCTTGATCACATGTAGATCCATCAAAGAAGAGCGTCCAAGGAACAATCTCCAAATCATCCACTACACCACAATGGTGAGTTACAAAATCGGCCATGATCTGCCCCTTAATTGATTTAGCCGATTCATAACGCAAGTCGAATTCCGACAATGCTAATATCCACTTGCCGATTCTACCACTCATAATCGGCATTGATAACATGTAACGGAATACATCATCTTTGCATATAACGGTGCATTTGGCCGACAGCAAGTAATGTCTCAATTTGACACAAGAAAAGTACAAGCATAAGCATAATTTTTCAATAGCCGAATACCATGTCTTGGCATCTACCAATCTTCTACTTAGATAGTAAATCACACACTCCCTGACTTCAAATTCTTAAATGAGAGCCGAACCGATGACCATATCATCGGTAGACAAATATAATCTAAAATGCTTTCCTTGTTGAGGTGGAACCAAAACTGGAGGATTTGTCAAATAATTCTTGATTTCATCCAATGCAAATTGTTGCTCCTTTCCCCACACAAATTCTTGATCGGCTTTTAACCTAAGCAAAGGGTTGAAAGCACGAATTTTACCCAACAAATTAGATATAAATCATCTGATAAAATTAATCTTGCCGATCAACGATTGAAGTTCAGTTTTATTGGTGGGAGCAACTATTTTGTTGATGGCATCAATGGATCTCCTACTAATTTCAATCCCCCTTTGATGCACCATGAAACCAAGAAACTGCCCTACTGATACACCGAAAGCACATTTATTAGGATTCATCTTCAAGCCATGTTTCCTCGGGCACTCCAATACTTTTTGTAGATCAGCTAGATGCTTTATGAAATCTCCACACTTGACCACCACGTCATCAATATAGATTTCTACCAATTTGAAGATGAATTCGTGAAAAATAAAATTCATAGCCCTCTAATAAGTAGCACCGGCATTTTTCAAGCCAAAAGTCATGACTATCCACTCAAACAATCTAACATGACCAAGACCTCTAAATGCAGTCTTGGGAATATCTTCTTCAGCCATGAATATTTGATTGTACGCTGCATTACCATCCATGAAGCTAATAATTCGATGTACAGCCGCAGCATAAACCAACAAATCGGCAACTGGCATTAGATAACCATCCATTGGCGTAGCTTTATTAAGATTCATAAAGGCAATGCAAACACAAAGCTTTCCATTCTTTTTATAAATAGGGACAACATTAGAAATCCATTCGGCACCCCGATTGCCAAATAAACTAAGCTTCAATAAGTTTGGCTATTTCAGCCTTAATATCAGGGAGAATATTAGGATTGCATCGACGTGTTGGTTGCTGATGCAGCCAAAATCCAGACTTAATAGGCAACCGATGTTCAACAATTGATCGGTCTCAACCAGGCGTCTCGGTATAATCCCAAGCAAAGCAATCTTTATATTCCTTTAACAACTCAGTTAATTGTTGCTTACACTCAAAATCTAACTTAGCACTAATAAAAGTAGGTCTTGGCTTATCGCCATTACCTATATCTACTTCTACTAGATCATCAGCCGATGTAAACCTCTGCCCTAACTTTCCATCATCGGCGAACCTATCCATTAAAACTCTTTATCAGAACCGACTGCTTGGATCGGTGGAATTTCATAGTCGGCAACATTGAGAAAATCTTTCTCCCAAACATCCCCTAAAATGCATCTGGTCCTCTCATAAATATCTGATTCTACTGATGCAATGACATATGAAGAATCTCCGAGGACAATTTCAATCTTGTCACCTACCCACCGAACAAGGCAGTGGTGCATTGTAGAAGGAATACAACAATTGGCATGAATCCAATCTCTCACCCAGTAGCAAATTGTATGCACCTTTTCCACTGATGACAAAGAAAATCATCGGCAATATCTTGCTGCCGATGGTCAGTTCATTACATATAGCTCCCTTGACTGGAGACACATTCCCTTCAAAATCTTTCAACATCATATCGTTGTTGGTCAGATCTTGGTCTCCTTTGCCAAGTTTCTGATATACTGCGTAAGGCATAATATTGATAGTAGCTCCCCCATCAATGAGTATCTTGGACATCGTCAGCCCATCAACCTTGCCTTTGACAAACAAAGCTTTAAGATGCTTCCTTTCTTCATTGAAAGGCTTCTCAAACATGGTTATCATTGTATCAAGTGCTAACTGAGCTATCTGGTCAGGGAAATTTGCTCCTTCATCATCACTAAAGGGTGCAAGTAACTCCATCAGCAACATAAATACCATGTTAACATCTGCCGATGGTCCTTTTCCCTTGATATACAATTGCTGCCGACTCTCAGATTTACAAAAATTCTCTTCCTTATTCAATTCTTCTTGCCATTCTCGCTGCATCCTCCTTTTCTGTGTCCTTGTCAATCCTTCTGGACACCATTGGGGAAGCTGTGTCCTCTGCACTGGCTGATAACGAACTTCCCTTGATTCTACCTGATGAGTATTAGGATCCCTGTAGAAAATAAATTCATCGGGCACCCGGGCATTTGCCATTTCTTCAAGCTCCTCTTGGTTCCTTGGAAAATACCCAACACGTCCACCAAGCCTGTCATGCATGCTGAGTCTGCCCCCCAGCCTATCATGAATTGACATTCTTCCCCTGATTGGCTCATTAAAGCGTCGATCATCATTCTGGAATCGTCGATCTGGTCGATGATACCGATTATAACCATTGCATTCAGGGTAGTCTCTAACAGTTGGTAACTTTTGCTCCCAACAATGAATAAAGAAGGGGCAATTCCAGTGATCTTTGTGCCAATTCCTGTCTTGTCAGCGTCTTTCTTCTTCTCAGCATCGATCCTCTTGCTGACGGCAGTGCCGATCCTCACATTGCTGCCATGTTTCCTGATGCCGTCTATGAGTGATCACAATGCCAGATCGAGGAGGTCTCCCAGAGCTCCTACCCTCCTGAATCAAACCTTTGCCCTTGGCATCATCAGTAGTTACCTGATGCTGGGGATCAACTGATGTGCTTCTTTCAGCAGCTTCCGACGTCAAGACCTTGGTTTTACCTTTGGCATCCAACATGTTTGCGGGGAAAGGATGTTGATCAATCTTCATCGGCTACTAAGTTTTGTAATTATCAAATTTAATTCTCCCAGATTCTATAGCTGATTTCAGCTGTTGCTTGAACACTTTGCACTCGTTTGTGCTGTGTGATGTTGCATTATGCCATTCGCAATATTTGATCTTTTTCAATTCTTCTGCCGATGGAATCACATGATTAGGTGATAGCTTAATCTGCACCTCGAGAAGGAGAAAATCACATATCCTATCGGCTTTGGTAATATCAAAGGCAAACTTTTCTGGTTCTTTCTGGCCAAAAGGACAGGACATCGGCTTTTTGTTCTTTACCCATTCTGCTATGTCGATGACCGGTTCTTCATCAGAATCTGAACTTGCTGCCTCATCAACAAATGACACCTTTTTGTTCCAAGTTTTCCTAGGTTCAAAGGCCTTGATATCTTGATCAGAGATCCTCTGCACCAAATGACTCAGACTTTCAAACTCTTGAGAAGCATACTTATCTTTCAAGTGTGGTAACAACCCCTAAAAAGCCAAATCAGCTAGTTGCCGATCATCTAAAACCAAACTGTAACATTTATTCTTAACATCCCTCAACCTTTGTACAAAGCTCTCAACCGATTCATCATTGCACTGCCTTAGCCTTACTAAATTGGTAATCTTCTTTTCATGGACCCCAAAAAAGAAATATTTGTGGAACTGCTTCTCTAGATCGACCCAAGTAATCACAGAATTTGGAGGCAATGAAATAAACCAAGTAAATGCCGATCCTGACAAAGATGATGAAAATAAGCGAACTCTTAATTCATCTCTGTTAGCAGCCTCTCCACATTGGATGATGAATCGATTGACATGTTCCATTGTCGATGTATCATCTTGCCCAGATAACTTAGTGAAATCTGGCACCTTTGTGGCAGAACCTCCTAAGTGTTTGGGCCCACCGACACCTGTCATTGTCCCAAGGACCTCTGACGGTGATGCCGGGGATCCTCCCACTCTAGAAGTCCGATGAGCATCGCAGGACGCTCATTCCACTGCTACCTGGGGCGTATCAAACAAGCTCGTCTTGACCACCAGCAATGGTCAATTAACGAAAATGTCTTCTCCTCGCCCTTAAAGGATAGCAAGTGGCCACCTTAACAC
>Ga0182004_10001026_pt1 | contig 19451 bp, 13 predicted proteins | sample Sormic07211540_1_FD_120479 | JGI IMG/M metagenome (GOLD analysis project Ga0182004, IMG submission 120479) | Endophyte microbial communities from Sorghum bicolor roots, Mead, Nebraska, USA - 072115-40_1 MetaG | ecosystem: Host-associated > Plants > Roots > Unclassified | place: USA: Nebraska...
AGGGATATAAGCAAACATCATCAAATTAATCTCAAACTTTTTATGAAGGTCTATATTAGTATAAAACAGTTATGCAAAAAGTTTCATGATCATAGGATATATATATTATCCTACAAAAATTATTGAACATGTATTTATTAATTAAAAGAGCTAATTTTTTAGCATCCAAAAAATACTTACTTTCATAGTTTCACATTTTTTCTGCATAGAGAACACATGACAAGGCTACCCAAAAAATTTGATGAATTTACCATGCTCAAACAATTCACTATGAAATTCATAGGTTTAACCATAGAAAAGAAAAAGAGAAAACCGCTCAAAGTGGCTCAAAACCGCCCTGTCCTCTCTCCAGGTGCTAAAAGTGACCGGTTTTGATAGTTGAGAGTGAAAAACAGACGGTTTTGTAGTTGAGGGATAAAATTAAACTCAGCCAATAGTTGAGGGGCTAAAAGTGGACTTAATCCTACGTATCATCACTTTTTACTATTTTTTATGACGAGGCTCGTCAACTCCACTTTGCCAGTGTGGATTGAAGACTCAAAAACTTCAAAGTGTGAGAGAGAAGCCATACCTCAACCATTGTAGGAAAACCAACTAGGCCAGGTTAGGAGGTCAACTAGGTCAACGTTAGCACTAATGGCTAGCTGGTTTGAAAGCCATTTTTGACACCGGGTTGAGTTTATCTAATAGCTAGAGTACCAACAACTAGTTTTGGAACAAGGCATGTTTATACCTTTCCCTTTCCTTCTTTACGGGTTGTTGCTCTCCACTTCCATATACGACCATAAGCCATAGGCCACTCTTCTTCCCTTTGTGGGTGAAAGTGATTAGAGAAGCTAAATCGTAAATGTGAGGAGTGTGCCTTGCTTTGTGAGAAATCTAAGTGGTATTAGAGAAATTGAGAGACATTGTATGAGCTGTCAAACATCTTGAGCACTTGAGCAAGTCAAGAATTCTAATTTTTTGTATTTGTTAGTTTTGGAGCTTTGTTCCTGAGTGACTAGGCATTGCCGCCAAGCACCCAAGGTTGGGTTGTAGGCTGTTGCAGTAGTCTAAGGGATGTGATCTTATTACCACTGAAAAAGGAAAAAGATCACTTAGTGAAAGTATGGAAAATGGTTGAAAGAAACTTGGCTAGAGCAGACTTTTGTTAGGCCACTCATGGGTTCCACAATGGAGGAGCATGACTCATTTGAAGGCCCGAACTTCGATAAAAAAATCTCTACGTCTCATTTTGGTTTGCCTCACATTTGTTCATATTGGATATACATATTGTGCTTTCGCTTGTGTCTCCTTGGACGTGACTGTATGTACGTGATTAGAACTTGCAAATATAATGTAGAAAAGACACACACCAAGTTCTTCATCATGAGAGAGGCCTCGGGAGCTCTAACACACTTGAGCAGGCTTTTACAGTAGAGAAAACCGACGAGGCCAGTATTGGAACTCGGTTAGGCCGGGTCCGAGCACTGTTTCAAGGCAGGCAAGCAAAACCAGACGGCTTTGCAACCTGGCTAAGATAGTTTTGGCATTGTGTTGTGAATGGTTAAGGATAGGGATGGATTTGATCCGCCCAAGGGTATCGTATCTACGTTGGCACACATGTATTCCGATTAACTTGGAGCTAATTTTTAACCAAGCAGGAAATAGAACCATTGAGCTATCCCAGCACTCTTATTTGCCGCTAGTTATTAGGAGGTGGTAGGGCTTGGAACAATTTAACTGGCTGTGAAAAGTTCTATCACCGTGGTGTGGCTGTTGGATTCAGCGGCGATCTTGAGGGTCTATTTCTCTACCGCATGGGTGTTCGCTTTGATTTTTATTTGGAATTCAATAATTTGATTAAGCTTTGGTAGGATTTGTTCCATCATGATTGTAACCAAGCAGGAAATAGAACCATTGAGCTATCCCAACACCCTTATTTGCCGCCAGTTATTAGGAGGTGGTAGAGCTTGGAACAATTTAACCGGCTGTGAAAAGTTCTATCATCGTGGAGGAACTGTTGGATTCAGCGGCGATCTTGGCGATCTTGAGGGTCTATTTCTGTACCGCATGGGTGTTCGCTTTGATTTTTATTTTGGAATTCAATAATTTGATTAAGCCTTGGTAGGATTTGTTCCATCATGAAAAGTCATATTTCATTAAAATTTATGAAAACTCATCTTTCAAAAGTTGTTTTCAAAAGTCTGCTCAAAAAATTATTTCTAAATTTTCTTAAAAAAAAGAGTTGAAAATATATTTTAGTAGATGCCGACTTTCAGTTCCTTTCAGAAAAAAAGGTTGTAGATCTCAAACCCTTGTTTCCACAAGATTATTTTAGTCTCAAGTCAAATATCTGTATGCCAATCTTTATTCATCTCGCGCGTCGACGTGGTCATTACAAATTCCAATCCATTTCCCTTTCTTTGTTTTTCTTTCGGACCAATTTTTTTTGCACGTGATTGAACACAAGCATTGCAAGAACCATCAGCAGCCCACCACATTCCAGTTGGGTTGTCCAACATCTAGTATTTTTTATTTGATCTAGCTGCTTCCCTTTCCATTTGCCCAGGCTGAGAAAGCCCATCATTAGGCCGATCAGCCCAACAGGGCGCCTGCTCCTTTTCCAGGATTTTTTTTTATTATATTTTTAAAATTTGTATTTTATAAAACATTTATTTTAGTCAAAATATTGTAAAACTATACCACTGCTGCCTTTTTTTTTTGATAAACACTGCTGCCAATTGAATCGGCGGGAAGGACATACCGTCCGTTGTGCTGGCGGAATATTACCGCGCGCTGGGTGAATAGGCAGATTTTTTTGTGCTAGCTCGTGTTAAAAAAATTATATTGTTTATATATGAACTCGGATAAAGATACAATTTATATGAAGGTTATAGAGAAAAACGAGGCCTATAACTTTATAGTTATGGATTTATTTTTCATTTTGATACCTAGTACAAAAGTGATGCAATGTCCACATCTATATTTTTAGATTTAAACATCATATCGATTATTTTGGTGCCCAGATTGTTTCAAATCAAACAAAAATATTGTAAACTAAAAAGTTGTAGATTTCATCGTTAAACACAACTTTAAATAAGTTTTTATCTTCATATCTGACTATATCAAAATGTTATAATTTTTTTAAATATGTGGTCTAAATAAATTGCCTCAATTTGTCCACTAGTAGTGTAGTATATTTAGAAAAACCATAAATTTTCCATATAACCTCATATAGGGATAGTGTTTATGAAAATACTATAGATTCCTAAGAGATCTACAATTTTATAGTTTATAATATTTTATCTTATTGCCACCTAGAGAAAATTTGTTCAATGGCACTGGAAACTATAACATCTTTGTATGTGCCATTGAAAATCAAGATTTGCTTCATTGCCATTGAGTTGTATTTTCTTCTTCTTGTATGCCATTGACAGCTCCATTCTATTAAGTGGCTGTTAGATGGTGATGCAAATGACCATTGTACCCTTATATAACCAAGAAAATTAGAAATATCCCTTTGATGCCATTAGCACTTCGATAAATCAAATATTGGACAAAGGGGCGGCAACGGCCGCCTGAGGCCGTTACATTCCAGGGAGCCAGACCTACCACCATAGGCCATGTTCAGGCGAGGAGTCGTGCCCACACAGGGAGTCGTGCCCGCCGAAGGTGCCAGGACGGTAGGAGGGGTAGCGGCTGTCAGGAACCCCGCCAGAGGTTGCGGTCGGAGGCGCCGCAGCACCCGCTATCAGAGGCCGCATTCGGCCGAGGGGCCGCACCCACCAGCGGAGTCGCTGAGGGGGCCACAACAACCAGATAGGTCACAGCTACTAGGAGCCACGCTCGCCGCTGGAGACCGCGTTCGGCCATGGGGCCTCGCCCACCAAGGGAGTCATGCCTGCTAGAGGGGCTGCGACGGCTAGATGGGCCACGGTCGCTAGGAGTCACGCCTACCGAGGATCGACATGCTGGACGAGGATCTGCACCTAGGGTTTAGGATATCTTTTGCAAGCATATAGCTGAAACAAACAGGACCTCATTCTTTAACCCATTTCGGCTTTGGAAGATCCCAAAGCTGAGATCCAAAGACTCACAGGAAGCTGAAACAAAGAGGACCTCGGTCTTTAACTATTTTCCTCTATACATTTGCTCTTCTAAACAAAGCGATTCTATGAGCAAAAAATATATGCAGGTATATATTTTTTTGCGGATATATATGCTGGTATATGGTCATCCATCTCTCTATTTTTCTTATAATTAGATGATCCTCATATGCATTTATATCAATATTTGAAGGCTAATGTGTTTTATATTCTAATATTGTAGAGATGAACAGTCTTGTTCTATGCATTCACTCTGGAATATGACATGCCAACACTATGGCGGTCGATGATCGTCGCATATAGAAGAAGATATACTGTTAATGATCTCTTCTCTTGACGGTCTAGCAAATTTTAAAAGCTGTGTTTTTCAATGGAAGAAAAAGCAAGGTGAAATTTTCATATCATAGCCCATTTGGTCTGATAAGACAAGATACTTATGAAAGCAACAACCACTAGTACATAAAAGCTCTATGCTGGTGGTGGAGCATAATTTTTATTGGCGGTTTCAATTAAAAATGCATGTGAAAAGAAATCGGTGGGCCGACTAAGGAACCGCCAGTGGAAACATATTTTCGTGCATTATTTTCTTGCATTTCCACTAGCGGTTCTCTTAAGTGAACCACCATTAAAAATAGATTTGCACAGGCGGTTTTCCTACCAAAACCACCACTAGAAATCATGTATTTATATAGGCGGTTTTCTTAAGAAACCACCACTAAAGATCTGGTTTCTAGTGGCGGTTTCTTAAGAAGAAATAATTTGAAATTGATTTTTTTGAGTTTTTCAAATGACCTCGTATGCCACCAAAATGAAAGTTGTAGATCTCAAAAAGTTATGAAACTTTATAGTTGATAAATTTTTCATCTGAAATCATCTTATCATCGAAAACTACGTTCGAATTTTTTAAATTTGAAATTCAAATTTTGTAAATGACCTCGGATGGAGAAACTACTAATATAAAAGTTGTCGGGTACCATAAACCGGGGTACCCAAACTGAGATCATAAGAACCATGATCTCCTTTCCAAAAACAAGGGAATGATAAGGGCCAAGACCCAATCACAAGCCACGACGAAGAATACAAATGGGCCTGCCGAAAAGCATCTCAATAAAACCGAGCTAAGCCTCAGGCAAAAACAGAGTTATCGCGACTCGACGAAGCTAGGCTAAGCGTCGAACAGCAATAGGGCAGTTTTCGTCTCGCCCGAGACCAAGCCTTGGATGATTTCTGCCTCGCCCGAGCCCAGGCTCAGGTGTCCTCCCCCAATAAAGCGCTCAGGGCTTCTCGTACACGCCAGGCGCCACCGTACGATGGATGAGATGCGGGGCACGTCCTCACACCTGCGCCACGCCATGCGGAGCAAGGCATGACGCCTACTGTGCTACCAACTCGTGTCACTGCAGCACATGCCCCCTTCCATTGTGCGTACGATCGAGTCAGGGAAAATGGGCGACGTCAATCCCAGCCGCTGTAGCCACGAATTCGTCAGAACTCCTGAGTGTGGATTATGGTGAAGAGGCCTCAGAGGATAACACAAGATGAGGAACAGGGGTCGGCTTGGCAAGTACAGGAACAGACGTCTCATCCACAATGTCGGTATGGCTCAACACGAACACTACAGCAACAGGAGCACCCATACCGCGACCTAGATCAACTACAACATTGGGAATGGAGCACCTTGTTGTCCCGTACAATGCCATACCCCAACTCACGCCTCGGACCAAAACCACGACGATATAACATAAACACATGTACCCCTACCTCCCCTTGGAACTATAGAAGGGGAGGGAGGATCCCATTCAAATACAAGTGACCATAGGTGATCACACCACAAACACGAGCCAAGTCTCACACACCACATCTAGAGCCGAGACCTAGGACACATTCTCTCTCGCAACTTGCTTGTAACCCCTACTATGAGCACCCTGGGTGCAGGATAATACAAGCCTCTCCTCCACAGTGGACGTAGGGCATTCACGACATGCACCAGTATAAATCCATTGTGTTCTTCCTGCATCACCATCTGGATTAAGGGCACGCAAACACAAATTCACTCGTTAGTGTTTGGACCCCCAGTCCAGACACCAATAAAAGTTGTAGATCTTGAAAAGTTATGAAACTTTGTAGTTGACAATTTTTTCATATGAATTCTTTAGGGACTCAAACATTTAATCTATGCTCGTGATAGGTGGAATGGTAGAGGAGGCTACATGTGAGGAGAAGGTCGTGTGTTCGAATCTCGTTGGCCAATGGGTCTTCCCTATGATTAAATTTTCCCCCCTATTTTTAAAATCCAATTTATATTTTCTGGACAAGCATTTCCATAGACAGTTGGCATGACTGAACCTGTAGAAATTGATTTCCAACTGAACCGCTTGTGGAATTTTCTGGACAAGCATTTCCATTCGCCTGTGAAAATCAATTTTCACAGGTGGCTATAAATCAATTTCTTAACTGAACCGCTTGTGGAAACTATTTTCTACAGGCGGTTCTAGTAACCACCAGTGGAAAGATTCATTTTCACTAGTCCCTAGTACTGGCGGTTCTGAAAAAATGACTGTGCAAATAAGTTAGGAACCACTTGTATAGAGCTATGTGCTAGTGAACCTAGGGGAAGACCCTTTTAGGCACTAGCGATAAACATTCCAACTAATAAGTTCTGAAGCACATGAAATGGAAATCCATGCACGTTATGCGTCATTTTTCGCTCAGCACTCATATTAGATATGTACTTCATCTCGCATAAGACAAACTTCACCTGATAGTTATTATTTTGTGTTGATTTCCTCCATACGTTTTGGCTTGTTTAATGGTTTTAAGTTCAATGAACAAATTATTTATGTACGTGGTGGTATGGTAACCATCAAAGTTTTAGGTTATGAAAGAAACATGAGACCAGTATACATGTCAATGGTCTAATGAGAGTGTATAAGCATCTCTGCAAAGGGAATCTTTCTTCTACTACGGATCCGACGAATCATGGGTTCTGTAAAGGTTACGACATGTCACGAATTGCATGCGAGAATAGATAGGGCTCATTACCTTTTAAATTTAATTCACCAGCTCGTCAGATCAACATTCTAAAGAGATCTAGAAAGCAAAAAGGTGGTTAGACTTTGAAGGCTCTCAATTTGAGTATTATTTTTGCTAAAAGCTAAAAAGCATGAAACATTGTAGCAAAGAGTTTGGATGCTATATACAAGTCAGCTGCCGAGTTTGGATTGAGTTAGTTAGGCCTTCACATGTTTTGTTTTTTCAAAAAAACAAAAAGTTTGTTTATTTAAGTAACGAGGGTATATATAGTAAAATAAAGCAATTTTTAATGGGTTTTCAAAGAAAAGAACACCTATTGTGCAATGATGTGTATCACATCAATTTGTAAGAGATGATAACAAATGTTCCCTGTACTTATATATCCTGGACGCACTAGCAACAAAGTATATAGAAACAATAATGCCCTCACATGGATGCACTCATACGTTCCAAACCTTTGGCTACGACTTCTGTACTTCACTTGGTGGTTGTGTTTCCTTGCATCAATGATGTGAGGAGTACAATAATGTACATAAACCGCTATTATGGGATCTTGCTTTGTTTCTAACAAACCAAAGTGGTGGTGGACAAATCCTATCTAGGGGCAAGATTTTCATACTTCAATTATCTAGCTCCTCATGTAAGGAAGCAAAGTAAGGGCCCTCCAGTTTCGCTTTATTCTTGAATTAATACTAAAGGGGCTTTGCAGTACAAAGCTACTTCTACTTGCTTGTACCACTAGTACAGAAAAAACATTTGTATTGGTGGCACTTTTTGAATTCTCAACTGGAGGTTCAATATGAAATAATGTAATAGACTGACAGTTGGCCTAAGGCTATCACTCTACTGTAAATCGATTTACACTAGCGGTATGCTTAAACAAACTGCCAGTGTAAATGGTTTTAGGTCTCTCCCGTGTTGCTTCCATACCATTATGCCTATATTCAATTATGATTAAGTGGCTGATACATTCCTTTTAAATTTGCTTTAGTAGATATTGCAATAAATATTTGAGACACTAAACGAATTTACATGAAAAAGTCAGAACCGAAAAATTTTAGATTTTTTTGAGTACTAAAACTTTGATTTAGGTTATTTCTCCATCTGTGATCATTTGAAAAAAAATTGAAATCATTAATCTTAAAACAAAATTAAAAAGTAGTAAGCTACAAATTTGTAGATATTATGAAGTAGTACAACTTTGGTTTATGTAGTTTTTCTATCTGATGTCATTTGAAAATTAAAAAAAATTGATTTCAAATGATTTGTACCTATGGCAGGTTAAGAAAACTGCCAATCTAAACATATCTATATTGACAATTTTTTTTAAATCCACCACCGCTATAAATCCAAGGTTTATACAGGCAATCCCTTAAGCCAACCACTATTATAAATCTAATTTGTATTGGTGGTTGTCTTCATCCTACCGCCAGTATAAATAGAGGATTGTGCTGGCGATGATCTTAGAAAATTCACCTGTTAAAATATATCTACATTGACAGATCATAGCCATGGGCCCATAGTTCTATCTGTATTGGCATTTGCTCATATAAACTACTAGTGGGAAAAATCCCTGGCGTCGACAAAAACTAAGTTTTGTCTAGTGCACTTGGGACATGCATGCATCTTTTGAGACATACCACTATTATTGTGAATGTTTGTGGTGTTTGCCTGGCACAATGCATCTCTCCACAGTATCAAATCAATTCTCCTAATATATCTCTTTCCTTTTCATTAAATAAAAGGGAAAATATATGCATTACACAAGTATAAATGTGTATATGGACATTACAATGAATTTAAGCATTGGTTGGTTGATTTTAGTTTAGAAAGTTGTAACAATATAATCTCAATTGAGTCACCTGTAAGCTCATTTATTCCAAGTCATTTACCCTATTTTCTTAGTCATTTACCTATAACCATGCCTCCATGTATTCCTTCAGTTGGAAGGTGTGATATTTTTTTACTAAAATGCTGATGTTTCTAGATAAAAATTTGGGCAAGAGAATCAATGTAATCTGTTGGATCTAAATTACTCCCTCTATTTTTTTTTTCAAAAAAAGACATATAGGCACTCAACCAAGGACGAAGCTACATGTTAATTAGAGGGTGCAAATGCACCCCAAAAAATTTATAAAAACAGTGATTAGGTCCAAAAGTTAACCATATATACACCTCCCATGGAAGATGTTTATGCACCACAAGCTAAGTGCACCCCCTCTAATTAATTTGCTCTAGCTTCGCCAATGCATTCAACAAAGTTGACTTCATGAACTTGAGCAACAATTATTCAAAGGATAATTCTTTTTAACCTTCAAGTTGTATGGTAGTCTGATTTTCAACCTGAATTACGAAACCAGGTACCAAACGCCCTCCAATTATTGACCAGACAATTTGGTCCTTTGGCTATATGTGCTCTAGATGATAGATCCTAGAGAGATACTACACCCAAAAATAAATCTTTGTGTTGTAGTTGGGATGTGTGTGCTCTGTCTCTCTCTCTGTGTGTGTGCGTGTGAGAGAGAGAGAGAGAGAGTTTCTATTGATTTGTCATGGCAAAGAGGCACATCCACTTTCCTGCCTCCACTGGCTCCATTCTTCTTCTGTGCTGTAATTGCACCTGTGTAACGACCTCTGCCTCTGATTGCAGTGCAACCAACATATACTTGAGCAGTACCGACAGTGACTGTTCCTCCAACTGCATGCATGCAGGCACATGCTGATCGATGGATGCATCAGCGTCATGTGTATAATCATGTTCTCTCGATCAGGCACACAGTACTACAATGCACCTTTCCGGCCGGCCCCCGGATCTATATTCACAAGCTCATCAATGTGACTTCATGTGCAAGGGAAGCAGTTGGTACATGAAAGGAAAGCAAAGAGGAAGCAAAGGAACAGACACAAACTAAAAGAGATATAGCTTTACCACCAAGTTAGGAAAAATATGGATAAAGGTGAAGCATGCATGCTGCATTATATATGTAGCTACAACATTATTTTATATTCTACAACCCTTATTATATGTACAATATATATAAGCATATTATCCATATATATGAAAGATTTAAAAAATTTGTGAGATGAGAGGTGATGATGACTTCCACATATAGTATAGCTTAGGATTTGATTGAATTATTTGCATGGCATATGAATGCCTGTGTACAAGAGGATGAATATCCAAGAGATGTGTGGGACCAAAAAGTGAGGTGAAGTAGCTGTGAGAGAGGAGAGAAACTCTTTTACATTGGAAATAGCAATGTCAAGGATGTAAAAATACTAATCTTAACGTATAAGTATGTATAGTTGTATATATATGCATGTATGTACTACTCCTTCCATTGGCAGCCAGCTGGAGATGCATGCAGCATGGGGGCCCTCCCAATCATTCAACTTGGAAATCAAGGAAAGGCAAGGATGACACATCTTTCATCAGCTCCTCCAGGTCCCACTCCCCATGCATGACATTCCTGCTCATGTACTGCTGGTGTGCCCCCTCCCAGAATACTGCAGCCACATTGCTGCCGTTGTTCACTTGGCTGATGGTGTTGATGTTGTCCTTGGTGTTGGTGTTGTTTTCTGTGATGTTGCTCTCGTTGTTACTCAGTGTCGTGGTAGTAGTAGTCTCAGTAGTGTTGTTGCTGTTGTTGTTGTTTTTAGCATTGTTACTACCACTTGATGCCATTAGCCCCTGCTGGCCTTGCTCTTGCTCCTGCGCTGCTGCTGACATGGGATCTAGCAGAGGGGGCACTACACCAACAAACATGTCTTCTCCACGCATGAAGCATCCTCCTCCTTCCATTGTTGCCATCATCCCATGGTGATGAGGAGGAGTGCTGCCATAGAAACCACCGTGGTGCAATGCGGCAACTTGGTGCTTGAACGGCGGCGCCGCGTGGCCATGAAAGAACCTTCCCGGCGGCGACGCGTCCGCCATAACACCACGGAGCTGGTCAGGGAAGGGGACGAGGCCTCCATAGCTCCTGGTAGCGGCCACCGCCGCCGCTGCCATGATCGCCGTCGTCGGCGGCGGCTGTCTCTGATGCATTGGCGAGGTCGACGAGGTACAAGAGGAGGATGAGTCCACCATCCACAGACCTGTCGTCGTCGTCGTCATCAAGTGGTGGTGGTGGTGGTGGCCACCGTCCTGATGATCTAGGCCTGCGAGGTCCGGGCAGCTACCGGCGGCGACCTTGTTATTGGGCTCCGGCGACGCGCATTCGGTAGCCGCCGGCGACGAAGTTGCTGAGGTGTTCTTGAGACGCTTCTTGATGGTGGAGTTCCAGAAGTTCTTGATCTCGTTGTCGGTGCGCCCCGGCAACCGGGCAGCGATCTGAGACCACCTGGAATGTCGTAACGGAGGGTTGATTTCACAGTAAGCAAACGATCGATCCAGATGTTTCTGTCAGAGAAAAAGTCATGCGTACGTCCATTTTTATTTACACGTGTCAACATCACGCATGCATGGGGGTATGGCTAGCTCGAAAGAAAATATCTCGAGGTCAAAGAAAATAACGGATGTCTTAATCTCCTTTAAGAAAAAATAATGTGAATCCAACAAAAATTGCATGATGCTCAGTAAAGGAAGTAACGGGCAATATCTCTTTCGGTGTCCTTTTGAGTGACCTTTAACCTTTAGGTTTTATGAGCCTTAAAAATTTAATTTCAACTTTGTTTGGATGATGTCAGATTCACCTTAATCCGCATGTGTTAGGATGGATTGTAGTGGAACTTAAATTTAAATTCTACCTCAATTCACTCCAACATATGTCGATCGATACGAATCTAACTACATCCAAATAAAGCCTGAAAATACCATCAAACACCACACCCCAACAAAAATGAATACATGCAAATATGAAATATTATTGTAAAATGCTGCATCTACACATGCACTTTTGCAAAAAATGTTAGTTAGGTCACCCATATATTGCTAGATATAGGTTTTACGTGAACATTCATGCTAACGATGTGAAGTATTGGATCTACCTAGTAAAACGTACATTTAATTACTAATGGATGGACTAGCTAGAAGAGAAACTAATTAAGTCGATAATTTCACCTTAACCTAATCCTGCACCTTCTATAATTATTAGTTATTTTTGTTCCCATATATTATATTCTTTTAGCCCTTTTATCTATGTTTGGGGAAATTTCCTCCCTACAGTTTTTCTTTAAAAAATCTTTGACAATAAGAAAAAGATAAAAACCCATCACACTGATCGAACTGCAACTAATCAATTGAACTTCCTACACAAGTCACAACATATATGTCACTCGTTGTAACGCTGATATCGAGGTGACATAACGCCCGTATTTTGGCCAGACACATTATAGTGACATACAATAGTTATACTCATAAAGCTATTTCGTCACTCATTGAAAATTTTCTAGTAAAGTCGTTATTACAGGCGTGCAATGCAACTACAGGCTCGTACGTTGTGATTTCCTTTACTATATGCAGGCGTACAATATATCACTCATCGTAAGCCTTGTAAATGAAACTCCATCTACGTAGGAAATCTAAATGTGTGCAATGCAGCTATATATATATGTAGGACAGTACTAGGACCTCTAGCTAGCTAATTCAAAACAGCAAAAAACTTTCTTTTGATCAAACAAACAAAATAACTTTTTAAAATTGAACGCGAAAGAATTAATAAAAATTGCTCTCGCCAACGACATATACAATCATCAAAACTCCCATAAATTAACTCTCTAGATCGATCGAGAGCCTTATTGTCGTGCAGTAATAATCACCACGTGTGCAGCACGCGTTAGGTACCTGTTTCCCAGGATGGCGTGGAGGCTGACGATGAGCTCCTCCTCCTGCGGCGAGAAGGCGCCGCGCTTGAGGTCCGGCCGGAGGTAGTTGATCCACCGGAGGCGGCAGCTCTTGCCGCACCGCTGCAGCCCGGCGTTCCGGGCGACGTCGCTCCACGAACCCTGCCCACTCCGCAGCATGTACGCCACCAGCCTCTCGTCCTCCTCCGGCGACCACAGCCCCTTGCGCAGCTTCGTCGCGGCCGCCGCGCCACCGGCATTGCCGCTGTTCGCCGCCGCTGGGCACTCCGGTTTCCTCATTGCCGGCCGTGCTATAGCTGGGTAAATGTACGTTAGTTACCCCCAGCTGGTTCTTCTTATTGGCTTGCTGGATCGATCTCGCACGTACGTGGGGAGATATATAGCTAGTGCTAGGGAATGTGCATGAGGTTGATCGAGATGATCTCGATCGCTTGCTGCAAGAAGATAACCAGGAAATGGACCTGAGTGTGTGTGTATATATATGATGATGTGTTTGAGTGTTGTATGGAGTGAGGTGAGGAACGAAGGACGAGAGAGAGGAGAGAGGGAGGAGGGTGAAGAACGAAGGAGATGACATGATGGTGATGGTGATGGGGGTGTGTGTGCTTTGCTTAAAATTTGGACAATGGGTGGAGAGCTGCAGGGAGATCGACAAACGGCAAAATTGCTAGGCTCACCCCCCGGCCCCCAGCAGTTTGCAGGGTTTTGGCCTGGGTGCTATTATTGCTCAACTTCGATATGTGCAAATTCAGGTTTCTGCACCTAGAAAACAAATAAGTAAAACTCACTTTTAACGTGTTGCAATCTTTTGAGGACCATAAGTTTATTTACTAACTAGAAATATTCTACATGGTTAGGGCTCTCTCCACCACGCCATTGCCTCTCCCTCTTTATATGGCTTCTCCAGCATCACCACTACAGTAGGGGGACGGGATATTTGCAAACAAAATAAATATAATTTACTGAGTTTACATGTACGAACGGGATATTTGTTTATGAGTCAAGCATTCATCTCGCATGAAGTGGTGAATATACAACAATAAGAATGAGACACATGGTAAGTTTGTAGAACTATAATGAATTAGAAGCGCAATGCTATCATGTTAAGAGTGACCATCGATTTAGTGGTACCGTCATCCACACCATTAATTCACGGTTGTATCTACAAATGTTACCAATTTACGTATGCAACTAGGGGAGAATGATTAGTGAACTACAATGTATGAGATGCTTTAGATATATAACCATATGTTCATCATGTTCTTTTTTCTAGGAGGATCAAGGAGTTGGTGTAATTTGTTACCTGGTTTTTCACTTTGTGTTGCGATGCAAGAGAATAGGTGCATGCCGATGCATCATGCTTGCTATTTTTATTTGAAAGTAAGATTGATAGCTTCTATTGAGCTATAATATCTGTGTTGAGCATATGTGATTTTATAAGTTGCCTAAAAAACTTACCGAGTTTCATTTATTTTTCTTACTTCATAATAATTGTATGTATCATCTTGTTCTAGAGGATGGGGCTTCACTACTACTCCCTCTGTCCTATACAGTGCATTCTAGAACTTTTAAGATAAATTAAGAGAGAACATAAAAGACATATGTACCCTCACTTTATTTCCCTAATTAGATGCTATCATCAATGTGATTAATGGTGATTGGTTGATAAATAAAAAATATTTAATGCAAAATTGGTTTCTGTCCTCTGAATGTATTATATTTGACGATAAATTTTAAATGCTAAAATGTACTATATTACAGGACGGATGGAGTAATTAATAGAACTTCCTTAATCAAGAAAATCATTTTGAGAGAGGTTGATAATTAAGTATAAACAACAACAGTATTGCGTTGTACTATATTCGTACGAGTCGAAAGAGAAGTGTATACATAATTAATATATACAAGCATGCATACACCTAGCTAGGACCGATGATGGTACGGGTGAACCAAGCATTTTGTGGTGTCGATGAGAGTTGAGACACACCCAGTGCTCTAGTCTTCTTGTCTTTGACTCCAGCTCTGGTTGTCTTTTTTCCCTTGTCACGTCCCTTGAGCCAGAAGGCTATCATGGCCACCTGAGGGCAGCGAGATCAGTTGAGGGGACAACGACGATATATACATCTATGCCCCTGTCCGTCCCTGTGGGGTTGTTTTGCAATGAAGCATACCATGCATATACCACCTCTCGATCGATCGCCAAGTCACACATATAATTGCTTCCACTTCACATAATCTCTCTCTCTCTCTCTCTCTCTCTCTCTCTCTAGCTTACAAATGGCATCATCATCACATAAAGGGATTTATTTCGATGAGGGGGCATATCAGAACAGTCGCTTATAATATGTGCATGCAATAACAGACCGATCGATGTCGATGGCGCCTGCTGTTGTAGTAAGCTGCAAAACATGCATGCGTGGAAGCCTTTGCATGGAGTGTACGTCTGGCTACCAGGCCCCCCGGCCGGCCCTCTGCTTCCTCTTCATCTGCAAGGGAGCTAGCCGGCCGGCCGTGCAGTCATCTCTCTCTCATCTCAAGAAATATATCGAGATGCATGGCAAAAAAAGAAAATTTGATTCATCATGGATATAAGTACTGTATACCTGCAGAGAGGGATAGCTTGCAACTTTACAAGTTGGTCCTTTATGTAGTATATATACATCACATCATACATGCTGTGATCTTCTCAAGATTTTGTCCACTTGTTACGTATCAGTGGGAATACACACATACAGTACGTACGTGCAGCAAAGTAGTGGGGGTATACCAGTCAGTGGGCTAACTACCACACTCTCACCTGTCTAGCTCGCTAGCTAGCCTTCTAGGCTACGGCGTCTGGTATGATCCCTACGATATAATGAGCACTGCACTGACAATTCCTAGCTGGAGTACTGTATGTATCTAGGCCCCGTTTAGTTTCTAAAATATTTTGCAAAATTTTTTAAATTTTTTATCACATTAAATTTTGCGGCACATGCATAAAGCATTAAATATAGATAAAAATAATTAATTGTATAGTTCATCTATAATTTGAGAGAAAAATCTTTGAGCTTAGTTAATATATGATTGAACAATAATTGTTAAATACAAATGAAAGTGCTATATTAGCGTTTTGCAAAAAAAAATTACCAACTAAACATGCCCCTACTACATTTCGAGGTAATACTGCCTTCTCTTGCCGTGTGGCTAGAGGTTTGGTAAGGTGCCGCACGTGTGCACGGTAAAAGTTTAGATTACTGCATATTCCATAGAGACTAGTAGTAGTACATATCAAAGGGATTTCTATCGAAGCACGTGGTTCCTCCAAAGGTTATGTTTTTTTTTTCGCCGAGTCGCATGCATGTGCGTGGAGAGGGGACGAACATTATATATAGGCCTTGTTTACTTCCAAATTTTTTTACAAAATAGAAATAGTAGCACTTTCATTTGTATTTGACAAATATTATCCAATTATAGACTAACTAAGCTTAAAAGTTTCATCTCGTCAATTTCGACCAAATTGTGTAATTAGTTTTTATTTTCATCTATATTTAATACTTCATGCATACGTCTAAAGATTCGATGTGACGGGGAATCTGAAAAATTTTGCAAAATTTTTTAGGAAAACAAGGCCATAGCCTTCGCATGCTTAGCTTTTGATGTGGGATGCATCTTTTCAACGCTTAATTATTGCCTCTCACCGGAAAAAAAAAGATAGCCTCTCTAATTAACAGAGGCGAACATATCTACGGACCACCTCTATAAATGGCCAGACGGTCGCCTCTAAAAATCATTCACAGACAGACGAGATTTTAGAAGAAATCTTCTCGGATTAACAGTGAGGATCCCATTTAGAGACCGCCTCAACTGCTAATAGCTATGCAGCCTCCAAACAAATGTTCGCCTATGAAAATTATTTACAAAGATGAACGTCCTAAGATGGTCATCTTAGAACCTCTGTAAATCGATTAATAGGGACGATCATTTTAGGACATCCATCTTTGTAAACCGATAGATGTTCTGACTCTAGAAATTGTATTAACAAAGACGAGCATCCTAAGCGTCTGTCTCTAAAAATCATGTTCAAAGACGGCCATCTCACTTCTACACAAATGATTTTTGTGAGGCATCGCCAAATTATTAATAGAGGCAGACGTGTACTAGGTGGCCTCCTCCATTTATCGGTGTCAGGGTGACGTGTTGCTTAGTCGTTCACTTCTCTTAATGCTCCATTAACGGAAACGGTTGAACTAAGGCGGTCCCCTCCATTAATGGATGATTAACAGAGGCGGTCACCCTTATATTGCCCGCCTCCATTGATCGCTTGCCTGTATATACAGCCCCCAACTACCCCCACCTTCTACCTCCATGAGCTCATCCCCTCTATTTGATGGGTTTTGAGCTCCAAAACTCCAAAATTACACCACTTTTTAGGAGGGAGAAGTTTTGATCTTCAATTCCTTGAAGGAGGACACCACAGGAAGTTGCTAAACACTCCCACATCCTTATGATGGTCTTTTTTTCAAATTTGGGTGATCTAGATCTAGTTCTTCATGGAGGAGAGAGAAAATAGATGATCTGCTGTATTTTCTTTTGTACTAATATAACAATACTTATGTCTTATTCGCTGCATGTGCAAGGTTTGATGGCATGAAAAGATTACAATAGATGTATCGGACGTCGAGGCTATCAATGGCCTACATAGGTTAGGTGAAAAGGTTTGTTGATACTTCTCAAAACAATAGTCTGAGTGTGAAGCGGCAGGGATCGAACCATCATATGTTTGTGTTCTCATTGCAAGAACAAGCTTGTCCATGAAGGCGAGGTGGTGCAATCTCACTTGATCAGATTTGGTTTCGTCCAGGAATTCATGGTTTCACGGCAAAGAAGATGCGAGTGGCGGTGCATCTGGAGGAAACTCAGAATTGACGGCGGTAGTGAATGCAAGCCATGGAGGAGAGAACCCTCATCATCATCATTCAGCAGACACAACGTTGCTAGCGACAATGTTGATTTCATCACAATGGATGATTTAGTCCAAGAGACATGGCCAACGATAGCGGGAGAGATGAGGATGGTCAGCCAGCTACGATGAAGCCCGAGGATATAGAGTTTTTTTGAGGAAATAATTAACCGCCTCGACATTGATGAACTTCTATTTGGGAGCTCGGGGTGGCTAGAGAATTTCAAAGAGAGATGAAGCAAACGACAATTGATCCACTCTATAAGGACTGTCCAAAGCAATGGATGGCACTATGTTTTGACCTCCAAATGCTCTATAATTGTGTTGTTATGACATAGTGATAGGTTGAGCTCCAACCCCACGAGGAAGAGGAAGAAGAGGAGGCAAAGTCTCTGATCGAGCACAGTGCCAAGACGCTCCACAGCGAGAAGGGCGGGCAAGCCTACTTGTGGGAACATGGGAGAAGAAGAGAGTAGACGGAAGGATAGAGAAAAGTAAATAAGAGGGGTTAAATGCAAAAATTTCTAGCACATCTGTGTGTCACGTAAGCAAGGTATTGTTGCTCAAGTGGCACACACCTATGGTGAACCAAAAGTAAACATGAAGGATCTAGGAATGCAATTTTGGAGTTCATGGATCTAAATAGCACCCTCTTATAAGTTCAAGGGGCACCGATGTATATAAATTTAATTAAAACTAGAACCATATATCCATCACTTTGAAATTGCTTTGGAATGTTTTGAAATTTCCTATATTTTTAAATATTTTTCTGTTCTCCTAGAGCTAAATCTAGTTCGTTTGAAACATCTAGATATATTTTTGCAAGCTCGAATTATTTTATTTGGATTTTACATATTCCAATCTGTCTCCAACAAAAAACTTATCTATATTTACTAAATTTTCTTATATAAATGAAAAAAAGACAAAATCACATTCAAAACCACTCGAAACAAGATTAGGGCAAGAAATAATTTCAATGGTTTTGAGAGTTTAGGGGATAAGATGTCTCGTTTTTAGAGTTTGAAGAAAAAAAAGAGATACATCAATAGCTTTTTTCCTTTGCCTAGCTTGATGTTGAACCTTTGCTAGAGGTGGGCCTACGTTGGCTGAGGCTACGAGTGGAACTTCATGAACAGGGAACTTGGGCCGCGACTAATGGGCCTTTCTAGGATGGAAAAAGTCTACGTAACCCCCCAAACTATCTAAGGTGGAATACTTCACCCCCCAAACTATAAAACCGGATATTCTACCCCCTGAACTTTCAAAACCGGTCAAAAAAACCCCTCGAGTGGTTTTAGAGGGTGGTTTTGTCTTTTTATTTTTTATTTATTTCTGCTGGATCTTTGAAAAATCATAATAAATCACAGAAAAATCATAAAATAAAAAATTCAATTTTGTTGGACTCCTGATGAGTAGATCTACATAGTGAATATATAATATGATATACTTTAGAACAAAGGTTTTTCTGTAGCTTTAAATCTATGTTTTTCTGTAATTAATTAGAATAATTCATATATGTAGTTCCTATGGTCCAATTGTGGTAAAATTTTTATGGTAGGCTCATTATTGTATGCTTGAACTAT
>Ga0182004_10001027_pt1 | contig 19447 bp, 14 predicted proteins | sample Sormic07211540_1_FD_120479 | JGI IMG/M metagenome (GOLD analysis project Ga0182004, IMG submission 120479) | Endophyte microbial communities from Sorghum bicolor roots, Mead, Nebraska, USA - 072115-40_1 MetaG | ecosystem: Host-associated > Plants > Roots > Unclassified | place: USA: Nebraska...
ACTTAGTTATAGATTTATTTAGGTTTATGCTTGTTAAATTATAATAAATCTATAACTAAGTTATACATGATCTAATGAGTATGAAATTTTTACCGTAGTTTAAACATATAATAATTAGTCTAACATAAAAAAATTCATCACAATTGGACCATACAAACTAGCTATGAATTATTGTAATTAATTATAGAAAAACACAGATCTAAAGCTACAATAAAAATTTTGTACTAAAGTATACTATATTATATGTTCACTATGTAGATCTACTTATCTGGAGTCCAACAAAATTATATTTACTATTTTATGACTTTTATGTGATTTACTATAATTTTACAAATATTCAGCTAAAATAAATAAAAATAAAAAAGACAAAATTGCCTTCAAAACCGCTCATAACCATGTCAGGGACGTAATATGCATGGTTTTAAAAATTGAGGGATATATTTTACCCGGTTTTGAAGTTCAGGGATGAAAAACAGACTTTTGCGAAAGTTGAGGGACCTAAAGTGGACTTCTTCCATTTCATGTCGCCATGTGATTTTACCTTAGAGTATGTCACTCAAAAAAATTTCATAGCCAATCCGATAAATAATTATAAAATTTATAGCATAATTTGATATGCTGCACTAAATAAGTACTATACTGTTCCAATATATCAGACATTTTAAAATTTCTATGCATTTGAACAGTCCAATTCATTCATGTTTCTTCTTCACCAGATCATCGTTTTGGTCCATCATTGGATAATAACTATCGTTTTGGGTTTTCGTGTAGCAAGTTTGACTAGATTTATACAAAATGTATGCAACATTTATATCTCTAAATAAATTTGTTAAAAAAACTAGATTCAAATATCTTTCCGATGATACTAATTATGTATCATAAGTATTAATATTTTTTAATATATAATAAATTAAAGTTGTTTTCTGTAAAGCGAGAACGACACTTATTTTAGGATGGAGGGAGTATTTCCTTAGCTTCAGGTTAATTTCTTTGTCCACAAGAATACAAGATTGAGGGAACGGGGTAGGGGGGCACCGGAAAGAATAATGGGATAGATCTCGTGATGCAAGCCTGTTTGCTTGAACTTATCAACATGACTTATTATTATACAGTTATCAGCACAGTTCATCAGCTATTATATAATGTTTTTCTCTCATAACAAATCAACGAATAATATTTTTTAGCATTAGAAAAAGTTCAGGTGAATACAATCTAGCATGCTACTGCTATGGTGTCTTATGCCCTATTTCGACGATCCATACTGGTTTGGATTGTAAAAGATGACTTGTGACTAGCTGAACTCTACTTAATAGGTAGAGTAAATTACACATGTTTACATCAACCAGAGCTTTTATTTAATCAGCGAAAGATGAAAGACCACGGGCCGGATTTCGCAGTAGCAAAAAGAGGCAAAAAAAAAAAACACTGTTACCATGTCTACTACTGGTTCGATCGATCATGATGTTGCTCCTCGCCATATCCGTGTTCATATTGTTTGGTTCAACTAATATGCTGAGCTTTACATGCTAGAGTATTTAAGATCGTCATGATTTATATTAGATGAACATAAACCAAACAATATTCGTACGCAACCGGGGATCCACTCGTGCTTCGAGGCATCCTCTCGTCCGCACGTTCCGTGCTGTTCATCCACATCTCTCGTTGTTTGAGTTTGAGGTGAAAGAGATTAAAAAAAAGCACATTCCTTACGTGCCGTATCGCCCTCTGTTTCGGACGGAGAATACGCCTGAATGTGACGAAATCAGGCACATGAAAAACTTATATACACTGGAAATTAAAAGTCTAACATGGCAATAAAATATTAATCCAAGAAGAGATCTGTGTAGTCAATAAGGGGTGCGAACCTTGGCCATCTTAACAGCTTCTGAAATATGTTGATGCTGTGTGGGTAGCCTGCATAAAGATATGTCCTGCTCCGTCGGATTCTTAGAAGACTGTAAAGACATTCCGTGTTTCCTGGCACGGGCGTTGTCAATCTCCTTCGGAACGATGAAACAAAACATCAACTAATGTGTTTAGGCCTAGTAGTCCCTCCCCATCCGCTCCATCCCACTGACAAACTCCTCTCTACAGGCAACCACCAGTACTGACAGGGTACGCCAACCCTCTCTCCACCGCCAAAAATCACCTAGCTCCGTCTATGCTATCGACATGAACCTGAAAATGAAGAGATGAAGTAATTCAATCACAAACCTCATGTGTCCCATGGACTGAGATGATTCGGTTGTCTCTGCCTTACTCAAATCGATGATGGATGCTGCCCTGACCCCTCATGTCTCTCATGTGCATCAAGATGATAGCCTCCAAAGTAACAGATTAAGCAATCCATATGGTATGGCGGCGGCCGCATCATCAAGGGCGTAAGTGCTGCAATTGGGAAACTGGGGAAATTACTGAGGAGGGGAAAGATATAGAAAGTAAGAAGCTCAGGGGAGGCTCCTGGTTCACGAGGAGAAGAGTGCACACCAACTAAGGGCGGGTTTAGATTCAAATTTTTTTTAGATTTTAACATCGTAGCACTTTCGTTTGTACTACTAAACGTGTTCGTGCGTTGCAACGGAAAGAATGAGAAATGGTTTATGAAAAAACAACGACATGATACATATTCATTTATGGTGTACCATTTCTTTAACATTTAAAAGCTATAACTTATTTTATAGTAACCATGACATCCATAATATAAGTTAATGTGACAATAATATGAAAATACCACACGGAGTTCTAAAAACTATGACCCTAGTCTTAATTTGTAAAAATAAAATAAAATAAAATGGATCTCTCCACATATTTTGCTTTAACAAAATAATATGAAAAATACCCTATTAAGCATGTATTAATTTGATATACAACCTTGATATATTTTTTCTATTTCAAAGGTTAAAAATATTTACATCTAATATATCATACCTTTATTTTTAATACTATCTATAAGAAAAATATATGTTGCTATAGGTAATATGGAGTTTAGTCCGTTTATGATTTAATTAGCTAACTAGGTTTTAATATGATTAAATTTTTTTTGAGATGTAGTGCTCTCCGCGCTTGCCACATGCAGTGATTAAACTACAACACAACCTAGTACTTAAAATCTTTGTTTCATCGAAATTACAGGAGGTTTAATGGTTGAAAGGCCCACAATGTTATATTATATTATTTATTTTATGTATATAAGAAAAACAAAAATACATAAAAGACACAATATGAGGTATAGAAAAAGAAACAGTTAAAAAAGGCACGGAGGAACAAGCTAAAAAACTTGCCAAGAACATATATGTTGGATGATGACATGACTCGTCTTGAAAGCTAGTAGCACATGCAAGATTTAGATTATTGGGCAGATTCATGCATTCAAGTAATTAATTGTATGCTGGAATTTACACTACAAAGGATGATGAGCGAAGTAAAGGAGGATGCATCCGCACTGGTAGGCACTTGAGGTATCCTAGCCACAGCCATGTCCCGGTGAGTTTGAGATACCTCGATATCAATTTAATTAATTATATAGGAGGTCCACACTCTAAATTAATGCGCTAATATAAAAGATCACAATTTCTTATAAGTCATTGAAAAAGTTCAATGGACTTCAGCACCACTGTTCTAAATTTTTTTTGCCCTCCATGCCACTGCCGTCAGATTGGGCTCTAATGGTGTTAAACCGCAGGTGTGGGAAAAAAATACCCTTAGGTCTAAATATACCATTAAAGTTTTTGAGCATCCTAACGACTTCAAATGAAAAAACTCAAAACTAAAAAGTCGTAAATCTCGTCGAGATCTACAATTTTAATATAAAAATTATTTTCATTTACTTTCGCAAAAAACATATGATTTGGTATGGTTAATATATATCTTTGAAAAATTGTTTTTTGTGATATATAATAAATAATTTTTTTATATAAAAATGGTAGATCTCGACGAGATTACAACCTTTTAGTTTTGAGTTTTTCCATTTTAAGTCATTAAGATGCTCAAAAAAATTAACAACATATTTATACCTAAGGGCATTGTTGGCTTTTCACACCCACAGTTTGACATCGTTAGAGCCTAATCTAACGGCAGTGGCCTAGAGGGCAAAAAATATTTGGAGTGGCGGCACTGAAGTCCTTTGAACTTTTTCAATGGATCACAAGGAATTACGACTTTTTTAGTGGCTCGCAAGGATTTCTCTCTATATCTAAGAGCATCATCAAGAGATTAGCTAAATTATTTTTTAAAAGTAAGTTTGGCTATTGTTGAAGGAAAAACGTTTCTAAGAGCAACTCCAACAGATATGCTATCCATGTTATCTAGGCTATTTTTACATTTTTAAAGCAAACATTAAAGTCCAACACGTATGCTATCTGGTTTGCTAAAATATCAAGTTTGCTATTCCTAAACTTCCGCTTGTCATATAGCATGTCATCGTCATTAGCTATCCTATATAAAGGCTGTTGTGGAACTCTATGTTTTGATTGAGTTTTGTATTTTACGCAATGGCTAAATCTTGTAGTTTAGAATATAATTTTACCTAGTCTCTTGAAGATGCTCTAACAGACTATGTAACACAACTCTCCAAATTTAGTAGCTCTTCATCCCACCTTATTCGAGCCTACCTCACTAGCCATCATTTATAGAGTTTGTTGGAGTACTCTAATATTTTTTGTTAAATCTATTTTAGAGAGTAGTTAAATTAGTAAATTTGGCTAGTCTTTTTGACTAATCTCTTAGAGATGCTCTAATAGGTGGTAGTTAAGGGAAGACAGACAAAAAAATAGAGGGTGAGAAATTTATTTTTTTATTGTTAGGTATAGATTTGACAATTATTGTTCAATTATAGACTAACCAGACTCAAAAAATTTGTCTCACAAATTATAGATAAATTATGTAATTAGTTATTTTTTATATACATTTAATGCTCAACATATGTGTCGCAATATTCGATATAATGAGAAATCTTGAAAAGTTAAATCTTCAAAAGTTTTTAGATTTTAGAGTGAACTAAACAAGACCTAAAGTGTGACATGATTACAATTACAGTGGCGTACCATGAATCTCAAAGTGCAACGAACGACGGTTTCTGGTTGCGGGGATACGTATTCCCTCGGACACGCGGACATCCCAGAGGTCGCGGGCCACGTACGTACGCGACACGTACGTACACTCCAATCCGCGTGGTGATCGAGTAGTACACGGGAATCGGAATCTGCTAGCCGCCGCCGCGTGCGCTGCTGAGGCCTCCTTGTTGCTTTTGCTCATATATATCGATCATTCCATCCATCCGCCGATTTAGTTTGCCGCCGCCACCGCCAGCATCACCGTCCACCGCGCCTACGTACCGGCCGCTGCCTCCTCCTCAAGTTAATTAGGGTCCTCGATCGAGCGGGCCGGCGCTCGACGGCGACGAGCGAGGTTGATCGGCCGGCGAGCGAGATGGAGGAGGGGTTTTTAGCACAAGTTCATTTGCTAGATGATGCCTGGTGGTCCCAGTTCTACGATCCGACGTACATGGACATGCTCGATCGACAATCTCGGTATCAGGAACCACCCCATGAGGATGTGGAGGAAGATGCCCTAGCCTTGGCATTGGCCCCCTATCTTGATCCTCACTATGGCGACCGTCACCGTGGTCGTGATCGTCACCATCATCATCACCGGTCGCCGCCGATCTCGTTCCAACAACCGCGATCCCGTCCGCGATCACCATCTCCATCTCCAGACGCTACTACTCGCAGCAACAAGCGTGCTTGCATCCCCGCCTCCGACAAGGCCATCCTGGGACTCAAGGAGGTGGTGCTCACCACCACGGACGTCGGCGACGACTGTGCCATCTGCCTCAAGGCTTTGGACGATCGTCCTCCGGATCAGGAGGAGGAGGAGGACACGGCAGCACCAGCAGCAGCTGATGCAGAGACGACGACGACGGCGGCGACATCGGCGCTCCGGGCCATGCCCTGCTCTCACATCTTCCACCAGCACTGCATCTTCCAGTGGCTCCGTCGCAACGCTGTCTGTCCTCTTTGTCGCCACCAGCTACCCACCATTGACGACGACGACGACGACGATGATGATGATGAGGCCGATGATGATGATGATGATGAGGAGGAGGAGGAGGAGGAAGAGGATGAGGAGGAGGAGGAGGAGGAAGAAGAAGAGGAAGAAGAGGAGGATGAGGATGATGATGAGGAGGAAGAGGACGATGATGGCGATGATGATGATGATGAGGAGGAGTAGGAGGTGGTGGTGGAAGGCGACGGCGACGACAACCCCAACAGCAGGGCGGGACGACAAATGCAGCTCTTGTTGGAGGAGGTGGAGAGGACACGACGATGACGACAGATCAAGTGAAATAATAAAAGCAGATGGATGATCTCGTGCGCTGACCACTGAGAGGAAGGAAAAACCTATCGATCGCAGCAAAATCCAATGCAATGCTATGCTATGTGGTCTTAGAATGTTCTTGTGTGTGTGTGTGTGTGTGATTCATCATGCATTCAACGATTGTATGTATAATGCAATAAGCAAATAAATACGCTTGGTTTCAGATATATTTACTCTTTAACATGCATGCGTCGTGCGTCGACTGGAATGGCCGGTATTATGTGTTAAGAAATGCAGCAACAAATCTGCCGTTGAATGCTGCTGCCGTACGTGGCGGATGACTTGCGAACGAGTTCGAAATCTGAGTGAACATGGGGGGCGCAACGACGACGAACAAGCCAATCGCCAAAGCAAGTCACCCACCAAACCTCACTAATCGATCACACTGCTACTGAGCTAATTGCACGTTCGTGGACAGACTCCGCGCGCGGATCATGCTCGCAAGATAGGTTAGGTTAGCTGCGCGTCAATGCCATCAGATTTACTATATTAATGAGAACAGTATTTTTCTGAATCTTAAAACAGTAAACAGTATGACAACTGCCATTTAATTATTTTTTGGTTACGCATGTTTTTGTATATAATATAGAGAAAGATTTAATACAATACGCTTTACCAGCTCCCTAGGTACTGTGTCAACGGAGATTTACATGGATGTTTGGATCCTCTGTTTTTTAGGCAAAGCCGGAGCATTCATTAAATATGGGTAAAATTACGACCATGAGACTAGGTATTTTGCCACTCGACCACCTAATTATCACGGGATACCAAGCGAGCACAAGTACGAGCTAGCTTATTACAGTTTCTACTAATAAAACGAAAATCAAAACTATCAAAGCTCCAGCTAAGTTCCTCCATCTGTCCAAGAAGGGAAGAAATCTCAGATTTTTGCTGTGATCGGTTCACCCATAGGCTAACCAGGACCTGACAGTCCGTTTCTAGAAGTAGCATGTTGACGCCTTGATCCTTTGCTAGTTGCATTCCATCGCAACATTCCAATGCTTCTGCTGCAAGAGGGGTCAGACAAAACTCAAACCATTTGTTTGTGCCCTCGCACGTTCTACCATCTTGATCCCGAAGCACCGTACCAATCGTCGCAGACCGATTCCCTTCATAGAAAGCTACATCAACATTACATTTTGTCTAGCCTGACGGAGGCCACTTGGATCCTCCCTAATGTACTATTGTTTAACTATTATTCAGATTAAATAGGGTGAGCAGTCAATTAAACAGAACCGAGTTTCTGATTAAATGAAAATGACATTACTACTAGTGTGTAGCGTTTAAATAGACTGACTACACGACTAAGGTGGTCTTGGGAGTTTCATGCGCTGCACTAAGCATTTGTAGTTGAAGGTCGAAGCCCTATGGAAGAGAGGCTTGGAAGGCTCACTTCTGGCATCTGCCAGTGCTTCCACGGTTCACCGCCGATGTCAGTAGACGCGAATCGAATTGAATCAAGCCGAGGGGGAGAGCAATCACCTATAGAGCCAGTCTCAATGCATGTTTCACGAGAGTGTCATGCATATTAAATAGGGTGCCACAAAAGCAAAATTGCTGACTTGGCAAAGTCATTAAAAAAAGGAGTTTCATCAGATGAGAGAGGAGTTTCATCCTCATAAAATTCCTATGGCTCGGTTACCTAGTTTATAGTCTTGGTAACTGTGTAATGAAACTATACATTGAGACTGGCCTAAGAAAGAACCCGGTGCACCACATGCGAGCCGGTGGAACCACGTGAGAGGCATTGAAAGTGGCGGCGCGAGCGAGCGTACGTGGTGGGTGGAGGCGGATTCGATGGAGCCTGTGGAAAATTCAGCTCAAGAAAACTATAAAATTTCAGATAAAAAAGCAACATGCTTGTTAAGAACAAAAGTTGTAGAAGTACAAAATAAAAAATCAAGAAATGCCACTGTTTGAACCAATTATATCTTCAGCTTCACCTACTCTTCCATCCCAGCCACACTGCCCTAAGGCCGCCTGGCCTGGGCTGAGACGCTGGGTGGCTGTTGGGCTGCGTCTGGTTTCAGGAGAGGCGCCAGGCCCATGATGCCCCAATCCCCGATCTCCACCCGAACAGAAGCAGCGCCGCCGCCGTCTTCAACCTCAGCTCCTCGGCTGCTCGGCCTCGCTCGTCGCGTCCTCTCGAGACGCCAGCTCCGGAGTGGGGAACGGGTGCTCGGCCACAGGGACCTAGGGCGGCCGCCCTAGTGGTGGCTCCGCCTCGAACTTCTGGCCTGGTCGGTCGGCCCGGCCCCTGGTGATGAGCCACCGGAGACGATCTCGCGCTGCCGGCTCGCCGCCTGGCGACGCCGGTCCGGCCCCTACGCCGGAGAAGTCGGGGCGGATTCAGCCGAGGGCGGTGTTGGGGTCGGACCGGAGGGTGCTGGCGCTCGCGCTGGCGTTCCGCGCAGCCAACGCGCTGCTCGTGCGCACCTACTTCAACCCCGACGAGCACTGGCAGTGCCTCGAGGTCGCCCACCGCGTCGCCTTCGGGTAACCTCGCCCTCGCCCTCGCCCTCGCCTTGCCGCCGCTGCTTGTTTCGCTAGTTTTAGTTACAGTGTGCCCCGAGCTGGATCGGCTTGCTGCTCACCACTGCTTAGCTCGAGGGAATGAGATGGTTTCCCTGCGAAATCAGGGTAGCATTGTTTTTCATGGGAATTTGATGCCCAATTGCTAAAACTTTTGTTCTTTTGTGGTTGGGTGCAGGTATGGTCACCTTACATGGGAGTGGAAGCGGGGGCTGCGAAGTTACCTCCACCCGTTGATCTTTGCTGCGCTCTACAAGATCCTGGCGCTACTCCACCTAGACACTCCATGGGTTATGGTAACATGTCAGCTCTAGCAGAGCATCAATTCAATTGCTGGGAGGATGGTGAATAGTCACAAGCCTCTGGGGCTAGAATTGTCAGGGACCATGATTTCTATTTTCTAGGGGTAGGTTATTATATGACAGTACTACCAGGAACAAAACTTCTCTAATCAAGTAATCAGTACCTTGGGCTGTCCCTTTTTGAAAGAAATATTCAAGATCAAGAATTATTCTGAAAAATGACTTGGAACTCAGTTTGAGTCATTGTGTTGGCCTTGTGATACCAGCCTCTTATCATAATAAACATATGAAAACGTAGTTTAATCTTAATTATAAAGTATAAACTACCAAATTGCTAGCTTAATTTGAGCATCAAGCTCATGAGAATCATGCGAGTCTGCTCCAACAACATAACTCAGTACATTCGTCCTTAGCTCTCTACTCAGTTAGTCAGCTACTCAGCTTCATCCCTTTCACTTTCTGAGGAGGAGCATTTCCTTAGCTGCTTCTCTGTTCTCCTGTAGGTGATGGCTCCCCGTCTCCTGCAATCTGTGTTTGCAGCTTTTGGAGATCTCTACTTGTATAAATTTTCCAAACTTATTTTCAATGGTCAGGTTGCCCAGTGGGCAGTATCCTTAAACTCATCTATATATCTATATGATTTTCATCATTAGTATATGAATACAATGACCTTGGATGTCAGCCTTAACAAACTGTTTGCAGTTATTTTCCCAGTTGGTTAACTGGTTCATGTTTTTCTGTATCACGCGGACTCTATCAAACAGCTTGGAGACTGTTTTGACTGTGGCTGGACTCTATTACTGGTTTACTGCAATAGAGTCTTCCAAGGCAACCTCAATCGTTTCAAAGCAGCATGCTGTCTGTGAACAAAGTGCCTCATCAAGAAAAGTGGCTCTTCTGATAGCAGCCTTGTCCTGTGCCATTCGACCAACAAGTGCTGTAACATGGCTATATGTTGGTCTTTTGGATTTTATTCAGATGAAATCAAAATGTCGTTTTGTCCTTCTTGATGTCATTCCAATAGGGTAAGTTATTGTTAAAATTCATGGCAACTTTCTATGTTCCGTTGTCTAAGATTTTGTGAATTTCACTACACTGGCTTATCTTTATTGTTTCTTGATTTTGCACACTGGACTTATGCACAATGCTGACATTTTTTTTTCAGTCGTCCATGTCAAGTCCCACCCCCACCCTCAATTCTTTGTTTTTTGTTTTTTTTTTGGGAGGACGTATGTTGCTTATTTGTTGATTCTGTTGTGATGCCATTTTTTTTATCTTTCCCAATGTATGACTATTCGATATAATTTGTTTAATCTTTCTGCAGGGCCATTGTCCTTGCAGTAACAACACTCCTTGATTGGTGGATGTTTGGTTCCCGTGTTATAGTACCACTTAATTTTTTGAAATTCAACCTCTTCTCTTCGGGAGGAGACTACTATGGAACACATGTCTTCCACTGGTACTTTACACAGGGTTTTCCATCCATGATTTGGACATTCTTACCATTTGCAATGTACGGTATTGTAAAGTCTCGGGAATGGAGACTTTCAGGTCTAATTGCTTGGGTATTAGGGGTTTACAGCATACTTGGACACAAAGAATTCAGGTATTCGCCTTTTATTGGAAGTGCCCTTGTAGTCAAGTAACCTCTTCTCGTTATTCACATGCTGTGATACAAATAGATTGAATACTGCAGATTTGTTCTTCCGGTGCTACCTTTAGCATTGATGTTCTCAGGTTACTGCTTAGCTGCCATGTCACAACTCAAGGCCAAAAATCAGCATGGGAAAAGAAGCCTTTCAAGGTTGCAACTTTCTGTTATTCTTCTTGTCATAACCAATGTTCCCATGTCCTTATATATGTCCTTATTCCATCAAGTAAGTTTTCCATACTTCCATATTGTTGTATTGCTCTATGCATCTAGGGATTACTTTTGTTGCTTCTCCATTATTTCCATTTATATCCCATATTCAACACTCATTGTGGCAGAGGGGAACAGAAGATGTTATGTATTATTTGTCAAAAGAAGCCCATGATGGAAGAGTGAAGAGTGTCCTCTTTCTCATGCCTTGTCACTCAACACCTTACTACTCAACCTTACATTACGATCTACCTATGCGCTTTTTGGACTGCACTCCTAGGTGGTTATTTTCTTTGTTCTTTTGAATGCAAAAATATTTAACCTTTCATATCTATACTTGTTCTTGAATACATACGTCCCTGCTGACTCTTTCTACTGCACTCAGTGATAACAAAGGGACCTTGGATGAGTCAGATCGTTTCCTTACAAGTCCATCTGAGTTTGTGGGTGGGGTTTTTGGAAATTTATCTACATTCAGTCACATTGTATTATTTGAGTCTGAAGAAAGACACGTTCTTCAGTTGCTTCTGCACAATTCCTTTCTTGAGGTAATATGCCATTGTACCTTAGATATCACGTTGTTTCTTTTTCACTTCAAGGTTCAATAGACACGCAGTATACCGCTTTCCAGCATAATTATTTGCCAAGCAGTATCTGTTACTAACTAGTGTAGGAATTTCCATGAATTTGGCAGTATTGTAGCCTTCAAGGACATTGTTTTACCGCATAACGCAACTCTACAAATTTTATATGGAGTCCAGATTAACATAAGAAATTTTCTGATTTGTCATTTTGAATTTTAAATTGCTTACAAATGCAAATATTTGGATGCCTTAACAGAAAAATGCTTTTGATTGCCCTGCTATTTCATTAGAACTACATACATACCTAGTATTTTGAAAGATGACAAAAAAACATGCCATATGCTTGATTCAGTGGGATCACACGGCAATAATGGTAGGATTTCTTGTTTCGTAACATTAGTACTCAAACTCATTAATACTTGTTATGGTTGGCAGGTGAGGAGATTTTTCCACTCCCATTTCAAGGTTGACAGAGACCTTCAGTCGTCTGTTGTGGTTTATTCACGTAGGGATGTGTTATGATTTAGTATTGATCTGGCAGAAAAGGCCTGTTAGCTCGTCTAACAATCTCCACGTGTTTCATGTTGTTTTAGTTTTTCATTTGAGAAATGAGCTGTGTTGTTCCTTTTTTATTAGGTCCAGTTAGCTGGGGTTGTCAGGTGGAGGGGCCCCTCCCTCTTTGTTCTTGCTTTTCGTTTGTGTTGGGGGCTTCGTCGGTAATCCATGGATTACTTGCGAATCCTTTGTATCGGTTACTTTGCCGTTCCTTCGGCTCTTCTTCTTAATGAAAAACGCGTGAAGTCGCGATCTCGGAAAAAAAAAGAAATGAGCTGTAACACTGTTGGATACTTCTGATATCTTGACCCCTTGAAACAAGACGTTATATTACTTGTACTCAGGTGCTTTATGACGGCATAATAATTCACAGCTTCCATTGAGTCTCTATGCCCATGATCTGTGCTTCTAAGATAAATTTGCAGCCTTAATGATTTTTATATTTAACTAAAACGTAGGAAGAGCAGCCTTTCCTAACGTCAAATGACACAAAGGGATAGTATTATTGAGGTGTGTTGGTTCATTCATTTCTTTGTTCACTTGCTCAAATATTTGGTAAATAGAGTCATCTGGTAGACTGGTAGATACTAATAAAGCAATGAATACTGTTCTGAATAAATGGAGAATGCAAATGGTTAGTAAAGGTGGTTGCATACTCTCTATTGAGTCATCTCAAGGATACACTTCCCACACAGCTTCAAGGGTGTACTAACCTATCAAACATAAGACTACAACACTACTACATCAGATTTACACACACATTAATCAAGTCAGTCACATCCCTAGCCTCTTGGTACCACACTCTGAGCAGAACTTCGATGTCACCCTTAAATATGGGGAGCCACACTCATCACAGAACTTCGCCGGGCTGGTTGGCTGAAATCGAAAAGATACCATCAAGGCATTGAATAAATAAGGACGGGAATACAGCTATGAATCTACTGTAACTCCCGCAACAATAGGATGTGGCAAAATGAGGATTGCGGACAATACAACTTATGCTCAATTGCTAAAATTTGTTCAGTACTTGAGCCATAGCAGGTAAATACAAGATTGATCTCCAAGCCCAAGCCAACATGACTCTTTGTGAGAAAAAAGATCAAAGTTCAAGTGAGGCACCATGCAGCCTTCGCCAATGATAATAAAAAAGGTTACTCACAACAATATGCATGCGTCCTCCAAGATGACCTTGCGCAACTTGCAAGCAAGATATATGCTGAGATAAATAAGCCTGCTGCTGGTGTTGGGGATTATCTGATACTGATAGATGTGGAGTGCTCGTACATTGGTGAATGGGTGGGAACTGAGTACAATGTTGCACTTGCTGCATGCTATCATCCTCTGCTTGATGGAAAAGGTGTAAAAAAGGTTGATTTTCTAGATGTTCGATAGGTCTCTTTGATGTTGACTGATGCTGATTTTGTATCTGGAACAGAGCAAGCTATGTATTAGTCAGTGAGTTAGATTGGATTAGTAGATAAACAAGATCAAGGCACCAACTACTGTCGCTTATATAACTTGATGCTGCCACAAGAAGAACAAGCTAATAAGAATTGAAGAACCAGGAGGGCAGCAGGCAGAATCATTTGCAAATGCATGTAGCTACTTGTTATTACCATGAGCGAATGAAAAACATAAAGTTACCTCGTTTGGTGAACGAAATCCTGAAGAACAAACCAATGAAGAGTTCTCATCCTCTGCCAAAGCCTAAACAAATCATATAGGGTCAATAATAACATTATAAGCAAGTAGATTACCTATTTTGGCTGCATTTTTATATTCTCTGAAGCCCAGTATGCAGCTTACACTTGTATCAGGGATGTCAAATGCTGCCTGCGGGGAGCGCCTGATCTTATGCCGTGGTGAATAGAATTTATAATCTCTTGAACAAATAGCAACTTCACTTCGACCAGTCAATCTTCTGAACCTTCAAATTTTTTGTTACAATATAGAAAGGGGAAACAAAGTCATTATTACATATCAGAGGTTTATTATGCAACCAAAAGAACAAGAATGGTATAAAAATATAAACAGAGGTTTTCCTAGAAATTGTAATCGAATTCAATGAAATTAAGGTTTTGTTTATTGACATAGTTTTCTGAACTCTTATTGTAAATTCATCCTAAACTGATGGCATTCAAAATGGCAAATATTATGGGTGCAGACGCCATGCCAGTCTTTTTTTTTTTCTCGAACACGCAGGACGGCCCAGAGCTGTGTATCATTATATCAAGAAGAAAAAAGGGGCAACACAACCACAAACAAACATAAACACCAACACATACTACACACCAATCTACTTTCAAGGAATAACCTTTAACAAAGAAATCGATTCTATAGATTGTCATAGTTAAGCCCCTTCCCTTTGGAGGCAGATAGCTTTCAATGTGATATAGAATTATCCACATTTTACATGAAGACTTTTTTTTGCCGAAATTTGTACCGTCCAAGGTATGCAATTTTGAGAATAATAAGCAAACACTAGAAGAATTTGTTTGCTCGAACCACCCCCACTATCACAAATTGAGTTAACACAAATACAATCATTGCAGAAAGGGTTAATACAGGAGTTTTCAGATACTGGCCCCCAGACACCAGGCCAACCTTGCTACAAGCAAAGGAAGCTAAACAGCTAACATTGTGTGAATTAGAAGTCTTACCATTCCGCATCTTCCATTCTCATATTTTCTGGCCTCTCTATGATCGCCAATCCGTTAATAACCACAAAACGAACTCGTTTTTCTTCTTGTACCACAAGTTCAGGAAACTTTGTCCTAGTTGCATGAGAAGTCGCTAACTCCCTCCTCTTGAAGCTGCAGTGGCCTATCTACATCGAATAAAATTTAAGAACATAACATCAGAAAATCATGTATGGGTTAAATATTTATGATTAGCCATCATACCTCTCTTTGGGAACCTCTGGGTCAGTTTCCTGTACAAGCCACCTGAAGCTTCAAGAGCTAGACCTATAGTTTTCTCATGGAACCCAATCAACGCCGCAAGACGCACATTGACATCACTCACCAAGGTTTCGTACAAGTTTGCTATATACATCAACGGCAAAGAAACCCTTGGGTCACCCTCATATCGAACCTCCTGCTGCTTTCTCTTGTTTGATTTGCCATCCACCTGGCTGCAGTCGGAGCCAGAGCATTCCACCATCTCAATAACATGCTCACATATAAAATAATCAACAACGAGGTCCAAGAATCTAGACCTTGCTGTTTCAATAGGGATAACATCTGCAACGAGGGGGGACACATTGTTACAGCACAATCGTGGGAGGGGGGATGAAAAAGAATGCAGCAAAACTCAGCCAATTTCACAGGGCTGTACCTTGAGGAGTCAGGATATCAAACGGACTAGAAGCTCTGCTGCTGTTATCAAGAGCGGACTGTCCGTCGTCGACACTGACATCATGAAGGCTTATCGAGCTAGTATATGATCCATTCATGTGGAGCTAGCAAGCAAAGGAACGGTTAAATACTCAAGCTGTGACGTACAGTACAGGATACAAGCTATCTGCGGGTAAAGAAATTGGGTTCCATTTCAAGAAAACAGCCGACGGTTTTACTACATACATAATTTAAAACAGATAAAAACATGAGTGTACAGCCGATGTACACCCGACAACTTTTGCTAAGAGAAAACGAATGCATACACTTACACTTGTGATTAGATCATATTCGAACACATACAGATAGGCAAATTGGTTGAATTAGGGCTGGGGTGCTCAGTTTCGCCAGGAGGAGGAGGAGAGAGGGGGGCCGGCCGGCCAGGGGCGGGCATACCGCATACCTGGTGTGGTGGGTGCTCCGCCGGCAAAGCGTCCGAGCTCCGAGGAGGACCTAAGCAGCTGGGAGCAGTAGGGCAGCCGGCGCGGCGGTCGCCCAGGGCAGCTGGGAGTGGGGCGGCGGCGTGTACAGCTCTCGCGAGTCGGTTCAGGCTAGGCCAACCGCCAACGGGAGAGCACGCGGGACGGCAGGAGTTGGAGAGCAGTTATTCCATGGCTATTGGGCCTCTTCTCCTTTTCCATTTCCTTCTACTTCCAACTACTTTTATTAATTTCTTTCTCTCTCTCTTTTTTTGTCACTAACTGGAGTAGGGGTCGTTTACTCATTTTAAATTTGTGTTCTAATTAATTTTATTCTTTTATTCACATAGATGAATATGTCATGAGAATTTTTCTCCCAAATCTGTAACATTTTCCCGACGATGGTTTCTGCTACTGCCGTTGATGTTGATTTATTGTGAGAGAAAAACATTGTTTTATGGCTAAAAAATAGTGTTGATTCTAGCTTAGCTTAGAAGAGTGAATAGGCACCTAAAAAATAACAAGAACTCCAAAAGCCTCTTTATATTCTTACTAATCAATAGAAATAGAGCTTTTCATTAAAAATTTACTCTCTAACATCTTTATTTAGATCTCTAAATATAGTTATTCTCTATTATGATTTCACGCTGACTAAAATGGTGAAGTTGTTGGAGGGGACCAGAAAAAGATATAGAGGGTGAAGTTATTGAAATGACTTTCCAAATGATAATTTAGAGAGTGGGTTTTGAAAAAGAATCTTAAAAGATGCTCTAAGCATTAGCATGCACTCATACGGTTTCTTTATTGATGCTATACTCAGCTCAACCCATTGATGAAGTCATTAGCATTTCACATGTCGATGGAAGATTATTGCTATCCACTTTATTCATGCCACACACAATGCAATAGTATGTCGAAATCCGATTCAAAAATTGCGTGTGAAATTGTTTGAATCCGTAGTATTTGGTACGGTGAGAGGCGCCAAATTCATCATTAGACTTAGATCATCAGACCCAAGATCCAGCCTTGTGCATATTCCACTGAGCCCAACAGAAGCAACACGATACTGTTCGTGAAGCTATTTTCCAGGATCCAAATCTTCAGTGTTTACTAATAGTATAAAAATCGAACCAAATTTCTGAACATTTCTACAGCAATTCGTCTTCTCTTCTAAGCAGCTCCCGAGGTTGAAGTTAGAACACACGAGCATTTGCGCAACCAGAGCCTCTTCCCCGGTCCTTTTCCTTTCATCACTCAGCCTCTTCAGCTTCGGCAGCAGCAATCTCTGAATCCAAGTGAGAGATGAGCTGCTGGCTGACATGCTTGGCAACAGATAGCATATCGAAGATGATGCTTGGGTCCAGCCCTGCACCTCCCCTCTTGGTAAGCCCCGCATATCTGATCATGCCTGTTGACTGATACCAACACTGCAGAACTCATCTGGGATTCTTCCTCTGAGGTGGCGTCAATGATGTAGTGCTGACCCATCTGCGATATGAAACATGTACAGGGTGTTGAATTTTATGTGAAACATAGATAATGCTTAATGCAGGCATAATAAGGCAATTGTTGCTGGTGGTGTGGCGCCCAATTGGTTGCTGGGTAGTGTCATATTCTTCAAGTGTCAATGCAGGGGCGTTCAACTGGTACAGAAATTCATAGTATGATGATACTATGAGGTATCCAAGTCTAGTGTGGCATGAATAATATTGAAGCTACTCAATATCTTGTATATAGTCTAGATAGCTCAAAACTCTCAAGATACATAAACTGGAGGTTGGACCACTTTTAAACACTTTGAACACAACCATCATGCAATCGAATAAAGCATATGTCTACTCATACTCAACACCAAAGAATAAAGAGTTGGGTAAGAAATACATTACCTTGGTTAATGTAATAATAACAGGCACACTGGAGGTGTCGAACTGCAGAAATTCCTCATCGCTTACATCAACTTCATGCTCCTCGTCAGTTGCAGCATTAATTAACAGAAACATTAACTTTTGGTATGCCTGTATCACTCAAAGCAACCTGCATGTACATGGAATGTTAGCACCCTACAAATGTGCTAATTGCACTGTATTGTGTCAAACTGTCAACTAATGTGCTGGCTATCAGGCAGTATAACTCATAACAAGGTCATTTTGAGTTTTACATTCAGAAAAACACTATCTCAAATAGAATCATCTGAGGATATGCTATGGTTGTCATGTCACTTGACCAGATACTTAAACATAAAAGTGGGATTCACAGAAGAAATGCATCAGTGAATTTTGGGGGTAGTAATTCAATCGTCTACACAGCTCATCAGGTATTGTTAAGCTAGCACAGATAAAAAGATCCATGGCGAGGAACTCTTCCTCATCCCACCCAATCATGACAGCTCCTTGCCAAGTCCACCTCACTATCCCCTGCATTCCCATCCAAGCTCACATCAACTGCTTCTTTCCCCCTTGCACACTCCTCTCCGGTGGCCTCATATCAAATAATAAAATGGGAATTGGTAAACTCTGATATACCCTATTATGGAGTTTTCAAGAGTGAGGGACTTTTGGATAGCTGAGAGCATAAGATGGAGTTATATGCTTACACCCAAATTGAAACATAAATTCAAGAAAATGAGATGGTGAATGCAGACTCCATTTTAAGGAAACTTTTTTTTTTATATAAGGGGAGGAAACATCAGCTTAAACAGCTGCATAGCGTTCAATGTGCCCGCTGACTATCTGCACAAAGTTTGTTCTTCACACTATACATGTTTGACCCGGTTCATGTTAAGGTAATTAATGTGTATCATGGATGAACCTCCATCTAATGACAGAGTAAAAAAAATTACGGCATTATTTTCGTTATTGAATTTCTAATCTTTTCCATACCAGATCCACTGATAATTGTCTATGAGGAAATAGATGACACTTTTCCACCAATAAATTTGCAAAGTGGGAAGGGTCCCATTCAAAAGTCACCTTTATTGAAGCAGCTAGCGCATCTAGCAAATTACCATCTAAACTGACCACAAGCCTATCAATGTACAGATCCCAGCAGACCTTGCCCTCAACAACAATCAGGGACGACAGATCAATTGCAGCACCTGAAATGAGAATGTTGTTATGTGACACTGACAGATGTGCTATCAATTCAATCAGTGTAGTCAACTACATGGCAAAAAAGTCTTGTTGGCATAAGTTTTTTTCAAAAGTAAAAACCGGGGGGGGGGGGGGGGGGGGGGGCCCCCCCCTTTTTTTTTTTTTGTTAAATTGGAAAAGAAAAAAAAAAGAAAAAAAAAAAAAAAGAAAAAAAAAAAAAAAAAGGAAAAAAAAAAAAAGGAGAAAAAATAAAAAAAAGAGAAAAAATAAAAAGAGGAAAAAATAAAAAAGGAGTAAAAATACAAAAGAGGAAAAAATAAAAAAGGAGAAAAAAT
>Ga0182004_10001028_pt1 | contig 19445 bp, 13 predicted proteins | sample Sormic07211540_1_FD_120479 | JGI IMG/M metagenome (GOLD analysis project Ga0182004, IMG submission 120479) | Endophyte microbial communities from Sorghum bicolor roots, Mead, Nebraska, USA - 072115-40_1 MetaG | ecosystem: Host-associated > Plants > Roots > Unclassified | place: USA: Nebraska...
GACTCAAATTGGCTCTCTTCTACTAAAACACCATATTTAGGATGAAGCATCTGAGGTCCAACAGTCCATCCCATCACAGGTGGCTGCTCAGCATGCACATAGCAACCTTCATCAAGGCCAGTGACCAACTCACTTTTATCACCAGGCCGTTCCAGTAAAGGGCCTGGGTTGCTAGCCTGGTTTCTGTTTTCCCTCTCTAAATTGTATTCATCATGTGGATAATCTTGAGATGCCATTGATTCTAAGCTGCACAATGGACCTCCTGGTTGATCGTCCTCGGAGCTCCCCACATTATGTTCTTGTAAAATTTGACTCTCTTGGCCATTCCCTTTCAACAGGGTGCCTGGTGCAGAATGCTTTGCTGTGTCTGAAGGTGCCTCACTTGTACCAGACTGATGCTTAACACCGTCCTCTGATGCATTTGTAATATGCTCTTCATGGTCTGAAGTCTTTGAGGATGATTCACCATGCTGATGTTGCTGGTAACACCTATTTTCAGAAACATGTCCTGCTGGGGTGCTTTCCATGTTGCCAAAAGCATCCATTGACTTATCATCTCCAGATGCAGCTCCATGTGTTTGGCAGGGATACTCACTATTTTCTCTAGTATCTGGTTTAGGGTCCTGCAGTTCATATGCAGGTAATGGAAACAGAGGTTCTGGTGAGTATAAAGCTGTTCCATCTGTCATTCCAGAATCATCCAGATGTTTCTCATCTGCTGTTGTTGATGTGACCCCAGCATCCAGGTGTTCGTCAACTCCTGTTGCTGATGAAGAAATATGCCCCTCTTGCTTAATGTCCTCTGAAGCCTCTAAGGATGGTCTGTGTTCAGTCCTTGCAACATCAGTTACGTCAACCCTTGCCGATAATCTTCCAAAATCTACATTTTGATCATTATGATCTATCGAAGAACTCTCACATTTATCTTCTTTGATTTCTTGAGAGGGTACTGGTTCTATAGATCTATCTGTTGGATCAAGCAAACCTAGCCTGATATCCATCTCTCGGCTTGATACCTGCAAAACAGGATCTATTACGCTCGCAGGCTCAGTCATACAGCCTTTTCTACTCAGAAGTCCTAGACGAGGCTTCCCAAGCCTCCACTGGAGAGGAGGGAGAGGGGGTGGTGCTTGAGGATCTTTGTAGGAATCATTTTGAAATTGTACAGTGGGTGGCGGACCAGGAGACAACTGATTCGTTTCCTCACTGTCACTGCTAGGCATGGCAGAAATACAAGTCAACACTGTTGTGTCAGCTAGTACTGGTATATTTGAAGAACATGGTGCAGTCTGGGAATCAAATTCAGTTGAGCAATCAGATTCCTTCACTGATTGTGGAGCAACTTGAAAGTCTAATTTAGGGGGTGCATGAGTTTCCTGCTCTAGCTCCCCAGGAAGAAGGTTTGGTTGAGCATCTACAGATTCATCAATCTTATCTTTAACCAAACATGGAGCGACTTTGGAATCACGGTCATCCGAGACATGGTCTTCTGATTCAAGATCCACTAAAGCGGAACTGCTCAAAGGAGGGTGATCTAATTCATGTATATCCTCATCAGTTGAACATGGAGTGATTTGAGCATCATGTCCATGTGGAACACAAACTTTTGATCCCCGATCCAGTTCATCAGCATTGCTCAAAAGAGGACCATCCAGTTCGTCGATCTTCTCATCATGCAAAGGAAATGGAACTATTTGAGAATCATGTTCACCTGACGTACAACATTCTGACTTCTGTTCTGCTTGAAAAGAAGTTCTCAAAGAATGATGGAATGATTGGAGGATCATGTTCATTCTGACTTCAAGATTGTCCTTAGTCTCATCAACTGAATGTGATGGAATGATCAGAGGATCAAATTCAAATCCACCAAAGGCACAAACTTCTGGCCCCTGCGCTAGAACAGGTTTGCCCAAAGGAAGGGCCTCATTCTTCTCACCAGTTGAACGGCGTGGAAAATCTTGGTTGTCATATTCATCCAAGGCACAGGCATGGACCACTGGTTCCACTGGTACAGTAACATCCAGTCCATCTACTTTTTCATTAATAGAAGAATGTGGAACAAGGTCAGCACAGATTTCCAACTCTTGTTTCACTTCAACGTCGTTTCTTAAAGGAAAGAAGCATTCTTCACTAGTCTTCTCCTTATGCAGCAAAGGGGAGCTACTACGAGAATCAACTCCAGACAAGCCATGCAGTTCCTGCTGTATAACCACTGGAACAGAGAGCATATTTAATTCAGGACTTCTGTTATCATTGGAAAACTCAGGAGATTTTAAATGGGAATCTACTCCTGTTTTCTCGCCCTTGTCCTTGAGATCTTCTTTACCAGAAACAGTCATTGATGTAGTACCTTGTGCATCCACAGCACATGAACATTCAACACACTCAGAACAGAACTTAGAATGAACACAGGCTTCCTTGTCTAACTTCACTGGCAAGGCTGAGTTATAACATGGAAGATCTGACTCTCTGACCAGAAAAGCATTTGGAGTTTTGTTAGAATCTGAGGCTGGTTGACTGTGGGAACAGTCAGTGACAGATGAAAAATCTATCTCATGATATTCATGGCAGAAGGATCTGAAATCATCTTCAGTCATAATTTCTGATGGTAATGGTGCTTCATCAGGTGGAGTTGCAGGTTCCCAAAGGGCATCAGCAGTTACACCCATATTGTCATGTTGTATTAGAAGTTCTGAAAGGAAATCCTCTTCTTCAGGGAAATATGGTTGGCAGTTCATACTGGAAGATGGATAAATTTGAGTATGGCTCATCAAGTAAGCAGGATCCAGGAACGGGTTTGTACTACTAGAATCTTGAGCGTGCATCCCCCACGCCAAATCTTGATCAGCATCCACTGGTTGTTTCCCAACTGTGTTACTTTGCAGGGTTACTGCACCATCCTTGTTCAAATCGCATAGAGAGAGATCTTCAGCATTATGACCGGCCTCTTCTAGTAATTCCTCTTGATAATAAGATTCTACTAGAAATTGTGTACCATCATCCCTGCCACTACATTTTTCACTTGTAGTCCCTGCAATAAGAGGAGGATTATTGTCTGTCTGCAACATACTCTTCTTAGAGATATCTTCTCTTGAGTCATCTACTGCCCCAAGATTTCTGTGAATAGGTTCCATTGTTTCCAAATCTTCCCTCGAAGGAGACTGTAGTTGCAAATCCAGCCTAGTGGCTTCTTCCGTTGAATTTGTAGCCAGAACCTCTGCCTTTTCAGGATGTATGTTAGAATCAATGAACTCTTTGGGAGGTACCACATCATTTGCAAATCCACTAGTAGTTGATTCTTCTGCAACCGCAAATTCACCAACCTCTGGAATTTCTTCCGTTTCAGTCAATTCATGTTGCTCTATGAAGGATCCACTAGTAGTTGATTCTTCTGCAACCGCAAATTCACCAACCTCTGGAATTTCTTCCATTTCAGTCGATTCATGTTGGTCTACAAAGGAACTACTGGTGTTAGGTAGAAAGGAAGTACTAGGGGCTAGAGGGACACCAATCTCTAGTGCTTCAGTATCATCGCTAAATGCACAGGACGTGGGTGCAAGTGTCTCTCCTACATGAGATTCTGTCTCCTCTTGAGAAGCTGATACACCTGAAATGACTCCTGGAAGCTTCTGAGCATCAGTGAAATCCCTGGCCACGGCACATGCTTGCATAGAATCATCCTTGCATGTGTTGAGGCTAGTTGGACAAGTCCTTTGTTCAAGCACAACAATTTGATGGTTCTCTGCAACATGCTTACTGAAAGTAGTTGATAGGCCATCATCTAGTAAAGAGTGCATGTCTTCAGCAATCTCATCATCATATGATTCATACAGTACATTATTGTGGATGCTTGAATGTTTTGGTGAAATTCCTGAATAAACAGAATACCCATTCAAAATGCAATATCAAGTGAGGCATGCGACTATAGCATTTTTTTGAAGATTAAGGAAAAACATAAAAACTAATTATCAACATACCATCTTGACGCTCGTGGATGCCATCAGGATCCAAACCTGATGGGGTTTCTTTAGGAACTGTAACATTGTCGACTTCTACATCATTCATCCACATAACATGATCCTTATCGGGCAGCGATGCAAGTTTGCTAGGTGAACTTCCTGATTCTAGAGATCTGCCTTCATCAAATTCTTTCTTCAACTCCTGCATTTCCTCTTGGTTTGGTTTGGTAGGGTGGAGAGACAAATCATCAGCACTCCCAGAACTGATTTTATCTTCGTCTTCTGAAACATCATTAGGTTTGCTCAATACCATAGAAATATCATCCAGTACAACATCCTGGACATGCTCCACTGGATGACGTGCTTTATCGGTGTAATTGTTGCAGCCGATAGCCATATCTAATCAGACAATACAATAACTATGTTAGTAAACGAAAAATAGAGGTAAAGCTAAAACAAGAAAGTTATATTTACTGTAACAAATGAGAATATTTTTTTATCGAAAGACTTGCTACTTCAAGTAAGAATTACCATCCAAGTAGCTAGATGTATCGGGTGACTGTTTATCCGAATTATGGATAGCAGCAGCATGATCGTCACTCAAAGAGTGAAAAGCTTCCTCATTGTTTTGTGCATCGCCATTTTCAGAAACTACACTAGATGATGAGCTCACATCCATTAGATCCACATCATTAGAAGGCTCTTCATCTTTGGGCCAGTCAACACCATTCAATTGTCTGCCAGATTGTGAACCAGAGTTTGGACCATTAGTGGCTGACACTGTGGGAGCAGAATCACTTGCAAGTGGCAAGTCCATGCAGGTTGGTTCTCCACCACTGCTTGAATCGTCCAACTCTGTTGAGGAGTCTATTGCAGGAACTACTTCTGGAGGTTCTGCATACAATGCATTTTCACCTTCCTTGTTGTGACGGTTCAATTCAACCAGTTCAACGCTGGCACTGGGATCACATTCAGTTTCCATTTCAGGATCTTCTTCATCTTCCAAGTCCATGTCATTACAAGCATCGATGAAGTTGTCTTGATCACTCACAATGTCATCAGCCCTGCGGCCATCAATATCTTTCTGATCAGCAGGAACCCCAGCCAATAGGGGTTTCTCTTCATATGTCAAATGTGATCTGTTATTACTTTCTCCAACATCCAAGTTTGGACAATCCTGCACCTTTTCTGAGCCATGGACCATGCCATTTTGTTGAAAAGGTTCATGTTGTTTCCCCAGAATTCGATTATCCCCAAGCTCCAAGTAAGCTGGTCCATCAGTGGGTTCAGATTTAGTCTCCACGTCATCAGATTCGTTTACTGGAACAACTTTTGTCAGATCCAATTTATCAGAAGATTGAAGGGCACCAAAATTGTCCATTTCTCCAAAAGGAGATGCAGTTTCACTTGAGTCAGTAGATCTAAATTTCACATGGTAATGCCTCGCCGAATATCTGGAGATGATTTTTTGCTGCGATGAAATTACTTCTTGCAGATGCTCCTGCCAGATTCTGCTAGTAGTTTTATGATCAGGAGTCAGTGGTTGCCTGGATTTCAACTTTGTTGTTCTAGGTGGAACTTTTCTAGAAGTTCGATCCTTGGGGGTGATGTGAGGCCTGCAGGTTTTGCACAAAAGTAATGTATCATAACATGGAAAAAAAATCATTCTAAAATCATATCAGCTAAGACTTTTGGAAATGGGTTGTTTTGAATGAATCTGATGCTCACTAGTCATGCCCAAGAAAATGGCACCAAACTTACTCAGAGTTTGCAGTGAGTAATGATTCAAGAGTTGCCCCTTTCCTCCATCGCATGGCCTTCTTCTGAATAAACAACAAAGAAAGGTAAATAAGTTTTTGATTTAACAGCATTGTTCTCTCTGGAAACTATGACTGGTTGCATCCGGATCTACATAATGACATACTAACAGAACAAGCACTTACCTAAGGGAAAAGACCAAGTTCCAATTTAAAAAACCACAAGGCAATATGAGATGACAGCTTCTTAGCTTCCCTCCGTTCCAAATTATAAGTGGCTTCGACTTCTTTAGTACATCCATTTTGCTATGCATCTAGACATATTGTTATATCTAGATACATAGTAAAGTGAATAAACCAAAAAAGTCAAAGCGACTTATAATTTGAAATGGAGGGAGTATTACCAATAAATCCCAAAACCTATCATTGTCCTAATTTAACGTCTAATCCCACATACAATTTAATTAGCTTGACTGGCAAGATCAATTAATGTAAAGGAAAACAATGTCAAGTCAACATACTCAACATAATATGCAACCAGCTTCACAGGTTCTTTTTGTGAACAAAATAATCAAGAAGGCATGGTCGCCAAGAATCCAGGACAAAGTGGAAAACAATAATTGGCGAGTTAATTTAGTAAAATATTGGCAGGAATTGATTTTTTTACTTACCTTAATTCTACGAGGTTTCTTTTCAATTAAAACATCTGTTTCTATCATGTTGGAGGTATGTTCTGTCTTGAAGAAAGAGGGGTCTGAATATCGTTTTAAGGAGGCTCCAGCACCAGCAACATCAAACCTGAAGAATAATCCTAGTGTGTAATTGCAGAAAACATTTAAATAGTAAATGTCCACAAAAGACAACATCTACATACTTATCCAACGTGAACAATTGTGGTGGGCCACGGCATTCTTCATATGAATCCATAATGAAACGAGGCATATCTCCTTGTGTGATCACATTCTGATTAAGTTGAAGATTAGCATGCCACTCAGTTCCTACAAGAGATTGTGGAGAGATTTTTTAAAACATAAAAGCAATCCAAAAGCAATTAGCAAGGAGGTACGCAGAGCCTTTTTTTGGCTAACCATCATCGTGAGGGTAATTTGAGTGCTCAGTCTGAGATATGATAGCCTTTTCAACTGCTGGAAATTCTGCCTCTAATTGCTGCAACCGGAGCATTAAACCATGTCCTCTGGAAGCAGTAGCCATAACCTCTTCATGAAGGTCATGAAAAATTTCAGCTGCAAACCTGTTGCACATATACAATTCAGTATGAATGAGAAGCCAACTGTAAAACTGCATGTTCACTATTATGAGACGGGTGAGAAAGTATCAGAGATTAACAACTAAACTCCTATATTTTCAACAAGTTGACTACTTGGATTGTAGACTTTATTCAATACTTCTCTTAAGATGAAAATTTATCTAACGAGAATAGTTGGACTTTCATGTACACTGGTAGTAACTAAAAAAACATACAGAATTATTTTTTAAAAAAAAAATACTGTGATTCTGCAACAACATTCAACTTGACTAGTTGAGCAAATGGGAACAGTAGCTGATACAAAGATGCTCTAACAGACAAAACAGTAGTACCACCGTTACTCCTCGACAACAACTAAATAAGATTTTTTTAATGAATGCTGAAGTTGAGCCAAAAATAGAACAAATATTCATCAGTAAAATTACACCAAGCCAGTACTTTGAATGACATATCTAGTTAGTTAACAAAAAGGAAAGTGCCAGGCCACCATTATAGTCGTTTTTAAATATAAAAAAACACCCGGAGTAAGCAGTAAAGTTTGGTTCAAACCGAACAACAACAAAAGTTTGAGAAAACAGCAACTAGAGTGCAAATTCTTCTAATCGTCCTCAAATTACCCCAATTTTTAATGTGCAGACCAAAAGGCAAACAAAGTTAAGAGCTCTAATGGTAATCCTTTCCTTCCACATACATTGCAAGCACTCTCATTGGATCAATAAGTACTCCCTCTGCTCCAAATTGTAAGACGCTTTGCTTTTCTAAAACATTGCTTTTACTATGTAGTGTAAGTGCACAGCAAAAGCTATGTGTCTAGAAAAGTCAAAACATCTTACAATTTGGAATGGAGGGAGTATTTCTTTGCAGCTATGAGATTCACAGTGCAATGCCCTTAGGTATTTCACCAGTAGAAAACCCCAATGGTTATGCAAATTCTCCTTCAACAGACCCAACAAAGGTCAAATACTCTGATGAGTCCCTGATTATTGGCTGCAGAGATAGAAAGCTGTGACCAAGCAAGGTCAAATACTTCACATTCTGCAGCGTCTTTCCACCTCAACCCATGTGCGCAAGCCAGTTGATCTATATACCTACACAAAACGTAACAGATTTGACCTGCATATAGCGAAATAGAAATATGCACTCCAAAGTCTAATCCCATCACTCGTGTTATGGTCAGCTACTAGGCGAGCCGTGACAGACAAAAAAAAAATCCACTGTAGTTTAATTCCCACAATCACCCACCTCAGCAACCCTGAAATGGATGCAAATCGGATTCGCAGCCCCAGTTTGTGCGGAAATTCAAATGGAACTCCCTTGAAATCATTTCTAAAAAAAAATCCACGAGTGACCGCTAAAAAAATCGAACCATTGCCAGTGAAATGCAGCTTGGAAAACAAAACGAAGAAGGTGAGGAACTCGCCCCAAAACTTCTACCAAATAAGTAACTAAACTACACTGCACTGCACTGTGGTCCTGTGGACAAACACCTCCCGAAACAAAAAGGAGGGGCACAATCGGCTGCGACAGAACAAGCCTCAGAAGAAGGGGGGGGGGGGGAAACAGCGCTTTAAACACAAAATCGGAGAAGCAGGCAGCGCCACTCACTCCGCGAGATCCCCGAGCTGGCGGAGCATGCCGACGAGTCCGGCCATGGCGACGCCCTCGAGGAGCGCCTCCGGGTCATCCTCCTCCCCTTCCCCGGGGCCCGCGTACATCTCCGGATCCGCCAGCCCATACTCGTTCCGTATCTGGTACCGTATCATCCCCGCCCGCCGAGAGCTCTCCGCCTCACCAGCGCCGTCCTTCCTCCCCGCGCCTTCCCTTGCCCCCGAGCACCTCAGGACCCTGACGCCATTAGCGCGCGCGCCACCCCGGAGAGCATCTGGTAGATTTGGCGGGGTGCGCTTAGCGCGTGAATTTTTTCAGCGTGTCGACTGGCGAAACGAGGAAGACGAGGCCCGGAGTGAGGGTAACGAGATTTATACGGCTAGCACATTCTTTCACATCTCGCAGTGGCGTCACGGTCACGGGCCGGCGGGGCGCTGACGACCGGGGCCCGCGCCCCTCGTGCCCCCGTGAAGATATTCTTGGCCACTAGTAGTACCAGCACGCTGGGCCTGTAGGTGGGCCCGCGAGGTCAGTTACGCTCGCACCGGCCCGTGTGGCCGCGTTGTTTATTGTTTATATTTGGAAATTATTAGGGGTGGGTTTGGGTTTTGACGGCGAGGGGCCCAGCGTTGAACCGTGCTGAGCTGGCAGGAGACGGGGTTGTTTATTGTCCCCTGGACGAGTGGACGTCGACGGCTAGACGGCTCTTTGTTCGTCATCATTTCGTTTTGGGTTTCAGCTCGTCTAATCTCATCCGATATGGCAAATAGCAAACTGCACCCAACAAATGCGTTTGGTAAAGTTCCAGCTAAATAAAGCAGCCGGAGCAGCAGTAGTAGCCAAAGGCAAGGCGAGTTAATCAGAGTTCAAGTGAGGCAAGAATTGTTCATTTGAAATTATCTACCGGATTCAACTATTCAACAGTGACTTTCTTTAACAATAATCAAGGAATAATACTTTCAATTATAACTTATGAGTCCAATGAATAGACTGCCAACAGCGGAGTGCACTCAGCAAGTACGGTGCGTGCGCAACGTACTTGACCACACTTTAATGCGCGTTAATTTCGGTGTTATCACACTTGGCATCGGATGCTTTTAATGGCCGGTGACAGTGAGCTTCCCCTTGGCACGCACCTGTGGGCTGGGCTGTGGACGAAACGTCACTGCAGCACGCCAGTACCGGCACAGCAGAAACTAGTAGCACCGGGTAATTGGCGTTCGGTTCCTCCCGGATTTGGGCTCCTGGAAGATCGAACCCCGCTTTTTTTTAGTGAAGGTGCTTGCTTTTGAAGTGTGTTTTGTTTTGCTTGTTTTTGTGTTAAAGCGCTTTATTAGCTTAATAAAGCTCGACCGGTTCTTCTTTTGCTACGCTACCTACTTGTTGCTACAGAACAAACTCATGACTTCATGAGCATGAGCTGCCCTGTCTCGATCTCTCTCGCTGCACGTGTATTCGAGCTTGCTTCTACTCGGATCTCGAAAGTGTATGTTCACAATACTAGTGCTGATACTCTACGTACGCTTGCAGTCAACGTTTGTGATCATCCGACAGCCTCTAGTACATGTCTTTTCGCTCACGGATACAGGTAAGGTAGCGTACCCAGCAGCAGAAGATGTGATGACGAACGTTTTTGTGTGTGTGCTATTAAAAGAGTGAGGTGTGCCGTAGCACCTAACTGACGTGGACCACCGTGACGGTACCTTTTCAATAAAACGTTTTGGTTGGAATAATCGGCGCCGAGTACACCGAGTCACCGACCGACCGGGAGTCGCGACACCTACAGCTCCGGAACTGGTAGGTATGCACCCTGTTTCTATTCGCTTCCGTTTCGAAAAAGATATCACTCTTTTAATTTCAAATTATCTGTTGCTATCAGTCATTTAGTAGTATTTTTTTCTCACAACAAATTAATAAATAGTATTTTTAGTCGTAAGTTATCAGTGTTTTTCTCAAACAATGGTGCGCTGAAGAGATGTTCAAACTATATAATAATTGGTCTGGTTCTGCTTGTTGGTAGATGAAGCTGGATATAAACTATTCTTTGTTTAAAAAATAAACCAACAAACATTATGGCTTCGGGCTGTCTTGTTCGCCCTCCGGAGATGACTCCGCAAAGCCGCAAAGGTTACGGTTTCCTGGTTTCACCTTCACCCACAGAAACTGAGGCTGGGGAGCACGCGGCCAGGACCGAGGGGACAGAGGCGCGCTGTGTCTGTTGCTACAGAGGCTCCGTGGCCAGGCACGAGATCGCGCTGCATGATGGCCGACGAGGAAGACGACGGCGTGAAGGACGGGCGTTTTGGCAACGAGCGCCGCGGGAATAATTGCGCGCCGGGCCACACCACTGCTCGAGCGGTTGGGCGTTAGCGCGCGTCTTGTCGCCGGCCGGGACCGGCCGGGCGGTCGCCACTGCCGCCGCCCTTGCTCTTGAATTCTTTTACCTGCTGGGCTGCTGCGGTAGCTGGGGATGCATGGCGCGCTGCTGCCTGCCGGCTGCCGTACCGTGCGGAGCTGCTCGGCCCGCAGGGAGACGAGCGAGATGAGCACGTGCCAGCGGTCAGGGTCAGGGACGGACACTGGCCAACGGGAAAGGAAAGGAAAGGAAAGGAGCTCGCCGCCAGGTTGGGCCGCGCGCCTTCCGCCTCCACAGGTAAATTTCGGCCTCCTAAACTGCGCTGCGCCCGTGGGTTGGGCCGCGAACGGACCTAGTCTTGCGCATGGACTGGCCACGGATTTGGAACGCGGACACGGGCACCTCGGCCCACTGAAAAAAACTGCCTTGCCGACCGCCACCAATTACCGAAATGGACGGCGGATCGGTTCATATACGTTGTCGACGACCCTTCGGTGTGTCAGAACTCAGAGTGCTGGTTTCTCGGGGGAAAGAAGAAGAAAGTGAAAGGAAGCCAAGGATTTGGTTCTTTTAATCTCCTCACGACTTCCATGACTCAGCTTGAGCTGTGATCGTGAATAAATAAAGATTAAAGAAGGGACGCCGAAAGAAATGCCTTGTTTAGTTCACCCAAAAAGCAAAAAGTTTTTAAGATTTTCCGTCACATCGAATCTTGCGGCACATGCATGAAGCATTAAATATAGACGAAAGCAAAAACTAATTACACAGTTTAGTTGGAAATCGCGAGACGAATCTTTTGATACTGGTTAGTTCATAATTGGATAATATTTGTCACAAACAAACGAAAGTACTACAGTACCGAAATCCAAAATCTTTTCGGAACTAAACAAGGCCAAAGAATGGAATAGAGAAAAGCGTGTCCATACTCCATTCACCACCTCTGCTGCTCACACGTGTACTACCTGACGAAGTGAACGCAGATTTGTCTTTCCTGAATTCCTCCTCCTTTCATTTTATATTATTACCACAAAAAGGCTGTTAAGGCCTTGTTTAGTTCTCTACACGAATTTTTTAACATTGTAGTATTTTCATTTATATTTAATAATTATTGCTTAATTATAGACTAATTAGACATAGAAGATTCGTTTTGTAAATTATAATTAATTCTATAATTAATTATTTTTTAATCTATATTTAATGTTTTATATAGATGTCGTAAGATTTGATATAATAGAGAATCGTGAAGTTTTTGGTTTTTTTGATAAAACTCCTCCAAAAATCTAAACTTTTTCAAGATTCTCCATCACATCGAATCTTTAAATGCATGCATGGAGTATTAAATACATACGAAAATAAAAACTAATTACATAATTTGGTTAAAATTTACGAGACAAATCTTTTGAGCCTAGTTAGTCTATGATTAGACAATAATTACTACGAACAAACGAAAATGTTATAGTGTCCCGAAGTTTTTCGGTTCATGAACTAAACACGACCTTAACCTGAGATCGTAGATGCAGCAGCGCAATCTGAAACCGTGTTGTGGAAACCGAGCTGCCATTGCCAGGACCGCTGCTGTAGGCACCTCCCTGCGTGCCTGCCTGCCTGAGCGCCCTCCTGGTCAAACTTGGCGAGGAGGGGAAGACGAAGACGCGTCCGTGCGCCGAGTCTGGTCGCATCGCATTTGCCCCTGCTTTGCTTTCGCCCGCAGCAGGCGTCGGTCGGGCCCTCCCTAGCCCGTGCCTGCGCGCGCCGCGGCGGGCCACCGGGGCGGCGATGGATATGGAGATGGAGATGGAGATGGAGGACGCCGCGGTGCCGGCGCTGGCGGTGGTGGACGCGCGGTTCTGCGCGGCGGACGTGGCGACGCTGGCCGTGGCCAAGGCGCTGAGCATGTCCGGCAGCGACTTCGCCGTCACGGACGCGGCCACGGGCGCGCTCGTGCTGCGCGTCGACGGCGTGCTCTTCAGCCTGCGCCGGCGCTGCGTCCTCGTCGACGCCGACCGACGCCCCGTCCTCACCGTCCAAGAATCGGTCTGTTTCTTGACCTCTCCCTCTCGCTCTCGATCGATCTGTTCCCCTTCCCCGCCTCATGTTGTCCTCCTGTGCTCCTGTCCTGACGCGCCCGGCTGCTTGGAATTCGAACGCAGGCGTTGATGCTGAACACGCGGTGGAAGGTGTTCCGGGGCGACAGCACCAGGCGGCGGGATCTCATGTTCACCGTGGTGAAGCCGTCCGTGATCCAGCTGCGAGGGTCCACCAAGGTCAGCGTCTTCCTCGCCAGCAACGACGCCGAGCAGGCCTGCGACTTCCGCATCACCGGGAGCTACCACGACGGCGCCTGCGCCGTCACCCTCGGCGACTCCGACACCGTCATCGCCAAGGCAAGTGTCCACTCTCCAGCAGTGTGCTCCCGCAGCCGTCAGCCGACTGCTCGTGTGATTTCATTTGCTTTCTTGGACTGAATGGATTGGTTGCCGTTGCAGATCGACCGGCGGTTCAGCGTGGTGAGCGCGCTGCTGGGGAAGAACTCGTACAGCGTCACCGTCAACCCGGGCATCGACTACGCCTTCGTCGTCGCGCTCGTCGTCATCCTCGACGAGATGCATTTCCAGCGATGACACGCATGTACGATTCAGTTTTGGTTCCAGTTCCAGGCCCGCCCGCCGCGCGCCTTCACTTGTGCTGCTCCTTTGAATTTTTTGTGTTGTCCTGATCGGTCTATGCAATGCAATACAGTACGGAGAGTGTAGTAATTTTGACGTTATTAATGTTGCTTCATTTGAGGTTTTCTTGTGGCCTTGTGTTGTGAATGGTGTGCCTTTGACAAGGTTGACACAACGAAAGTACGATTTGAGGATGTCCCCTGTCTGCAAGAACCTCCCAAGGAATGACTTTGTGCCAACGATACAAGTACGAGCACCTTGATAGAATGGTCAGTAGTTTGGCCGTTGCTATCAAGCTTTTTTCTTCAAAATAAAAGCGTTGCTGGAAGTTTTTATTAGAAGGAGGAAAAAATACACAGTCGGACCAGACTTTGTTTTTCACTTGAACGATCAGTGCAACGCTGACCTTCAGAGTTCATGACGCGTCATCCATTCAAAGATGGCGCACCGGGGTCCACCGCGCAGCCCGCGCTGCTGGGAAAGAAGGCGTATAGAATCCGGGCATCGACTATGTCGTCATCGTCGACGAGATGCATTGTACTATTTACCAGGGATGATATATTTTCACTAGGGCCTTGTTTACTTCCACCTAAAATTTTTCAAGATTTTCCGTCACATCGAATCTTTAAACGTATGCATATCGAATCTTTAAACGTATGCATGAAGTATTAAATATAGACGAAAATAAAAACTAATTGCACAGTTTGATCAGAATTGGCAAGACGAATCTTTTGAGCCTAGTTAGTCTATAGTTAGACAATAATTACCACAAACAAACAAAAATGCTAGAGTGTAATGAAATTAACTAAACAAGGCCTAGACAGCCCACAAGCATCTTCTGGATTTCCAAGACCACTGCTATTGCCACCAAGAGCCTCCATCGACCGCGTCATCACGTCATGCTCATTCTTCCGGCAGGTTTGGTGAAATAGCGCCAATGCAGCATAGATTGGTGATGAATCCATTCTCGCTTGGTTGAGTTCCTAGAGAACGCGGTGGAACGGTGACAAGAGACTGGGAGCCGACTCCCTCATTGCACTGGTAGCGTGGAAGTTGTGGACGGAGCGAAATGCAAGATATTTCTGCAAAACTACCTCATTCCCAAGATTAGGCATGAGGTGAGGCTTTAGTGCGCTCAAGCAGTTAAAGTGTTCGAAAGAGATTGTTCCAATGTAACTATGTTTCTGCTTCTTGAGCCTCGCATCTGTATACATGTTTTTTTTATTTTCTTTATTACTGAGTTTTGTAACTCTCCTTTGTTAATACACGATCGGCAACCGTTCCCACAAAAAATACTGTTGTGTTCTGCTGCTCCCTTTGCAGGATAAGTTCGTGTTGCGTCAAGAGTGTTTTCTTTTTTAGGTAAAAAAAAAGAGTAGAACGTACACATTCATTTTTTTTAGCAAAAGAACGTACATTACAAATCCATGGAATGGCCGACTTTACGCTGGACGATATGATTGGTGGGCCGGAAGCGATCAGCTGGATTACTGAGACGCCAATGGTTGCTGACCGCGGCCCACGCCGACGTGGCGGCGGCCCGCGTCAAAGTCAAACCGACCGGCGACCTCAACATCGTCATTTGACTCGTCGGCTCGACGCCGACGATATATTGGCACCGCGCGCGCGGGTTCCCGGCTGGTGGTCAGGACTCGGAGAAGATGGATGCGCCAGCACCAGCCACGACACTGGCACCGGCACCGCCAGTGACGGCGGTGGTGGACGCGCGGTTCTGCGCGCCGGAGGCCACGGCGTTCGCGGTGACCAAGACGATCAGCCTGACGGGGCGCGACTTCACCGTCACGGACGCCGCCGGCGCCGCGGTGATGCAGGTGGAGGCCGCGGTGTTCGCGCTCCTGCGCAAGTCCCTCCTCCTCGACGTCGCGCGCCGCCCGGTGCTCACCATGCAGGACTCGGGCTACTTCATGGACACCAGGTGGGAGGTCTTCAGAGGGGACAGCACCAGCCGGAGGAACCTGCTCTTCGCCGCGGTGAAGTCGTCGGCGTTCCAGATCAGGACCAAGATCTACGTCTTCCTGGCCGGCAACGCCGCCGGCGAGGAGGTGCCTGACTTCGTCATCCGAGGCAGCTACTACGATGGCGCGTGCACCGTGTGTCGCGGCAGCTCCGACGCCGCGATTGCTCAGGCGAGCAGCATCTTTCAGCTCCTCAAGGCCTTAACCATACTATTTTTTTTGTAATGATTTTTCACATTTGATTTGAGCTCATCATGTAATGTAAGTGCAACCGATTTTGATATATCGTGGCTTGCCCTGCAGATTACACGCCAAAACACAGCAGGTGGTGCACTGCTCGGGAGGCACACGTATACTGCGAGGATCAGCCCAGGCATAGACCGGGCGTTCATCCTTGCACTGACCGTTATTCTGGACGAGATGCGTCACCACAGGCATCACCACTGACCGTTATCCTTGCACTGAACGTCGAGGTCCCCTCTATTTCTCAAGGAAGACGTCGAATATCAGAATTTCTGCCACGCGTGTTCCTTTCAATCTATCTCCACCGGCTAAGTGTTTTCTCAGTTATTGTTTCTTGTGTATAACAGTGCTGTAAGAATTTTCATTGTATTTCATTTAAGCCTGTAAAAATTGATGTATCCATAATATAGGCATATGCTCACATGCATGATGAAGGCAACAAATTGGCCATGAAAGCAAACATTCAAGTGAGTAGCCATGAAGTCGTGGTTTTCAGTTACTGTAGATAGATCTTCCTACCTTTAGCTAAGAACATGCGGGAATATGAGAAAGATAAGTGATCTCTACTTGTAAAGTAACCCAAGTATCATGAGCCTTTACGAGTGTAGTCTATTCTTGGTGTCTGCTTTGATTCAATTATATGGCTTCATTGCTATACCATATACTAAATTTCATCTGATAGAACAGCAAGTTCTTCGCTATTTCAAAGCAAGGCTCAAGGTGGGGAATGTTTTCCTCCTCTGTTTATGTAAACAAAAAAAGAAGAGAAACCTGCCTAGTATTGCCTGAATGTGAGATTCAGACGCCCAGGTCGAAGATTTGTCTCGTCCATCAGCCACTTTGGTGCCGTTTTAGGTTTGGTGGTGGAAACCCCGTGGAATATGAGCCTTGACTGACCACCAAATATCAGGACGTCACCAGATTCAAGGTCAACCTTTGAAAGCTTCTCTTGATCTCTAACATCGCCGTACAAGAATTCTGCGGTCTCGCCTATCGAAAAAGAAACGACAGGCAATCCCTTGTCAAGGCTGCTCTTTGATTCATCTTTGTCCTATCAAATAACACAATGGTACAATCCAGTGAGTAATCACCAAGCAAGATCGCAATGATATGACATTTCAATTGTTAGATCACTGGAACTAAGGACGCTGTACTAGAAATGCCCAAGAACAGGAAATTACCATTAGGAGAGGAAAAAAAGAAAATAAAAGACTATAACTAGCTTCTGCTTTTATCTTGTCTACAGAACTGCAGTTGTCCATCCAAAAACAGCATTTAACGAATTAGCTAAGCAGGAATCAGTTTTCCATTCCTTTTTTAAAAGAAAAAATAAATAGCAGTCCAGGATTTAGAACATTGACTAGATTGATCTCAGATTGAAATTACAATGTTCTGAAACTGATATTTGATAATATCAAGACATAAAGAGTTTCTTTTGTACCTGATGAAGACCCAACCTCCCGCTACTATTGTAGAAGTTAACAAGGCAGATATCTGGTGACATCGCAGGTATTTCTTGCACAGCATTGGCAGCTCCTTTTTGTTGTTTCAAAAATTCATTGGAAGCTTGGATGACATCTTGAACGAACTTCTTGAATTCTTCTGGTATGGTCGGTGGTTGAGCACCATCAAACGGACGTCTATCTCCATATGAGTATGAATTTGGATCCCAGTTCTTCCCTAAGCACATCATCCACAGTCTTAGCATAGCACCATTTCGGTAGCCAGGTCTATAAAATCCCCCGGGACCAACACCAAGTTGCCGACAAAGTTTGACAATTTTAACCTGATATGAGAAATGAAAGCGTCAGGTATATACTTTCAGCAGTAAGTGTGCATTAGTTGACGTGATTAAGAATATCATGGTAATCAAATCAACAGATCACGCGCAATATTCATGGGAAATATGAAATCTGAGAATTATGAGAGTTGCAACAAAATATGCTGATAGGACATTGAAGACATGACACATGAGCAACTACAAAGAAATGAGCATACAATTTTTTTTGCTATCGGGGAAACCGCATGAACATTTCATACTCTTTCTATAGCCCATAAATTCCTTAGATGAAGCGCTACTTTCAACAAAAGATGTTAATGCAAAAGATAAGGAGCTATTTAAAAAAATTACGCTCATATTGCCTACGTTATTGACCTTGTAATTACAGCAATAACATGGGTAAACATAGACATACCTGATCATTAGGCTTTATGAATCTTTTCAAAAGAACCATTCCAGGTCTCAATTGCAATGGAGCTACATCCTTGGAACATTCCCTGTCTCGCCTTTTTTCTCTGTTGGTCTCGAGTATAGAAGGTTTTAACTTGACAGCGCATGTGCTAGCACTCATGCATATATCAAGTGGGGCAGCTCCAGAGTCAGATCCTGTACTAGACTGACTGCTTCTGGAGTCTACAGGTTTCTGTGGTTGAACTGGTGTAACCAACTTTTGCAGTGATGAATCTTTGCTGCTAACCGAAGGAGAGAATGTACAGGCACCCTGTTTTCGTGGTGCCGAAGAACTTCCATAGACCTAAAGGTAAAAATGGATTGTCAGAAGCATGAAAAAAAGCATCGAGGTTTATCAAAAATATTCCTAACCTGAATTCAAAATTATAACTAAATAATAACTAACCAGACAATTGTCAAACTTTGAGTACGTACCATACATATTGTTCCAGTTCAATTAGAAAACTACAACTCATATGTTGTACAAAAAAGTGTCATCTTGACCGCCTATTTATATCCTAATAATTGCAGAGAAAGGACAGTACTTGCATCGCCCTAGAAAAGGGTTTAGAAAAAAGAGATGGTTCACAAATTCGGACTTCCTATCAACCAAACCACGAAGATGCAGATAAGAACCAACCCACGTTGAACACTAACAACAGCGGCGAACCGCGAACCCTAACAGTTAGGGGCCGATCGAAATAAAATTAGTGGGGCGATTAGCGTTTTGGCGGCCGATAGAGGGAGGGTTTGGGGCATCGCTGCACTTACCGATCCGTGAGGGGAACCGCCCTTCCGCGACGCCGGTTTCTTGTCTCCGCGGCCGGCCATGAACGGGAAACGGGAGCCGATCCGCGCCGAAGCGGAAGCGGCACTCGAAGAACAACTGCGAAGCCGCGCGCGGGGACGAACCGACGAGGTGGGCGGCGCTGTATTGGAGCGCGCGCGGCTGTACATATAGGACGCGACGAAGGAAGTCGGAACGTTGGAGACGCTTGGGCTTCTTGATTATTTATTTTTTTCACAAAGGCCCAACAAATCTCTAAAGAGAGACGGAAACGTACTCTCTCTTGTGAACCGACTCGGGCAGCTGTATTTTACGGCGATTTCTAAAAAAAAAAGAACTGTATTTTTCGGTACTCCTTTTTTTCGAACAAAAAAACATATTATCGCTACTTCGGTAACATTTTAAAGTGGAAAAAATCGTATTGAACACCATATTGTATTTGTATATACAGCGCAATGCATTATGGGTTGCTTAGACTATCTCCAACAATCGTCACCCAAAATACAAGACTCATTTGTCCTTTGGGTAGCGCTACAGGTAAAAGGTTCCATACCTATTTTTAGTCTTCTCCAACAACAAGACCTAAAAGACAACAC
>Ga0182004_10001029_pt1 | contig 19443 bp, 12 predicted proteins | sample Sormic07211540_1_FD_120479 | JGI IMG/M metagenome (GOLD analysis project Ga0182004, IMG submission 120479) | Endophyte microbial communities from Sorghum bicolor roots, Mead, Nebraska, USA - 072115-40_1 MetaG | ecosystem: Host-associated > Plants > Roots > Unclassified | place: USA: Nebraska...
ACTCCCATAGTCCCATCCATATTGGATCGGAAGTTTCGGTCAAGTACACGGGACATTACAGTTGTATCAAAATTTATCATTATCTTGTTGTTGACTCTGTTGAGGCTTGGAGTCTTGGGCTAAATACGGTCAAGTACACGGGACATTACAGTTTCGGTCAAGTACACGGGACATTACAGTTATATACTTCTAGCGAGATCACAACACGCAGCCGTCCTAGCCACCCTTGCTTGCCTTGCTACGTAGATTTAGCCATGTGTGATCCATAAGTTCTGGATCTAGCACTTGATTGCTAGTATGTGACCCTCACTGCATCAACCTGTGAGAGTGATTAGAAGGAGGCATATAACTAGGTCCCAAAATATTATGTGTCATAGCCTTATTTAACCTAGGAATGAAATGTTTTGGGCATGGGTAGAGCTATATTCAAGGATGTGAGTGTGACTATATCCGTGCAAATTTAAAATCATAGTAGAAAGAGTCAAATTTTCACCATATTTGCACCCCGAGATGATAGATCAGTGCATCCACAAGACTAGATGCAGCCTCCTCAGATTTGCTCTAGCTTCGCCCCTAGTTTTGGGTACTTAGGGGATAAGGCCATGAGGGGGATGCCGCTACAACATTATAACCACAATTGTTGTCAAGAGAATCTATAGCCTAGTGAACTTGGGATTGTAAATGTATACCTCTCACAAATGCAACTAGTATTTTGTCGATAGACGGTAGGCATCAAACAATGCCATTGCTAACAATGAAACTTGGACTACAACCAAGTGTCAATGTGCAACCACTATTCCATGCACCATCATCAACTCGAGCCTATTGGCACGTCGCTGCCTCTTTGGCATGGCTTGCACACTGCTAGCGGTCTCCGCACACCACCACTTCACTACACCAAGCAGACTTGCACTCCACACGCGCACGCAAGTGTGCTTGTACTGAGTAACTTGTAACCTTTGGCCACACCCGCAAGCAAGGATCCACCATAGTTTAAGCATGGCACCTAGGTGGCTAGGCCAACACGATGTATCATTGACTCTTTGCTTCTTGCATCCCACATGTTGTTGTCATCTATGTCCTGCATCTACCACCAAGCTTGATGTGCACACTGACACAAGATTGCCTCCCTGCCTCTATGGCCCACATGCCACTGCAGCCCAATGACCAGAAGGCTAGGGCGAAAGGAAGAGAAACCTATCGAAAGAGGGAGCCATAACAGATTTTAGTGATGACAAAAAATATGAGGATCTCCCGCGTGTGGAATAGGCGATTGCTGAGAAGGTTCTCTCACTGATGTTTGTCCATGTGAACATAGTTCATTCAGCGATGAAGCCTGCATGGGGTAACCCATATGGGCTCAAGTTCTAGGCAATTAGAGAGAAGAGGGCTAATATGTTCGTGGCAGAGTTTGGGAGCGGTACCAACATGGAGAGGGTCTTGGCAGGCTCTCCCTGGATGGTTGGCAGATATGCAATCATTCTAAAAGCCTATGACAAGAAGCTCAATGCATCGAAGATCATGTTTGATTGCCTAGAGATGTGGGTTCATATTTTGAATCTACCGCTTGGTTGGATGAACCAGCACCGAGGGCTTTGAGCAATGAATTTGTTCAGCCAAGTGATCATGATGGATGTGGATGCGGATGGTAAAGCGAGTGGAGCATACCTAAGATCATGGGTGGCCATTGAAATTGATAAGCCCTTGCGGTGAGCAGTGCTCTTACGTATGAGCAAAATAGAGGAACCACGATGGTTCCAAGCCCAATATGAAAAGTTGTCTTTCTAGTTTCTATTGCTTTGGTTGTGGTATAATTGGCCACTCGAAGGTGGAATGCTTAGACTTGGTACCCCATGATGAACGTGGTAAACTACAATATGATGTTCAGCTTAGGGCATTAGAAGAAAGAAAAAGGCATGTGCAGTCCTTCACTGGGGCTGTTGCTAAGACCATTGGAGTGGCTCTTCCTCAGCCTCTAAAGCCCCTAGGTCACTGTACAGTCGTTTAGGGGATGGTAGATCTTTGGGAGGTGAAGGATCCCACCATTCTTTAGAGTTAGTTGGAGAAATAGAAGACCAGAAGGTGCAGTACCCACTTAAACAAAATCCGGCATAGTTCCAAGTGGACAAGAGAGGTTGGTTGGCATGGGGGCGAGCAAGCAACTTGTGATGCAAGATGAAGATACTTGTTGTCCACAACTTTAGAAAAGGAAATCCATGGTGGTGGATCTTGCCACACAAACTCCTGATTTGAATATCCCTTTGGCAGGGTCTAATGCTATTGTGCCGAATGGTCTAGTGAATTCTAGAGTGAATCAGTTGGACAAGATTATAGATAATAGTAGTGAAAGCTTGATTGAGACGCCCAAGAAGTAAAAGCAAGGTTACACCCCAAATGTAGGGTCGATAGTGGCTACAAGTAGCAGCCCCATTGGGCGCCATGAAAACATTATGACTCAACTATCAGGGCTTAGGGCCGTCTAAGATAGTTCAAGAGCTCCATAGCTTGATATAGCTACATCGCCCATGTTTGGTTTTCTTGTAGGAGACACATGTGTTCTATGATTGAGTGGATGTTTTGAAGAGATCCTTAGGTTTTGCTCATGGCCTTGGGGTTGGAAGCTTCAGAAGGGGTGGTGGTCTGGCACTTTTCTGGACAAGTGACATTGATGTGAAGTTACAAAGCTACTACAAACTACATATTGATGTCACTGTCCTAGACCTGATGTCAAAAATAGCAAGATGGAGACTCACCGGCTTTTATGAGGAATCTAGGAGAGAGCTGAGATATAGGAGTTGAGACTGCTTGAGTTGAGATACCTAAACACCCAAAGGGATCTTCCTTGGAGGCCCATGAGCAGTTTGGAGGACATGAGAGGCCAAAGAGGCAAATGGATCGATTTAAGGAGGCGGTGCATGCTAGTGGTTTTGTGGATGTGGGCTACATCGGGTTACCCTACACTTGGGATAACAAGCAGCAAGAGGGAGACAACGTGTAGGTCCATTTGGATAGGGGCCTTGCAATGATGGCCTTCCTCAGCTTTGTATAGAAATGTTAAAGTGGCATGTTCAGACCATGGAATCAAGCCACTATTGCTTGGTTATTAAGTGCTCGAAACAACCACTAGGAAGAAGGGGTAGATAACACTTCTTTTATGAAAATATGTGGCGCCATCACTTGTCTTACCTCCCAATGGTGGAGTCAGCATGGAAGGGTGGCCTGGGAGGGAATGAGACACTCGGCCAACTTTCAGAACACTTGGGGATTTTGCGACAGTTGTTGTCTTAGGGACAAATCCACATTTGGCTTGGTGAGGAAATGATTAACACAACTCCACAAGGAACCTAAACAGCTATAGAGTCAGTCCATCAGCTCAGGCCCAACTAGAAATGAACATCGAGTGATGGCAGAAATATCTGAACTATTGTCTAGAGAAGAAGCTATGGAGAAGCAAAGATCCCATGTTCAATGGCTTCGTGATGGAGATAGTAATACTTCCTTCTTCCAAGCAAAGTCGAAAGAGTGAGATAAAACTAACCATATTTCCTTGCTTAGATAAGCTGATGGCTCGATGGTGACTATACAGGAGGAGTTGCAGGTTGTGGCATGTGGTTTTTAATGTTGATTTGTTCATAGCTGAGTGACTTGGACACCGATGCAATCCTAAATTTTGTGCCACAAAAGGTCACACAACATATGAATGATGAGCTCACCAAGCAATTTACAGTTGATGAGGTGGAGAAGGCACTCTTTATGATGGGCGCAAATAAAGCATTGGGACCTAATGTGTTCACGGCTGGTCTACCATCATCATTGGAAGCTGTTAGGGCCCAGTATCATGGCGGCAGTGTTGTTGTTTTCTGCATGGTGGTGTTATGCCCACCAAGGTTAATATGACAACTCTTGTGCTCCTTCTGAAAGTCAAGAACTCATAGGTGATGAAAGAATTCAGGCCCATATCACTATGCAATGTTACTTACAAGTTGTCTTCTAAGGTTCTGGCTAACAAATTGAGAGTGTTCCTTAATGAAAGTGTGTTAGAGGAGCAAAGTGCATTTGTATTGGGTAGTCTCATTATGGACAATGTGTAAATAGCTTATGAATGTACTCGCTATTTGCAATGTAAGAAATGCAATTCTAGTGCTTGTGCTATCAAACTAAACATGGCTAAGGCCTATGGCTATTGAATGGGAGTACTTGAGGAGAATAATGTTGAAGCTAGGATTCGATGACACCTTTAATTTTCTTATTATGAGGTGTGTGTCATCAGTCTCCATGTCTATAAGAATTAATGGGATTTTATCAGAACGCTTCAGACCAAGTCAGGGGATCAAGCAAGGGGACCCCATTTCTCCCTACCCATTTCTCTTTTATGTAGAAGGGCTTTCTTGTTTGTTCAAGAATTTGGGGCCAATGTTCCTATCTAGAGGTGTGCATGTGGCTGTCCATGACCCCTAGATCTCTCATCTACTCTTTTGCGAATGACTGTATCATCTTCTTAGAAGCATCACAAAGGGGGTCCTCTTGTCTACAGAAAATCTTGGATATCTATGGCCGGGGATCTGGCCAGTTAGTAAATTAGGAGAAATAAGTAGTATTCTTGAGTTGAAACTATACCAACGATATGAAGAATGAGGTTCAACAAACTCTGAATATTGATAACTTCACAAAAAAACTCTGAATATTGATAGAGAAGCTCTAACTAAAAAATATGTAGACCTTCCCACTACCTTGGGATGGTCTACCTCGGAAGCTTTTCAAATTTTGCCGAACCAGATATGAGGAGCAATAGGATCATGGAGTGGAAGAGGCTAGCAATGTTGGGTGGAGACTAATTTCATCGAATCCTAGAGAGGCCCAACTGGTGATGATGGTGTCCGACCTGATCTCGAAGAGAGGTCGATGGAAAGAAGATGTTATTCATCATTATCTTTTTCCCAGTGGATGACACCAAAGTGGATTTTTGCAAAGGGGAGTGTGACACATCTTATGATGGAGAAAGATATAGTTTGACTTTTATCATTTGGCAAGGGGATGAAATAATATATTCAAAAGTTTTCAAAAAGGTTAGTTGTGAATCAGTAACAGCTTGATGAATCACATGGAATAAATATAGACTCAGTATTTTATATTGCAGTTGAAGTTCAATATAAGTTTGGTTGTCTATATTCGGTGTTATACAAGCAAGGCCTTGTTTGTAAAGGACATTAATAAAAAATAAACCTGGTTTTATTGAGCAGTTAAAAAATTGTTGACTTGGATTATGAGAATCGATATGGAATTTGTAGTGGCTTTATGTATTCTTGTGATGAAGCAGCTGATAAAAGTTTGTTGATTGTTTTTTATGCTACTATAGCAAAGGAACTTTATTATAAGAAGAAGAACATATAGTATTTGTCAACACCGAGGAGTGGAATATAATTGATAAAATAAATATTACATAACTTAGTGCTCTATCATTTGTATATTTGAAAGGAGGTAAGTAACTGCTTGATTCATATGATCAATGTTCTAATGTGTCTATATATTCGATGAATCATTTGCATTATAACATTCTAAGGATGTGGCTTTTTTGGACTTCCTTAGTTGTTTGTCCTCATTTATGATGTTTCTTTCTTTAAAAAGAATACACATAATTTGCAAATGCGTAGAATGAGTATTAAATCTTGATATATCAACTGAGTTAACTTTTCTCCTTTTTCTTTGTACGATGTAGGGGCATATTTGAGATCACCAATAAAGGTTTAGGGTTTAAACTGATAGATTCTATAAGTTTTGGTAAATTATTATTTTCTATAAGAATTATCTAGGAAACCAGCAAGGGAGACTTATTTGTCAAAAGAAACGATGGAAATCTATGGTGAAAATTATGAGAGAAGACTCTAGAAGGATCACAAAGACACCACACTAAAGCAGGCCCCAAAAGGATCCAAAGTGGGCCCGACCGGTCCCACCCTTGGGTTGGCCGACCTGTCCCTGTGCCACCTCACCTCCTCCTTCTAGAAGCTTCCTCCACTGCCTCCTAGGAGACCCTAAAGTTGGTTTGATCCAAGGACTCATGTTTATCCCACTAGGCTATATAAGGAGACCCTTGCCCCCTCCTAGGAGCATTTGGGCTAGTTAATCTAGTATTGTTTGTTAAGGTTATTACAAGCAAGTTAAAAATGGTCTTGGTTTTTTTAGCAGTTAGAAAAAAATGTTGACTTGGATTATAATAATCGGTCTAGAATTTGTAGTGGCTTTACATATTCTTGTGATCAAGCAGTTGATAAAAGTTTGGTGGTTGTTTTTTATGATACTATAGCAAAGGAACTTTACTATAAGAAGAAGAAAACTGCATTTTATATAGTATTTCTCACCGCCGAGGAGCGGAATATCATTGATCAAATGAATATTGCATAACTTAGTGCTCTATCATTTGTATATTTTAAAGTAGGTAAGTGTCTGCTTTAAACAATGATTCATATGAATCGACATTCTAATGTGTCTATATATTCGATGAATCATTTGCATTTGTGACATTCTAATGTCTCTACATATTCTGATGTATAGTTCGATTTCTGTTGAATGGCCCAAATAGAAAGGATAAAAGTGACCTACAAGATAAAACAAATGTGGAGTAGAAAAGTATGTTAGAATATTTTTCCCTGTACAGTTTTTGTCTTGGATGTTCTTTTTCTAGATATTCATGAACATCTATGTAATTGTCATAAGCGACTTCAGTCTGCCTAGGTTTAATCGTTAAGGAAAAGTGAAGGACCATTAAGTCAGTCAACAAATGAAGATGGAGGTCGTTGAAGTGATTTGGAAGGCTATGGAATCGAATCGAGCATATGTTTTCTTAGGCTCATCTGAGATAACATAAGTTGTGAAGCTATGAATTAAACTTAGGACTTTTTTGTATGCATGCAACTTGTAATTGCTCATGAGAATTGAACTTAGACCAACGTTCCTGTGGGATGAAACCCAACATCTACCCTCTTAAGCTCACCCAATGTAGCTTAAGGAATGGACCTGAGAATTGAACTCATAACCTATCTTGTGTATGCAACTTAGTATCTGCTCCTGAGAATTAATTTAACCTTACTTAATTGTATTGGAACTTGTTTTGAATGATTCCAACAGATAAAAAGTGAGAATATTTTTAGCTACATGTTAGTAATGTACATTTTGTACTCACTTCAATGTTTGTTTTTTCCTAAGGACGTGGCTTTTTGGACTTCTTAGTTGTTTGTCCTCGTTTATGATGTTTCTTTTTAAAAAAGAATACACACAGTTTTGCAAATGTGTAGAATGAATATTAAATCTTGATATCTCAATTGAGTTAACTTTTCTTCTTTTTATTTGTACAATGAGTGTTGACGGTAGTTAATGTCAATATTTTATTGTTAATAAACACACATAGGGGCATATTTGAGATCGCTAATAAAGGTTTAGGGTTTAAACTAACAGATTCCATGAATTTAGTGAATTATTATTTTCTATAGGATTTATCAAGGAAACCACAAAGGGGGGACTTATTTGTCAAAAAAAAATGACAAAAATCTATGGCTAAAATTATGAGAGAAGACTCTAGAAGGATCACAAAGACACCACACCAAAGCAGGCCCCGAAAGGACCCAAAGTGGGGCTAGCCGATCCCACCTTTGGGCCGACCGGCCTATCCCTGCACCAAGCTTCCCCCACTGCCTCCTAGGATGCATCTCCACAATCCTTTAAGTTAGTTTGATCTAAGGGCTCACGTTCATCCCATTAAGCTATATAAGGAGACCCTTGCCCCCCTCCTAGGAGCTATCCCAAAACTCTAATTCATATATCGTGCTACGCCTATGACAATCATTAGATATTTCACTATTCAAGATTTTTCATGGATTAGTGTATCTACGGTTGGTCTTGTCTATGGTTTCTAAACTTGGATGAGTCATTTTTATTGAAGAGATTGATTTAAGCTCACCATTTGAATTTTGGCCAAGTTATCACCATAAGGCTTTGTCCTCGTTCGTCCAATTTTTAGCAATGGCATATGGATTATTAATACGTTCTAGACAAATATCATTTAGGCATTGTCATAGCTCTTCTTGGTCATCTTTATGGCCTATGACTCCTATAGTTTGGTTGCCTTAGTGAATTTCTAGGGTCATTATAAGACTTAGGAGATAGAGCATAAGAAGAATCATCAGGGTCAAGGATGGGTTGAAAAATGGGTTCAGGTGAGACATTTAGTGTGGGCATAAAAGGGGAGAAGATAGAATTGACTTCTGAAGGGTTTGGCTCTCCTATGGAATTATTATACATGTCATCCCTGTATTCTTCTCAATGTCCTTCAGGAGGGAAAGGAAGTTGAGGACACTTTCTAAAAGATGTCATTCTAAATGAGCTTGAGGTAGCTGGTTTGTTTTTGCCTGCCTTCGATACTGGCATAAGTGGTTGTTTTCCCACTTATTTGTTATCCTTATGACTTTAGGGTTATCAGCACCAATTAGGTAAAATCTTAACCAAAAATGTAAACTTGTGGCCAATCCATAAGAAAATTTAGGTTGATTTTCTTTCACACTTTGTCTTAAAGCGCTTAAACACTCCTTAATCTATTGGGTTCCTAAAAGCATCTAGGCCCCTAGAATGGATTTTGATGATTGATGACAATTGTTCATTACTATGACTAATGTGTATTTTGCAGAGACATTAGATTGTTAGGTCATGGTAATGGAAGTCTTGGGCAATATGGTTTTTATGCCCCCTATGAAAGCCCTAGTTTGGTTTTGAATAATTGATGAAACCCAAGTACTAACCTTCATGCTAAGTGTATAGATTAGATAAGGTTGGTACATACCAAGTGATTAAGCAAGAGATTATCATGGCAATGATGGTGATGACCATAAGATGATTAAGTGCTCAACTTGGAAAGGAAGAAAGAGAAAAATAAAACTCTATAGAGATCAAGGCAAAGGTATTGTTTAGGATTTTGGTTTTTGGTGATCAAGACATCATAGAGGGTGTGATCACATTTAGGATAGATAGTCATACTATAAAGACAAGAATTCTTTAGCTAAGCGGTTATCAAGTGCCACTAGGTGACATTGTTCATGTGCATGCATTTAGAACCTAGTGAGCTAACTTAACAACTTTGAAGAAAATGATTGTGAAAATGCTAACACACTTTGCACATATTGGTACACAAGTGGTGGTGTTGGCACACTTGAAGAAAAAGGTGGAGTTTGTAAGGTAGAGAAAGGTTTGGGTTCCTCTCTTCCTCCTGCCGAGCTTACGAGGCGGGATTCAGCGCTTTATAAGAAAATGAAATACATATTTTCTGTTGCACCAGTGGAAAATTTGGAGAAGTCGTGGAAATGTTTTTTCACTCAAAAAACACTCATGGGACGCTGGCCGCTGAGGCGTCGGACGCTGGCACAACGTTCGGTGTATAGTGGCTAAGCAGTGCTAGGGAGAAGTGTGAATCGGAGTGTCCGACGGGTGAGCGTCGGACGTGGCCTATGCGCTGTTCCCGTGTTCGGTGAAGTGTGATGTAAGCGACCACATGAGCGAGCAACTCTGGCTATGAAAGTCGGACGCCAGGGAGCATCCGGTGTGGACGTATCAGACGCGTTCGACGCCTGTGCAATTTGCAAAGCTCCCTGAGTTGCGTCCGATGCTTAGGGGCGTGTCCGGTGCATTACACCTAACGCGTCCGACGTTTGAACCTGTGATCTTGAGCGTGTAAGTGACCGTTAGAGATCGACGTGCGAGATTCAAAAGCAAGACACGTGGTTGTCTTCTAAGTGTCGATCCAGCGTTCGACGGCTAACCGTCTGCGCGTCCGAAGCCCCTCATTTTTGGACAGTGAGAGAGTCAACGGCTCTAAGCAAACACCTCTCACTCATCTCCTTCATAGATTAACCATTTTTGAGAGATTGGGAGTGATTCTAAGTGCATTTGCTTGAGTGATTGCATCTAGTGGCAATTAGGGATCGATTTGGCTGCGGTTTTCTTGTTACTCTTGGTGGTTGCCGCCACCTAGATGGCTTAGAGCAGCGGAGGAGCATTGGTATGAGTTGGTGATTGTTCGTGGCCATCTCTTGATGATTGTGAGGGGTTTTGTACCTTTTCCGGCGGAGAGCCAAAAGGTAACTCTAGTGGATTGATCGTGTCAGTGAGCTACCTCACTTATGGGTAGGTTCTTACGGTGTCCTAGTGAGGACGAGGTTCATGCTACACCTTTTAGCCGTCAAACCACCAAGTGTTGGTCGACACAACGGGGACGTAGCGCGCCAGCAAGCAAGTGAACCTCGAAAGAAAATTATGTGTCTCTATTGTAATTGTTCATTGGATTTCTCCCGATGATTAGACTTCGTATTATTATGATTGGTTCATTCCCTCTATGTGGTGGTATAAAGATCAAATCCTCTCTTTTTACTTTCCCACAAACTAGAGTAACTTACTTGTATATAAACTTTAGGTAGCTCTCTAGTACAAGTAGATACATAGTTCTTGTATGCATAGTGATTATAGCAACTAGAATTGTTATATAGGTGGTTTACAACCCTTGTAGAGCTAAAGCAAAATTGCATTACGCCATTTGTTGTACTAATCAAATTTCTCTAGTGGTTTGTAGATTTTTAAATAGGCTATTCATCCCTCCTCTAGCCATATTAGGACCTTTCACCTTATCGAGGGAAATCATTTCGGTTTTCAAAGGATGGACAATAAGGTTTAGGACCATTAGTTCCAAGCGTCGAAGGTGTTGGGTGACGTTCGGATTAGTCATTAGGACTTTGTTTTTCCTTTAGTCTACTATTAAGGGAGGTGCAAATGGATAGCTTGACCCAGGTGAGTCTAATGGTTTAGGTGTGGTGCACACTTATCAAACTTAGCACTAGTTAGCTGCAAATTGTCCCTAAGATTGATTGGAGTTAAAGTCATTCATAAAGGAGTTTGAATTGGAAGTGAATACAGTGTTTTTCTGTTGACCGGATGCTAGAAGTGCAAGCACCGGACGCTGGGTGGTGCGTTCGGTCAGTACTAGGTTTTCCTAGAGTGACCAGACGCTACACAATAATGTGCACTGGACGCTCCGATACTTGCACTGTAGCAGTCCCTCTGGTTGACTGAACCACCAGATGTTGACCGCAAGTAGGATCGAACACAGGTTGCAGCGTCCAGTCGCTACTCAAAGAGTTCTAGAATGAGTTTTGAGCGACTGGACGCATCTGGTGGCTATAGACCGAACATAGGCCTACGTTTGGTGCAACATAAAGGGCACTTTGGCAGGTTGACATACAATAGCTGTTGGCTAGTAACCTGATGTGTTCGGTGTGTGTCACCGGAGCGTCCCATGCTCTTGAAAGTTGCTATTTTGGAGGATAATAGTTGGATTTGAGTGTTGGCTCTATAAATACAACTCTTACTCGTCCATAACAACGCTCTTGCCTATTTGTTCACCTGAAGCAACCATTTGAGAGCAAGTGAGATCAAGAGCCTGGCGTGGTGTTATGATTTGATAATCCAAGATTAATGACCTCATTAGTGTATAGGGAGTAGCAAGTGTGCATCCACCATTCTCATTAGACTTGTTGTGGTCAAATGAGAGTTTGTGGTTGTTACTCTTGGTGATCGCCACCACCTAGATGACTTGGTGGTGATTGGGAGCTTAGTGATCATCTAAGGAGCTTGTGGATGACCCAACTCATCTTATGAGTGGTTTTGGGGGATTCACTGTGTCAGAGTGAGGAAGAATCAGTCTGTAGAGAGCACTTGATCCTTGCAGGAATCATGGGGAGCTACACCCTTGTGCGGATGCTCCAATAAGGACTAGTGGGGAATGACGACTCTCCGATACATCAAAAAAATATCACGGCATTCCTATCCTCTTTACTTTGAGCATTTACTTTCAAGCATTTCAATTCTTGTCTTTACATTCCTAGAATTGTCATGCTAGTATAGGATTTGAACCAAGGGTGCAAACTTTTATCTCTGTAAAATTACTAGGAAACACACTTTAGGCACCGAGGGGTGAAATGGGCTAGTAGGTTTTAATTACCGCATTAAATTTTAGAATTAGCCCAATTCACTCTCCACTCTTGGCATCTTGATCCTTTAAGTTCCTTTATTTACAAAGAACATAAACTCAAGATCAAGATGATGATTTTATTTCTCTCACTGGGACTGTTACATTCCCACATTCTTAAAATCTATACAAGCCTGGCTAGCTTCTAATCTTGGTTAGCCTTAGTCTGCTCTTACCAAGCCGATCTATGGTTGTTTGGTTGTCTCCTCTTCTCCAAACTAGTAAAGTTACCTCAATTCATGTTGCTGTTTGGAAGCAGGGTGCAGGTAGACCTGGGTGGTAGAATTGCAAGTTTGAGTTTGATGAGGTAGCTTGTGGTTTGGCGGGCTACCGTAAGCCATACCGTTAATCAGTTTTTAAATGTGCATTTTTATTATGGCCATTGACTATATATGAGATTAAGAATGGCAGCGGGGCAGTTTCGGGTCGGATAACCGCGGGTTTCGGTTCTCGCGGGTTCGAGTTTGGGGATGATTTTTTACCCACAGCTTTCGGGTTCGGTTTCGGGTTTGGGATATCCGTAATAAGTCATTAGAATTAATTTTCATATTTTATAATATGAAAATAATAATTTTTTACTTAGATTATTAAACTTATTTTAAACTAACTCATGAAAGTATTTATTTTTTATTGCCTCTTGTTTATACATATAAATATGTGTATATATATATATATCATGTATATATATTTATAGAAAGTCCTTATTGCTATTATTATGTTGACATAGAAAGCGGATTTTGGGTATCCATTCGGGTTTCGGGTATCCGCGGGTTTGGTTTTGGGATGGGTTATCACCTGAATCGGTGTTGTTTTGGGTTTCGATTTCGTGTTTTGGGTTCGGGTGTATATAGACTTCACTCGATCCGAATTCGCCCCGTTGCCATCCTTATGAGATTGCTTAACCTAAGCTTGTTGTGTAAATTGCACAATGTTTTGTACTCCAAATAAACACTCAAACACAGTTCACAGCAATATTCTGAACACGTCCTCCCCAAAAAAGGGGATATTCTAAAGACAAAATAAAGAAACAAAAAATGTTATTACTTTTAAATATATTTCCTTAATCAAACTGCATACCTTCTGTAAGGCACAAACGTGCATAACAATTAAATAGCTCCCTAATGAACTCATGAGTATACACTTCAGCGGAATTTATGCACCTTAGTTCCTAATGTAGTAATAATAAACTTAAGAATGAACACAAATATTGCCTAGAAAGTCATGTTGACCTCTAGTTTCAAATACACATTGTTATTGGCCTGTGTGTTGCAAACTAAGAAATTGTTAGTAAAAGTTAGACAAAATGATAGGCTAAAAGCCTAAACATTCTGTGCGACCTCAAAACTTAATTAACCTAGAAAGGATAGACTTGTGTATCAACAACAAACTCACCTTCAGGTGGTATCCTAGTTGGGAGGAGCAACTTATTTTTTCTGGTGAAGTCATTCAAACCAATAAGTTTGCCAATTCAGTTAGATTTACCCATGGAAAAAAATCCCGCTATTTTTGCCGCTATAGCCCGAAATAGCTTAAAAAAATTGTACCGCTATTTGCGTTCATGTACAATTTTGCCGCTAAAGTACGCTAATTACGGTTTATAAAACGGTAAACACCTTGGCCTTAGCTCGCTATTTAAAACATGGGATTTACCTCATCTCACAATGGGCAATGCTGGACTCTTCATCCATCTATGGCCTGTGCTAAGGCCTAGACAGGGATGCCTTTGTTGATTGGCTCAATAACCTCCAACTCAATGCAGATGAGAATTGGATGCTTGCAAGGGACTTCAACTTCTATAGATATGGTTCCAGACATAAATAGAGACAGAGGAAATATGAATGACATTATGATCTTCAATGAAATCATCAGCAATTTGGGCTTGATTGAGATCCCTCTTAAAGGAAGGAATTTTACATGGAGCAACATGCATAGTGATCCCCTTCTTGAGTAAATTGATTGGGTTTTCACAACCCCTGACTGGATTTGTGACTTCCCTAATACCTTACTTCTTCCATTGGCCATACCTACCGCAGATCACATTCCATGCAAGATCCAAGTTGGCACTTCAATTCCAAAAGCCTAAATTTTTAGGATTGAAAATTTTTGGGCAGATCACCCTAGTCACCTTGATTTAGTTAAATCAGTGTGGAGCTCCAATGTCCATGCCTCACCAATAGTGCATCTAGAATAACTGCTAAGTTCAGGCTACTCAGAGTTGCTTTAAAGAAGTGTGGAGTAAAGGTTTATCTAACCTCAGCAACTTGATAAAGTACTATAACACTATCCTAGAAACCTTAGACGCCTTAGAAGAGCAAAGGCCACTCTTCCTTGAAGAATTCAACTTCAGAAAGATCCTAAAAGAACATATTCTTAGACTTCTTAGATATCAGAAAGAATATTGGAAAAAGAGGTACACTATTAGATGGACAAAGTTTGGTGATGAAAATACTAGTTTCTTTCATGAAGTAGTTACAGAAAGGTACATGCTTAACACCATCACCTCTCTTGAAACAGATGATGGAAGGACTATTTGTGACCATCATGAGAAAGTTGCCTTGTTTTTGGAAGAATACAAGCAAAGAATGGGTTGTACCGCTAAACCAATGACGCTCTATAACTTGAGCCAGGTTGTTCAAACTAAGGATAATTTGGAGTCTCTGGCAAGGCCCTTCTCCATTGATGACATTGATAAAGTTATCAAACAAATGTCTACTAATAAAGCTCCTAGCCCGGATGGTTTCAATGGATTCTTCCTAAAAAATTGTTGGAATATTATCAAAGAAGATTTGTACCATCTTTGCTTTGATTTCTTTAATGGCTTGGAATCCATAAAAACTCCTTCATCACCTTAATTCCTAGGACAAACAACCCTACAGGTGTCAATGATTTTAGGCCTATCTCTCTCTTAAATTGTGCACTTAAAGTCATCATAAAGCTCATCCCTCTCATCCACACAAATCATATATGGGTTCATCAAATCCATGACAATTTTAGGATTGCCTGACCTGGACTTATAAGTACATGTATTAGTGCCAATAGGCAAAAAAAGGAAATTATCATTCTTAAACTCGACTTCACAAAAGCTTTTAACACTGTCAAATATAATGTCATTATGCAAATGATGATACAGCTTGGATTTGATAATAAATGGTGTGACTGGACTCAGAGAATCTTGGATTCTTGTTCCACCTCTATTCTGCGCAATGGAGTACCTGGAAGGCATTTTCAATGCAAGCGAGGCATCAGGCAAGGAGATCCCCTCTTCCCACTACTCTGTGTTAGTTGTTGATCTTCTATAGTGTATCATCAATAAGGACCATCAAGATGGTTTGTTCGAGCTCCCAATCCCCTCTTATGAAACAACCCAATACCCCATTATTCAATGTGCCGATGATACTATTCTTATCATGAAAGCTTCTCAACGAGAGCTCTTTATCCTGAAGGGGCTCCTAGAATCTTTCTCCCAGTGAACTGGTCTTCAAGATAACTACAAGAAATCATGTCTAGTTCTTATGAACCTCCTCCCTGCAAAGGCCCAACAACTTGCTGGTGTTTTTGGTTGCAAACTTGAAACTTTACCTTTCACTTATCTAGGACTTCCAATGGGCACCACTAAACCCAGAGTTGATCATTTTGGCTTCATAATGAACAAAGTGGAAAAGAAAACTTATAGCTACTTCCAATTTCCTTACTCATGCTGGAAGACTTCAACTAGTGAACTCAGTCCTATCCTCTTTGCCAACATATGCAATGTGCACCCTACAACTCCCAGTGTCTGTACTTGAATACATTGACAGAGCTAGAAGACATTTTCTGTGGAGAGGCTCTAACACTAATGCGAAGATGAAGCCTTTCGTTGCTTGGAAAAAATGTTGTAAACCATAAAAGAAAGGGGCCCTAGGCATCATCAACCTTAGAAGTTGAAATTCTGCTTTGCTTAAGCATTTGGACAAATTCTACAACAAGAAGGAAATTCCTTGGATCAAGCTGATTTGCTATGCTCATTACCCCAATGGGGAGATCCCCCATGCCCCTATTGATAAAGGTTCTTTTTTATGGAAAGATATTTTAAAGCCTTGCGATCTCTTCAGAGTATTGCCAACTATAAACTAGGAGATGGGTCAATGGTTCTATTTTGGTCAGATCTCTGGAACGATAATGTTTTACAAATCAAGTTTCCAAAGGCTATTTTCCTTTGCAAAAAACAGGAAAAGGTATCAGTGTCTGAATTCTTATTAAGCAACAACATTGAATTCCAGTTTCTCTTCCCCTATTAGAGCAAGCTTATCAAGAGTATCAAGCCCTTTAAGATTACATTCAGACACTTCAAGTGCAATCAAATACTAAAGCTTCCTAGCATTATATTTAGGGAAGCAGCCACTATACATCAACAAAGTTCTACAACTTTCCCTTCAAAAAATGTGCAGCCCCCAACTCCTTTTATCTGGATTTGGGACTCTAAATGTTCCAACAAACTCAGAGTTTTTGCTTGGCTTCTTCTCATGGATAGGCTAAATACAAGGAACATTCTCAAAAGGAAAAGCACAAGCTAGAAGGCAGCAACTACAATTGTGTCCTATGCAATAACAATATTGAAGAGACGGCTTTCCACCTGTTCTTTAGTTGCTCTTTCAGTCAGGCTTGCTGGAGATTCCTGGGTATTCATTGGAACCTTACAAGTGCTTGTTTCAAATGACAATGCAAGCAAAGCAACATCTTCGAAACCCATTCTTCATGGAGATCTTCATCATTGAGAAGCAGAGAAGTAACTTTATCTTTGATAGAGGATGCCCCTCCTTTATCTCTTGGAAAACCTCGTTTCATGAGGAAGCCAAACTTTAAGCCTTTAGACTTAGTAAAGAAAAACGACATGCTTTTCTCCTCTGTTTAGACCCCCTCTCCTAGTTCCTTCTGCTGCTCTTGAGTGCAGCTTCTCCTGCCCTCTCTTGCAAGGTCTCCCCTGCTGTATTTTTGGGTAAAAAAACACCAAACAAACAAACTCACCTGCAACTTGAGGATGTCCTTCAGGATCATCGGGAATACGTCAGTTTCCAATTGCATGAGAGGCTTTAGATCTGGTATATGGGAGAAGAACAAGAAATGTGCACCAGCATTTACATTTTCAATTCCAGTTAAGTTGGTAACACAAGTATCTTTTACTGAATGATCAAACGACAATTGTAAACATTCAGGAAGAAAAGAAACCAGAGAACGTCCAATTGTCTTAAGTTTTTTTTTCCGGTCCTCTGCTGGCGTGGTTCTGATGCTGATGCTGCTGCATCATAGCGAGCTGATGGTGCCCATCCACCATGTTCTGCATGACACATTGCAATGTCAATTGTAGTTTGATCCCACCAACCATACATATGCAGCAGAAAGTGCTTCACCGGCGGCCAAGGGGATGAGGAGCGGCCCGGCTCGAGCATGGCACCGGAGGAGGGAGGGAAGACGCACGGACCCGGAAGGACGGAAGGTGACGGTAACGGTAGCCAGGGCTGACCACGAGAAAACGAGATGCTCCCGTGTTTCCACCGAGCGAGTGGTCGGTGGCTGAGTTGGACTCCCGTGTTTATATTATCTTCCTTAACTTTCGGAAAAGACTATTTTAATCTTTCAATTCTAAAATCGAACAAAAACATTTTTCTCAACTTTTAACAAGATCCAATGAATATTAAATTTTCACTACAATCTAATCATACAATAATTAATCTAACATAAAAATTTCATTATAAATAGACAATAGAAATCGTGTCATAAAATATTCTATTTAATTATAAAAAACATAGATCTAAAGGCACAACAAAAATTTTGTATTAAAGATATCATATTATATGTTTACTATATAGATCTACTCATGTAGAGTGCAACAAATTTTGTATTAAAATATACCATATTATATATTCATAATGATTTTTTAAAAATTTAACTAAAATAATAAAAAAAGATAAAGATAAAATCGCCTTGAAAACCGTTTATAACCGGGTCACAGAGGTAAGGTTAGATGAACGGTTTTCAAAATTAGGAAGGTGTTTTATCTGGTTTTGAAATTTAGACTTCGTTCCTTTGCCTTATAAGAGCAACCCCAACCGGGTCTCTACTGAAACCCCAATAGCTAAATATGAGTGTTTAGGCTAAAAATATTACTCCAACAAGGCCTCTACTTCAGACCCCATATTTAGTTGGGCACCCATATCTCTCTCCCAGACCCTATTCCTGTTGGCACAACAGGACAGCCACCATCCTCCATCGCGTGTCCTAGCCCTAGCGCATGCTCTCTCTCTCTTCCCTTTTATGTGTATGACACCCTACGGTAACCGGCTCGATGTTCTAATTGTGTCCCTACCCAAAGGAAGAAGAAAGACGAAGAAGAAAAAGACAATGACGAGTGGGTCCCTTCTGTCATTCTCTCTGGAATAGGTTTGGGGGCCCAAATTTAGGTGCTACTGTTAGAGTTGAAGCAAAAAAGTTGAGCCCCAAAAAGTAGGGGGAGCACCCAAATTTAAAGTAGAGGCCTAGTTTTGGGGGCTAGTGCTGCAGTTGCTCTAAGGGCAGCTCCAGTCGTGAGTCGACTTTTCAATGAGAGAGAACACCACATCAGTAGAGAGAAAGAGTCGACTCCTTCAGTACAAAAAAAGTGGGTCCACATAAAAGATTAAAAAATGCAGCAACGCTGGTGAGGCCAGCGCACACGGACGGATCTCGGACCACGCCATGTCGAGAAGGAGGTCTGCAGCACCCAAAATTCATTTTTTTATTGGCAAGAGTCGACTCACAATCTTGCATCGACTCATTTTCTCTCTCTTCGACGAGTCGCCTTCTCCAGTGGTTGGGTCGACCCATGGCTGTGCCAGCTAGGACGATGAGTCGCTTTTGATTCGCCACTGGAGAAGCCCTAAGCCGTATTTTTCTGCCAGTCAGCAGTGTTTTTCTCTCTCGTAATAAATCAGCTAACAATATTTTCAACCATGATTTTTCAGATCAACAAGCTTTTAGAGAGGAAAAGTGGACTTTCGTAAAAATTAAAGGAGGTACCATGGACTTTTTCTAAAATTAGATCTAGATCTGTTTTGATAGAGCCGCAGGTGGTAAAGCTCTTCTGACTAGACCCTCACTCTACACTACTTCATCCGTCCCAAAATAATTATAGTTTTAAATTTTCATGTTAAAAATATAACTAGATTTTATATAAAATATGTGCAATATTTGTATCTCTAAATAAATTTATTAAAAAATTTAATTTAAATATCTTTTTGATGATTCTAATGTAACATAATATTAAATATTTTTAAATATATATTTAATCAAAGTTGTTTTATAGGAAACGAGAACCGTAATTATTTTAGTATAAAGTGCATTGTAGAGTTTATTCTAGAAAATTAGAG
>Ga0182004_10001030_pt1 | contig 19442 bp, 12 predicted proteins | sample Sormic07211540_1_FD_120479 | JGI IMG/M metagenome (GOLD analysis project Ga0182004, IMG submission 120479) | Endophyte microbial communities from Sorghum bicolor roots, Mead, Nebraska, USA - 072115-40_1 MetaG | ecosystem: Host-associated > Plants > Roots > Unclassified | place: USA: Nebraska...
ATGCGGTGCAAGTTATATTTAAAGATGGATAATTAGAATGGATGGAAAAAGAATTAGATGGAGATACTATAGAGCTCAAATGATTTATAGTTTTTGAAATATATTTTGAAAATAATTTTTTAAGGCGAGTGATTTTTGAATGTGAATTTTTGGGATGTTACATTATGGCCATTGTTTTGCCTCATATTTGATGACTGCTAGGAGATTTGGTAGTTGGGGTTGACACCTCGGAAGCATCTCACATTCCTCCCCTTTCACAGTTTTGATGAAGATAGAGTCCCCATCGTGCTCTACTAGCTCTGTTCCATTGTGATCCCCACGAATTGGGAGACGACAATGTGGTCGATGATTTATCTTAGTCACAGAAGGAACCAAAGGTTGTTTGCTTGGAGTCTGTGACGTTGTCGTCGGTCGCCTGTCCAATGTCGCTTCCTCGACGCCAACCACAAGGATAGCTTGACCCCAAGGAGATCTTAGGTGTCCAAGGCTAAGGTGCAGCCAAGCAAGGGATATGAGGGTGCGTGTAGCGCCATGTATGTAAATCTAACCATGAAGATGCCATTGATGTCCACTTCCAAACTAGTCCATCAGTGGTGTCACCGAGTTGCACGTTCTAGAGCGCTTCCCAGATAGTCAGGTACTTGGTGATGGTAGGGACAGTGAGCATCACGGTAATTTTGGAGGATCCAATTTCTATTTGGTAGCACCTTGGCTATGATTTGTCGTCAGATGTAGTGCTTGGGCACGAGCTCGATGAGCGTTGGGGCCATCGCCTGGATTGATTCGGCGTCGATCAAGTTCTATGTCTAGAACGGTGTGTTCAGCAGTTACGATTATCGTATAGGGGGGAGGCGTTGAAGAATGCCCTTGCTTTTGGCGATGATGTCAGAGAATTATACCTTGTGAATATGAAGGGTTGTTTATATTATGTATTATGTATCAGAGAGTGTTTGAAGTACAACTTTTAGATTTTTTTAAGATGGTTTTATGGAATTTCACTTCAGGTTGTTGTTTTTTCTAGTAGTTTTTTTAGTAAACTTTGAATTACTTAGTGCACCAAAAAGCTAGAAAGGCTCTTTAGAACATGTGTTGAATTTTTAGTTTATTTTCTCAAAGGGTAGTTTTCTTGCTTTTTTTAAAAAAATACAACTCAAAACTGAAACAAGCAGAGCCATAGACCTTATGCAACATAATTCAAAGCAAAATATAAACATATCCAGTGTCTTGATGTTTGTTTATCATACACAAATAAGTTTTATTTAGTAAACTATGTTTGCTAGCATTTGACTGTCATACAAAAGAAAGTTGTATTTTGGTACACCATGTTTAGTTGCTTACATTATATTGCATGTAACCACCTCCATATTTTAGAAAAGGTCTCATCTTTCTAACAGAGGTAAGTTTTATGAAAGACGAGGGAGTTAAAAATATTAAATTTTTGTGTGGCACATTGGTTGAGCATATCTACATTACCTAAGAGCATCTCTAAGGTTTCCAAAAATTCACCCAATTTTTATTTTTTTTGGATAAAACTCTCTCTAACAACTTTTTATCCCAACTTTAAATCTTTCCCCACTTGGAAATTTTGATCGAGACGCATAAAAAGATACGTGTGTAGGCACAACTTGGGATCAGGGTTGCCATAACTTCCTGCAAGCTTCCACCCATGCCACCACTTGGAGGGCCATGGCCTCTGTTGTCTGGATAGCAACTACCTCTGGCTTAGCCCTGTAGTCTGGTTTGTAATTGACTATAGCATGTTGCTGCCTGCCGCTAGCTTGGTTGTGGACTTTGGTTATGATTGAATGTTAATTACCCTTTCAGGTCAAATAATTCATATTCACAAATTTGGATTTCCAAATTAACACCTAGAATTATCTTGGCTTAGTAGAGGATAGATAGTACTAGAGACAATTGGGGCCGAAGGAACTTGTCTAGTGGGTTAGAGCGGTAGAAGGGCCATTGCAGGTCTTGAAATCTATATCTATATCTATATCTATATCTATATCTATATCTATATCTATATCTATATCTATATCTATATCTATATCTATATCTATATCTATATCTATATCTATAAATTTTGAATCGCCACAAACAATCTATCTTAACATGCAAAGTGTCTATATTGGCATCCATTAACACATGTAACTATTTACTTATGCAAAGTGTCCACACATCAACATCCACTAGCACATCGAACTAGTACATGTCAATATGTCTTCATTCGAACTATTCATATTTACAAACCCCATTATTTACTAAAATATTTAGTTATTCTAAAAATCACCCACTAACATGTATTACGATATTTATTAGTTCATATAAGTAAATATAAGTAGTATAATTTCATCTACGATCTTTCAGCAAAATGCAGGGCATTTTTCTAGTTTATTTAGAAGTTAAAGCTATAATAAATAACTAAGTGGGGGCATCAGGGGGTGAAGTCTAGTGGAGGTGAAACTAGGCTTCTACCCTCTCTTTCCCCTGTGTGGCTTTACTGAACTCAGTTGTTGCGTCTATTGCTGTTGAAGTATGGTAAGATGATGAACAAGTGTGAGTGACAGTGCAAGAGACACCGGAGATGGCTGAGTAGATTTTACCTTGGTGGCTCATTCTTTCTTCACCGTCACACGATCGACTAATTATTATCTAATTTTATAATTTGACCACAAAGTCATTTCTTCGTCTCAAAGTGCGTTTAACATAGTTGTAGATTCTTGTAGAAACATTTTAGATCTAGATTTTCTTCAAAAACATTGTCCTGATAAATCAAAATCACTTTTATAAAATTGTTTGGCTAGTTTGCTGGATTCTTAGAGCATCTCTAATAGTTTGTAAAAAACAGTTGATAGGTGTTATTCTCACAAAGACACTTCAAGAGTGTTCAAATCCCACTATAGTTATCCAATACAGAAAGGGACAATTGTGCAACTGCCCCTATTCTGAAGCTCAATTTCTCGTTTGCCCCTATTTTTAAAACATTGCTTGTTTGCTCCTGTTTTTACAAGACGAATCCACCATTTGCCCCTCTTTTCTTCATCCGTTAGTTGGTGAAACATTTAGACCCAAAAAAAAAGATTGAGAAAAAAGAAAAAGAGAAAAAAAAACCAAAATGCCCCTTATCCTTTCGTTCCCGTCCCTTCGCTCGCGAACGAGTTCCGTCGCTCGCGACGCTTGCGGCTGGACGACGACTGCTAGGGTTCCGGCGCTGGGGATTTGCAGGTGCAGGAGGCAGGCAGGTGAGCCGCAGGAGGCAGGCAGCGACCCGCGGGAGGCAAACCCGGCGCGGCGAGCCGTTGCGGCCTCACGCGGGCGCACGACACGGCCTCGCATGGGCAGCCGTTGCGGCCTCGCACGGGCGCACGGCGCGGCCTCGCGCGGGCGGTCCTGCGGCCGGGTTTCGTCCTCGCGCAGGAGGAGGGCGGTGTGCTTCTCTGGAGTGCAAGCGTTCATGTGTTCCAAAACAGGGGCAAATGAGCAATTTTCAGCCAAGGGTGTTTTGGTCTTTTCAGCCCAAACTTAACACCGTTAAGTGGACTTAACTGGATGGGGGCAACTGCTGGCTTCGTTTTGAAAAAATAGGGGCAAACGAGCAAAGTTAAAAAAATAAGGACAAACGAGGAGTTAAGCTCCAAAACAGGGGTAGTTGCACAATTGGTCCATACAAAAATCTCGAACTATTGTAAATCACTTCAACTATTTTTATATTTTCTTTCTCTTGTATATTTGCATTGCGTAGATATTTTTGCACGTTGGACTGTTTTTCCAAGTGCGTAGAGATTGAGAGTTGAGATAAGAAATTGTTAGAGAGCAGTTTTTTAATCTATCTAAAAAATCTAGATTGGGTGTGGATTTTGAAAACTCTCAGAGATTACTGAAAAAGAAGAAATCGGTTTTGAGTGTTTGTCCTTAAAGCACTCACTATGTGCCGTTGACAATGATTCTTCTAGTTGCCAAACAAGTGTTATTCATTCCTGCCTAAATCTTGCCATGCCAAATGTTGGTCATATCATAGTTTTTTTCTCGCAGCTGTTTGGTTCCTAAAGGTTGGTATCACAAATGTCATAGAGTGCTAATTAAATTTTATCACAAATGTGGTTTTGATTTTACTCGTCATACTTTCCGTGACAACAATAAACTGCCAAAAGTAAGATGTGACAAAATACGACACCAACCAAACAGGCTGTGCCATCTCACACGGCAGACATGCTTATGCTTGTTCAACCGTTCGTCTTGTACCATCGTCCAAGCAACGAAAACATGAACTCCGAGAACTCTATAAGTGCCACGTCCCCTGGCTATTCTGAACCAAGAGGACACCTACTCCCAAACAATCCATGTTACCCATGCAACTTCCATGCAACAGTCGATGGAGACACGCACATACGTTTCCTGAACAAATCCATTAAGATCACAGCCTGTGACCGCTTCCCTCTCCTCCCTCTGCATGCAAACCGAACCCCTGCCGATCTTTTTCGTCCAGCGTCCACCATGGAAGAGAAGAGGAAGCTGCAGTGGCGGCGAGGGCGTGATGGCATCGTGCAGTACCCTCACCTCTTCTTCGCGGCCCTGGCGCTGGCTCTCGTAGTCGCGGACCCGTTCGGCCTCAGTCCGCTGGCCGGGGTCGACTACCGGCCGGTGAAGCATGAGCTCGCGCCGTACGCGGAGGTCATGGGCAGCTGGCCCAGAGACAATGCCAGCCGGCTCCGGCGCGGGAGGCTGGAGTTCGTCGGCGAGGTGTTCGGGCCGGAGTCCATCGAGTTCGATCGCGAGGGCCGCGGGCCGTACGCCGGCCTCGCCGACGGCCGCGTCGTGCGGTGGATGGGCGAGGAGGCCGGCTGGGAGACGTTTGCCGTCATGAATCCTGAATGGTAAGTTGCTCCGGCGCGCGTCCGCTCAGCTCGTTTGTTGCTACGAAGAAACTCGAAGATGTTTGATCTGATTTATTTGTTGCATTCTTCTTGGGGAAACATCATGCAATGTACGATTGTTATTTCTTGGCAAAGGTCAGAGGAAGTTTGTGCGAACGGAGTGAACTCAACGACGAGGAAGCAGCACGAGAAGGAGGAATTCTGTGGCCGGCCGCTCGGTCTGAGGTTCCACAGGGAGACCGGCGAGCTCTACGTCGCCGACGCGTACTACGGTCTGATGGTCATTGGCCAGAGCGGCGGCGTGGCGTCCTCTGTTGCGAGGGAAGCCGACGGGGACCTCATCCGGTTCGCGAACGACCTCGATATCCACAGGAATGGATCCGTATTCTTCACCGACACGAGCATGAGATACAGCAGAAAGTGAGTAAAGCGAAACACTCTGGCTTCTCCTTTCAGTCGAGTAAAAAATGCCTCTGTATTTCTGCTGAAAGATCAGAGTAGCTAACCAGACAAGAGCTGAATTTGCAGGGACCATTTGAACATCCTGTTAGAAGGAGAAGGCACCGGGAGGCTGCTCAGATATGATCCAGAAACAAATGCCGTCCATGTCGTGCTCAAGGGGCTGGTCTTCCCAAACGGCGTGCAGATCTCAGAGGACCAACAGTTTCTTCTCTTCTCCGAGACAACAAATTGCAGGTAACAAAAATATAATCTGATAATGTTCATGATTCTACCATATTCATAGATAGATATGAACACAAAGCACACATCTGGCCTTGATCAGGATAATGAGGTACTGGCTGGAAGGCCCAAGAACGGGCGAGGTAGAGGTGTTTGCCAACCTGCCGGGCTTCCCCGACAACGTGCGCTCCAACGGCAAGGGCCAGTTCTGGGTGGCAATCGACTGCTGCCGGACGCGGGCGCAGGCGGTGTTCGCCAAGCGGCCGTGGCTCCGGACACTCTACTTCAAGTTCCCGCTGACGCTCAAGATGCTCACGAGGAGGGCCGCCAAGAGGATGCACACGGTGCTCGCGCTCCTCGACCGCGACGGACGCGTCGTGGAGGTGCTCGAGGACCGGGGCCGCGAGGTGATGAAGCTGGTGAGCGAGGTGCGGGAGGTTGACCGCAAGCTGTGGATCGGCACCGTGGCGCACAATCACATCGCCACCATCCCCTACCCGTTGGACTAGCCATGATCATGTTTCAATGCCTCCTAGCATGTGTACTACGCCTATATAAATGGACTGGTGGTAATCTTGTTTGTAACTAGGAGGATCCTCGTGTGTTGCCGCGAGTATATAGTAGAACTTTATTTAATTGCATAGAGAATAAATTTAATTGGTGGAGAGATCAGTTTCACATAGCGCTGTTTCCTCTTCATGTCGTCAGTTTGCCTCAAATGTCTGTGGATTCAAATGAATGCTTCAATCCTTGATTCTATGGCTGCTTAAGACTTGTGGTGGTGGGATCCTTGGATAACGTGGTGCAAAGAGGTGCTAGAGAATTGGGATAGTGAGATTTATCTTTACGGTGGTGGGACTCCTGGATGATATGGCGCAAGGAGGTGCTAGAGAATTAGGTTAGTGGGTTTATTAAGAGATATAGATTTGGCAAAATTGACATAATAATGGACATATTCAGATTAAATAAAAATGGTCATTGATGCTGTCAGCAGCATACTAATTGAATCAAATCCCCTCGCAATTTTTTTTTGAATCAAATCGTGTTCAGCTCTCACTTTTCTACGATTTGCTCCAGCTTGGAGTAAATGACCTTTCAAATCCAGATTTAGGTTACAAATTTATAGAGAACAGAAAAGGAACAAAAATCTCAAATTAGAGTTGCAATACAAAATATGATTGGGCCGAATCTGAAAGGATTTGTTGTCACGGGTCCGCGAGCCGCGAGTTGGGCTCGGTTTGATTTAGCCGACATAGTAGTGACCGACTTGAGCCGGACTAAATAAAAGTCGAACAGAGGAGGGGAGAGACGGCGAGCCAAACCGAGCGGACGCCATGGATCGCGAGTGGGGCTCCAAACCCGGCAGCGGCGGCGCCGCCTCCGCGCAGAATGAGGCCATCGACCGGCGGGAGCGCCTCCGCCGCCTGGCCCTCGAGACCATCGACCTCGCCAAGGACCCCTATTTCATGCGCAATCACCTCGGCAGGTAACCCGCCCTAAACCCTAGCTTCTTCTTCTAACTCGAGCCCGTCTCGATTTGCTTCGATCTATGCGCTGATTCTGCTTGTTTGTAGCTATGAGTGCAAGCTGTGCCTGACGCTGCACAACAACGAGGGGAACTACCTGGCACACACTCAGGGGAAGCGGCACCAGACCAACCTCGCCAAGCGCGCTGCCCGCGAGGCCAAGGACGCGCCCGCGCAGCCCCAGCCCAACAAGCGCAAGCTTGCCCCCCGCAAGTCTGGTGCGTGAAAAAAAACAGAATCTCCACTCTCCTTTTATCGGCAACATTGTTGCTGTTAATTAGAATCGTCAATTACCAACTAGGTCTCCTTATTTACTTTCTCCAATTAGGTAGAAGTATGCTAGTATGCTTGTTCAGAGTGTTTAGAATGAAGACACGAGTTGAATCTCTTTCCTTTGTGGTTAATATGTAAGTTGAAAGATTGAAGCAGAATTATACCCATATCAAGTTATCAAAGGAATTTAGTTCACCCAATATTGATGCATAGCAAATGGACCTGGAAGATTATTCAACTTCAACTTTGATGTGCCGACCTTTCCTTGTTTTTTCTTATAATTTCACTTAATACAGTACATCTCCTTTGGATTGTGTTTTCCATCCCTGAATTCTGCTGGAATTGAACCGATTACTGCAAATTTTTGGTCAAATCTGTGGGTTCCAAAGGAGGCCTAAGAGTATGAAGAACAAACCTGAACTTGTTTTTTTTTTATTTTTTTGAAAAGTTAACTTGTTATTCTTTAGTGCACAATCCCCAATAAAAAACTTTCCTGTTAAGTTGAAGTTCTCTGGGTTTCCCTGATACTGATGGATGTTTCTTGAGACAGAAAATTTATCAGAGTTACTGTTAGTGATTACTCTACTGCGAGCATTTTTTATAAGCTACTAGTCCCTCCTTTTGTATCGCCTTTTGGTAGTACAGTACAACTTAAGTTATCAACACAGTATTTTCTTGTCAGTTGTTCTCATTAGCTTTCTTTCCTAGATTTCCTGTTAAGTTGAAGTTCTCTGGGTTTCCCTGATACCAATGAATGTTCGTTGAGAGAAAATTTATTTGAGTTAGTGATAAGTGATTACTCTACTGCAAGCAATTTTTTTATAAGCTATTAGTCCCTCCTGTTTTGTTGTCACCTTTTGGTAGTACAGTACAACTTAAGTTATCAACAGAGTATTTTCTTGTCAGTTGTTCTCATTAGCGTTCTTTCCTCCCTTTGCAGTTAAGATTGGCAGACCCGGGTATAAAGTAACCAAACAATATGATCCTGAGACAAAGCAACACTCATTTCTCTTTGAGGTTAGTATTCCTTGCGTTTGCATTATTTACCAAAGTCCTCACCTCACACATGGTTCTACGTTGAATATTGTAAAATGCAGGAATTTGGTTTAACTTCAATCAGACATATCTGCTTGTATTTTTTGGTGTATTTCTATTTTTCTCATGTAATTTAGGGCACCTAACAAGTTTCATATGCCAATGATCTTGTATTGATTTCAGTTAAGATACTTATTTGCATTTTAAAGATCATTTCACATAGTAGTCTCTTTTTATATATAAAAGAATGCTTAAGCTCAAATTTTGAAACTAGTGTTTATCTTATCTGGAATTTATCTTCTGATAACGCAGTCTCTCTGATAAATTAGCATAGTTGATATGTTCTCCAAATTATAATATGCAAGTAATTGCCTATATTTTTCTCAACTCTGTTCCTTGACTAGTCTTTCTCATGTGAAACTGTTCTTATCTTTAGAAGTAATTAGTTTTATGCATTTGACTGAATAATATGATACAATACAGTCTTGATGAATACAACACTAGCTAATGACACCATACCTCATAATTTGCAAATTTTGCTTTACCATTTATTTTGTTACGATACATTTAAATACTTTTGTACATTGGAGGCTTGGATCAATAACTTTTGACATTTTTCACTTTAGATTGGTTACCCTGAAATCGAAGATAATTGCAAGCCAAGGCATCGTTTCATGTCATCATATGAACAGGTAAACCTGATCTCTGACTCTGAGCATGCCCTTTGAATTATAGTGTGTTGATTTGGCGTCTGTACTGTCTGGTTCACTAAAATCTATTCATCTCATCTGTGCAGAAAGTCCAAAGTTGGGATAAGAGGTATCAATACCTACTTTTTGCGGCAGAGCCCTATGAAATCATTGCATTCAAGGTAATCTCTTCCAAAAGTTTAATGTCAGGGCATCAGGTACACTGGTCAATTAGTGTTATTAACACTGTTTGTTGCTGCAGATACCAAGTACAGAGATTGACAAATCAGCAAGCAAATTCTTCTCTTACTGGGATCCTGACAAGAAGGAATACCTGGTGAGTTTGCTTTTTTTAATAAATTTTTACCTTGAATTTATATATATTTTTAGCAATCTTGATTTCACAACTATATTCTGTGTTTTGCTAACAGCTGCAACTGTACTTCAAGCCAAGACCACCAGAAGCTCATAAACCACCACCAGCTCCTCCTGGTACTTTGCCTAATGGGAATGGGGTTCCTGGTGCTCCACCAAGGCCACCAGGGCAAGCTCCCCCACCCCCGCCACAAGTTCCACCGCCCCCGCCTCATGCACCCCCTCCTGCACCTATGGGAATGCCCCCTAGGATTCCTCCACCACCTATTGGGGGCGTTCAACCTCCGCCGCCTCCACCACCACTGGCAAATGGTCCGCGGCCAATGATTCCACCGCCACCTAACTTCACTCCGGGAGCACCTCCACCGCGCCCTCCAATGCAAGGCTTTCCTGGGCAACAGCAGTAGTTGACTGCTTAGCGATGTTCAGTCAGCAAAAGGTTCACGCTTGCCTTGTGTTGCCTTATGTTTTTCAACTCAAAACTTTGTATGTTGTCATAGGCTTACATGGTTCTCCGGGACTGTACTCAGATGCCAGCTTGTTGGATTTTTTGTATCCACTTTTAAGCCAAGTGTTTGTTTAAAAATAGCAAGTTCTCGTGTATTCTGTTTCCTGATTTCATATTCTCATGTTACAGTTGTGCCTTTGTGACCTTTTCTTACGCTCATTCACACATGCTCTTGGTAACGATTGTATCCACTTAGTCATGCTACATGGTTGTAACCAAACGTCGAACCTGTAGCCTCCTGGATAACCATAACCACGCGTGGCAAATAGAATGGCCAGTTGGTCACAAAAGCAGAATCTGACTCTGATTAATAGAGGCAGGGTGCAGGCGTACTGCTACACCAAGCATGGCTAAACAACTTGCATTACTAAAAGCCGTCTATCATTACAATGTCTGTTCAAGAGGTTCCGACAAAAGCCCCTTGAAAGTGAATGCTCTTTTGCTCTACCAGCTAAAACTTAAACGATCTGATTTCGAACTGCTACAAAATTCAGTGAAATCGAAGTACATCTATTCTCCTTCGTTGGTTCAGCACATCTTCTCAGTGTGCCACATCTCCTATTCTCCGCTGGTTCAGCACGTTTTCTCAGTGTGGTCAGTTCTGCTTTTTGTGACCCTCTTGGCGCAAAGAGGAGGCAGCAGCACAGCTTCGAACCACTCCGCCAGATGTTGGCCTGTACAATTGTACATACAACAAAAAAACATGAAAAATGACTTGATATCATGGTATAGACGGTTAATGATGCTCATACACAGACACACACTTAGAGACCATAATCATGGTTTACTTACAATCCAACAAATACTTTGAACGCGTCATAGGCTGCCCATTGCGCTCCTGTGAGAGTACCGACCATAATTATACGAAGAGGAAGGCCGCGCGTGAAAAGACCCCACATTCCAAGAGTTCTTACAGCCTGGAAGTATGATGAATTCATCAGAAGCCAAAATTGTGCAACACAGCAAAATGGAAAGAATAATATGGTCTGACAATTAGATGAGCTTAAATTATATTGTAATTTTTCAACCTTGAATTTGTATTCTTTATTTTGAGATAGGACTAGAAGCTTACATCGGCCACGGTGGCTCCATGTGCATTGTTGAGGAAAGATACGAGATTGTCTGCAGGATGAGATATAGCCGCACAGAATACTCCAGCAATATATCCCCCTGCAAAGCTCACTGCTAGTTGTAGTGGCTTACTGCACTGGTCTTTCGGTTTTGGTACTGCATGCTTGTAGACCATCTCAACAATGGTCTCAAAGCAAGCAAATTTCATCATAGTGTCTGCAGGATAGTACACAAGTAATTAGGGAGTTAGGAAGCACATGACAACATAAGGCTTCTGTGCAGATTATCTCTACATGGCAATGTTTTCTGCACAGTGCCTCAAAGGTGAGTGGACATTAGGTAGTCAACTGAACAATTTATTTATTCCAAGTTATCCATAAACACCACCCTCGAAGATTGTCTTCTGCACTTTTCTCTTAGTAAGAAAAACATAACAAATAATTGGTGCCATTTTTTTTTTCATTTTTTACAACAAATGGAATAAGTATATGGAATCTGATACATAGAGACATAGTTTACACTAGTAATCATTGTGTGTTTTGATAACTAGTAGCTTGGATTTCTAGTGCAGTAGTGCAGAGTACAATGAATTGCATGGATATTTAAAAACTCTCCAAAACTATATTTCGTACTAGTATTTTGGCACCAGCCACATGGGTAAGCAATGAAACAAAGCAGCAGCGCAAATGCTGCACAGGGGGCTAAATTACATAAGTTTTGGTACTGATCAAAATTACAAAGTACTGGGTGTATGAAATGAGCAGTGATCCCTTAACAAGCAACTGTAATGGAAGAACTAACAAGACATTTTGACTTACAGGGAACTTGGCGGCCCCAAAGAGGAAGCAGTCCTTTGTAAAGCCTGAAATTTGCACCCAGTGTTAAAGAGTTGCTCTCCAAAACCTTGAACAATAACACAGATCATACAAGCCATGCAGTATCTATACCCAAAGGCACCTTCAGATTGGACAATCTTCGGAAGCCCATCGATCAGGCAGTGAGCAAATCCCGGCTGTGTCTGGACTCGAATCTTGACAGCCTCCATGGGGCAGAGAGCTACATCTGCAATCACCTCAGCAGACGCTGAAGCTGCAAGGTAGATTAAAGTCCTCAACCTTTCAGCATTCTCGGGACCAGCAATGTCAGAGTAGCACTTCTTGAAGAACTCGTAGAACCCAAACTTGCAGGCTCCCTGGCAGCTGTACCCAACCAGTGTGGCCATCCAGCCCCTGAATAAGCCACGGGGGCCTTGCTCATGGAGCATGACACCAAACGCAGACGGAATGTCCCTGTATTTGCTAGGATCCACCTGAGTGAAGGAACATTGAAGCAAGCAGCAGCTCCATCACATTAGTCATTGAGATATGGAGAAGGAGAACAGGCAATTGAGCAAAGGAGCCTTTCGCTTTGACGGTGACGGACCTGCATGTTGCACTTGACGAGGTCGAGAGGCGTTACAGCGAGGTGAGTGAGTCCGGTGCTGAGGACGCCGCCGAGGGCGCAGGTAGCGTAGAACAGCGGCGTGTACATCTCTATAACCTCCCCTTTCCCCTCCGCCTTCCCGACCGCCGCTCCATCTGCCTTCCCGCATCGGACGCGAGCGGCGGCCTCCCACCGCCTCCCGAGCTGCTCGGCGCTGGCGACCAGCGCGGCCAGGACGCGGTCGAGGGGCAGCGGGGCCGATGAGCACCCGACCTTGTCGCGGCTCGCCATCTCGAAGGAGGCACGGGAGGAGCTGGGTGTCCGACAGGAGAGCGTGGGCGTGGGCCTCGCGCATGGTAGGGAGGAGGGAGAGGTGGGAGGGGGTCGCGGCGAAGGCCGCGTTGGTGCCGCAGCCTGCAGGCGTCGTCCCCCTAGCTTTAGCTCGGGGGAAGCTGGGAGGGAGCTCCCCGCTGCCGAGTCCCGACCTGACCGCGCTTGCCGGCGGCCGCTGCTGGCGTGTAAAGTGGCGCGCCCCTTGGTGTGCTCCGCTAACGCCTAACGCGCGGCTGCTGGCTGCTGCTTTTCCTATGGGCCGCGGCCTCCGACGCGAGATTTGTGTGCGCGGATGGGGTGGGGGCAGTGTCGCGGGGCACGGCAAAAGAACCCGCTGCGCTGACGGGACTGGGCAACTGGACAGTAGGCCCGAGCGCGCCGGGGTGATTTTGGCATATCCGGGCTGGTTTTTTCTGCGGTCTGCGCCGGAGAAAAAGATGCGGCGCACGGCGGAAACGAGGAAGAAACACTCAAGTTCCGAAAAAGTTTCACTTTTCGGTACCGTAGCACTTTCGTTTGTTTGTGACAAATATTATCTAATCATGAACTAACTAGGATCAAAACATTCGTCTCGTGATTTACAGCTAAACTGCGTAATTAGTTTTTGTTTTCGTCTATATTTAATATTTTATGCATGCGATACAAGATTCGATGTGACGGGGAAACTTGAAAACTTTTTGGTTTTCAGGGTGAACTAAACAAGGCCTGAATTTTGTGGACAAACGAAGCGGCCTCGCACAGTCATATGCCATGAGGCACGCAATGAATGTATCGTGCATTAGCATTCGAGTTCATGGGAACCACATGGTTTGAAACTTTGAAATCTGGACCATGTGATGTCTCACGTGTTTTGAATCTAACAGTGCAGCCTTCATTTGCGTACTGACAATTCTGTTGATCTGCTGCTTCGGTTGCTGGCAGCTGAAATCCCAGTTCCCAGGGTAGCATAAATGGCCAATCAAAGCGATGCATATGCAACGGTACTCTCGTGATTAGGTCACTCTCAATGAAAAACTTATCTCCTAATTTCTAAAATGTGAAACTTAACAGGAAAAGTCTTTTTTAATGCATAGTTTTATCGGCATGGTTTTATGAGATTATCTTTACCCTTCGTGAATCCCATCTATATCTCTCATGCGCACAAGATGAAACAAATTAAGGTTCTCAACGGGGGTTAGATCGGTTTCCAATGTTTTGGAAATAACACTCACTCGTTTTGTCTCTGTAAAGTGTTTTTCTTCTCTCTATTATTTGATAATACATGTAAAAGTTATATTTTTTTACTAATGTGATACTCTATTTAATATGTATAAAACTTCTACAAAATTTGTATTGAGATTAACCTTATTTCACAAATCACGAGGCAACGACGGCCATTTTGTCCTTTCACGATGCCCGCTCGTTCGAGAACTGCCTAGTTCGGTTGTCCCATCTCCAAACGAAATCGGGGCTGGATAAAATACAAGGCCCAAAACTGTTAACAGGCCTTAAATTGAGGTGGCAAGATGACGTGGGCTGGATCTTGAGAAGAAATTAATCAGCACGAACGCCATTGGAACCATTTTGGAAGTGCTTAAGAACGCATCGAATTCGCAACTCATTGCTCATTGGTAATCCTTTGCCGCGTGGACGGTTATGTGAGCTCCACATTGCTGACAACTCCGCAGCTCCTCTGCACTTTTTTTCTTAAACACGGCTGATGAAGGTGTTCTCATCGAAGTGGAACACCGGTGTCTCCATTCATTCTGAAGGCCACTCAAACCAACAGTTCTCTCAACTGATGAAGCCAGCGCAAGTTGTGGAAAATTAGCGATGGCAACAAGCTAGCTCACAAATCAGATCACAGGATATACCAGCTTTATTTCAGATTGTAGCGCGCTGGACAGCAGGACAGCCTGCAGGGACATGAGAATTTCAAATAAATCGTGTAGGAATTTCAAACAATCAGTTCAAATTCATAGAAAAAAAACGTAGTAATAAAAAAACACTGGCATTATGGGCAGATGGGCCTGGTAGACTTTTTTTTGTCAGGCAACAGTATTTTTCGCTCACAATAAATCAGCTAACAATAATTTTAGCCTTGACTTTTCAGAGCATTCCTTAACGCTGGCGAAAGCCTGGCCAGGCGGTTGCCATTAATAAAGAAATATTGATTAGTAGTTTCAAACAACATTAAAGAACTCTTGTCATTTTCATTTCATACGGGGAGTAGGAAATTGCTAGTGCAGAATTTTGTTCAGAGGAGATCAAAGAAACATGGTAGATATGGGTTTTGCCCATAGATATAGGTACATCCAGTCTTATCCACGCAATTGGTTTTAGCATTTGTCCATCTTCGGTTAGATTCAGGTGGAAGGAGATTGGACTCTGGAGTTAGCGATTCTCAACCTCTTGGATTTTACAAACCAGTGAAATAGCAAAACACTACTGAACTTTTTACACCTGAACAGCTCTAAAACATCTCTCAGAGATAAAAGCTGCTGAATCGCTCTACCCAACCACGATTAAACTAGCGCATAAGCGGGCTCGACGAGGAACGAATCGATGTAGTCAAAGTCCATGCGGCCCACGCCACCGCTGGTCGGCGACATCCCCACGGGCTGGAACGCCCCCTCCGTCGGTGACGACGGCACGGACACGGGCGGTGGCGCCCACACTGACGCCGACAGCAACCTCCGTGCCTTCCAGCCGAGCACGATCTTGTTCGGCGACGTCTCCTCCATCGTGTACCCGTCGTTGAACAGGCCGAGCAGCAGCCTGGCCTGGCTGTGGTTGAAGCAGCTCAGCGGCACGGCCCTGAACCCGTTGCCGCGCATCCACTCCCCCCACCCGGCCCTCGCCTCGCCATCGCCGTCCGAGGCACGGTACGCTCGGCTCACGGCGCCGGCGATGTTTGGGGCAAGGATGGCCCGCTCCACTAGGCCCCGAACACGGCTCTGCGTCGGGAACCCGGCCTCCAGCGAGTCCCACACCGCCGAGTACCGGTGCAGCTCCTCCATGAACCGCGCCACGAAGCCGCCCACCTCCTCGTCGTCCTTCTCCGCGTCCCCTTGATCCTCCTCAACCACCGTCACGACCTTGGCCCCGAGCGTGGCCATGCCGGCCAAGAAAGACGCCACCGAGCCGGTGGGGCGCCTGACGGTGGTGGTCGCGGCGGCTTGGTTGAGCACGCAATTGGCGACGAGGGTCTCCCCCTTGACCATCCGGACCGTCGCCGGACGGAACCGCTCGTCCGAGTCGAGACGGCACTGCCCAAACGAGAAGGGCTGCCCGATGGACGCCGCGAAGGCGGCCAGGCGACGCCCGGCCTCCTGCACCGCCCGGGCGCCGCCACCGCCTCCTCGGGAGACGGCGGTTATGCGCAGGTGCGGCGGCGGCACGCCGTCGGGGCGCGAGGTCATGGCCTGCATCAGCGACGCCCACTGGACGCCCTCGGCGATGTCGTAGTCGACGACGTGCACGCGCCGGTCGCCCGCCACCGCCTCGAGGATGGCCTGGTTCGCGGTGAAGTGGCCGAACTTCATGTACGGCGACATGTCCTGCAGCATCTGGAATGCCGTCAGCACGTCGCCGGTGTGCGGGAGGTGGCCGTGGGACGCGGCCGCGGCGGCCTGCCTGCCGACTCCCCCGATGGGGTGGGAGCCGTCGAGCAGCCCCTGCAGCGCGTCGGTGAAGTGCGTGGCGAGGCGCTCCATGTTGGAGACGGCGGCGTTGTCGCCGATGTGGGAAACCATCTGCTTGAGCCGAACCAATATCACCCGGGCCAGCTCCCGGCTCTTTTGCTGGCCGGAGAGCGCCTCGGCCGCCGCCATGAGCAGGTGCAGCAGGCGGAGGCCCTTCTCGTGGCAGTCGCCCTTCTGGGCGTCGCCGCCGTTCACGGGCGTGCCGGGGTTCGTCGTGGTGGTGCTGCTCGGGGCGGAGCCATTGGAGCAGTAGTACACATCGTCCGGGAACATGGCCGGGTTGAGGTCGGCCGAGCCGAGGAGCGTGTCGTCGCAGAGCATGGATTCGATGAGGCCGTGCAGGTCCTGGGCGCCGTCGTCAGGGCAGAGCGAGCCCCAGTCGGCCACCGGGGACAGAGCGTTCCACGCGTACATCCCCATGCCGTCGTCCAGCGACGGCGACGACGACGAGGTGGTCGTGGAGCTGCAGCCAGAGAACTCGACATCCCCGGCCACGTCGTCCATAGTCACTTCCATGGCGTGCGCTTGCGTCCTCTCCCGTAGGTGAGTGTCGTGCCGAGCTCTGCTCTGATTTGGTGCTCGGAACTCGGAATCCGGAAATGTTTTGGCGCGTGGGAACAGGGTAAGATGGATCGGTGGGAGGGGAGCAGGGAATCGACGAGTACGGGAGGACACAGGGGGGAGTGGCCTTTTTATAGACTCGGACGAGGAACCTGCACTGACCATTTTGGGCGCCGGGACCCCGACGGCCCGGCGATGGCACGATGACATTTTGGAGTAGTATATTTGACGACCTGGACGGCTTTTGTTTTTCATGTTATTTTAGGTAAACCGTACAAACAGTACTGTGTTTTATCCATTTTTATCCACCGTACAACTTTATTAATTCTACTGTCATCGTAGGCAACTTTAAGGTTTGGTATAACGAATGCTCCTAAGATTTACGAGAGTAGGTATGTGTCATAAAAATTTCACAAATAAACTCGTCAAACATGTCAGTTCGACACGCGAGTGTCTTACTATTTCAGCAAACCACCATTATGCGACAAGTTATGTTATGAAAATGGAGAGAATAACCCATATATTGTCTTAGCATTTGGCCAATAAGAGATATATATACACCCCTTTATATGCTGAGAAATTATTCATCACTAGCAAAAAAAAAAATGCCCGTGCGTTGCAATGGGAGAAAAAAACTATCAAATCTATATTTATATCTCTATTATCTAATTATATATAATCTATATCTAATAATAAATAGGCAAAAATTTATGCTCTTTTTTTCGTCCATCCTTTTTTTTGTCTTCCTCTAACTACCGAACGATGGACAGTTTCTTTTATCTAGACTTATATATATATAACCCGTGCTCATACAACTTAGAATAACTTGCGTCTAAACCAATATGGAGGAAAAACATCAAATGGTCATAAAAATAATGAAATAATGTTACATATCTATTTATATTTATCTTTTTTTATAAAATTTAAAGTCCATAATTTATTTTATTGATAACCATGACATCTATGGTACGAGATAGTTAATATTTATAATATTATGTAGCTTGGAGACATATTTATTTAACAATAAAAATAGTATTATATTAAAACACGAGAAGTTTGTTGCTAGCTTTATTTTTTTATTTAGATTTCCTATAAAATATGATATATCAGTTAAATGTATGTAGATTATAAACACATGGGATTATGAAGTGTTCATATGATATAACAACACATCGTGCAAAGGTAGTGGAAGTATCTTTTTTATATTTTTACACACTTAATTTGATGTTAAATTATTTAGCAAACATAAATTTAGGTAAATTAGTAAATAAGTGAGATATGCAGAAATGATGCTAAAACTTTTACTACAAATCAAGCATCACATTAAATAGGCTACCATAAAATTTTTATAATAATTGGAGCAAGATAACTACAATTTAAATTTTACAATAAAAAGCATAGACATGCATCTCCAGCAAAAAATATACTAAAATTTGTGATATTTTTTGTTTATTACATGGATCTATATATGTGGAGCTGAACAAATTTTGTTTTGTAATTTTTAGATTTTTTTATAAATTTCTACGCATTTATTAGTTTTCAACCGATATAAAGAATAAAAGAAAAGGTAAATTAATAGGACAAACACTTTGCACCTATTTTTTGTTTACTGCATGAATCTACATATGTGGAGCTGAACAAAATTTGTTTTGTAATTTTTAGATTTTCTATGAATTACTATGTATTTATTAATTTTCAGTCAAATTAAAGAATAAAAGAAAAGAAAATTAATAGATATAGGAGATTTTGCATTAGGAACCTTGAAAAAAAATTATTTTCATTTTGCTCTTCTACAAGCGGACGGCCGAGGCTAGCGATTCCGAGAGTGGGTTAAAAGGAGATTTTGCATTGGTAACTCTAGAAAATATTCTACTTTCTTTTTCTCTCCTACAAGCCTTAAACGGAACGGACGGAGAGGCTGATTCCGGCCGAGACGGGACAGAAGAAAATTTTGGCAGACTGAAATTTTCATAATTAGGTGTCCGTGATTTTTTTCTTTGAAGTAACTATGTCTTTTTTTATAAGAATAAAGATAATTTTGATCGAGCTCTGTTTTGGATTTTAGTTGAGTCTAACTATTCGCTTGTTTCGGTTTAAAATTGGTTTAAACTCGTGTTAGGCTTCCGAGTTAGATTCAGTCCATAACTTTCTTTTTTCCCGCTAACCCTATGGGACCAGGAGTTTTTGTGCCATAAACAAAAAATAAGTTAAAAATAATAAGAAACCAGATCCGAAAAAGAGAAACATAGTCTTGTATAGTCATATAGATATATATTTATATGGACACCGATGAAAGGCCTAGTGAACATATAAAGATATGGTGGACTGAAATTTTCATAATTTATTATTAGGTATAGACTATATGGATCTACATATGAGGAGCTGAACAAAATTTGTTTTGTAATTTTTAG
>Ga0182004_10001031_pt1 | contig 19442 bp, 16 predicted proteins | sample Sormic07211540_1_FD_120479 | JGI IMG/M metagenome (GOLD analysis project Ga0182004, IMG submission 120479) | Endophyte microbial communities from Sorghum bicolor roots, Mead, Nebraska, USA - 072115-40_1 MetaG | ecosystem: Host-associated > Plants > Roots > Unclassified | place: USA: Nebraska...
TTCATGATTTTTAGAATGACGTATAATTTGAAATATAGGGAGTATGTACAATGATCAACAACTATACAGATTTAACTTTTGGCTGCATGACCTATCCATAGCTCCTTCATAATATTAAGTTCTCTATCTTTTTTGAGTTTTTTGTAATTCCATTCATATTTTTCTAGATTCATTTGCAAAGAAATAGCTTTGATTTGAAACACTTTATGCCTAGACACGTCAATACACAAGAATAAGTAAGGGGAAAAAACAAAATTCAGAGACATTGCATTAGTTATATGCATCAGACAACAAACAAGCTAGTTCCAGTTCACTTGCAAAAGACTCATAACAAATGAAGAAAAAGAAATGGGAATAAACTTGTTAGCTTGCCGAAGGCCAGATGCAACCAGCAGTTCAGCGCGGCACTTGCACCCTTTTGTTGTGCACGTCAAGGAAAGTGGACCAACAGTTTAGAACCAAGCCTTGAGCTGCCTGCAGCGACCAGCACATCCTACTACTAGATGATGCATTGCAATTGGAGTTTGGGGCTCCTAAAAAATGGAGGCCCTGTGCCGTCGCACAGGTCGCACTCCCACAGGGACGGCCCTGCCTCTATTTATGTCGGTATTTGTCTTAATAAGCCTACCACCAATCACTAGATAGAGGATTTGAACACTAGCAATAACCTTAAGAAAAACACTAGCAATGATGCAGTGATCACTTCATCTTAGCATCCATCAATTTGAAATTGAGTAATGTTGTCATCTTTGATTCTTTGAGAGCTGAAGATCGAAAGTATAAAAAAATTCACTAGCCTTCTACAGATGTAAGTTTTCTTTGTATTGTACATATATGATTGTTTTTTAGTGTTACTAATTGTGTCTTCCTTTAAATAGTGCATATAGATATTACGTTAGAAAAGGAGAGACTATGCACCAAACAAGAAGGAGAGGATGACTATTTCTTCATCATTTTCTAACCAAATCAAACTATTATATTAATTTGGCATGTGGATGACTGTGTGATCAACTTGCAGTGTTTGAGGCAGCCTACCGGCACTGTTCTTTGTGGGTACTATGTTTGCCAATGGATGCGAATGAACTACAATCACCCTAAAGAAGTAAGTCGCACTATATCATAAGCATATGTCTATTAATTTAATTAAGTCTAGCTTATTTTGCTCCTTCTCATTATTTTGGTGTAGCAGCATAAGACCCTTAATCCAACAACAAGAATTGAGCAAAAGGATATTCAAGACGTTCAAGACAGTTTCTGCAAGTTCTTGTTGAGTGAGGTTCTTGTGCCTTCAGGGCGATTCTTTGATCCAGGATCGGAGTATGCCACGAATCATGTGTTTGAAACTCTTCGACGTGATTGTCGGCGGCCCTTCTTTTTCTTTTTTGGTCCGTAAAACTAGTAAACAATCCGTGTATATATGTAATACTGTAAATATAAATATACTTTGGTGTGTCATCATGTCTATATATTGTATGATACGAAGTTAATTTTAAATCCGCAATGAAATTTGGTGAGAAAACACGATTTAATTATGGTGGGAAAGCACGATATATAATTTGGTGGGAAAGCACGATATAATTATGGCAGGAATGTTTGAATTCAAAAGGTACAAAATCAACCTTTAGAGGCGGTTCTTTTTGCCGCTGTTGTATATCACAGTCTAGAGACGGTTGTGTTGCAAGAGCTGCCTCTGTTCAATGCATTTACAGGAACAGTTGCATTACAGCAACCGATTCTGTAATATGTTTATAGAGACGGTTGGTTGCAGCAACCGCCACTGTAAACGGGTCTTTAGAGGCGGCTTATGTAACTCAACCGCCACAGATGATTCTTTTTCAGGGACGGATTTCTTAAGTCAACCGTCTCTGAAGTCCCGTTTCTAGTGCACCGGTTGAAAAACCGTTGCTACAAAGACTTGAATTTCAGCAACGGTGGCATAGTGGCGGTTATAAAAACCGGCCCTGAAAGTCCTATTTGACCGACTCTGAAATCGTTTTCTGTACTAGTGAGAACATATATGTTGTTTAGTCATAGCTGAGGTCGTGAGTTTGATCCTCTATGGCCCCACACGTGTATATTTTGCGCGTGACATACTTATGGATTCCTAATTTCTTTTTGTTATTGTTTTGGCCAACATTTACAAATTCTAGAAAATCATTTATACGAATGGTTTGTGAAAAGATGCAATCAATATAAATCAATTTACACATTGACAACAAAACTAACAATCAACAATGTTAAATGGAAACAAAGTCAACATCAAAGCTTTAGTACTCGAAGAGATCTACAACTTTAGTGTTCCTCTTACTTTGTGAAGAGAGTCTTTTTTGTTACATTTCTGTATTTTTTTTGGTCCTGGAAAGCCTTGTAACTTGTAAAGTTCTATATAATGAAAATTGTTTAGAGGGGGACACCCCTGCTGACTCCTAAAAATAAGATCTATAACTTTACAGTTAATAACTTTTTCATTTGAGATTGTAATTAACTTTTTTCATTTGAGATTGTTTCGAATATCAAATAGATTATAAGATTCAAAAATGTGTAGTTAAAGAGCAGCATCAGCTGTATAACCACATATGTCGTGTAGCTGGTACGTGCACTCAAGGAATATGAACATCGAGGTCTCGATTTTAAATTAAAAAACACATATTTTCTATCTTTTTACCACCTATCACTACCCACCACTGCCAATGTAATTACTATCGTGACGCCAATGTAATATGTTGATTTCATCGGACTATCACATTGGCAATTCACAAACAACTAGCGGAAATCCAAGAATTACGGCCAGTATATAATCCTTTTACGTACCCGTGAACTCATCACGTACTGATGATAATGAATGTCATAATAGCGTGATGTACAGGGTCTGAGCCTATGAGACGATTAACACCCGTCATTTTCAACTTATCATCAGCAAATGCTCTGAGCAGCAATGGTATCTAATACCCGCGCACTAAGGAGGGTTATCTATTGTAGTGCACGTTTTTATCACACCTTAGTTAGTGGGGCGCAGAGTTTGCACCGTCCGCCTTTCGTTTATCGTCTCCTACTAGCTAACAGTGACACTTGACCTTTGTTTACAAGATATGAAAATAACGTCAGGTTAATTTTGTCCCAAAATTAAAAGGTAAAGTAATTATTGAAGACATTATTTCTCCTGTGCGCGTTCCGTGTCTCAAATCACTCTTGTAGCGTCATGCAAGGTGACGTCGTTGTGGGTTCGTCACCAGCCAAGGTGGCATGTAATTGTGTGGTCAGCATCAGTCATCTCATATCACCTGATCTGGGCTGCTTTACTTCGTTAAGCCAGCCGAAGATCACCTCTCCACATCGTCGCTCAGCCCACTGCTCTGGAGACTTTGTTTTCGAAAGGCGGCAAAAAGCTTTTGCCGGATTTTTATTAGACGAGGAAAAAAACATACAATTACAGAATTACAGAGGCACCACTCGAGAAAAACACACTGAAAAAGAGGGGCAAGCCCCAAGAAAACGAGAAAAAAAAGAAAAAAAACTACTGAAGCTCGGCATCTGATCGGGTGGCCCACTGGAACTAATCAAACTCCTCTTTACAGAGGAAGGCCACCTCACATGGCTGAAGGCTGATGTTCTTGAAGATACTTCTATTTCTCTCCTTTCAAATATTCCACCAGAAGTAGATAAACAGCCCATCAAATTTTCTTTTGTTGGGTTTATCTATCTTTGCGCGACATCTTCGCTAGTAATTGTGAAGGGATCCGCTTGCCCCAATTGTATCTATAATCGAAAGACCAAACCAGGACCTCAGGATGAGCTAGACTTGCTTTGAAAAATTGCAGTCTTTGCATAGATGTGTTGGAGTTTCTTGCTCACTTCCACAAAGTTTGCATATGGGGTCATTTGGCCAGTTTCTTTTGATCAGGTTGTTAGCAGTGAGTATCTTTTTGAAGCAAGGTCTAAGCAAAAAATCTGCATTTTAGTTCAGCTTTAGCTTTCCAAATCGGTGTGATCCTCATTTTACAGAAAGTCCCTTCGAATTGAATGCGATATGCACTTTGGTCCCTATCTATTGTCCAGCGCCATACGATAGTGTCCTCCCTGGACCCTGGTGTCATAATGAATTTGCTGAACTGCATCCCATACTAGCCTTCCAAAACATGCATGTGAAGAATCTCTGGACGATTGGTGGAGGTAATGGTTGTGCGGTAAGTGCTGCATGCTCACGAAGAGAAAAGTCATGGTGACACATCACACATGATATGCATCTTCAGTTGCAAGCCCAGCTACCTCTTTTTTTTTTTTTTTGAGTGAACCCCAGCTACCTCTTTTCACCGGCCAATTTTTATGAAATAGTTATACGTCCCAAGTCGTCTTGTTTAAACAGCTTATGTTATAATATTACTATATTTAGGTCAAACATCCACACCAATGTATATCTATAATATTTTTTGAGTAAAAAATACATCTTAGGTCCTTAAAATTTTCAGTAAAGCTAGCGAGACACTGCGACCAGGTGTAGACTGTGTGCCGCGTTCGCGCCAAACCTGTCCATGCCGCCCGCTCGCGCACGCCGAGCGGGCAGGAGTTCGCAGGGTTCACGCCGAGCCTGTCCATGCAGCTTGAGCGGTGGTACGGCTCGCAAACCGTCCAAAGAGATTAAGTCTAATAGTGACCGTTTTCACAATCAAATCATTGAACTTAAGTCTATATAATTCCAATAGTTCGTGAAATCTCGAATGATCTTGAACTTTCCACATACACACTCAAAATCGTAATAAGTTTAGCGGTCGCTGATCATACATTATATAACGTTCGCAAACATTTCAGTTACATCAGAGTTCAAATAAAGTTATTACAAACCAGGTATTGAAAGTAGTAGGAGAAGCAAATAGTTTTCTGCAACACATACTTAGCTCAAGTACAGTGCCAGTCTGATTAATCCCACAACAGCAAAAGATAAGATAGAGTGACCACTCTCTTTGGTCTAGGCATCTTCTGTAGCTGGGTAGGCATGGCCCCAGCGTCTGGTTTCAAAACATGATGTTTAGACATGGTGTGGAGTGTGGATTCAAAACGAATTAGAAAACATAACATGATTATTATTGATAAGTCTCTAAACCTCATGTATCCATACCAGTTATAGAGCAACATGCTTTCTGGCATAGTACAAAGTTTGATTAAAACAAAAAAATCCTTGACATGATCACTGAATAATCTCCAAACCATATATTTTGTCAGAATAACTACGAGCGAGACTTATTAGAACTCTCTCCTCACCCGCTCCTGCTTTGTCCCCAGCCACTGCATGGGGGGGGCATCTTTGTAGTGGTCCCACAATTTGGCTGGCTCAGTGTTCCCCTTATGCGTGACAATGCCAGGGTAAAAGTGCCTGCACACAAGTCCCAGGATGTGGTTGGGGTTGCGTGAGTCACACATGTAGAGATATCTGGGTTTTAGGCATCTGACGTCAAAACTTGCTCAAAACTTTCTCAATTTTTTACCACAGACTCTACATGAGATAAGATAACACCTCGACAAGTTTCATGATTTTTGGACTCATTTAGATTTTATATAATTTAAATACACTTTCCCCGTGAGTACCTCGTCATGTTACGACAATAAGATGCTCGAAATTTCATGTGAGTTCCTCGATACGGCCTCAACGTACCATAAATATCATGAATATCATTTTTTAAATGACCAAATTCTATTATTCCATGCACCTGCAGTTCAAATTTTAAATATACCAAAAAATTCAACAAAACAAAAAAAATTAAGAAAATATAGTAGAAAAACTCAAAACTGTCCCAAATTTTAAAATTGGAATACAATTATTGTAGCTAGGCCCCGAAAAATAAGGCCAAAAAACAAAAAAAAATGCAAAAATGGCTTTACGAGTGCGAGGTCATAGGACACCGGATAAAGCATTTTTAAAAAAATAAAAAAAAATCTTTGTCAAGCACCAAATGGTGGGGCGCTTGGCAAAGATTAACGACAGGTGGCCACGCTTAGGCCGGCCACCTTTGCCACCACCCTTAGTTTGCTGAGAGTCCAGCCCTCGGCAAAGAAAAAATTTGCCAGCGGTCCACCTTTGTTGCGAGCCAGATCATCAGTAAAAGCTGCTTTGTCAAGGATAATTCTTTGCCGAGTGCCTGATGACTTTGTCTTTGCCGAGTGCCCGAGGAAAAGCGCTCGGCAAAGATTTTGCTTTGGGCAAAGCAGCTGTGTCCGATAGTGATATTTGCTAGTCTATATATAAAGAGTTTGATAATGTGCTTTTACCTTAGAGGCCTATTAGAAATCTCAAGGATCAATGTATTATTTCAGTCGATGTATAGACCTACCAATCGGCCATAAAGATTAGTATCAGTACGTGTATGTACCCGATAAAAAAGTATCTGTACGTGTAGCCTTTAACGAAAATAGCACAATTATATTAGAATAAAAAAAATCTTGAAACACGTGTGGTGGAGTAGCATCCAATCCTCCGGTTTCCCTCACTATAAATTGATGCCGATCGAAGCTATTGTCTAATTGCTGCTTGCAGACAAGGAAAAAAAAAACAAGGAAATCAATCAATCAATCAAGCTATTGAAGAAAATGGCTTTCTTCCTCGTGTGCATGTCGACGCTCCTGTTCATCTCCATCTCTTCCTACGTCTTCCAGCTGCTGGCCGACCGCCACCGCCGGCTTCCTCCGGGCCCCAGACCACTCCCGCTCATTGGCAACCTCCTCGACGTCGCGACCGAGCTGCCGCACCGCTCCCTCGCGCGCCTCGCCGGACGCCACGGGCCCCTCATCACGGTCCGGCTAGGCACGCTACTCACCATCGTCGCCTCCTCTCCGTCCACCGCCCGCGAGATCCTGCAGACGCACAACGGCAGCCTCACCGGCCGCAGCCCGCCGGACGCGTGGCTCGCCCTGGGCCACGCTGCCAACTCCGTCTTCGTCCTCCCGCCCGGCCGCAGGTGGCGCGCGCTGCGAAGGATCGGCACGGAGCACCTGCTCGCGGCGAGGCAGCTCGACGGCGCTCGGGTCCGGCCGCTACTGCGGGACGGGGTCCTCGACCTCGTCCGCCGCGTGTCTGAGCTTTCTGCGGCGGCGGAGGCGGCGGAGGCGGAAGCGCCGGTGGTTGAGGTCGTGCACGCGGCGTTCGCGGCGATGATGGAGCTGCAGTGGCGCGCCATGTTCTCGGCGGGGCTAGACGACGCGGCGGCGCGGGCGCTGCACGACGCCGCGCGGGAGGCCGTGGCGCTGTCCCTGAAGCCCAACGTGTCGGACTTCTTCCCGGCGCTCGCCGCGGCCGACCTCCAGGGCGTGCGGCGCGGCTTCGCGAGACGGGTGGCGTTGGTTTACAGGCTGGTCGACGAGGAGATCGAGCGCCGGACGCGGGACCGGCGGGAAGCTGCTGGTGCTGGCGGCGGCGGTACTGTCAGCTCGTGCGAGACGAAGGACCTTTTGGACGTGATGCTCGACATGTCGTTGGAGCAAGGGAAGGACGACGGCGTGACGATCAGCGTCAACAGAGATGTGATGAGAACATTTCTCACGGTCAGCACCAAACGCTCACGCGCCCTATATATATTTGCACCCTACAGTTTCAAAAAACAACACGTCCATGTACTTTACACACAAATTAAGACGCTAAACTATACTCTCACTTTTTCAAATTATAAGTCATTTTAAAAATTTTAAAGAGTAAAAGTATCTTAAGTTTGATAAAAATTACAAAGATTTATATTATCAAATAAGTATACTATGAAAATATATAATATGATTAATGCAGAATCTAATGATACGTAGCTCGTATCATAAAACTCTTTAAAATAATTCTTAATATAACTTATAATTTAAGATAGAGGGAGTGTGTAGTAATAATTCTTATTATCTATAGGCAGAATAGTTTATGGACCAACCTACGACTATAGGTTGTGGTCAGTGGCGGATCCAGAAAATAATTGTAGGAGGGGCTCAACTAGACTGAGTTTTGTTTGGCTAAAGAAAAGGCCAGGCCTGGTGAGAGTTTGATAGAGAAAAAAAAAAAGCCCATTACGTGGCCCAAGTTGCTGCATAGAGCTATCTTGAAACTCACCTTTCATAGGTAGCCATAGAGAAAAAAAATATCGTAGGGGTTTAGGGGGCTCCATGATCAACAGTGCAGCCCTCCTGGTACATCCGCCCCTGGTTGTGGACCCATGTGTCGTCAGTTTTCAGCTCGGCTTGAAAACGTTCTATTTAAAATTTATACGTTCCATTGAAAACGTTCTTTTTTACTTTTAAACTTTTTGTTTGACCGCTCGGCTTATTTAAAATTTTTATATAAATATTATTTATTTGGTTATGATTTGATTATCAATAAAAATGTCTTAACAATAATTTATTTATTTTACTATTTACATAAAAAATAAATAAGACGAATGGTAAAATAAGAAATCTGAAAGTCAAAACAACACTTTCAAGCCTTGTTTAGTTCTAAATTTTTTTGTAAGATGGACACTGTAGCACTTTCATTTGTATTTGACAAATATTGTTCGATTATGGACTAACTAGACTTAAAAGATTTATCTCGCAAATTACAGATCAACTGTGCAATTAGTTCTTTCTTTTATCTATATTTAATACTTCATGTATGTGTCACAAGATTCGATGTGACGGAGAATCTAAAAAAATTTTACTAAATTTTTCAGAACTAAATAAGGCCTCAATGAGAATGGAGGGATTAGCTTCCAGCATATATGCTCCTATTGACTGCCACTGTGCCACATTTTAGAATGAAAACGGAATAGAAATATTTCGAACCGAACCGAATCGCTTTTTATATTTGATCCGATCGAATTCATATTTTCTTGTCTGACTTTACCGTTTTTGCTTTCGTATTTTAGATATTTCATATTTCAAATATAAAAGTATAAAACGGTTTACACATTTTTTGACCGTTTTCTACTTTTCTACTTTTAATTTAAAATATTTCGAATTCAAAAAATTTGGTTTAAACTGAATTTAGTCAACCGAATGGTTACAGACTACTCACCATGCATCTGCGTTCTTTCTACTCGTGGTTAGTTGTGTTCATGCTAGCTATTAATTACTTGTTCTGGACTTACTTTTATGTGTGGGCTATTGTATTAAATATCTAAGACCAAGGATTATGCACTTTTAAATTATTATATGCACTTAAACTTGATCGTGTATATACTTAGTTATACACTTGGTACTACATATCGGTATTTCATATAGAATTTTCGTATATCAACCGTGTTCGACGTAAATCCGCTCGAATTAGTTCGTTTTTGGAATTCTCGATATTTCGTAAGTTCGCGTTTGTTTTCGTGTCCGACTTTACTGTTTTCGTTTTCATATTTTAAATATAAAAATAGAAAATAATTTAGAAGTTTTTCGACCGATTTCGACCACATGAGGCCCAAGAGAAATCGACCTTTGTCCTCATCCCTGCCCACCCGTGATTCAGCTTGGCTCCCACTCGGCTCCAGCATGTTCACTCGGCTCGGCTCACGCTGTACTGTATGCATAGAATCTTTTTTTTTTTCCCTAAAGAGCCACATCAACTAAGACTTGGATAACTAGAATTGAACATTTATTAATTAGTTTGGAGGCCTAAATCTGTTACTCCCTCCGTCCCCAAATACTGCTATTTCTAGCAGATTTTAGACAGATTAGTGTGGCAAACAAAAGACCATTCTACCCTCAATTAATTTAGGTTCCACCATTTAATCATGCACGTTAAGCCATGACTCTCTAGTTCTAACGAGCTGCATTTAATGCCAACTAAACAGGCTCAAACAATTACCATGCGCCAAAGTACTACTCCCTAGAAGAAATTAAATAAGCTGGTGGACTACGGAAGGTCCAAAGAGAAATTAAATGGGCTGGTGGACTGAGTATGCTAATAGAAATAACAGTATTTGTGGACAAAATTTTCTCCTAAAAATAGCAGTATTTAGGGACGGAGGGAGTATTTCAAAGTTTGAGTAGCTGACGAGAATGATGCAATAGTTTAATTAAGGACTGTTAGTGTGCAATACTCTTCTAAACTAAGAGAATTGAAGCGCTCTCGTGTTCAGATGTGAGACAATGATCCGCGCACAAGGGAAAAATGTTTCGAGTACTGATTCTTCGCATTAATTAGGTACGTGGAAACTTTTTTGTATACTCCAGATTTTCAACGTATTAATTAGGTGCTGATCTTCGTCGGATCTCCTGTGTCCTGACTGCCAGGATTGTTTTCCCCCTTTGTCGAATTATTTTAATATTTAAATATTTTTTTCTTTGAGAAAGAAAAATATCTTAGAGCATCTCTAAAAGACTATTTATATCTTTCATCATTTACATGTATTAAGATTTTAGTATAAAAATACCCTCCAATAGTCTTTTTAACTAGATCTTCAGATATAGTCATCCTATATATTCTATTTTTCTTGTTAGCCAAAAATGAAGATCGAGTATGACTATTAGAGCTGTTGGCCGGGAGAGGTACAAAGATAGGTAAAAAATAATTTTTACTATTAAAAGAGTCTTAGAGAGATAGTCTCGATCGTATACTGATGAGGGGATTTGTGATCTAGCCAGTGTCGTCCGATGAGACGGCGGTGGTGCCGTGGTGGCAATGTTGTCATGTCGGGGTCGTCGCCGGTGGTACGGTGGCACCGGACCTGAGACCTGCGGGTCACGCACTGCCCCGGCCGCGCGCTGGGGTTAGCATCAGGGAGCAGCAAATGTAAATGATTGGGGGTGTGATTAATCAGTCTGCCGTGGGTAGCATTGCTGACGAACCTGTTGCGGGGACACTGGCAATGACATCTTGATGGAACTGGTAATTAATGGTAACGTACGTGGATGGAGAAGGCCACGATTAATTCGTTCATCAGAAGGAAAATGAAAACATGGGACCTCCATATTACAGTAGGATTGAGATTCTCCATCCAATCTGAAGAATCATCGCCCAAAGATAGCTACTAGTTTCTTTTAGTATATAAGGGTGTTTTTTTACATCCATTAACACTAAAAATTACTAGCTAATAATACTCGTTCCATTCTAAATTACAAGTCACTTTAAACTTTTTTGATATATTAATTTTGTCCGTGCATCTAGATATAATATTATGTCTAACAATTTTTTGTTAAGTTTATGGTTTTGTGTAATCGATCTTTTATTTTCAGCACCGAAAATTACAGATTATGCAAAGATAAATTACAAAAAACTAAAGCTATAGATTTAATATGATATATGCAATAACCGTCATCTAAAAAAAGCTACAATTCAGGTACTTGAATTTTTGCAAGTCCCTTTTTTTGACATATAGCTACTAAATATAATACTACATACACAGGACATATTTCTGGCGACTGTGGATACAATATCAAGCACGATCGAGTGGGCAATGGCGGAGCTCCTGCAGCACCCAGACACCCTGCGGAAGATACAGCAAGAGCTCCGGAGCGTTCTCGGGTCCAAGCCGAACGTGGAGCACTCCGACGTCGGCCGTCTCCCCTACCTCCGGGCAGCCATCAGGGAGACGCTCCGGCTGCACCCGGTGGTGCCGCTGGTGCCCAACGAGGCTGAGCAGGCGGTGGAGATCCATGGCCACGCCGTGCCCAAGGGCTGCACCGTGCTCGTCAACCTCTGGGCGGTGCACCGCGACGCCGGGGAGTGGCCGGAGCCCGACAGGTTCGTGCCGGAGCGGTTCCTGCAGCCGCGGCACGAGGAGACAGGCTTCGTGGGCACGACGGAGTTCGAGTTCATCCCGTTCAGCGCCGGCCGCCGCGCCTGCCTCGGCCTGCCGCTCGCCGCCAGGATGCTGCACGCCATGCTCGGCTCGCTGCTGCTCCGGTTCGACTGGGCGCTCCAGCGGGAGGCGACGGAGAATGGCGTGGACATGTCCGAGAGTCTGGGGTTGACGATGACCATGGCTACCCCGCTCAAAGCTATAGCCAAGCCGTGGGGTGTGTGAAGGTCGGTTCTCGGCGAAATTCGGTTCTACCGGACAGGCATGGAAAAAGGTTATACTATAGCCTCTAAAGTTCGGACCTGAACAATATGTATTGTGCAACTTTTGTTGCAGGATTTCAAATAATATTTATACAATGATGAATCCATAAGAAGAAATGTTGTAGTACAAATTCAGATAACCTCGAGAACATGCATATCTGTCCACCGAAACCGCCGGTTGAGAGCAAAGCTGATATCCCCAAACAAAAATGGGAGGTACCGCCTGCAGGATGGCTCAAATGCAACGTTGATGGAGCCTTTTATGAGCAGCAGTGGAAAGGGGCTACTTGATTAGTCTTACGTGATGATGCAGGTGCCTTCGTCAGAGGTGGCGCTAAGTGGTATGTTAGTTGATTGGATGCTTTATCCATGGAGTCCACGGTGTGTAGAGATGGTTTATTGATGGCGAGGCAGGTTGGTGCCCAACGAATGTGGCTGGAGTCTGACTGTCACGAACTGGTAAAGCTTTGGCAAGCTGGGGATAGCCAACGATCAAGTGTGATGCCTATTCTGAGGGAAATTCAGGATTTGAGCTTATTCTTTCAAGAGTTTAAGTTTTCTTTCATCAGTATGGTAGCTCATACACTAGCCAAACAGGTTTCGAGCAATACACAAGTCGGGTGGTGGCATCTAGTTCCGGCATGTGTAGCGTCGCTACTAATCTCTGATTGTAATCCCAGTATTTGATATTGAATGAATCCCTCTTGTCGCAAAAAAAATCTTTCCACCAAAGATTTCACTTTAAGTGATGGATTGGTAGGTGGTGATTAGATGGAACTCGTCAGTATCTTTAGGCCTTGTTTAGTTTATCCCAAAAAACAAAAACTTTTTAAGATTCTCCGTCACATCGAATCTTGCAGCATATGCATAGAGCATTAAATATAGATGAAAACAAAAACTAATTACACAGTTTGCCTGTAAATTGCTAGACGAATCTTTTAAACCTAGTTACTCCATAATTGGATAATGTTTGTCAAATAAAAACGAAGGTGCTATAGTGTAAAAATCCAAAAAAAAAATTTGGATCTAAACAAGGCTTTAGGTTTAGGTCATTTATCTGTGAAAATGGCAATATTAAATGTGAGGGTGGAACTACACCTGAATGTCCTGATTAACCGTGTCACCATCTATATTAGTCAACATTATCAAAGTGGTAATCTTAGTAGTCATTAAAATATATGTCTCAAGAAATGCACAAAACCAAATATCCACATGATACTTGGGTTATCATTTCCGTTTCATATACCAAAATAAGGCTCTGATTGATATAGCTTTGTTTTCACAAGTGGAGTAGGGTTTTTTCAACCTTTTCTCCAAGAGCAACTTCACTCATAGAGCTGAAATTGTTTTCGTGAAAACTTTTCTAAATAACTCAAAATAGCATATAGAAATGATGAAATGTCCATGATATTCCTATCTTTTCTTCTCTCCTACTTCTCTCGTTCCTTTTCTTCTCTCTTTCTCCGAACACCTTCCTCGTGATCTCTTCCTTCTCTGTGGACGGTGGCAGCACCCAACACCGTGGCTCTATGCCTGCCCTCCCTGGCGTTTGCGCCGTTGCACCCCAACAAATCCACTTCAGCGACAGCAAAATATCGTAATAGGATTTAATGATCATGCCATATAATTCTGCCAAAACTGCTCTTTTCTGATGTTGCTCCGACCAGAGAAAGAAGGGTTATGAGGGAGGATGTAAGCTCCATCTCAACATTTCTAAGAGTAAAGACAAAAAAAATATTTTCTGAGAGTTCTCTTTGTTTGCATTGTAGTTCTCATTTTCGTTCGCTGAATTGGGTTGTTGGGTTGTATATTCTCAAGCATTGAGTGGAACAAGCAATACATGAGAAAACAGCTACCCGAGGAACTTTACCACTTGTATCCATGGGCACAGTATAACCCAAGCATTGAAGGGGAGTATGTGGTCAACATATTGCCTCGACACTACAGTTCAATGCTCAGTCCTTGTTGATTTGTGACAGCGAGCTGAATGGCAAAACTCGAAGTATCCGAACAAAATATGTTGTGAACACAAACCTACTTAAAATGGCCTACTTATGGCTTGTCCATAAATTCCATACAAGGAAGAAGGATAACTGAGTGGAACAAGCAATACAGGAGAAAACAGCTACCCGAGGAACTTTACCACAACACAAACATACATTTAACCGAAATTAAACAACCTGTTCGGGAGAGCTTGCTGGGCTGATGGGCTGGGCTGATCAGCCCAGCCGTTCTGCAGCCCATCCTCCGTTGAACGGTTGGAGTATAACACCTCCCAACCCTAGGCTCTGCCTCCCCCCCCTTCGCGCAGCGCTCCCTCCCTCCACTTCGCTCAGCGCTCCCTCCACTTCGCTCCCCTTTGCGCCATGCCTAAACGACAGACAACGGAGTACACGCCACACACATCTCTATGGCATCACGCCGACCGACACCAGCCATCGCCTCAACACAGTGACGGCCGTCTCTCTCCTACAACCCTCCTCCACCGGCTCCGACTGCCCCCAACGAAAGGTTGGGCACCAGATCCCTTGCCGCCATAGCATCTCCTTGTCGGATCTAACCCCCCTTCCTCCTTATCTAGGTTTCCCCGTCCCCCATCCAAAACTACTTCGACCCTAGCGCTAGGCCGACTGCACGGCCTTCCAGGCGACCAGATCTGCCATATTCACCTCCGGTTCTGACTCCCCGGTTCACTAAAACGGGGCTTCACCCATGGTATGTTCTAATCCTTCTCAGTCATCATTCTTCCTAGGTTCCTTTTGTGCTAGGTAGTAGGGCGACACACGAACTATAGCAGTAGCATCATAGCTCACACGCTGCTAACCTCATGCCACTGAAACATTCCACTCTACAACATGGGAGTAGTTTGGGGCGGGCAGATTCACTGAAATCAATCAAATGGGACGATGATAGTGCCAGAAATCACATGAAACAAAATTGAGTTTTAGCTAGCCTCCTAGTTGTAGTTGGTACAAAAGGCAGGAAGGTATACTTCCTTTTCATCTAATCTAAAACTAATAGTGTTCTACATGAGCAATTCATCAAGCAAACTTTTTTCCCAACCAAATAATTTAAATTTGTTGACGCAAATGAGTATGTCTTTTTCTATTTCAAGGATGAGTTCAACACAATCTTATTATCTTACCATGATGTACTTTGCTGAGGACATGGTGATATCTGGATGTGGCTATCAATCGTTGCCACACCATTTTTGATTGCTAAGACTTGCCTAGATGGCTTGTTTCTCACATGTGCTACCTATCTAATTAGACCGCCACTATGCAACTCAAACTTGTACCCATTTATTAAGCATAAGCATTTTGAGGTCTTCGTTTCTATACCGTATTGTCTGATTCAAACTGTAATTAAAGAAGTTCAATGTGAATCTATGTTGCCTTTATTTCTACTTCCTAGTTCTAACACTAGTGCCTTTGTTGTTGTCTGTTGCCTCAGGTATGCCGCTGACGTGTCGTCCTGTTTCACTACCTGAAGCCAGGCAGTTCGACCTCTGTTCCAAACACCGCAAGCGTTTTGCAAAGGCAAGTCCCCTATTTCACTAGCTTCTAGTACTATCTTGTCTCCCATTATCCCTTACAACCATTCAAACAATTTGTTGGAATTTCGTACATTGGATCAGATGGACACTCAACGAGCCAACTGGGATGGCCGAACAACCGCCTTGTTGCTTGACCTAGTCCAGAAACAGAAAGACCAATGTCACTGGGGACATAACTCGCCCTCCAATATCGGCTGGAGCAACATTGTGTGTGAGTTCAACAGTACCACACAACATGGGTATCCCAAGAAGGCGCTCCAGAAGAAATACCATGACCTAAAAAGGGCGTACTTCAATTTTTGTAGTGGTTTGACCCATACTGGCCTAGGCCATGACCCTTTAACTGGTGATATGGCCGTTGATCCCTCTTGGCTTGCAGATGGACCAGGGGTACTAATTGAAACTTTTTCCTAGACTCTTGTCTAACCAGATAAGTTCTCACACACTCACTACTAACATGACACACACTGTATCACGTGCAGGAAAGTAGCCAAAAGGGAACTGAGATGTTCAAACTCCACAATGCCGTGAGCTCCTGGTCAATATTTTGGGATGCACCCCAGGTGACAAAGGTGAGTTGTTTGTTGCCAGAGGCCATGAACCTGAGGAGACCCCCAAGTGATAGCTCTCGTACTCCTAAAAACATGTCAGCCGATCCCCTACATCAACATAGTGGTGGTCAGTCATCTAAAAGATTGACTAGGGACCATTCCGTCAATAGTCCCTACAAGAAGAGTAGTAGGAATCATTCCATTGATAAAACCCTTGACAACCTAAACAACATGATCAAGAGATCGGTGATGCGTGAGCAGAAGCGGCACAAGAAGTGCAAGGACACTTACCGGGAGGAGAGTGCCCAAGTGAAGCAGATTTTGCGGGAAGATGGTTACAAAGAGGGAGATGAGGTGTTCATGCAGGTGCTCAATCTTACCCTAGACGACAACCGTCGACATGCTTTTCTGGATTTGGAAACTAAAGTGGGCCCACTGCAATGGGTGAAGGTGTCCTGGGCCTTTAGTGCTACGACCTCAAAGTGATAATGAGCATCATTTGTCCTATGGCTGCTTAAGTTCAGTTAATTTCTAGCATGAGTTTGTTTAGTTTGTTTTTCAACATGAGCATGTTTAGTTATTTGTTTGCCGACATGAGTTTGTTTACTTATTTGTTTGCCAGCAACAGTTGTGTAATGTTTGTTGTAATAAGTATATTTGTGGAGAACTCGTCTTTACATCAATATTAGCTTGTGAATTAAACTTTTCCTGCCCCACATGTTCCTGAGAGCTAGAAATCTGCATGCTGGAACACATGTTAATGGTGAGAGCTAGTTTTTGGCTTCACCTGACATTGGTTTGCTGCACCTGCAATATGTACCTTTACATTTGCCTACTTGCTAAGTATGCGTTGAACAATCTAACAATTTATATTTATGTATGTAAGTTTGAAGGACTAAATCCTGCTATATTTGACGTCACATCGTTAAGATGGTATGTATGCTAGCTGGTTTCTGTTCTGTCCCACCAAATTCCTTTAGGCACTACAATTGATTTATGGCATGCACACAGTTGTATCTTGATTTTGTTAAAATTCAAATCCCCTTTGACCCCACAACAACTTCATTGTGTAGATTGTAACCAAATCAGCATTGTCTTCATTGTGAGAGCATCCAGTCTACCAATTGAATCGAACGTATGTTATGTTCAGTTCTTGGTCACTGATGTTTGCACCTGTCCTTACATGTCTTGTACTTTCGGTGGACTGCTTCCATATATATGTTGTAATTTATTTGCACTATTTTTGTTATGAGTACTCGCAGATGAGCAGTTCTGAGGACTCTTCGTCAACTGACAGTTCGTCTTCGTTAAAGGAGTTGATGGACTGGGTGACCGCATTTGCATTGGTGAAAAAAATGAAGTACTTGCTGGAGCAGCAAAGTAGTCTGATACATCTTCCTTGCCCCATACCTAAGCTTACAACCACACAATGGATGCAACAGATGCTGCATAATTGAGTAGCATGCCTGGACCTCTTTGGCATGTCCCGTGATGCATTCATGAATTTGCATAACATCTTGCTTCCATATATATGACCTACCTAGTACAGAGAAGTGTGAAGCTTTAGGTATGTACATTTGGACTTGTGCACAACATTCTATATCTAGACAATGTAAATATAGATTTGAATGGTCCTTAGATACAATTAGTAGAAAGCTTAGTCAAGTTGCAAATGTAATGTTTAGGTGGGCACAAACATTATTAGTTCCAGTTGATAGGCATTATTCTAGAGTGAGCCAGCAACTTAAGGACCACCGACTGCGTGGTTTGATGGATGCATAAGTGCTATTGATGGCACTCACATTGAAGTTGAGGTGAACCGCGCGAAGCAAAAGCAGACTTCTATAATAGTAGGAACGGAGAATCATCAATTAATATTTGTGCCATTGTTCATATGGATGGCCGCTTCACCTTTGTTGGTGCCGAGAAGGTGGGAGCGTGTCATGACATGGTGGTCTTGCAAGAGTGCATAGCTAGACGTATCCACGATTCCAACATCCACCACCAGGTGCTTGAAGAATTGCAAATTAAATGGATCATGCATTTATGGTTGGTACTTGTAAATTTTTAATGTCTTAAATGGTTGTACGGTGGGAGACTCTGAATACAAGTTGGAGGCCGGATACATGCCGCCTTTCCTTGAGACAAGGTACCATGTGGATGAGTTTAGGGGAGTAAACTTGAGGACATTAGGCCGTGAGAAAAAAATTTAACCACATTCATGCAGAGCTGCGCAATATCATTGAACGTAGATTTGGGGTGTTAATGGAAAGGTGGCACATTCTAGAAAAAGTGCCCTTCTTTAGAAGGGAGAAGCAAGCACAGATTATCATATCCTGCTTTGCCCTGGATAGTTACTTATGGCTGCGGAGTCATGTTGTTCCACCGCCGTATCGTCTTTCGAAGTGGATGGACCTCAATAGTGATATTGATACTGCTGTAGTGAGGGAGTGGATAGCAACGGTCTTGTGGACGCAGCAATGACTGAGAAAAGGTGAAGTACTAAAGTAACATGGGTATTTCAATTGAAATTAGGTAGTTCTAGTGTATACTTTGTTTGACACTTGTACTGCATGCAGGAGTTGGACCAAGGAGGATAGTGTATGTGCAACTGTGGATTGTATTGTTTGGTGCAGTTTGCTAAGTGCCTGCTTGTCTGGCACTAGTTTTGCATATGTTGCATATAAGCCGTAGTAGTAACCCTATAGTATTGTGATTATTCATGGCAAAGACAATTGGAGTGTCATTTGTTTGGTTGAATGTATAGGACAAACATTGTAGACTAAAGATCTATTAGGTATGAAGTACTCATGGATTCTGAGTAAACTGGAGTAGTCTATTATGTATGTTTGGATGACAAATATGATGTAAGGAGTCTGATTCTTATTGGTATGGCTATTGTAAGCATGGGTGCTGTTGGGAAAATTTGTTGTGTTTGAATTTGAAATGGCAGATGTGAAATGTGCGACTGTCTTGGCGCCATGTTTGAATGGCTGTTGGTGTTGGCGCCTTTGTTTTTTTTTTTTTTTTTTGAATTCGAATGAACCTGGGTGCAGGGCTGGCTTGTCTGGCTGGGTGCTGGCTGCAGCTTATTGGCTGGCTGGTTCAGCACCAGCCCCAGCAAGCCAATCCAGCTCTCCTGAACAGGCTGAAAGGATGCGCATACAGTGATCTATGGATATCAGTAGTTTCACTCTAATAGAACTTAGGCCTTGTTTAGTTCACTCCGAAATCCAAAAAGTTTTCAAGATTCCCCGTCACATCGAATCTTGCGGCACATGCATGAAGCATTAAATATAGACGAAAACAAAAACTAATTACACAGTTTGTCTGTAAATCACGAGACGAA
>Ga0182004_10001032_pt1 | contig 19440 bp, 8 predicted proteins | sample Sormic07211540_1_FD_120479 | JGI IMG/M metagenome (GOLD analysis project Ga0182004, IMG submission 120479) | Endophyte microbial communities from Sorghum bicolor roots, Mead, Nebraska, USA - 072115-40_1 MetaG | ecosystem: Host-associated > Plants > Roots > Unclassified | place: USA: Nebraska...
GGTGGTGGTAACCGGGAAAGTAGCCATGGAGGCGGCCGTTTACGCTGCCTGAGTTCCAGATAATGGGTGTTTTCCAAAAAAAAAAAAACAGATAATGGGTACAACAAAGGACTCGTTTACTTACGAAAAGTTCTATAAAAATTTTCAGATTACCCGCCTCATCAAATCTTGTGACACATGCATGGAGCACTAAATATAGATAAAAAAATAGCTAATTACATAGTTTGTCTGTAATTTGCGAGACAAATCTTTTGAGTCTAGTTAGTTTATAAAAGAATGTAATTCTCGCTATTAGATAAGTCAATCAATTTAAACTTTGACTAAAATTATACAAAAACATACTAACATACAAAATAAACACCCTTAAATTAGTTATATAATATATTTTTATAATAAATTAATTTAAAGACATAAATGTTAATAATATTTACTATAAACCTGCTTAAAATGAACTATTTTGATTGGCATGGATCCTATAATTACGTTCTTTTATGATGGACGAAGGTAGTAAACAATCAGCTAAGGCCTTGTTTAGTTCACCCAAAAAAACAAAAAAAAAACTTTTTAAGATTTTTCATTACATCGAATCTTGCGACACATATATAAAGCATTAAATAGATGAAAACAAAAACTAATTGCACAGTTTGTCTATAAAATCACGAGATGAATCTTTTAAGTCTAGTTACTTCGTGATTAGACAATATTTTGTCAAATAAAAATAAAAGTGCTACATTATCAAAATCTAAAAACTTTTTGTACCTAAACAAGGCCTAAATTTTACTCATTCGTCCATAAATAAATGCACATTTTATTTTTCGAGGAGTCAATTTTTTTAAGTTTAACAAAATATATGTACAAAGTATACTAATATTTATTATATTGATATGTGCCATTAAATTGAACATAAAATATACTTTTATAATATAATTATTTGTAAATATAAATATTAATATTATTTAATATATTTTTAGTTAAATTTAAAAATAAATTAATTCTTTAGAAAACAATATGTGTATTTATTTATTATGGATGGATGGAGTAGTCAGCGATTCAAATAGGCCCAAAGAACATTTGTGTTTATAAAAGGGAAAAGAAAAGGAAGGACCAAGGCCTTGTTTAGTTCAGAAAACTTTTTGGTTTTCGGAACTGTAGTATTTTCGTTTTTATTTGACAAACATTGTCTAATCATGAAGTAACTAGGGTTAAAAGATTTATCTCGTGATTTACAGGTAAACTGTGTAACTAGTTTTTATTTTTGTTTATATTTAGTGCTTCATGCATATACCACAGGATTCGAAGTGACGGAGAATCTTAAAAAGTTTTTAGATTTTGGGGTGAACTAAACAAGGCGCAAGCAGGGTGCATGCAGCTCGAGCAAATGTGACTGGTGGCCCCAGCGGCGGGCTGACCCACCTGACCACCACCAACATGCGCCTTGAAAGCAACCCGCACGCCTGTCGGTGATCGCAGTCGGCGCTGCGGTGTCAGTGCGTCACTACTTTCCACACGCACTCCTCCCCGTACGCATCAGCTCTCTCGTGAATCGTGATCACGTCTGTTGCTCTGTGCCCTTGCCCCCGCCGGGCGCCGGGGCCAGGGGCCACCGCGAGCCAAAGAAGCAAGGCATGTTCTCTCGTAACAATACGGCAAGAAGCAAGCCATCAAGCTCGGAAGTCGGAACACAGATGACAGACCGCGCTAATTACGGCCTTGTTTAGTTCACCTAAAAACTAATTTTTTTTTTCAAAATTCCCTATTATATCCCATCTTACGACACATACACGAAGCATTAAATATATACGAAAATAAAAATTAATTACACAGTTTGACCGTAAATCGTGAGATAAATCTTTTGACCCTAGTCAGTCTATATTTGGACAATATTTACCACAAACAAACGAATGTGCTACAGTAGCGAAATCCAAAAAAAATTCATATTAAAAAAGGCCTTATTCGTTTCGTTTGACTGAAAGTTATGACAAAAATATTAACAAGCAGGGTAAAGAAAATCCTCCCTGCCCGCCGTGCTTTTGTACTCTTCTGATTCTCCTTGGCTGGCGAGCGGTTGCCGTACTAAGTATAAACGGCAACCACGTCACTCCCGATCAACGGTAAGCTAATCTCCCGTCCCATGTAAAGCAGCTCGCTGTAGCCTTTTGTTTGTTCTTTTGTTGCCTTCCTTTTCCTTTTCTCCGCACTCATCACTTGTTGCGGGCTCGCCGCCGGTGCCCCGGGACACCCACCCAGGACTCTCCACAAGGATCCGGCGTGCGCGGAGGGCACCGTGCAATGGCGCGGCGGTGCCCGTGCAGGCTGCTGCTAGCCGTCGTCGTGCTCGTGCTCGTGTCCGCTGCAGCGCAGGCGCAGGCGCAGGAGACGTGCTCGGGGGCCGTGCCGGCGCCGCCGCGGCGCGGGGCGCGGGTGTCCGTGGCCAGCTTCGGCGGCGCGGGCGACGGGCGGACGCTCAACACGGCGGCGTTCGCGCGCGCCGTCGCCACCATCGAGCGCCGCGCCGTGCCCGGCGGGGCGGAGCTCTACGTGCCGCCAGGGGTGTGGCTCACGGGGCCCTTCAACCTTACCTCGCGCATGACGCTCTTCCTCGCGCGCGGCGCCGTCGTCCGCGCCACGCAGGTCGGTCAGCCGCCCAGCAAGCGAGCCTCATGCTATCTCTCTCCCTCCCTCCCGCGCGCCCGCCCGCCCGCCCGCCATTGCTCTAGCGCTTCTGCCCCGAGTCATGGCGTTCTCGTCTAGTCGTCTTCGATCGATCTTTGTACAAACAGTTACTTTTACTAGAACAACTGGATCCGTATTTGAGGTTTCCTCTTTTGGAGATCTCGAGATGCGATCGAATTAAGAACGACCCTAGCGATTTCCCGGAGTGGGATTAGAATGCATGGATCTAATATTGGTGATATGCCGTCGTTAATGCTCTTCCATTAACTTATTAAAATCTATCTTCCGTTCATTTTTTTTTGTTTAATATTTTGGAATTATGTGCGGTAAAAGGGTATTGAGAATACAGTTACCCAGATTTTTATATGAAACATTTGATTTGCGCTCTCTTGGTGCAGGACACATCAAGCTGGCCTCTGATCGAACCACTGCCCTCATATGGGAGAGGACGAGAGCTGCCCGGCGGAAGATACATCAGTTTAATCCATGGCAGTGGGCTTCAGGATGTTGTCATCACAGGTTCTTGCTTTGCGGCTACCCTAAGTTCTCATATTAAACTGCTACAGGGGAAAAAATCTCTGTTTGTGCCACACAATGGAATTCCTTCATATAAAATAAAGTCTTCAGTTAAGTTATTGATGGTGATGATAGTTTGTGATGGAAACTGCAATGTGTTCAGGTGAGAATGGAACTATTGATGGTCAAGGCACCCCATGGTGGGATATGTGGAAGAAGGGCACACTGCTCTACACAAGGCCTCACCTTCTTGAGCTGATGAGCTCTTCTCATATCATCGTCTCCAATGTTGTCTTTCAGGATTCACCATTCTGGAACATTCATCCTGTTTATTGCAGGTGAGCAGCACGATTCTGTTTACATACTTCTGACCAGAATCTCAACGTGTTCCTTATTCCTTATGCGTGTTTACAAAGAGGAAACCGCTGGACTACTCACGAACTAAACACAAGCAGAGATGATGCGCTGTCATCTTTCTGCCATTTTTTCCAGTCCAGATCCTTAGGCCTGGTTTAGATCAAAAAGTTTTTGGATTTTGAAACTGTTACACTTTCGTTTGTATTTGGGCATATACTAGTTGTTTTGATGCCATATGCAGTAGCATTGAGTAGATGGGTGCAACTTGTACCCTCATTCATTTGCACCATCATAGATTGCACAAGAACTCCAGGCTGGGTGTCCTATCGTGTCATCATAAGAGTACAAAAACTGTTAGGAGCAACCAGTGAACCATAACGAAGTACAGAAATTTCCAGATGATATACCAATAAAGCCAGCATATTGATGTCGATTCAACTTTGTTTTCTTGCAACTGTTTCTAGCAAATGCGTACTTGTGGTCCAAAATCTGCTTTTATTGCTGTCCCAGCTGAGAAATAAATGCCGGATAATCTTTCCTGTGTGCAGCAATGTTGTGATCAGAAATGTGACTATCCTAGCTCCACATGACTCCCCCAACACGGATGGAATTGATCCAGGTACAGATATTTATTCCCTCCCGGTCAAGATACAGATGCACGAATGTACTCTGTTCTCGATCTTAAAGCTGGAGCTGTGGTCCAAAATCTGTAGATTCCAGCAGCAACATCTGCATTGAGGATTGCTACATTTCGACGGGTGACGATGCCATTGCCATCAAGAGTGGCTGGGATGAGTATGGAATCGCTTATGGCCGCCCCAGCTCCGACATCACCGTCCGCCGGATCACAGGCTCCTCCCCTTTTGCCGGCTTCGCTGTTGGAAGCGAAACATCAGGTGGCGTGGAGAACGTCCTTGCAGAGCACCTGAACTTCTTCAGCTCAGGGTTCGGGATCCACATCAAGACCAACACCGGCAGGGGAGGCTTCATCCGGAACGTCACTGTCTCCGACGTGACCCTGGATAACGTCCGCTACGGCCTGCGGATCGTCGGCGATGTTGGCAACCACCCCGACGAGCGCTACAACCGGAGCGCGCTCCCAATCGTTGACGCCCTGACGATAAAGAATGTCCAGGGCCAGAACATCAAGGAGGCTGGGCTGATCAAGGGCATTGCCAACTCGGCCTTCTCCCGGATCTGCCTGTCGAACGTCAAGCTCACTGGAGGTGCGCCTGTCCAGCCGTGGAAGTGCGAGGCTGTCAGCGGTGGCGCTCTCGACGTGCAGCCGTCGCCGTGCACAGAACTGACTTCCACGTCCGGGACGAGCTTCTGTACAAATTCACTCTAGATGGCAGCTAGCTACTACTGTGCGTCTGTATCTACGAGTATGTACACATGTGTTTTAAAGCTTGGGCAACCCAACCATTTATCTTCCCAAAAAATTAAGATGATTTCACTAATTAAATTGAACCTTTCTATACGAAGAGAATGGTTCTTGATTCCCATAAGACTAAGGCCTTGTTTAGTTCCCAAAAAATTTTGCAAAACTTTTCAGATTTCCCGTCACATCGAATCTTTAGACGTATGCATGGAGTATTAAATATAGACGAAAATAAAAACTAATTGCACAGTTTGGTCGAAATTGACGATACGAATCTTTTGAGCCTAGTTAGTCCATGACTGAACAATATTTATCAAATACAAACGAAAGTGCTCGATTTTGCAAAATTTTTTGGAACTAAACAAGGCCTAAACAAAAAATGTGAGAGTGAGTCACTATTTTTCTTATTTACTTGGTTCAATATATTTTATTCATAAAAGTCCTGCCACGTCCCCTCCTTATTGTATAGCTCGAAGAGCCATTTACTTAAAATGACAGTTCTATACTTTGAATTTTCAGACCTTTTTGGCCTTGTTCGTTTGGTTGATAAGCCATGACAAAAAGTATTGTTGGCTGATTTGTTGTGAGAGAAAAACACTGTTGAATGACTGACAGATTTGGTTGACAAAGTATGTTCTATTTTACTAAAATATATTTTAGGGTATATCTAGTGATACAAATTTGATGTTATAAATTAATGTTCCTTTATATAAATTTGATTAAATTTAAAATAACTTGACTTATAAGAGCATCTCCAATAGTTTCCAAAATAATAATTAGTAGTTCAATAAGTATTCCAAGTGGCTAAAAAATGTTGGGAGGATATTTGTTGGTCCTCCAAAGTTTTCAAAATTTCGCTCCTAAAATATAAAAAACAATTTTGCATTAGGAGTGTCAAACTATTTATAAATCACCTCAATCACTTTTGTACTTGCATGTTGCATTGGAACTCTGTCCTACCTTTTATTATTCTCCTCGTTTGGATGGTTTTTTTTTTCCAAGGAAAGAGAGCAGCCTTTTTTTAATCTTGCCAAAAAAAAATCTAAATTGAGTGTGTGTGTGTGTTTTTGCAAGACCTAGTTATAGACGCAAACACAAGCGCACTCTTTGAGATGCTCTAAGCAACTTTAAAAGGTAGATTTATTTTAGGACGGAGCTCCTAAACCATATTTTATACTCTAAACATAAATTTACAACTGGACGCGACGTGGGCCTATAGGTTGCGGCCACGGGCCTGGCACATCAGGTCGTTAGTTTTCTTTTCACATCTGTGTTTCTACTACTTCAGGATAACCGCAAACAAGATGATTGTGGCAGCCGCTCCAATTTAGGCTGACATGCAGGTTCATTTAACGCAGTGCATGCAGCAGCTGCGAGCGTGAAGAAATTGATACAAGGCTACGAAACATTTAACACGATAACCCTAGATTAGTCATTTATTTTCACCACATTACAAGAGATAAACCAAGTATAGACCTTACTAAATTGGAACAACATCGGTATTCGCCTCCAAGAAAATGGCAACAGAGAAGGACAGACCATCAGGAGTACCAACGATCTAACATTGCAGAGTTCAAATTGCTAACGACCATATGGACCCCGAGGTGCAAATGTGAACTGCTGGCCTCCCTGCATCATCTGGGGCTCCATACCCGGAGGAAACTGCTGAGTACCATACATTGGGAACTGTGGCATTGGTTGTCCAGGACCTTGTGAAAAAGGCAGGCCTCCAAATCCTGGAGCTTGCATCATCTGAGGACCCGGAGGTAGCTGCTGCCCACCGAGGGCAGGGTAAGGCATTGTTTGTGGCCCAGGGGCGTTTGGAAGTGGATGGCTTCCATTGCCGAGATACTGCATGAATTGGGCTGCACCGGGAGGTAGCTGATAGTTTACATGACTTGACATCTGTTGACTTCCTTGGCCTGAAGGCTGCACCATTTGTGCTTGAGCTGAGCCCTGAGCAAACTGCAGGGCACCATAGCCTGGGAACTGTGGAGCAACACCAGGTGGGGCTTGTAGGATGGCCTGGTTAGGGTACTGTGCAGGTCCACCCGAGGAAACAACAGGTGCTTGCAGGAGTGGCTCACTGGAAGGATTAGAAGGTACAGCAACTGATGGATCTCCTGGTTGCATTACTGAATTGGTGGCAACACTACCCGGAGCTGGTGGAATGGCAGCACCAACGTTTGGTATTGGCTGAGGACCAAGAATGGAAGGTCGATCACTGCTTGGAGTGACATTCCCCTTGGTATAATCTCTACCTCGCTCATTGTTAACCTGAAAAGAGATCATGCAATCAATAAATGAACTTTTCAAATCATCGACAGATTCAACATTATCTCATTTACTCTTTGCAGTTTGTAAGACAAGATTGGCTGAATGATTAGATTGATTAGAGGAGGCGCAGGGTACCCACATATATAGGCAAGGATTCCTAGACTTGAAATAATACCAATCAACGATATCCTAGCCTATCTCTATTTTTTTTGGTAGAATACACAGGAGAGCTGCGAATCAAATTAAGAACGAGAGCTGCATATCCTAGCCTATCTCTAATCATACTACCAAATATACAATAGGCACCAGGCTTACACAGGAGAGCTGCAAATCAAATTAAGAACGAGAGCTGCATATCCTAGCCTATCTCTAATCATACTACCAAATATACATAGGCACCAGGCTTATAGCCATCGGCCCAAAGGGCCCAAGCCCAACTGTGTGAGCCTAAAACCTGTCTAACACAGTTCACTCAAAATATATTTTATTTTCATATTTATTTTCTAGCATGACAAAGCACCGCAGACTACAGCAAATTTGATCATATGGCGGAACTGCTAGAAATTACCTTAACATTAAGCTCAGTATGGCGTGAAAATGTGAGGTGCAGTTTGCAGTAGCCACCTTCATAGATACTGTGTCCTTCTAGTGCTTCTTTTGCTGCAACCGCAGTTTGAATGTCTACCAAAAAAGCATACAGAAGTTGAGAGACATGAGGAATGAGTCACATACTCACATGACATGCATGGTCAGTTAAATTTTGTGTCCTAACAAGTTGGTTTTTACCTGGATATTGGATCAATGCTTGGAAGCCATTCTTCTCGAAAATAGCAATCTTCTGTACAAATCCAAAAGCTGAAAAGACCTGACAATTACAAGATACCCAAAAAGTTAGTGAAAACTGCATGTATTAACCACCATCATTGTTTACTTTAATAGGTTACCTCATGAAGCACATCTATTGTAACAACATATTGCATGTTCTCAACAGATGCAAGCAGTATATTGCTCTCTGCTTCCTGCTTTTTCCCATCCTGGTCATAACAGTGTGGATACAATAACTATATTAGCAATTTAGCATAAGCACAAAATCAAAGCATACATGCTCCAAAGTAAGAAGTCCTACCAGTCCAGAGGCATCTTTAGCAGAGTCCAGAAAAGGAAGGTAAGGATTAGTGAAGTCCCTAAAGGAAACAGCGAAGGATAACCAAAAGTCATACGATTCCTTGAATATTACAAACCACCCAAATTGATAAAGTAAATATATGAAAGACAAAAAAATACTTTTCCCCGCAAAATGAAATAATTCAATGGGTAAAACTCAAAGAATCCATCCATCAAACAGGATGTATACAATAAAAAAGCCTCATCTCGACAACTGAGTAAACCTTACCTACTCCTGTGGCTCTGATACTTGACGTTGAGAACACTGTGTGCTGAATAGGATATTTTCAAAGTGCAGGCCCCATCCAGTTCTGGTAGCAAATAGCTGCAACACAAGACATATAATTATACATTTGTATTGCAAAAGAGTACAGCAGAAAATTAATAATCAAAAGCAATACCTAGGAATGCATCTACCATCCAGTGCAGCTTTTGCAGATGTTGCGGTTTCAGCATCAGAAAACTGAATTAATGCCTACAGGCAAGATTAAAAAAAAAACATAACCTTAGATAAAAGCATCTGAGCCTGGGCAAAGAAAAAAAAGGGAAATCATGATAGTGCTATCAACAAAATAGTGAAATACATTGCTGCTATGGACGACTGATGAGACATGTGATAGAATGAGTAAAGTAAAATCATCACCTGATAACCAGATGCTTTCTCAAAGGTAGCTATCTTATGGACAAATCCAAAAGCAGAAAATACCTGCGCACACATACATCAGCTGTTAATACCACAGGTGAAACAGTATAGTAAAACCAAATGCATGCATTAATATAACTGGAAAGTGAAATGATCTTAAATTGGAAGTGGCAGCCAAACGCTGGCTGATCTCAACTCCAAGCACAACAAATATTTATATAAACATACAGAAACGCTTACAACTAAAAGAAAGAATTTGTCAATACTAATCAATAACAATGAATCGAGGGTGCTAGCACACAACTGTATATGTTCAAAAAAAACCTTTCAACCTGCTAGTGAGGATAATGCAGATGAATTTATCATCGCTCCTGGATAAAACTGTGACATCAAGCTGTTACTAAAGTACAGAATCAATGCATTTCTAGGCTTTGTAAGGATTGTCTAGAGAAAGAGATCAGAAAGGAACACAGCTAAAAAGCATTCATTCATGCACCAATGAAAAAGGAGATTAAATCTAAACATCAAGTTTCTACCCATGGAATTCCGAAGTGTAGCTACAATATTCAGTGTGGAAAGTGAGTTAACTAATTACCCATATGAACCAATAATCCACATGTTCCAATTTTGAAGCTTGCCTTAACAGCGTATTAAAAGTGTGTCAACCAAATGACAAGGACAAGATAGTTCTTGTAACGAACACATAAAAAGATTGCAAAAAAAAAAAATCTAATCTAATCATCATACAGAAGATTGTAAAGTAATTCTTCTAATCAACATACATAATATTGCATATAACTCGAGTTGGCAGCTTGCAGATCTGTAATAAGAGAGCTAAAATCCCACTTGCAAGATGGTATTAAACCTATTTCGTTAAACAAATCAGTGCAACCAGACATGACAAAAAGAACGGCATACTTGTGCCAATCAAATATTTACTTTTGTGAAAACAATAATATTCATTCCCTATTATTGATGGATTATATTTATGTTTCCTTTCTCTTTCTTTTCCCGGGCTGATGGCTCATGTTGGGTTTCAATTATGCCTACCACAACTTGTTTGGGACTAAAAGGCTTTGTTATTGAAAACAAGAATGTTGCGCTGACTACTTCTAATTTATCTAATTTATAAAACAAACCCACAAAAAAAACAGAATCTTCATGATGTTACTTATCAGTTTCAAGGGATGATTTTCTACTCAAGTAGTACGAACAGTGTCGATATAACTTGGATACACCATAAGAAAGATTAAAAAAGCATCATATCGGCAGAAAAAAAGGAATTCCAGCAATCCAGGTAAGAGCACTTGATAATAATCGTACAAATATGCCAGCTACCGATCTGAAACGACCTCCATTGAGAAAAATGCATACACCAATCTTAGGGACTAACTAGAACACAACTTATAACAACAAAAACTAAAACGGACATCGATGAAGGTAGATGCGACCAATCCTAAGAGGGATACTTGGATGAAAGGGTATGGAAGGGGACAGGTAGAGAGAAGAGGGACAGTGGGAGGGGAGGGGAGGAGTAGGGCAGCGATGAGTAAGGGAGAGGAAACAAACACACACATGTGTTCCAGATGCTGCCTGCCATGATACTCCGTGACAACAGCTTGCTAATCCATTCAGATCATGCAAAACAATGTGCTAGAAGTTACTAAGACAGTCCTGGCACATCAAAGTATTCCTGCAGATAAAATCAGTTGGCCTAAATAACATAAATCTCGATGCAACTGTTAACATCCTTACCACGTGTAGAACATCAATGCTGACAGAATCTGGTGCAACACCCTCCATTCCCACAAGCAAAACATTGCCTGAACCTTCCCCAGTTGTCTTGTTGTTGATAATCTCCTGTCTATTGGAGTACTGAAGGTACACATTTTTCCCTCTTACCTGTGCTGGCTCTGCTGACGATGCGTAATATGATATCATGGCAATCGCTTGATTTTGGTCAGCCTGCAAAACAATAAAAAGAATTAAAAGAACATGCAGTCACTTCCCATTGCTCAGGAGCATTGACAATTACACATCATGGGGCATTTAAATGTCACTGTTGTTTCACCAAACGATAAACCATCCCCCCTAACCCCCAACACCCAAGACAAATTTCCACACATTTTTCAGTCATCTCACTTCTCTTAACCAAAAAAAAAAGGAAGTCCATGAGAACATAATCATGGGACTTTTCTTGTGCTCAGACATCTTAATGGGGTTAAGATTTGTTCATTTTCACCACAGATCATAGAACCTAGGTGAAAAGGAACAGAGGGGTACAACCATTACTAATTGCAGAGTCAAATCGAATTGGTCAGATCCAATGACAAACCTCTATGTGACTGGCACCTCCACCTCGTTGATTTTTGAAATAAACAGCAACATGAGCCAGAGAACATAGCTTCTCCCCCGAGACTAATTCGATAGCTAATGTATATTACAACCACTTTGCCACAATTCAGTACTAATGATCCAGAAAAGATGAAGAGATGAACTATGTCCGAGCCCGATCTCCATAGTCTGAAAACGAGTCAGGCTGACTAACATAAGCAAGGGGGGAGGAAGCTGGTGGTACTCACGAATTCGATGAATGCTTGATTGCGGTTGGCGCCGACGCCGCACTTGGTGTTGACGACCTTGCCGAAGGGGGTCCCCAGCTCGACCAGCTCCTCGGGAGTGCAGTCCCATGGCAAATTCCGCAGGTGGAGCACCTTCGACGGCGGCTGCGTGTACCGGAACTGCGGCTGCCCACCGGAAGCCATCCCTCCCGAATCTTATCCTCCAAACCTACCGCGTCATCGGTGGTAAGTAAACCACATCAAGGAAGCTTTTCGCAACAAAAAATAGAAAGCTCTCGTAACCATGGATCCAAGGGTCCTCACCTTGCGGGTGGCGACCGGCGGCGGGGAAGCAAGTGGCCGGAGCGGACGAAGACGGGTTGGAATCGGGAACGTATCGCGGTATAGGTGCGGTCAATCAGTACAGTCTAATCTAATCTAATGGCTAAGAGCTACCTAGGGTTTCGTATCGAACCCTGAATAGGCCCGTTGATAGGTTACAATGGGCTTCGGCCATGCAGCCGAGTCGGAATCCTACAGCCCAAAGCCCCAAACCACCGAGAAGCCAGAAGGCCAGCCCAGTTTGGACGACTCATCACATCACGATCCACTCTTCCCTCGTGGCCTCGTCGTTCGTCGCCACCGCCGGGGAAATGCCGCCGAGGAGGCGAGATCGCCGGAGACCCCGCGACCCGTCGCCGCCGTCCTCCGATGCAAGAGCACCACCCTCCGCCTCAGGCTTGCGTCTCACACTCCTCGTTCCCCTCCTTCTCCTGGCGCTCGTCCTCGCCGCCCTTGGCTTCTCCGGCCTCCTCTCCCGGTCCCCTCCCCACTCCCAGACGCTACAGACTACCGCCCACTCCGTCTACGAGCGCGGTCTCGTCAAGCGCGACGTCTCCGCACGAGAGATCCTCGCTGTAAGCACCTCGCGGTCGTATTGCTCGATCGAATCGTTTGTCGTTGTAGCTGAACTCCTTACTAGAGTGGCCACTGACGCTGTGCCTCCCCCGTGCCCCCGCTGCTGGACCGCGTGATGCTGGCGTGCTGTATGCAGGAGCACACAAGGGTTTCCGAGAACCGGTCGCAGCGCAACTTCCCGAACCCCGTCCTCGCCTATGTGACCCCCTGGTGCGTCATTTCTGCAATTATGTGCATGTTTATGGTATTTAGCTTCGTTCGTGAACTGCTCTACTGTAGCAGTACTATCACAATATAAACTGCTATAGTTCTGTAGGAGGCACATGAATAGGTCAGTGTATAACTCATCTTAGTAGTGTTTTGTTTCTGGCTTATATATAGAGTGAACCTACTGTTTAGAACTATAACCAGGTTTCTAATGATTTTCAGCTCAAACTGGTTTAATGGGGATTGGGTTTCATGGGCTATTAACAAGTTCTGTTTAAAACTAGTTTGGCAATGGATCCCATGGACTGATAATTGGCTTTTACATGCGTTTCTTTTTGTTGGTCATAGATGCCAATTTGCCTGAAAATGGATCCCATATTCCCATGGCAGCTAATGGCATAACATTTCAATGCATGACCGATGATGACGAAAATCAGATATGCGAAATCCGTCCTCGCACCAACAGGATTTCATAAATCTGATTTTCATCATCATCGCCTCATTGTCTTCCATTTGAATGTCATGCCATTAGCTGTCATGCTTGTTGCATTAATGTGGGAGCTTATGATGCAGGAACTCCAAAGGTTATGACATGGCAAAGTTGTTCAGCAAAAAGCTTACTCATGTATCACCAGTGTGGTACGATTTGAAGAGGTCTGTCGATTCCCTATAGCAAAGCAGTTTCCAACTATCTTCCTTCATCAAGCTATTTTTCTAATGCATAATTTCTTCAGTGATAGGAACAGGCTAGTTCTGGAAGGAGAACACAATTTTGATGCCAAATGGGTCTCTGAACTTCAAAGCAATGGGTCTCTGGTAACCTTCTACTTGTCTTCCTCCTGTTTTCCTTTACATAGGCTCAAGGCTCTATTACACGTCGTGTTGAACTGTTGTTCAAGTTGGCATTGTCTAATCTGTGATGTGATTTGATCTCTAAATTTATTCTCCAGATCTCCAGGCTGTATTTGTGTGTGTATCATATCCCAGAAAAGTTGGATTCTGTCCCCAATAGCGTAAAAAATATAAAATAAAAACAAAAAAAGTGGTACTTCAATCAGATTAGCTTAGCTGTGGGTAAAAATGATAGGTTAGCGATGTTTTATACTTTTTTTTGCTGTCTGCATAGTACATACAGTATGGAAGAATGAATGTTTTCTGCAGTTGAGTTTTGACTTTCATTCTTGTTTTCCAGGTAGTACCGAGAATTGTCTTGGAAGCATTTCCTGCTGTTTTCCTATTGGAAAAGAAGCAAAAAGAAAAAGCTATTGATCTAATAGTGAGCGAATGCAGGTAAAATCCTGTACCATCTCATTTCCAGATGAACATATGCTTTATGATGGCCTGACTTCTGGCTGTCAGTTAATAGGGATAAGGGCTATGATGGTATTGTGCTCGAATCCTGGTCAAGATGGGCTATTTATGGTGTGCTGGATGATCAAGAGCTACGTTACATGGTACTTCAGCTATCATTCTGCAGTAACATTGTTTTTAACAAATGAACTTACATGGTCATGTCTGAACTACCAGTACCAGATATGGCAGCTTGTGCACCCATGGAGTCTTGTCGTATACCACCCTCTGTCCCAAATTATAGGTTGTTTTGGCTTTTCTAGGTACATAGCTTTTGCTATTCACCTAAATCTATGATATGTCTAGATACATAGCAAAATCTATGTACCTAGAAAAGCCAAAACGACCTATAAACTGGAACGGATGGAGTATAATATTTCCATTCTTTTCATCATCATATTACCTTTCTGAAGTAGTAGTGGATTGCACCAATAGCCTCTCCAAACTATACAGAAGGCTAACAAAGCACATGATTTGTGAACCATATACCACTAAGAATAACACTTGGCAGGCTGTTCTTGTATTCTTAAATCCATGCCAAACAATTCTGTAACTCCAAACTGAAAGTGGAAAATTGAAATATATCACTTTTGTTTAGATATCCATGACAGACCTGAACAGACATCATACTTTTTATTAGTGCAGGATTGTATCTGGCATGTTTAGAAAGAAAGATTAAAATGGCAAAAACATAACCCTGGTTGAAGGTCTTTTAGCAAGCAAGTCAATTTTGGCTAACCAATCACACAGATGATCATGTTTTTTTTGCATGTTTGATACTGGCATTGCAAATATTGTAGAACAGTACATTGACTGTTGAGGAAACATGACGGTTAAAAATAATTGATAAAGATTTTTCAGAGGCTCAGAGCATTGAAACATCATCAGTTATTTCTATCACTGGCAGTTATGCTTCATGATCATTTTGTGGTTTTCGACAGGCACTTCAATTTCTTAAGCAGCTGGGGGAGGCTTTGCATTCAGTCAGTTCCCAATCAAGTAGCCGCCATTTGGAATTAATTTATGTTATCCCTGCTCCGAGAATGCAAAAGCTTAATAATCAGGACTTTGGACCAGAAGATCTCGTGCATCTGGCTGACACTTTAGATGGTTTTTCTCTTATGACATACGACTTCTCAGGACCTCAAAATCCTGGTCCCAGTGCACCTCTGAAGTGGGTACATGATTCTTTAGCGGCACTTCTTTCAGCCAAGGGCTCCTCTCATAGCAGTTCACATTCACAGATGATATTCCTTGGGATCAATTTTTATGGGAATGATTTTCTACTGTCTAGAGGTACATATAACTCATCTTTCTCGTCTTCTCTTTTGACATGATCAAATAAGCTTCTGTATAGCTGTGGGCAACAAAAGTTCACACATGTTTCTTCTGTATGCTGTTGGATTTTCACTAAACTTACAGACAATATGTACTCGATTTAGTTTAACATGATCATGTTGATTTTCCATGGGGAGGATGTAGTACATTTCCCAAATGTGATCTGAAATTATACCTTCTTGGAGTTTATATTTGACCTACACTGGAGAAGTTATGTTTCTTATGAACACTGATTTTATGCTTCTCTGAAAAAAGCTTAATTTCATTGGTCCTGAAGCAGTACTACAAAATGCGGGAGTAGTGGATACAAATCGAAAGAACAATCTGTTCTGAAGTTTGTGCCTTTTACATATTGGGAATTTTTCAAAAACCATCAACAAGGCATAGGGTTGGTCAATAGAACCCGGTTTCTGTGGCCACCAGGTTGGATGAACTCCACCTCCCGGTGACTGAGAAGTATTTGCTTCCCACCAGGTCACGTGCCCTCGACATCTTGTCCATCCAAAAGATATTGGCCTGCTCGGTAAGATGGCTGCAGCTGCTCCAGCCTCCCCGAACAGCTACAGTAAGTGGCAGGTAATATAGTATGCAGCGACAGTCTAAAAAGCTGCAGCCATCTCTACTGATCAGGTCAATCGGAGGGTAATGAAGCCATCATCATTCTGATCCACCCGCACCTTCTCTGTCCTGATCTCCCCTGCGTGTGCGCCTCCCCTGTCTCTTCCTCCGTCTCCCTCCCTGATCCCGTCCCCCTGCCTACTTCCACTGCCTCTCCTGGCTCCGGCGGTGCCAGCACCGCAGGAACTGCCGCCCTCCACCACGACCAGCACTAACCACTCCAAGCACGATGCCCCTACTTCCATACATGCCCGACCGCCATCCACCACCGCTGCGGTGGGCGGTGCCCCTACCGCCTCGCATCCTACGCACCACTTGCAACCACCACCAAAGCCGACAACTTCTCCAGCCATCCCTCTATCTGGAGGCAACCAAGATCTGAAAAACCCAAACCCTGACCCACTAGAGTTAATGGAGATGCAAGACAAGAAGAAGAAGAAGAAGCCCAGTGCCATGGCGCGACTCAGTCTCGTTCCAACGTCGGTTGCTCACATGTAAAGTGTTCTCTGGACGCCAATGCATGTGGCGTGACTGTAGTGACGAGTCGCCGCCATGGCATTTGGTGTGACTAAAAGGGCTAGTTTCTGAAAAATTAGTATGTGACATGCTTTTTAAAAAAAAACATTAGTTTTCTTGGGCTAAAATAAAAAAAAATTCTGGAGAAGAGGACTCAACAGAGGAGGTACACATTCTGACCCCAAAAAAATTATGTCAATGGATGCATAGCACCGTTAAACTTCCCTCCGTCAGAAAGAACGAATCTTGACGGAACAGGTGAATAGCCTGGATGTCCAGGGCACTAGCAATCCTGAGCGCCATATAAACACCCCACACTCCTAAAATTAATAGCATTACGCATACTTGTGGACAATTTTCGCTGGTAGTTGACTGGTTAAAAATTTGTTTCTGGTGCTGAATCTTTTACATATACAGTTTAATTTTGGGGAGAAAACTGAAGACGGTAGAGCCACACATCAGGCAACATGGGCCACAGCTCCCTTTGCCCAATTGTTTTTCTTAGCAATCGTATATTTTGGCCCTTGTGAACTGAAGTCTGGAGGCAATCGTTTATGTATAGCACTTCCATATAATTTTTGGTTAGCAATCGTATATTTTTTTCTCCATAGCCTTCCATATCTGTGTAATGTTCCACTGACTGAAGAACCTCAACCTCCAATTGATGTTTGCACATAGGCAGTGGTGGTGGTGCTATCACTGGAAGAGATTTTGTTCATTTACTTGAGAAGTACAAGCCATCTTTGCAGTGGGATGAGAAAAGTTTGGAGCATTTTTTCATCTATTCGGATGAAGGCGTGAAGCATGCTGTATTTTATCCAACACTGATGTCACTTTCTGTACGTTTGGATGAAGCGCGGAATTGGGGAACAGGCCTTTCGATCTGGGAGATTGGACAAGGTTTAGACTACTTTTTTGATGTTTTATAGGAATGTGTCAATATGCCTTTGGCATGGAGTTGTCTATTAAACTAGCGTGTGATGTATGATCTTTTTGGTACTGTATGCACTGTGGGCATTGTTGTTTTTTAGCATAGTACTATCAGCTGGTAACAGCTCACATCTGCCATGAGAAACTGCGTTACTGAGTTTTCTGCCGGCTGGGTACACACAAGTGAAGTTGTGAGAGGCAACTGTACTCATCTTTTCTTATGGCGTACTATACTGTTATACATCTATAAAACATGGTTGATGTTTTCTGGTGTTTTATACACTTACTGTGCTTTTTGCAAAATTGGCATCTTCTCATAACAAGGTGTACACAAACTGAAAACCAGCAACTCTTCTCACTCACTTGATAATGCCAAATCCACAGCACTCCTTGTGCAAACTAAGGGCATCACCCAGGATTGAGCTAGCAAACTAGCTCATATTTTGCTACATCATTTAAAGAATAGTACATAAGACAAGCTTTCCGATAATTTAACTATAAACATCTTATAATGGATCCCATATCATTTCTTTCCTCTCATCTACACCTCACTGTGGGCTCCAACAATAGCCTTGTAGTTTGATCGAGCCTGGCTGGGAAATAAGACAGCTCTTCAGCTGAGGTGAATCTGTATGAGCTAGTTGAACTATCACTGTTGGAGCTGCCATAATAATACTGTTTGGCTTTCTTCAATTTTGCCAGTTTTGATTATTTATCAGCACATACTTGCATATATTGTCGATATAAATCTAGGGCCTCGATTTCATCTTTCCTGGTGTTTTTTGGACCAGAACATCTCTACCTCTTCTGCTGTCCTTCCTGGGATTCTCCCTGCTATAATCTCCCACCTACATAATGCCATTGTATGAGCAACACAATTAGGGGGAATGGAAGACATTATTTCGTCTGATTTTATTAACACATATATGTATAGTGTACCTGTTCCCCACAAGCCTGTGCATTCTGGAAACAAGATCTTCCTCTGCTTCCGTGAAATCAACAAAATGCTGTGCAGTGCCATTAGCTTCTGCAATAAGAAAAAACATTAGCAAACCATATAGAAATATATATTATGGTTGCCAATCCTATGTTCGCCATCGGAATTTGCAGTTTTCTTAGGAATAATTTTCCCCTATTTTTCGTATGCTGGAACTGGAAGGGGCTAAAACTGGATACTGCATCTTCATTAGGTTGGTCTGATGGTAAATAATTTGGCGTCCTGTTTGCCCCGTCAGTTTTTCTCAGTTATAAGGCATCCTAAATGGGTACTGTGCACCATCTATTTTAGTTTTCATGTACACGGAACTAAAGCATGAAGGTTTAGAATATGTTGGTGCAAGATCTCTTAATTAAAATAACGAAATCATATGAGCTATTATCTTGAACACAATGGTATTAACTAAAAAGCTGAGACTGTTTGCTTGACAGAAAAGTCATGGCTGAAAGTACTATTCGTTGATTTATTGTAAGAGAAAAACATTGTTGAATGGTTGACAGATTCGGCAGATAAGCTCAAGCAAACAGGCTCAAGAGGCAGTGAACAAAGGTAAAGCAAAACAAAGCAAAGCAAGAAAATGGTGGACCTTTTGCTTCACGGCGATCATTGCCTTTGGATTTCTTGTCCTGGCTGCCGCTGCTGCTATCCATCAGAGGGGTTAAGTTGTCACCTGGTATGTTAAGGCTAGATTTTTCTTCCACCCTTGTAATTGCCTCCTGATCTCTTGAGTCCCTGGACAAGATAGAGGTATGGGCAAAGCTCAGGTTTTTAAAGAGAGAAGTGGTGGTTGCCTATCAGACCTAGCTGTACCGATTACGACTAATGCCAATATCCCATATCCATAGGCTGTTGTTTCTCCCCTCTCGGTATCAGGGCACTCACAATGCAGACTCTATCATAGAGTCTAAAGTTATTTATTACCTCGAACAATGTGGACTTAGAGTCTAAATAAGACTTGGAGTCTTATTTTTTCTACCTCTTTCTTCAATAAATA
>Ga0182004_10001033_pt1 | contig 19440 bp, 18 predicted proteins | sample Sormic07211540_1_FD_120479 | JGI IMG/M metagenome (GOLD analysis project Ga0182004, IMG submission 120479) | Endophyte microbial communities from Sorghum bicolor roots, Mead, Nebraska, USA - 072115-40_1 MetaG | ecosystem: Host-associated > Plants > Roots > Unclassified | place: USA: Nebraska...
GCAGCCGGTTTCTGTTGAAAAATAACATATATGGACTTGAACGTATCCTCATGCCTGGCCCAATAATTCTTTTGTAATCCTCTTGTATGAACTGTAGATATACAGTGTTAGCATTCTTTTCGTCTTGGATAGAATGGTAGAACATGCACCTACTCCCTCCGTTTCAAAAAGAGTGTCGTTTTAGATTTTTATGCCACAAGTTTGACTTGATTTGTAAAAAATATATGCAATATTTATATCTCTAAATAAATTTGTTAAAAACAAGACATAAAAATCTTTCCAATAATACTAATTATGTACTATAAATATTCATATTTTTAACTATATATTTAGTTAAAGTTATTTTTTGGAAAGCGAAAACGACACTTATGTTGGCACGGACGAAGTATACCACAGGTTTCAGCATCAACCACACGACCACATGTAAACAGCACTCGTCATACAAGGACAAGTAACAAAAGATCACACCAACTGGATGGGCAAAATTACTGGGCAGACCAAAGAAGGGGTGGAAAGAATGAACCATCTCCCTCCAGAAAAGGAGGAGGAACGAGACGACCAGTCCGTGACCTACCATGTTTTCGCTCATGCCTTCTTCGTCTCCTGCAAAACAACCGAAACCAAACAAACCCCGCCTCTGCGACCGCGTCGCCTATTAAAGCACCCGAGATGTTTGCCATGGCCTCGCCGCACAAGAAAATCACAGCAGCAGTGCAGCATTAGAAACAGAAAGGTAGTAGGCCAAGGAGAGCCAGTGCTTGCGGTGACAATGACGGGCGGCGCCAATGGCAGGAGCCAGCAGAGCTCCAGGGGCAAGGCGATGCTGCTCGCCTTGGGCAAGGGCTTCCCTGACCAAGTTCTGCCTCAGGAGAAGGTTGTGGAGAGCTACCTCCAAGACAGCAGCTGCGACGATCCCGCCACCAGGGCCAAGCTTGAGCGCCTTTGTAAGCTTCCTTCCTTGTTTCATCACACTTGCTGCTTTGTAAATTCATTTTATCTTTACGATGGAGAATTTTAAGTTGACAAATGCATCTTAGCTCTATCTAGTCATAAAGATCTATATAAGGTCTAAACAACAACGTCCAGTTGTCACAGGATCATGATTTTTAACATTACCTTGTCATATAATTGTCTATTGCAAAGTGAAAAATGGAACTAGTACGAAAAAAAACACTACAATTCCTTATAGAAGCAAACAAAACACGGGCACACAATTTCAGTGAACTGTTGCTCTAAGAAAATCGCTATGATGCTGATTAAGTTCACTTTTTGCATCCTGTTTAGAGCTTCCTGGCTCACTGTATAAGATTAGCCTTCAGTATTTATGTGATGATTTGATTTGCCTACGATAAACAGATGAGTATTGCCCAAATGATTTTGTTTTCCAGGCACGACCACTACAGTGAGGACAAGGTACACTGTCATGTCCAAGGAGCTACTGGATAAGCACCCAGAGCTGAAGATGGAGGGTACTCCAACACTGACACCCCGCCTTGACATCTGCAATGCTGCGGTGATCGACCTTGGTGCAGCTGCAGCTCGTGCTGCCCTTGACGATTGGGGCCGCCCTGCAGCTGATATTACCCACCTCATCTACATCTCATCCAGTGAGCTTCGTCTCCCAGGGGGAGACGTTCACCTGGCTGCCCGCCTTGGCCTTAGCCCAAACACCGTGCGCACTTCCCTTCTCTTCCTTGGCTGCTCCGGTGGCGCTGCTGCCCTCCGCACTGCCAAGGACATTGCTGAGAACAACCCAGGGAGCCGTGTCCTAGTAACGGCTGCCGAGACCACTGTGCTAGGTTTCCGGCCACCAAGTTATGACCGTCCTTATGACCTTGTTGGTGCTGCCCTGTTTGGTGATGGTGCCTCAGCTGTGATTATAGGAGCAGGCCCCATGGCACCAGCAGAAGATCCTTTCTTAGAGCTTGAGTTCTCCACACAGGAGTTCCTGCCTGGGACTGATAAGGTAATTGATGGCAAGATTGCAGAGGAAGGAATTAATTTTAAACTAGGGCGTGATTTGCCTGAGAAGATTGAAAGCCGCATAGAAGGTTTCTGCAGGACTCTCATGAACCAGGTAGGGATAAAGGATTTCAATGATGTATTTTGGGCTGTGCATCCTGGAGGACCAGCAATATTGAACAGGCTTGAGTTCTGCCTTGAACTTCAGCCAGAGAAGCTCAAGATTAGCAGAAAAGCCTTGAAGAACTATGGGAACGTGAGCAGCAATACAATCTTCTATGTGCTGGAGTACTTGAGGGACGAGCTAAAGAAAGGGGCAATAAGCGAAGAGTGGGGATTGATCTTGGCTTTTGGCCCAGGCATCACCTTTGAAGGACTGCTAGTCCGAGGGGTTAAGAAAACCTTCACAAGCTAATATAATGGAGGGAAAATTTACATGGCAAGCATGAAGATTAATTATATATACACAGAAACATCGCATAAAGAGCATAGATGTCTTGGTGGCAGCTGTGCACCACATAGTACATCGCTAGCATTTTACTGTATTTATGTGTTTCTCTATCAAACAGTGTAAGGTACTTGAGTTTGCTTCCTAGACATTGTAGAAATAAGGCACTATACAGCCTGTTGTTCCACTGTACTATGCACTGATTGCAGGATTACTTCAATACTGATTGTATGCACGAGTGCACTAATTACAGTGCAACTATCATATTCTCAAAGGAAAAGCAGAGTAATTATGCGATGTGGCATCAAACACACATTACAACAAACATGTTACAATGATAGATAGTAGATGTATCATCTATCATGATCTCCTAAGCACTTGACAAATGTCAAACTTTAACATCATTTCAAGTATTATTGAAAAACACAAAATTGAGCAAGTTCTTACAGTAAAGGGAGCATCCATTACATCCTGATCTAACCACAGACCTTGCGAAATACAGTCCAGCGACAACAAGAAGGCAACATTGGATCCCATGTTGAAAGCCTATCTTCTTCGCCATCATCATTCAAAGTCCAAAATGCATGAATCAATCAGAAGAAACGCAGATGCCTCTACCAAATCATGGATTCGAATTTGGCGGTCCCTCTTTGAAAGAAAGTTCAGCAACAACCTTCCCCCAAGCAAGTTTAGCATCGCCTTTCACAAGAAACTCCATCTTGGCAACAACATCCTTGGCCTCTGTTGACCTGCCTGCCTTCACCAAACCCTCGACCAAACCCTTAACAGCCTCAAACGGCGGTGCTGCCTTCATTGCAAAGCAGCTCTTACAAATCCACAATGCATCATCAAGCTTCTCTTTCTCCACCAAACTCCTAAACAGCACCACATATACCTGTGAATGCGCAGAAACACCCAAGTCACTTCTTCCCTCACGCCTCTTCATCACCTTCATCCTCTTGAAGACACGCGTCGCTGCCCCAACATTTCCCTCCTTGCAGTACCCCTGCACGAGAGCATTGTAGGTAAGGTAATTCGGCGCTACACCCTTCGATTCCATCACGTCAAGCAGCTCCTCCCCCTTGACTGTCTCGCCTTTCTTGGAGAACCACTGTATCCGGCAGTTGTAGGTGACAACATTTGGCTCCAGGTTGCTCAAGCTGATCTCCTTCAAAAGCTTCTCAAACCCCTCCTCATCATCCTGCACGGAACAACCAGCAAGGACAGTGTTGTAGGATATGATGTCTGGGGCAGGGCGGTGCTTCAACTTCTTGTTAGCCATTTCGTCGAGCAGCTTCCGGGCAGCAGCAAGCTCAGAATTCTTGACCAGCGCGTGGAGGAGCACATTGTGGGAGGCGCGGCCGGGCGCGACCCCATGCGAGGACTCTGCCAGGGTAATGGTGGACTTGATTTCATCGAGGCGGCCGGCGCGGAGGAACGCCGAAAGGAGCGCCGAGAGGGAGACGTCGGAGCGGGCGGCGGGGGGAGACGAGGAGAAGGCCCGGAGCGCGTCGTCGGGTCCCGGGTAAAGAGAGAGCGCCCGCGCAAGGAGGCCCGGGGAGGGCGGGGTAGAGGCAAGGAGGAGGTCAAGGAGCGAGGCGGCGAGGTCGGGGCGGCGGAGGCGGGTCAGGCGGGAGGTGGCCAGCGAAAAGAGCTGGCGCGAGGTGTGGAGGCGCGGGAAGTCATCGCCGGAGAGCGCGGAGGCGACGAGGGAGTGGATGCGGGCTGGGTCAGACTCGGCGCGCACGGCGAGCTGGAGGTCGAGCACGGGGGCGCGGGCGGAGGTGGAGGTGGGCGCGGCCGGGGTAGAGGTTGGGGTTGCGGTGGAGGACGCCGAGGGATCGACGTCGGGGAGCGCGGAGAAGGCGCGGAGGAGGGGAGCGCAGGCCGCGGCGGCGGCGCGTGGGTGCGCAGCGTGGCGGCGGCGGAGGAGGAGGGACGCCATGGTGGGGAACCGGGGACGTGGGTGCGCAGCGGTACGGGGTTTGGCAGGGTTTGGGCCTTAAGGGCCTATTTCTTTTCTTCTCTACTTTCTCACTCACACTGTAATACTGTATCAGTGTAGCGTTAGGGTTTGGGACAGAAAGCGATTAGGGGGTGTTTAGTTCCCCTTCTATTAAAAAAATAGGTTTTGGTTTATCATTTTATAAAATACAATTAAATACTATGTAAAATTTTTGACAAGAAGGTGGTTATTCTCTATTTTGGATTTTGACTTCGAAAGACAACAAAAAAGGTCAAAAACTCAAGAGGCCCTCACGAGGGCATGAAATTCTGCATAACACGACCCTAAAAATTTTAGCATTTTGTATTTTTTTTTTGAAGGGCGTTTAGTTCCCCTTTCATCCAAAAATTTTTAGGTTTTGCTCTATCATTTTGCATAATAGAACTAAACACCATGCAATTTTTTTAGCAAAAAAGTGGCTATTTTTTTATTTTTGATTTTGGCCTCAAAAGGTTAAAAAAAAGCCCAAAAGAGCCCCAAGCGGTCTTTATGAGGGTAATAAATTCTGCATTTTAGATAAAACTAAACATAACCCTAAAAAATTTAGCATTTTGCATTCCATCATTCCAAAAAGTTGGCATTTTGCTTTTTACGGGGAACTAAACACACCCCATAAGAAAGGGAAGGCAGTTGGCAGTTATCGTCCATGATCAAATAGTTAGAGCCCTATATAACTTGGCTCCAAATAACTCTTGCTCTTTGTTACAGTATATATAGAGGACCTAAAGATGGTGAAGTAAAAATTAGTGGATTGATCAAGAAAGAAAAGCGACAAGGAATGCCAAAGTTCTACTCGCTCCGTCCCAAAAAGAATGTAAATCTTGCTTCACGAGGAGTCAAAAGAATCTTATGTTTGACTAAACTTATACTCCCTCTATATCCATAAAGAAAGCCATTTTGAACAAGGTTTTGGTCAAACATTGGAAATATAAATCATGAATAACTTTTAAGTTGTTGAATTTGGAAATATGAAAATCATATAAATAGATTTATCTTTGAAAAATACTTTCATAAAAGTATACATATACCACTTTTTGATAAATATTTTTATAAAAAGAAGAAGTTAAAGTTAGGCTTTGGATACCATGTCGTTGTCCTAAACGACTTTCTTTATGAGTATAGAGGGAGTAGAAGATATCATCTATATTTAGATCTTTAATTAGGTTTATCATAAAAATATATTTCTTAATTAATTTGATAATATTTATTATGTATCATAAACATCAATATTAAGAATTTTTTACTCAGAGGGGAGTGGGTAGCAAAAGCATTGTTCCCCTGCTACAGTATCCCAAGGGCGAAAAGGAAGCGAGCGCGTCTTCCGATGGCGATTTCGTCGGACGGCTGGCATGGCGTTGGAGGGGAGGAAGTCCGTCGAATCGTCGTACGGCTGTATATAGGCTAGGTTTGTGTCCTAGGTCTAGGGTTTGCTCACCATCGGTTGATGGTAGAGCTAGGTTTGGCCGGGTGGTTGTTCCACTGCGACGAGTCTGTTCAGGCGGCGTTGGCGAGGCAAAGGCGTCGACGCCGCCATGGAATAAGGTTTTGCGTCCTCTTCTTCGCCCCGTGGTTGCTCTTCTCCGGTGTCCACGGTGAGGTTGGCGAACCTTCAGGAGTTCGAGGCCGGAGCTCCATCATCTTCATCAGTTGATGCTCCCGCTGGCCTTCTTTCTTTTGGATACGGAGAAGTCTGTGGATGTGGTGGCCGGATCTCAAGCTTTCTCTGATGGCGGTGGTCGTCGGAGTTGTGACAGGATCTGGGAGCCGGAGGAGTTGGGGTGAGGCCTGGGTCGTGGGTGACCATTGTCTTCATCCTGTCCTTCGGGACAGGTGTCTATTTCGACTCCGCTCAAAGCCTTGGTGCGATGGGATTCCTCCGGTTCATGGTGGTGTTCGTCTTCATCGGTGATGACGTCGGTTGTCGACGACGACAACGACTCCAGGTGGTTCATGAAGTTTCCAAGGGCATCGTTTGTAATTTTTACTTTGTTAGAGAGCTTCGTGTAGTTTGGTTATGGCAGGCATCTCCGTATTTCTATACGTGTTTGTATGCATTTGCGTGTATGCTTGTTTTCCTTACTTGAAATACAGATATGTTTTATCAAAGAAAAAGAATTTTTGACTCATCAAGAAGCAAGATTTATATTCTTTTTGAGACGAATGGAGTGCCAAACGGAACCTAAACTGCAGACAGCCCAGCACCACTGCTTTTTGAGTATTAGTTGACCAATCTTTGTTTCAAACTGCATATGACGATTTGACTGCACTTGTCCGGTACTGCACTAGACATACTTTGTTTCTTCAGTCCAAATGTTGAGATGTTTCAGAGTCGAATGTGTCTACAAGAGAACGCTGCAAGTAGATCGCATCCTGAATACAGATGATCTAGGTTTTCACAGGACAGGAGCAGCACTCATTTGACGCAGAAAAAACAGAAGCTGGCAAGTGGCAAGTAAGTAACCAAACTTGATTTGCTCACTACTTAGTAAACGGCGTGGGAGACAAAAATGTAACTCGTCAAGTGCAAGGTAATGTAACTCGTCAAGTGCAAAGTCGCCTCATATTTCAACAATATATGATCTGCTCCACAAAGGGAAATAGATTTGCAAGGCAAAACCTCCTATAACATGGATGGAAACTCTCAGTATCGAAAGTGGCAGTGCGCCAGTGACTATTCAATGTTGCAGATGAGTGTAAGCACGCCCTTATAACTATCAACAGTAAAAATATTAGGAGTAGCAACTAGGAAGTACAAGCGGGCTGTTACTACAACTACAAGCTACCTCCGCCTAGGTGGATCAGAGGACCTAAGTTGTTTCCCATCTGTATCGGGTTTGTCTTTCTCCTTCTCCTTTGTGTCTGATTGCCTGAGTTTCCTCGTCAAGTCATCAGCATAGCGCCGCCAAATAGACTCCCTGTCTTTACTCGCCAGCTTGTTGTACCTCAGATCAGATCTCAGAAGACCTTTTGCTTCACTCCATGAGTTGATTGCCGTCTTCCCTTCATCTGTTGTCCGTGCTGCTACCTCTGGAGTGATAACCTCAGATAGAAGTGCCCGGAAATCACGTACACGCCGCTGAGGGAAGTCAAAAAAGTCAAAATGGTAAAGCATCCATGAAGAATTGTGAAATGCATTTCAATGAAGATCCTACAGCAGCTGCTTACAAGTGCAAGACTACAATGTCAAACAAAAACATGCAATTAAATTCATGCGTACGTGCCAATAGCAACACAAAAGTCACTGTGAATTTGAATATTTGCCTTCAGCTGATTTATTGACAAAAGTAGCAGGTTGTTTTTGCTGATGTGTAGACACAGGTTATGTGCCTAGTGCCCAGGCAGTGGTTGTGTGATTGTGTCCACAAGACCACAAGTAACGCTTTAACAGCTAGAGTGTGTGCATGACGAAAAACAATCTAGTGCCTAAAGGAATTGGTTGGAACAGAACAGAAACCACAAAGCAAAACCTCAATGACAAAGCAAACCTCAGTGAACAAACAGCCATGGTAAGAGAGTAATTTCAAATTCTTAGTTCAGTAGCTACAGGCATTCATAACATTTGGGTTTACCTCATATAGGTCCTTGACATGGTCACGAAACAACTTTTCTGCATCACCTTGGCCTAAGTCAGGATTTCGAGCACGACCTTGCGGATCTTTTTCAAGTTTCGGTTTGGATTCGGTCCATGATGCCTACAGAAAAAAAATGTAAATTGTTAAATTGTACAATGCATAGTTACCAACTTGCCAATGTGAAGTTAAATATAGCAGGTACAGCAAAACAATGTCTGTTAAAGCCAGGAAAAAAATAAACTAGGATAAAAAATTAACGCAAGCAAACAAGACCAGAGAAGTGACGACCCATCCTAGCTACAGCAGCATACTGCATAGTGCATACTACATAGTTCTCACCAGTGAGTAACATGTGATGCTTTTGGAAGAGACCCAGCATTCAGATTTCCAAAAACAAACACACCACCAGAAACCAGCTAACACCTGTTCATGTTCTTATTCGTTTCAAGCAGAACCATGGATTCATAGGTCTCAGGAAAAGATAGGGCTTTATGGTTGGCAACCAATCTCTCTTCCTCTCTCTCTCTCTCTCCATACAACTCTCATAGCTTTTCTTTCTTTCCAATGCCACTTCCAACTGGCTAGTAGCGTCGAAATTTGCTTTTGATTGAACACAACACTAGGCAATATCTCCTATCACTCGTTCATCTAGTAGCAACTGGCCAAATGAAGCCAGTCCAAATAGCAAAGAAACTCATCAATGGAGGGCACAATAAATGGAATGACAATCTTTTGTCGAACAATGAAAGACAGTCAATAAGTGCTTCATTAACAGATACTGAGAATTTGAAGAATGCTCAGTTTAAGAATTTAATATGCAACTCAAATCACCTTGGGATCTTTTATCATTTCAACAAGTAAAGCTTGGTATGATGACACAGCCTCTTTTCTACGGATCTTCATTTTTACTCTTTCCATTTCCTGTTCTTCTCTTTCTTTCCTTTTACGTGTTTCACGTTCCCTCTCCTTTAACTTGGCCTGGATATATACCAAAGTACATGTAAATCTATATCTATACATAGTAAATAGAATAATAAAGTTTATCAGTTAAGTTGACCAACTTGCTCATCCACTTTGGCCTTGGCAGCTTGTTCTGCTTCCTGTTCAGCAGATTTCAGTTCCACTATGTATTCATTAAATATAGTCTCCCTTTCTTCATGCTTCATAGCTTTGTACCTTGGATCACTGCGGAAATTTTCTTTCACCTACATGATTCATGAACAGAAAAACAACTCAAAAACTTACATCGAACAATATCAGTACATTATTATTACAATTAGTGATTCCCTTTAAAAAAAGGCATTTAACTAGATGTTGCAAGATTTTATGACATGCTAAACGGGAGGAGCTGTTTCAGGGCCACGACTGGCCCATGACTGCAAACTTACTGATATAAAGAGCATTCATAAATGTGAACATCAGGAATTCAGGATGGCAAGATCAGACCACATGTAACTCAGACAAAACTATCATACCAAAACAGGCGATCATACTTTAGTGAAGTTATTCAGATGATAGATTGATAACAGGACCTTGAGAACAGGTATACTAACAGTCACCAGTAGATCAGTGTATGCTAGTTACTGGACAGAACACCTCCCTAGGTTCAAGGCAGCTGTTGACTTGGTACATCCATCTAAGAAGAATTCAGTTAATTGTCAAGTTATCCACACAAATGTCAAGTTCAGGACTTAACTTGGATCTCAAAAGATTATGTGTTAATCCCTGCTAACAGGAATAGAAGATAAAAGAACTGAAAGCTGATACGTGCATCAATGGAATCACACAGCTATAAGATTATAATCTGCTAGTGTCGATATGTGATGGGTCAGAAGGATTGGTTGCATCGAAATTACATGAATCAAAATTTAGGATGCAGATCTAAGAGCAATGAGCGCAATGTATACAAAGAATTATCTTTGGAGTTTGGATAGTAGTATGTATGTGGAAATTAACAATCCACATGCCAGAACCATAAGCTAGACTTCGATTTATTTACTTCTATATTATATAAATAAATAGTATTAAATTACTGTGATTAATTTAATACTACAGTTTTTTGCAACATGGCTCTTGACTCTTGAGTTTCATCTCTAGGCTCTAGCCTACCCCAACTTCCTTGGTACTAAGGCTTTATTATTGCAGTAGTTATGTTCAGTGAAATGAGACAAAATACTTACTTTTGCCCATCGGCAAGTTGAAGTTATATCTTTACTTTCTCGAAGCATTGATTTGAAATCAGCATTGACAGCTTTGCGCATTGATTGGACTTTTTCTTGAACAGCCTTCACCCTGCTCAAAAGTTGACAATGCATTATGTTTACACATGGCTCGTCAATTTGATTTCAAAGAAGGAATTCAAAATCATTTGTTCAAGAAAGTGGTTGGCCATACTTCTCATTGAAGAGCACCTCCCTTTCCTTTCGATCCAAGGCTTCAAACCTTGGATCAGCACCCCATTTTCTTTTGAATTCCTGGTAGTCTGTTTTCTGGTTGATGTCCTGCAATATATATTAAGATGGCATGACACTTGATCATTTATGAATCCAATAATATTGTAACATTTATAGGCAAGCCATTTCACCATCATTATATGGCCAAGTTACTTAGGTTACAGGGGGGGGGGGGAATAAAAGTATCAATAACAGACCTCAGATGCTTCTTCAAGTAATTCTTTATAAGCCTCTACTGCAGCCTTCAGGGCAGCTCTTTTCTCTTTCCGCTCCTCTTCAGCACGTGTGCGAACATAGTGGTCAAATATAGCCCGCCTTGTTGAGTGACTAGGAATAGCCTGTAAAAGGAACAAAATATCTTTTAGAGTTAATCAGTAGCCACAGCTGTTTCTTATAGAGAAAATTACCGCTTTGTAAGAATGGAAATCATACTATGCTTTATTTTTCAAAAAAAAAATCATACTATGCTTTGAATGCACAAAAGAATACTTAATACTTAAAATCATTAATTCTTCAGTATAATTTCTCTCTCAATTGCTCAATTATTCTTGTTATACGTTTGATGTACTAAAATTGAGCCTCAGTTTACCACAAAAATAAGACAATTTGCAGAAGTTCTAGAATCAATTAAAAGAAAGATAACACATAGGATAATAGTTGCACTTTCCCAAAAAAACATTCAGGTATGCATAATTCAGTACATTGTTTAAAGTTTTAGCCAAACAATTACCTATTGCTTCTGTGAACAACAATTTCACCACTACTTCAAAAGGAGTAGAAATCCATAAACTAATACTACAGAAATCCATAAACAACTTCCTTCTTCAAAAAAGCAACTGCAGCACTCAGTTTTCATTATGTAAGTTTCTTCATAGGGGAAGATGCATCTAATTTAAGTGCTAATCAAATCAGACAGCAGCAAGAGATTCGCAGGCAAGATTAAAATACAAACTTTAGCAAACCTTAAAGCGTGGGTCGAACACTATTTTTGGAAGTTCCCTCTCCCACTTCGAAAATGGCGCAACTCCTCGTTCCTTTAGCATCTCCTGTGAAATTTAACACACATGCATGTCATGGTATATTCATCTATGGTGATAAAAAAAAGTAACTTCACAATTTTCATTAGCTATTTCAATTCTCCAACTAGAAATATACAAATAGTACAACATTATCTCAGAAAAGGCACAAGTCTATGGCACCAGACCCAACAAAATGAGAAAGCATCAAGTTCACTATTTTGAATGATCATCTCTATATAAGAAAAGAAAATAAATAACAGAAGGTATGGGGCAGCATAACAAAAGAACCGATTGAGAAGCAATGAACCCCTCAAAGTATCTACACTAAGATCCAGAGGAATGTCACAAAAACCACCTTAAACTGACGAATGCAGTCCTCTTTACTTGGTCCATGTTCCTCATCATCTGAATCTGAAGAGGAATCAGACATATTCACATCACCATTGTTATCTTTTGATTTCTCACCATTATTCGCCACTTGCTGCCCCTTAAGTGCAGCATCAGCTGGTCTGGATCCATTCAATTCAGAAGCAGCAGATGAAGCAGCCAGAGCTGAAGGCGCACTGGAAGCACCAGCATCCTGCAATTTCTTCTTTATTAAATCCAATGCAGATGGCGATGCAGGGGCAACTGTTTGCCGAAGTGGCAACGAATCACGGCCACCTGTCTGTATGGCAGGAGTACTTGCATCAATGCTTATTACTCCCTTATTCTCTATAGTAGCAGCATCCTGCACTGAAGTTGAACCTTCTTTTAAGGAACCAGATTCCGCATTCTTGAGGATCTCACACACCTCTGGCGGAAGTTGCCAGCTGCTAACCTGTAAGCAAGTCAGCATACAGCAATAAGACATACATAAACTCATGAGATACCAAAAGACCAACACAATCCCATTATTATATATGTTGGATGTTGCTGAGCTACTAGGCCATGGTCTAGATCTTACCTTTTGTTTGCTATCATAATAATATTTCTTTCCATCACTTGTAGTTACTATGCTCCAGTCAGTACCAGCCAATTTATCCCTAGCAGAGATTCAGTTCCATGTCGCATTAAATTTGTGGACATAAACGAATATAGATGACAAGCCATGATGCATTCATCAGATAAAAATAGCAATTAAAAAGGATAGTGAACCTTGTGCATACTTTTAGCTAGTAATTTTGCAATCAAAATTGCTAGACAACCTATCATACAATGATACAATAGCATTTAAGATCACCATTATGATTGCACCATTGTTGAGCAAACTGGATCTTTCTGTGCCTAGAGTTTTCTTTATGTCTAACTAAAAAGACTATTAAACATGCAAAGTAGTGGAATACAGCACTAAATGTTAGCAGCATGTTCAAATTAAAAAAGACCAAAGGGTTCATGTAACTCAGCAAAAGTCTGGTCTTCATGACACCATTTTAAAGCACAACAAAAACAATGTGGCTAAGCAGCAGCATGGCAGGGAATAAGAATTCTGAGGCTCCAACAGCCCTCATTTTAGAATAGTGATCAGGTTCCTATCATAATCCATAGCTGGCAAACTGTTTGTCTAAAATGAATCATTGCTTTAGAGACTTCCTATTCATGTAAACAAATGTCTTTATAACTTTTCAGTTAATGCAGAGGCAATCAGAATTCAGAAATCATGGCATCATTCACAATAAAATGATTGTGCGTGCCTTCGAGAACTCCATAGAGAATAAAGTGGGACAAATTAACTACAAGAAAATACTTGCAAATCAGATAAACATAGTTCGGTATGAACATGGGACTTTCAGACAGACATACCAAGAAACTGGAACTGGTTGTGTTGCAACCTTCTCCGGCTGCAGCAAAAACATTTAAAAAAAAAGATTAGTTCAATCGTGATAGTAAATTGTCATGTCCTCAAACTAGAATGAAGTCATATTACTTGATAAAGCTATTCCTCTGTGCAACTACCTCCCCCTTAAAACCAGTTGGTTTCTGGTAAGTCGATTCTCCTGTCAAAGCATTGTAATAATATACAACACCAGTTTCAGTTTTGTGAGCAGACCATGCATCTGAATCCTGAGCTCCAGTATTTCTATTTTCCTCCAGCCGTTCATTGACTTGACCTCCATGTCCTGCAGCATTAAACATTATCAATAGAATAGTTAAAAAAAAAGACGAAATATCAAATCCAGTGAAAACGTTGCCTGTAGAATCTGGTTCAGCTGAAGCATGAGTGGGCTGTTCAGATCCTGGATTTGTTGATGCTTGTATTTTCCAATCCCCACCAGTTGACACACCAGGTGGTTGCACATTGGCAAAGGCCGTAGTCACAGCAGAAGCCCCAACTATTGGCCTGCCAAGAAACCCTACAGGACCAGCTGGATAGGACTGGAAGGGAGGCTGCTGAAATCCAGTAGGCTGTGGAGGATGAGGATGTGGCCATAAAGGTTGAGCTGGGATAATAGCAGGTCCTGAAGGATAGGATGAATAAAATGGTGGTTGAGAATTCTGCGGAGTAACACCTTGGGTTGCAATTGGTGGTGTTGTTTGGGGCAAAGGAGCGGCAGATGGAACTATAGGCCTCCCAAGGAGACTTGTTGGATTAGAGACGATTGCAGAAGGTTGTCCAGGGACAGATGGTCTAGCGGCTCCAAATACCTCAGGGCGAGGTGGCACTGATGAATTTGTTAGTGTTTGAATAGGGATTGAAGGATTTCCGGAAGCACTTGCAATTGTTGAAGGAGAATTTGATGGCATGCCAGTAGATAACTGCATGGCATGGGGGGTAACCTCTGATGCACTTGGGCCATCCGATTTCAAATTATTAATGTCAGAGTTGCCCTGTATATGTAATAAAAATCATAAAGTCAGCAATGGTTTACTCCAAAGATTCAAACATACAAAGAAAAAAGAGTATGCACAGTACTTAATGGAAATTGGGAGGCTTGTGATTGCACCTGTTGTGCACTGGCACCACAAGGAATACTGGATGGCCTTGGCACTGAAAAAGGCAACTGAATAGATCCAGGAGGATTTGGTGCCATAGATCCTGGGAATGCTGTACTAGGTCGAGTTATGTGCCCAGGGGTGGGAGGCTGCAAGGAACCTGGTGGAACAAATCTAGAAATTTGACCAGCAAGATTTGCTCCCTGTGTAAGAAAAAAGATATCAAGTGTTAGTGCATCAGATAATAGGATCAGGTCACAAGCTTAAGATTAAAAAATGTATATAGAACAATGGTAATGATAATAAAGCCATGAGAAATTACAGTGTCAAGTTGAAACTGCTGACCAGTAGGCAATCTAGCATTAGCATGCGAAACAACATTATATGAAAAAGAAGGTCTGCTCCCAAAATATTGTCCTGGGGCTGGTGGCTGAAGAGCTGACGCAGGCATAGGAGCAACCGTAAGAGCCTGGAAAGGGGAAAAAGTTCATGAGACATACATATGTCGTGATGCCAACATTAGATAAATAATGCAAATTGAACACTGGACTAAGCTGACTTGTTTGTAATTTCCATCATTCCATCCTATTTTACCATAAATATTGTTCTTCCAAATTTGGGATGTCAGTATCCTAATTCTGTATTAGGATCTGTTTTACAAATGGCAGGATTCCACAGCAGCTTATCAATAAGCAGATCTGAAAATGAATTAAATAAGCAGAATTTGTTTTTTGCTAGGATCTCCGATAAGCAGAATCTGCGTAACCATAAGGTATCCGAAACCATAGTCACCAGAACTCTGGGTCGATCAGATTAAAAGATGAGACTGCTCCTTTGAATGGTACTTCCTAACATGGTACATGACCCCAAGCAATCTGGGTTGATGGCCAGGGGATGAAGAGCTATACTGAAGCACATGTTCATATGTAACCAGACAACAGGTAAATCAATCACATGTTTAAAAAGGAAAAAGGAAAGAGAAGAAAAAGGAAAGGATTAGCTGGACAGCCATATATTGGCCCACCAGCCCAACACTAGTTGCCCTAAACCATATACAGGGTATGCATCACACACGGAGGCAAGGCAACAACACCGTTATCTGTTCTTGGGTCCTTCAACAATATCACTGCCTTCATCTCCACCTCCCGTCACGGCGTCGCCCCTCAAACAACAGACCATGGGAACAAAGTACTCCCGGTTATTCCTTTCCGTCAACCACCGCCGCACAATCCCCATTCAACCTTTGCTGCAGTATCCATTCTCACCTCTCCTCCCATCACTGGAGAACATCTAGCTTGATCTGGATATCACGGATTCTCGTCAAAAACTGAAATTCGAAATAACCCTCAATCTATGTAAGCTTCTTCATCTAGTTAGTGAGAAAAAGGGATTTGTATTGCTCTTCTTGTTCTGCGTGGTGACCCTGCACCAACGGTGTGGTGACCCTATGTGAATCCTGACGTCGACCCTCATCAACCCCAACTGGATAGAACAGGGTCTCAACCCCATTTGTACTACGACTATGTGCCAAACAGGGCCTTATTTTTCTACATACAATTTTTGCAGACTATGCAAAAAATGTCAAATTCGCTGCGAGATGTGGAAGGTCAGTTGCATTATCAGCTTTCCCTTAATCAATTTTGATTATGAAGCATTTATAGATGTGACATAATTCCAAACAGGGCCTTATTTTTCTACATACAATTTTGCAGACTATGCAAAAAATGTCAAATTCGCTGCGAGATGTGGAAGGTCAGTTGCATTATCAGCTTTCCCTTAATCAATTTTGATTATGAAGTATTTATAGACGTGACATAATGCAAAGCTATAACTGTCTGGGTAGGTTTCTACTCTCTAGGCATTTGAAGAATTCAAAAATTCCTCATGCAAAGACTCCTCAAGCTAATCACATACAACGGGTCTTGCTATCTATCATATTTGATCAAAATACAGCATTTTAGCATGACAAAAAAATCACAACACTAAAACAATAGCATGAGCTATGCGACATATAGTTAAATAGGCAATAACCTGACCAAAAGCATGAGTTAGCCTGCCGTTTTTTTTTTAAGCTAAAAAGGCATTGGCTACGTCATCAGCTCCATAAAGAACCGAAATACTGTGTTACAATTCAGCTAGCAAATTCACGGGTGAATTTATGAGCATGGAGTTCCCAATTTCCCATGAATATAGAAAGGTTTCTATAGGACACACGAGAGAGGTTTATGACTTTACATGGTTTGCATACAGAAATGATCAACTATTGTGATATTGTGAATGGCCCAAAGGTCGCTGCTCATCATAAAAGCTAATCAGTAATCAGTAGAGTTCAGTCGCAATAGCTAACATCATTCTCATTCTAAACAAAATTACAACACTAAAACATGTGGTCATACACAGAAAAGCAAAAAGAAAAAGAAAACCTTAAACGTAAGCATAAACAGTCAGCATGGCAAGGCAGATAAGAGGATGCCTACCGGAGAAGAGGATGGCTGTAGTGAAGCTCCACCGCCGCCAACTTGCGGCGCTGGTGGCGCCCTCGGCAGTACATTATAAGAAAAGGCTGGCGACGGAGATGGTGCTCCTGGCGCCATGTAGGATAGAGAGCCTGCAAATTGCGGCCGTGGCGGCCCTGGCGCTGCGAGCGGGGCAGGGGAAGCGGGAGGAGGCGCTGCGGGCGTGGCAGGAGAAGCGGGAGGAGGCGCCGCAGCAGAATCGGAAGTGGTGGCGGACACGGGGCCGGACAAGGCATCTCCGGGGGCTGCCGCCGCGACGGTAGATGGATTGGATGCCCCTGCCAATCCCGCCGCGGCGGCCACTGGTTCCGCCATGGAAGCTGTCTTAGCCTGAGAGGGTTCTTCGACCTGTGGGCCGCCCACGTCGGAGACGGCCGACGCCGGCGTCGCCATGTCTGGGTGGTAGTTGGGGCCTAGGGTTTTGTGAAATGAATCGATGAGCGTCGTGCCTCGCGCGAGAGAAAGCAGCGGTAGACCGAGGTGGAAGAGAGAGAAAGACACGGGTTGGATTTTCTTCAAATTGGCCCGTGGGCCGTAGCCTGAACGTTATACAGGCTAATCTTAAATGGGCCGGGTTGGAAGGCCTTTGTTTAGTTCTGAAAAATTTTTAAATTTTGGTTACCGTAACATTTTTGTTTTATTTGATAATTAGTGTCTTATTAAAGACTAATTAGACTTGAAAGATTTATCTCGCAATTTTACAGACAAAATGTGCAATTAGTTTTGTTTTCGTCTATATTTAATGATCCATACATGTGTCCAAAGATTCGATATGATTGATGAAAAGTTTTTGGGTAGGGAACTAAGGGCATGTTTAGATGCCTTCAAAATTTCAAAAGTTTATAAAATTCTCCGTCACATCGAATCTTTAGACGCATGCATAAAGCATTAAATATAGATAAAAAATAACTAATTTGCTTAGTTTGTCTATAATTTGCGAGACGAATCTTTTGAGTCTAGTTAGTCTATGGTTGGACAATAATTGTCAAATGCAAACAAAAGTTGTTGGTGTCTAGACTCACGGTCCAGGCACTAACGAGTAGATATGTGTCTGCGTGCCCTCAATCAAAATGGTGATGTAGGAAGAAATACATAGGGTTTATACTGGTTCGGTCTCGAATGCCCTACGCCCAGTAGGAGAGGAGATTTGTATTATCCTGCACCTGAGGTGCTCGTAGTAGGGGTTACAAGCAAGATACAAGAGAGGGAGTGTGTCCCAGGTCTCGGCTTTATATGTAATGTGTGGGACTTGTCTCGTGTTTGTGAAGTGTTCAGTTGCAGCGATCTATGTCGATTTGCTCTCGAACGAGACCCTCCCTCCCCTTTTATAAGGTATATGTTTTGGTGTTATGACATCATGACGTTGATTTGAGGCGTGGATTAAGGTATGGCGTTGTACGGGATGGCAAGGTGCTCCATTCCTAACGTTGTAGTTGACCATTGTCGCGGTATGGACAATCCTATTGTTGTAGCGTCGTGTCGAGCCATGTTGATATTGTTCACAAGATACTTGTGCATGTATCTACCATTCAAAGCCTAAGTTTGATTTTGGTAATTAATGATACCAAGTCGCTAATGCCTTGTGTTTAAGTGATTTGAGTTAGGCATAGCAACACATGTGATGAAGTTGCAAGGTAGTATGGAAGGATAGCCACATGTTTACAAAGAGATGAAGCATAGAGTAGAGATCATGATGATGTACAAGGAGTTAAGTGATCAAGGTAAAGGTATAAATATAGGATTTTGCCTTTATGGGTCTAAAATGAGTAGAGAAGTGATTGACCGATTTTAGGATAGATAGCCGACTATCAAGAGGGAAAATCATGGTCATCTCTCGAATTAAGTGCTACTAGGTCCATATCTTAAGCATATGCATTAGGATCTAGTAAAGTGCTAACCTAACTCCTTTGGAAAAATATTTGTGAAATGCTAACACACTTGCATATTGGTGGTGGACACTTGGTGGTTTTAGTATATTTGCAAAGAAGGTGGAGTTCCTAGGGTAGAGAGGGGTTTGGGTTCCTTTCTCCCTCCGCGAACTTGAGAGGCGGAATTCGGAGCTTTTGAGAAAATATAATGCATATTTTCTATTGCGCCGGTGAAAGTTTCGGAAAAATCGCGGGAGTGTTTTTCAAGTGTTTTTCACTTGAAAAACATTCACTCGAACGCTGAACATGTGTGTCCAGTGTATTGTCAGTTTCTAGCGTGAGTGAGCAGTGCGCATCAGACGCTCACATCGGATGCGTGCCAGACACTGTTCGCGCGTCCGGTGATGCATGACGTCAGCAACTACATAGTCGAGCATTTTCTGACTGCTGAGCATCAGACTCCCTCGAGAGCGTCCGGTGACCCCGCGTTTTTGCAATCCTCTCTATGTACGGGTCCGGAGTGCATCGGACGCGTCCGGTGCCCACTTAACCGCGTCCGGTGGTTTGAAAGTGACCGTTAGAGATCAATGTGTGAGATTCAAAAGGTTGACACATGGCTGTCTTCTGAGCACTGGCCGCTGGGTTTGAGCGTCCGGTGGCTGACCTTCTACACGTCCGGTGCCC
>Ga0182004_10001034_pt1 | contig 19439 bp, 13 predicted proteins | sample Sormic07211540_1_FD_120479 | JGI IMG/M metagenome (GOLD analysis project Ga0182004, IMG submission 120479) | Endophyte microbial communities from Sorghum bicolor roots, Mead, Nebraska, USA - 072115-40_1 MetaG | ecosystem: Host-associated > Plants > Roots > Unclassified | place: USA: Nebraska...
TTAAAAAAGTAAGAAAAGAAAAAATAAATAGATTGAAGATATTGAGGGTTGTTGGGAGGGGGGGGGGGAGAGTGGGAATACGTTAACAGCTTTAAGAAATTGCCGTCTGAAACTTGCTAACTGAAAGCACATAACTAGAAGGAAACTGAAATTGCTATCTGAAACTTAATTGCTAACTGAAAGCATATGTATCAGAACTAAACTATTGTTCTTACCAAGATGGACAAATTGAATTGCCATCGCAACCAAGTTCCCACCAAGCAGAAGACGAAGACGTAGGGAATGGAAAACCACCTCCGCGGGGGCTGCTCCCGCCATGATCGACACTGAGCCGTTGCCGCGACCGAAGGGGTGGTGGTGGCCGCGTCCGACTGCGGAGAAGGCCGTCGCGGCTGATCTGTCCTTGGTCTTTCTGGCTGCTACCGAGGCCTTGTCCGTCCTCGTCGCTGTCGCGCCCTTGAGCTCGATCCGTGGTCGCCGCCGCCTCCATGGCTCCATACTAGACATTTTCGATCTGTGCTGGGAGAAGACGAAAAAGGAAGCAGGATATATGGTGAAAGGTGGAAGGGGATAGGGATTTCAGCGCAATCCTTCCCGCGAGATGCACTGGATCCGCGAAGCGACGACGAGCTCGTACAACGCGGAAGCCATCGTCTCTTCGAGCATCGGAGCACGAGCCGTCCTCGTCTCTTCGCGAGACGACGGGCTCGGTGCCTTCCATGCTCGCCAGGGGGCTTTTTGTAAAAATTGCCACATGTAGACGACCCTTGCAGAGACCCGTTGTATATGCCCTTAATTGAGATTTTCGATCTCGGCAAGCATGAATGCATGCATGCATGCATGAATCCGCCATTAGCTAGCCTCCTGTTCCGTAGATGTGCGGTTCGATCTTGGAAACACCATGAAATTAAAGCGGGCGTACGAACGGCCAGTCTCAATGCACAGTTTTATAGTACAGTTACCAAAATTATAAACTAGGTAACCGAGCCACAAGAGTTTCATGGGGATGAAACTCCTCTCTGGTTTGATGAAACTCCTTCATTTAATGACCATGCCAAGTCAGCAATTTTGCTTATGTGACACCCTATTTAATGTGCATGACACTCTCATAAAACATGTATTGAAACTGGCCTTATGATATCATCAGATCAAATTAACTAAGCCCCTCTCTGATGGAAACCGACCGCATATATATATAGATCCTGCTGTGTCCTCCAACAATCCAGCTGGTGGTGACGATAGGTCCATCTGCTATTAGTGAATTTGAGATCACTTAATTAGAAAAGAATTCGCCATCCAATAACGCAGCAGTCAGAAGTCAGAACAATGAAATCTCTTGGTCCAAGTCCAAGCAAGCAGGTGCCGTTGGAGGAGGGTTTTGAGCGTGTGGGAGACCGCAGCATGACGAGCTCCATCACGGCTGCGCGCGCGGGCGTAGCGCTGGGTTCAGTGCATGTGCTTATGCATGCATGCATGCAGCAACAGGTTCGGGTAGTTCCAAGCAGAAACAGAACCTACGTTTGTCTCAATCCTCATCAAATGGGTTGTTTCTCGCTTTCGCGCTACGATCAATTTATTCCGCACAAATTAAATATACTCCTTCCGTCTCTAAAAGAATTTAATTATGAGATACATGTCAATCAAATTGATTAAAATTTAACTAAGTTTATAGTAAATAATATTCATATTTATGTCTCTAAATAAATTTATTAAATCTATTTTATAACTAATCTAACAACACTTATTTTGTATCTAGTATTCTTTTTATGTAAATTTAGTAAAAATTTAAATTATTTGACTTTTTGAAAAATGAAAATTACAATTTTTTTATGGACGGAGTAAGTATACGGTTCTCATTATCATACCTTGGCCTTGTTTAGTTGCCGATATGAAAAAAAATGGCTACTGTAGCACTTTCGTTTGTTTGTGGTAAATATTGTCCAAATATAGATTAATTAGACTCAAAAGATTCATCTTGTGATTTACAAGCAAACTGTGTAATTAGTTTTTATTTTTAACTATATTTAATGCTCCATACATGTGCCACAAGATTTGATGTGACGGAGAATCTTAAAAAGTTTTGGTTTTCGGGGTGAACTAAACAAAGGCCCTTGTCTATGGCAGACATCTGCTTCAGATCGTGTACTAGCTTTTCTTGGGCCTAGAGACGATATATATATGTCGATATCATTAGGCATGCATTAGCCCTGCAGAGAAGTGCAGAGCGTAAAACCCAATCATGTGCAGGAGGAATTTGAAATGCACAGAGTGTCGGGGGCTTTCTGCAAAATAAATTTATCAAACACTAGAGTAGAGTCATTTTGGGATATTCCTCTCCTAATCCTAACTGCTGCCTTGGTCAGCAGCTTGGCCTTAGCATACAGAAGAATTAGCTAGAGACATGCATCTGTTAGAAACGCGTCATGGCGTGCGTACTCAGACTTGCTCTTCTCTGCAACTGCAATGCTGTTATCGCTGTCCACACGCCACATTCAGTACTTCTGTAGAAAGTCGTCTGAATCTATAAGCTCCTCATCAAGTGGCTGCTCTCGATGCTGTTGCAGTCAAGCTAAGGACCGAATCTAGCTATAGCTCAACTTCTATCAACAATTATATTATATCTCTCTCGTACAGAGAGGAAATACGCGTATACGTGGTGTGGATGAGCACCGCGCATGCAGCTAGATATGTACATGGCGAGTAGGGTACTATTATGTATTATTTGACCTTTGGTGTATGTAGCAGGTACAGTATTCTCGAAAACAATGTCAATGGGCTGAGATGTAAGCACTTTCCTTTTCGCTTTTAATAACTGAAATAATAGCTAGATAGCTTATATTATGTATTTATGTATATTATACTCTCTTGAGTAGTATAAGTTGTGGCCATGTTGTTTCAATTGGAAGCGAAGTTGATGAAGGTTCGGTGCAGATTTATATATTAGGGCCCTATATATTATGATTTTATCCCAGGTCTTATCAGTGATCGCATTATGTACTAATGCTATAAACAATCCCATTTCCCCCCTCTTATGTCCAGAGATTCAACTTCCTCCTCTTGATGTGGTACACGCATGAATCATGAGTTCATGCTGCACAACTGCCAATGAATAATGATGCATATATGCCATACCACGCCGCGGAAGAACTGTGTTTGGCTGGGGTTAATGCATTTGCATCGAGAAGGAAACTTCCGACTGCAAGCATGCATGTGTTGAAGTTTTCGGGAGCCTATGCTTGAGGCTGCAAACACCTAGCAGGACTTCAGAGCTCAGACCTTGTAAGAGCAAGTATTATGGGTGGCTGAGAGCAGGCTGGATCCGTGTTGGCAGAGAGAGAGAAAAGGGGAGAGAGTACCCAGCGGGTGTCTCACCAAACGCCAGTATGAAGCGGGCGATATACGTGCTGCTCATCCCCGTTCGCTGATCTCCTGCTTTGCTTGGTCCTCATTGGTTGTATGTGCTCATGCATTGCTATGTTTGCTGCTTCCGCATTAATTGAAAGTCACGTCAGACTTCATTTCGCTGGCTAGCGGGCGGTGTTATTGTTCTTGCTCTAAGAGCAAGTATTATGGGTGGCTGAGAGCGGGCTGGATCCGTGTTGGCAGAGAGAGAAAAGGGGAGAGAGTGCCCAGCGGGAGTCTCACCAAACGCCGGCATGAAGCGGGCGATATACGTGCTGCTCATCCCCATTCACTGATCTCCTGCTTTGCTTGGTCCTCATTGGTTGCATGTGCTCATGCATTGCTATGCTTGCTGCTTCCGCATTAATTGAAAGCCACGTCAGACTTCATTTCGCTGGCTAGCGGACGGTGTTATTGTTCTTGCTCTAAGAGCAAGTATTATGGGTGGCTGAGAGCGGGCTGGATCCGTGTTGGCAGAGAGAGAAAAGTGGAGAGAGTGCCCAGCGGGCGTCTCACCAAACGCCGGCATGAAGCGGACGATATACGTGTTGCTCATCCCCATTCGTTGATCTCCTGCTTTGCTTGGTCCTCATTGGTTGCATGTGCTCATGCATTGCTATGCTTGTTGCTTCCGTATTAATTGAAAGCCACGTCAGACTTCATTTCGCTGGCTAGCGGGCGGTGTTATTGTTCTTGCTCTAAACGCCGAAAGACTGAAGGCGCCGTCTGATCTAGCTAGTCGATCGACATCGCGGCGCATGGTTAGTTGCAGGGTTATGGATTACTCAAAGGACACGCTTTATTACAGTACAAGGCTATCTATTTGGTTAAGAGCTGTAAAAGGTTGACTAGCCCTGGCAAGATTATCAAGCGTTTGATTTTTTATCTGATAACCTGAGATTGAGATCAATGCCTGGCCAATTGATTGGCACTAGGGCTCCAACTAATATTAAACAGGCCCTAAGTGCGCGCGGTGGGTTAGCTTAGCTACCGCCTTGCCTCTCCCAACGCTCGCAAAGTCGCAACGATGACAAGTGCATGACATATGGACTGAAGGAACAGGAGGGAACCTGCAAGCCTGAAGGTCGATCAGAATGATCCGAATAGGAGTTCAGAGTCCTTGCTCTTCAGAGGGCTTTCCAGAGTCCCAGCCTGCAATTGCAAAAGGTTGCCAACGGCCGGCCATGCCACTATGCCAGCTAGTTATTAAAAGCATATTCGCTTGGTAGAAAATCTATGGCTAAAAGCACTGTTCGCTGGCTTCTTAGGCTACTACCGTCGTTAGCTCAGTTGGACTCAATCGAAAGAAAGATAATGAAAACGTCACCATATTTATTGTAGTAGCCGTACACACGTGTAACTAGCAGGATGTAGGATCTAAGTTATACTTCGCAACCATGCATATGGACACCGCCAGCGCCAGGTCAAGACAATCTCCTCGAACGGCTTCTGCCTTCTGGTGATCACAATGCGCGACCAAAAACGGCTTCGTTGCGCCGCCGCCCCTGCAGCAGCTCTGCTCCTTCCTCCATCGGCCGCCGCGCGTGTCGTCAGTCGCCACACACACACACCTCATCAGAAACCAACTAACGGATCAAAGGCTAGCTAGCTGCTACCCAAGCCAGGCAAATGCCAAATCTGACTTGACATGTTTATTAGTACAGTATTAGCTAGCTCCACAAGTCAAGCTATTAACAATGCTGCAAGTCGCGCGGAGCACGTACATGTGTAGACTTATCTCAGTAGCTAGCTTATTAGCTATAAATACACGCTCCAGGTTCCTCATCTTTTCTGCATTCAAACGCTTCCGAGAAAGCAAAGCACTCGATCGATCGATAGATCGATCGGGCTCACCACATCCAGCTTTCCAGTCCTCGATCATCTTTGCTCAAGTGCTATCAGCAGCTAGCTAGCTTCGACGCGCGATCTCTGCTCGTTCGACGATTCGTCGTGCTCAACAATCCATGGCGTATGGCAAGAGGACACGGCAGAAGGCCGAGGAGATGGTCTGGCTGCCCGACGGCGCCGACGTCGCGCGCTTCCTGCTGCTCTTCTCGGGAGACCACCAGCACCACTACCACGGCGCCGGCGGCGTGGCATCCACGGACGCGGCCTCCTCGGCGCCCGAGCGGGTGTTCGAGTGCAAGACCTGCAACAGGCAGTTCCCGTCTTTCCAGGCGCTCGGCGGCCACCGGGCCAGCCACAAGAAGCCCCGCCTCGCGGACGGCGGCGTCGACGCCGCCGCGGCCGAGCCGCCCAAGCCCAAGGTACACGGCTGCTCCATCTGCGGTCTCGAGTTCGCCATCGGCCAGGCGCTCGGCGGCCACATGCGCCGCCACCGGGCTGCCGATCAGGCGGACGGCGGCAGCCCCGGACTCGGGCTTGGCCTCAGCCTCGGCACCGGGCTACTCGCCCCGAAAGACGACAGCGGCAAGAAGACCGCGCCGCCGGCCGAGCTCGTGCTGGACCTTAACGCCGTGCCGGAGCTGGAGGAGGAGCAGGATCGCGCCAGGCTCTCCATCGAATTCCCCGTAGCAGTAGTTGACTTCTTACGTTAAAGAAAGAACATGGAATAGATTGATCTTCTCGGTTCCATTTTTTAATTATTATTATTACATTATTACTACAATCATTAAGCCGCCCCAGCGGTCAACCTCGAAGCATTAGAAATTCCAGAGTACCTACATGGTTTTTTTCTCAGAAATGTATGAGGATGCTTCTAATGCTCTAGGGGGCGGCTCTATATAGTATAGTTTGACTTTCTGCGGCATTTTGTTTTTTTATATTATCAATACCTTGAAATATATATACATCTCTTTTCTCTAACTTATTACGAATTTAGTGTTATGTCCAATGTTTTCTGCTAAAAAAAAGATAGATTCAATACAGGAGGATTTGAATGTCGAATGTTCTTTAAAGAGAGATTCAATCTAGAAGGAATTGGGAAATATTCAATCCAGGAGGATTTGAATGTCTAATGTTTTCTAAAAGATAGATTCAATCTAGGGGGGAATTGGGAAGCTTTTCATTATTGAGAATAAAATATGAACCTAAAGCCAAGTTAAATAGACACAAACTTGAGTGGTTGGATATGCAATCACACAATCTACCCCAGCTAGTTGATCTAGGCTTCTTATGGCTTATCTATTATGTCAGTGTTATTTCTTCCAATAGCAATGAATTCATTGTATCACGCACATAGTAGATGAGAGGAATAACACTTACTTGGGAGATAGAAGTGCCCTACATCCAACATATGTTGATGTTGTATTGTTTGTGCGTCGAAGGGTTTGGTGTCAAGTAGGGAATAATCATCAAGGGCTCCCCACCAAGCCTTATATAACACTAAGGTAGGTTACATGTGGATCACCCCTGACAATCACTGATTTTGTTTCCTATTCACTTACCATAATCTCTTAAATATTCTACTCAGATGCCTATATCCCGTCTACTCCTATGCGCCAAGTAGATGAGGCACCGCTAGATCAAAACCGTCCTAGTCTAATCGGCCTAGCCCATTCCTTGACTAGGGTTGGATTATTGCCTTAGCTAGGATACTCGCGGTACATGCATTGATTAGTAGCCCATGAGTTTTTCATGGTCAAGCTTCCTGCAATCCCAACGTCGTCTTAACCTGAGTTGAGCGCTTCATGCCTCCTCCTTGCTAGTAAGAAAGAACATGAATAGCTCAAGAATTTAAAGCCTCACATTATCGTAGAGGGTATTCAAGCGCCTTACACCAATCGATGATTCACCGTGTCCTCGATTTGAGTTAATGCGAGTCATCAAATTCACCTACCACCTATATCTTGTCATGTATAGATCATACCTCGCTGGATTATCCTCAATCCATCTGGTTGTCCCCAACAACACAAACCAAAAGATAAGATGTCGAGAGTCATATAGGTCATGCCCCCGTCCATATGCTTATTTAGGAGAAATAAGAAGTTGACCGTTCCCCAAAGGCCCCTCGTAAGTTTATAAAGAGCATTCGCGAAGAAGATGCGGTGTCCTACTTGGACCCCCTCCCCCTCCATCCAAACTCATGCCACTCGGCCAACCTGAAAATCAATAAACAAATCATCATGTCTCCTTCCTGCTTTGCCTCAACTTTACATTTGTCTCATACTTGTGCTTATTGTTTCCATTTCAATCTACTTGGTGTGCTTGTTTGTGAGTACATGTAGTGTGCGAACAAGTTGTTGGGCACCTCAAGAAAACACCTACAAAGTTTGCTTTGCTAAAACCCATGAAATATGGTTTAGTTGGGCTTCCTCCATTAGGCATACAAAATTGTTTTAGCATCTAGGCAGCGGCGGAGCTAGAGAAATATTGAGGGGGGTGCGGTCGTAGCGGCAATAGTGCTTACCATTTACCAAAATATAGGTAGAGGATGCTGCAACTACAAACAAAAGATTATTAATATTGACCAATCCATAACCACAAGATCCTTTCTGTGACTTAAGAAAAGAACAAACCATTCAATTTTATGTAAAGAGAAATGAATTCACTGAAAAAATAAAAATAGATGTATTACCTATATGGATCAAGGCCTTGTTTACTTAATGGAAATTTTTGCAAATTGTTACTGTAGCATTTTCGTTTGTATTTGACAATTATTGTCCAATCATAGATTAACTAGGCTCAAAAGATTCTCTCGTAAATTACATACAAACTATGCAATTAGTTATTTTTTTATCTTTATTTAATGTTCCATGCATGTGCCGCAAGATTCGATGTGACAGAGAATCTCGAACATTTTACAAAATATTTGGGGAAGTAAACAAGACCCAAATCTAGGTCTGTTCCCTTCCATGTTCATAAAGCGATGAACCACGTCAATATGTCATCATTTGTACCTATGTAGCCAATTTCTACTTATCAAAGCATTCTGATTTAAATATTTTAGGATTATCTTTTCTAGCATCCATAATAATATTTAAATTTTAGTTGCTTCCATTGGTATCAATTTTCAAATATCAAAGAAAGAATCAAACAACCTAACTCTAGAATCCAAACAATTAAAAAAGAAGGTATGAACTGAAAATGAAACCAATTTTACTACTCAAGTTAATGGAAAATTGAAAGTAGAGAAATTTTAAGTCTTACTTTGCCCTTTAATCTTGATCAAGAACAAAAGCACGGGAGGGCAGGGACGTAGGGCGGCACTCCTGCCTCCTTCTGTCCTCTCTCCTGGTGTTTCAGTGCTTCAGGATATTAAGTTGAGGCAGTTGGCAGCGGACAGCATCCAGCAGCGTCGGCATGCCGTGGGTGCAGACGTTTGGCCAATGAGGGTGATAGAAACTTGAATTATTTTACATTTGAGCCTGGGTGCACATGCTTGTATATGGATCCGCCCGTGCATCTAGGTTTCACCTATTCACCCCCTTTCTACGACATCGAAATCCTTTCAAGATCATCTAACGATCATTGAAATCTAATAAAAAATTGATAGGTGATCCAAACATTTCAAATTATATCAGAAAATATAATAGTCGAATAAACAGGTTAATAAATTCCATGATCTCCCTCGAACCTATTGTTCAACCAACAATAATTAACCTAACGTTTATAATCTAGCCACCTAAACAACCCAAGTTATTATTTTATAGATTCAGATCCTTATAATCTCATTCACTGTATATATTATAATAATTCATATGTGATTAAATAGTGTCTAAATTGTCTCTAGATTTGAGTAAACATATGGAAGGATACATGAGACCAGAGAAATGATGGGAAACTTAACAAAAAAAAGGGTCAATTTTATAGCCACTTTGCTACATCCTTTTTTAAATCTATCTACTATATTTACTAATTCCATTACAACTTCTTATAATACATACAAAATACAAAATAGAATTAGTTTTTATAAAACACAATTTATTTGAGAAGGACTTTTTCTGCACCACATGCCCATTTGCAAGGTGTCACTTTGTCACTTTGAAATGGGCCACTACTATGCTTACCAAAAGTCTAAGGTTAAAGCATCTGAAGCCCAGCCCACGCAAGAGGCCCAGGTTCAAACACTTCCCTTCCAAAAGGAAAATATCTCATCGCTTCTGCCATCGTCGCCGTCCACCCCGAGTTGGCGTGGTCATTCTCCAATCCCCAACCTGCCGTCCCGCTTCCGCAGCCAGCCAACGCAACCCCCGAACCCAAAACCCTACCACGGCGCCCATGGCCTCGCCGCCGCCGTCTCCTGCGCCGCACCCCACTTCCGCAGCAGCCGCAGCTGCGGTGGGCAATGGTCACGCCACCTCCGCTTCGCCGGTGGACGCGCTCTTCCTCCAGAACCTCATGAGCCGCGTCCAGCTCCGCCCGCCCTTCCTCGACACCAACTCATTCCTCACCCAGGACCTTGACGACTTCCTCCTCAACGAGTTCGCCGCGCTATCCGCCGCCGCAGGGGCGTCGGATGATGACGAAGACGAGGAGGATGAGGACGGTGGGCTCGCTGGCGGGGAGGGCTCCGGGGAGGCGAGGCGGCGGCGGATGCTGGCGAGGGAGGAGGCGAAGTTGGAGAAGGAGATCGTGCGGATGGTGCTGGCCGGGGAGGCCGAGGACAAGCTCAAGCCCAATTCGGGTCAGTCCGTGGCCGTCGGCGACCACCACCTCTGCGTCGGCTTCCATGACGACGCCAGCGGGGAGTATCGCATCTGGGAATGGCACGGCCACGTCATGTTGTTCGACGACGACGACGGATACTCCGCAGAGTACATTTATGGTAACCACTTCGAGCCGCTTGCTGCTGCCACAGCCCGGGCCAAGAAGAAGGAGAAGGAGATGAGAGAGAAGGACATGAGCATGGGGCTTCGGGATTTGGTCTTGGACACTGACGACGGTGGCAATGGCAGTCTCTCCAAAGTGAACCGCAGCAATGGAGGGCACAGGGTAGTGCGCAGGAATGTCGTCAATGCCCCTCCCACGCCTGCTAGGTAATGGCTTTCTAGAGCTTGCAGTTGCAGTGAGCTTGGTTGAAGAAGCAGTGCATCAATCCGTGTGACAAAAGCAAATAAAGATTTTGCTGTCCTTTTCTCGCTGATGGCTGTTTAAGCTGTCTCCTGTATTATGATGAGAAATCAATCACATCTATACTTTGCTTCTGTTATCACACATACACTTTAATTCTCGGATTTTTAAATGGAATCTTTCTTCAATACTCTACATATATGTTGCTTGTTGGTTAAATGTACCTCTTTTCTCTTGCTGCTCATGTGATCATGTTTTTGCTTCAGTGCTCTGAACCCTCTTGTTTACACATTGCAATGTGCTATGGGTGACTGATATGCTCAAGGTGTATGTGTGATGACAGAAGCATGGTTACTGATATGCTTAAGGTGATTTTGCTCGGAAGTAGATCTGATCTGCGAGAAACATTGTTTTCAGCCAACCTTGCACACATTCCATTGGCATGTGAGAAATATCCTGCAAAACTGTTTCTACTACTATTCAACTTGGATAACCGAACAGGTGATTTCCATAGAAAGCAGAATATGGTGAATATGGTAAAGGCCTTGTTTGGATACACTTGTATTCACCTCAATCCATGTATATTGGAGTGGATTGGGGTGGAACTTTGTTTAATTTCCACCACAATCCCTCCCACACACGTGGATTGAGGTGGATACGAGTGCATCGAAACAAGCCTTGAATAAATTATGCTCTGAGGACCTGACTAAAATTCAGGTGCCTGAAATTTAGTTTCTTTTCAGGCGACAGTTATTGCACATATTTTATACTAGAGTTGCAGATTTTGTTTATTGCAATTTCAATTGGCGCAATCTGCAGTTTTCAGTACCGAGAATAAAAAACCCATTAGACAAAACCACAAACCCGACAAAATTTGATTTGTGTGGGCACAAAGATAATTTACAATTTACAATTATTTTCTATAGGAAGAGAAGGACACAAAATTAATAGGTTATGACACAAAGACGAATAACAAATCACAAAAGTAACAATTTACTTGTACTAGTTAGAGGTACAGGAGTGTTGCCTGAAATCATCTTAAAATTCAGGCACCTGAAATATATTGATTGGCTGCATTCAGTTGCTATTTTGTTCTTTCAAAGATTAGAATTAGTTTTGTTGAGTTGTCATTGTTGATGGATCATTAATAAGCCTTTACAATTTTTAGGCCCATGACTCTTATACACTACAATATGCTGTTTGTTCAATTAAATGTGCCTCTTATTTCTTGCTTCTCGTGTGAACATAGTTTTGCCTCTTGGGATATAAAGCTGAGAGATCAGGCATTGATATGCTAGGTACTTGCAGTTTTTTTTTCCATTGCTCTGTATCCTGTTGTCTACACTTTGCATCATGCTGTCATGGGTGGCTTTATGTGTTTTGAACGGTTGAGTATCACTGCCAATTGTATCTGTGGTTTGTTATGTTTAATTAAAATGATTTTTCTTGCAGGTATATCTGATTTGTAGAAGAAATGTCATAAATAAAGGTAAATAAAACATCACAAATGATAAAACATTGTTTTCACCTACCTTGAACACGTTCCATTGAAATGTGCAATATATCCCAACAGCTTTGGCTGTTACTATTCGGCCTTTGAATTATCCAGCCGCATGTAACTGCACATGTGGTTTCCGTAGAAAGCACTATAGGATAAAGAGTGTAATTGGATAAATCTATGCTCTGCATTCAATAACCACTATTTTGTTCTTTCGAAGATTATGATTAGTCTAATTGAGTTGTCATTGTTGATTGATCATTAAGCCCCTAGGACTTTCAGGCTCATGAGTCATGACTCAGGAGCCAACGCCACAACACTGTTGTGTTGTTACTCTGAATGATTGTGCAGGCCATCCAGTCTTCCAGACTTGTGTATTCAATTAATCATTTTCCTGTGGGAAGATTGGCAACCAAGCCATATTCTTGTAGCTCCATAGACATTTCTGTTACACTTTAAAAATTTTGTTTCCAGAAGGACCACACGATACTGATGATTATTACTTTAGAGCTGTTTTTCAGCAGGGATGTCAAAGGCTTATTTGTAACTACATAGTATATATTTTCTCAGAGGTCTTTATACAATTGTCAATGAACTAAAGCTACTGCTGCTAAAGTTCAAACTTCAAAATCTTTTAGAGTAGCATCTCACTCTTACATGGTATTAACATATCACATGGTATCCTGTGATGCTATTCTCCAAATCTTTGTTATTTTTCCTACTAACATTGAAATTTGTTTTTGCGTGACATAACTCCTGCAGTGGACCCAACCAGATTAGAATTTTCTACCACCTCTTTAATGAAACACTCATAAATCCATGCTCATAACCAAAGTTCTGGCATTTCTGGTAATTATGATTATTGGTCATAGCCTGTTTAGACTACCCTGACTAAGACATTTGAACTGCTCAATGTTTGAACGTTCAGTTTTGTGCACATAGTAAAAGTCACAGACAGGGATCCCCTTCGTAAAGTCAAAGGTTTTCTTGGCTATTGTAATATCACATTAAACCAAGATAGCTACAGATCATATATCATCTTTATCCTTCTTTCTAGATTGAGTTTGATATCTTATATCTTCCGGGATTTGTGTTTGCTTACCATTTTGTTTAACTTTGTGGTTTCTAGCTTGTCTCTGTCATCTTGGCTTAGATCTGCCTTTTTCGAGAACATGCAGGAGAGCTGTGCCTGTGAATCACTATACTATAAGAAGTTTTTTTTTTTTTTTTGGTGGGGGGGATCGGAGCCCCCATACAGATCACACACACACACGAAACACCTAGCAGAAATATAACTCATGCGCTTAATAACTTTAGATACCAACTGGTGCAAGGGCAAGGAGATATGACACACCTTGAGCCCCAGCTGAACGTCAAAACCTCGACTCTAGTTCAATTAACTTTAGATCTGTTGATTTATGGTTGCTTTTTGAAAGAGGTTAAGTTGAGTTCTTAAGTAGATGTAACTTGTACAATTTGAATAGAAGCATGCAAACGACTATCGTCCATGGTGACCTTGGTATTAATATTATATATGTGATTTAGTTGTGTAATTGGGCACTCTGGACTGATTTTTCAACTTTCAATGTGAGGTTAATCAAACTAGTTTGCATGATTAGTTGTCATGGAGCAAAGTTGCCTTATAGTCTGCATCTCTTCAAGATGTCATATACCTGCTAGTGTTTCATTTTTTCCTAAAGTTATTATTTTTGTTCAAATTATAGATGTTGTTAGTCTGCTTCCATATAAGCCGATAAGTGTGTCATTGGCTAGTGGAAGGCAAGTTGAAATCCCTGTCTTTTTCCTGAGGGAAAAAAATGAAATGCCTGTTGCATCAAAGCATGACCAAGTGTGCTCCTGTTGAATTGAGTATGGGTTTACCTGCCACATAGATGATTCTTGATTCTAGTAGTGGAGTAGTAGCATCCAAATGTAAGCTTTCTGGGCAAGAGATCCATGATTCGAATCATGTCAATATGTCATCCACTTCATTTGCCCTTTTCTGCTCACACCTTACCTGCATAAACTAGAGTTAGTCCCTAGTTTAAGCCTTTGGAAGGGTTGATACAATAGTAGTAGCGGTCAATGTGGGTCACGCATCTTGTGTCATGTAGCTCCTATCCGGTCACTGGTTGGAAGAAAACTATTGAGGCTGATACAGCACTCCTCTGTCCTGTAATGAATCGGCCCTTGTGATGACTGATGATCAACAAGCCGGGTCAGAGTTGTCCTTGCATTCTTTAATCTCGTGCTGCTGGCTGCTACTGCCATGACTTTGTGAAATGAAACAGTTTCTTACTGCTTCCTGGTGTGCAGGTAAATATAAGGCTGCTGGCTGCTGCTGCAGCTGCGAGGAGCGACAGGTTCTGAGTGAGACTCGTCGGCGGCAGTTGCGACTAGTATTATAGATGGCAGAGACGGCAGGCGCGGCCGTGACAAAGGTTTGCTGTGCAAGCATCAAATAAACCAGAACGCGATGGTCATATGAAACAAATATCCTTTGCCGTCTTTGGAGAAGGCCTGACTGAGCTCTCTACAGTCCAGTCCAGTAGTGTAATTTTAGTGTTTTTTTCGGTTCCTTTTATCTTTTCCTCTGGTCATTTGCAAACTGCCCCTGTTTTTGTGAGATTATGCATATCACAATATGTCGTGAAGAATCTTGCGTTGGTGTTCTTTGAGAGCAGCGTGATGTCTTCCTACGCGCCATTTTTATACTGGAAACTCTGAATGAATCGGAAATCTGGACGAGAAAGGGCATCTGATGATCTGAGCTTGCTTTGCTGAATTCGGAGACTACTGGAGGGATAGGAAATTCCTCTTCTGGCAGTCTTCTCGGTTTTGGATAATACGCGGCGGTTCGAGACCGAACAGAATCTACACAGAGGGTTCATTTAGTCGCAAGTAGAAAACACAGTTTTCCGCTCGCCTAACACGTAGTATTCCTGGGTGATTTTAGACAGCACTTTATGGGTTCCTTGGCCGTAAAGACAAGCCAAATTTATCAAGTTTGACTCTGGATAAAGCGATAAAGCTAAAGTGAACTATTCTACTTCTAGTCTGGCCGTATAGTTCAAAATGGAGAACTCTGCCACGCGCCCACGGCCCACGCCAAGTAGAGAGCTCTAACCCAGTCTGTTGTGATCCATGGCGTCTCCTGACTTATACAAAGCAAATTTACTCTACTATCTGTAGTTGTGACGTTTGAGGAAAACAAAGCAATTACCAGTTGTTGTAAAGAAAGAAGAGCAATTACTGTACTAGTATTTCCCATAGACTAGAGTTTGTGACGTTTGAGGAAACAAAGCACGGCCGGACGGAGGGTGGATCGAGATCGATCGAGCAGGAGCGGCGTTGATGCGACGCGTCCCTTAAACAATTGGCCGGCCTGATCTGATCTCCGGCGAGAGGACAGGAATCTCTTGTCCTTGCTCCAACACTGGTCAACTGGGGTCCAAACCCTACGCCGTGACACTCGTCAGCACGGGAGCGGCGGACAGAGCAAAGACAAGAGCCTAGGCCACAATCTAACCCCCCCCCACCCTGACAACGAGGTGCCCGGCAGTCGGCTGTCGAATGGGATACCGTAGTATACGTGATAATAACGAATTACGACATGCCCTTCGTGATTAGCACGCGGGATTAGTGATGGGCCTGTCATCTGCTCATCATCATCATCATCGTGTAAGAAGTCAAAGGGGTTTTCGGAGCTGGACAGGGAGAAAACAAAAGCCTGAAACGGCAGGATCAGTGCTAGAGTTTCTGTTTATTTATTACAAGCTGGGGGTGGCTATTTATGGTGCTAATGAATCCCCTTCCTGCCTTCTCTATCTATCTATCGATCGATCGATTCATCGATCCGGTAAGCATTCCACTGAACCGTGGGCTCCTCCCTTTTCCGTTGCCCCGGCGTGCTTCTCTTCCCTGCCTGCCCGTCTACTAGTAATACTGGCAGCGGCGTCCCAGTGGAAACGGCAGCAGACGAGGAGACGAAGCCCAAGCAGTAAGTAGCAGACGACGCATTGATCGCTGCTCATCATCACCGCGGCGCGCACGTCTGTATTTAACCGACGCTCCGGGCTCGCTTCTCCGTTCCTCTCCGCTCGTCTGCTGCATCGACCTGCCGCCGCCCTGCCTGCCGGGCCGCTGCCGGTGCATGTAAGTAGCGACGGCGACCATGGATCCTGTACTTTCACGGCCTTCTCTTGCATTGCTAGCCAAATGTGTAGTGTATCTCGGACCGATGCTAGCTAGCTAGTGGGAGGGAATTCAGTGTCACGAGAGATGAACTTGTGCTTGGCTCGATCTGTCTTTGCATGTTGCTGACATGCTGCTGTAGTTGATGATCTTCTCTCGTGCCTCTTTTGGGGTTGGGGCATGTTGTTTCTGATTCGTCTTGGGTTTTTTTCTTCTTCCTGGGCCCCTATAGAAGCTGGGGAGGTGTGTGTTAGCTGCTTGAATTCCTTGAATTGTTCTTCTTCAGTCTTTCGCTCTGTTTCGTTCTCTGCTGGGTTTTCCTTTTCCATGTCTCTGTGATCGATCGAGGAGCCGGATCACCATCAAAATAAAAAGCTTTCTTTCCATCGTGTTCTTGTATTCCCTCCCTCAACACCACGGGCATGGCGTTTGGTTTCCAGGCGGTGAGAGGACCTGCGTACGTGTTGGCGGGCTGCCGACGATCGGAGTTCCATTTCCATCGGTGCGCAATGTGGAACTACTCTGCTGCACCGCACTCGCTCCTGCTGCAGTACGGCGACGACTACGGTACGTTCTTGGTTCTTCTACCGTCCTGCAATCCTCTTGGTCGCGTTTCCCTCTGGATGGAATGCAGTCTAGTCATCGTGGCTTTTCTTCGATGCGTGCAGCCAGGTGCGAGAGCTCTAGTTCATCGGCAGGATCCGTGGGCCTGGACAGGATGTGAGTTCTATCTTCCATGTCGCTGCACTGGCTTCGTCCGGGAGTTGGTGTTCTTCCTGTTCCATCGCTGGACATTTTCATCGTGTGCCATTTCAAGTAACTGAATTTGGTTTTGCACTGAGCAGACTGGCAGCGGAGTATGGCCGGTTCGACTCTCTGAACTTGTCGCCGCCACTCCACGGCCTTCAGACACAAACGCTTTTTGCTATGCACGGTTCAGAGAACTGCCTAGGTACTTTTTGTTTGTTGTGTTCATTGTTTAACGACGCCGGCTTCTATGGAAAAGGATATCTTTTCGTTTGTTTAATCTCACTGATCGTGCATGCATGGATGAACTAGGAATAGGCGCGAATAATCCGATCTACAGCAGTGAGGCCCGGCCTGCGTTTTCGCAGCTCAGCTTCACCCAGCCAGCTGCCACTGCTGCCGTAATTATTTCTTGGCATTGTTCAAGTTGAAACCTTCTAGTATATCATGCTAATGGTTCTATTAAGCTTACGTCTTGGACATGCCTGTTTCTGCCAGCACTACTCGATGAAATGGACGGCAGCAGCGGGGGAGACGGTGACCGGTGACGGCAGCCGTCTCAGGGGATTAAAGAGGCTCAAGACAACGACGCCTGCAGCGACAGCGCAAGCTCCACAGCAGCACGGCCAGCGGTGCAATCCGAAACCAACAAGAAATCAGTCTATGAAGGTAATCAAAGCAGGTTGTTTTGTTCGCATGTAAACCCCGTTTGTATGCACAGCAGGCTGGCTTCGATGCCTGCCTGCCTGCCTGATCCCGGACATCAACATCACCTGAACGTTCTGCATTCTAAATGTTTTTTTTTCTTGGTTTGCTTGTTTATTACTTTGTGCAGGCGCCATGTAAGAGGAGCCAGAAGCTGGGGGACAAGATCACGGCGCTTCAGCAGCTAGTCTCCCCGTATGGCAAGGTCGTAAGCTCCAGCAGTTGTTAGACTTGGTATTTGTGATGTGCATGCTTTAGCATGCCAATCCGAAGAGCGTCTGTGTCTCTGAAACCTGAATAAGATCTGCCCTCTTGTGCAGACGGACACGGCGTCAGTGCTCCACGAGGCAGCCACCTGCATCAAGCTTCTCCACGAGCAGATCCAGGTGAGAGCAGATGTTGTATTAACTTCTTACTGAATGGTTTGGACACGAGCAGTAACAGATCTGCAGCTACTCACGGTTTTCTCGTCCCCGTTTCGTTATCTTTTTTTTTCCCTGCAGATTCTGACCGCCTCCTACCCTGAAATCAGTTCTAAAGCGTCACAGCAGGTACCCGATTACGGGATCATATGCGAGCATATAAAGCGACTGATTCTTTTGTCTAAATTCTCAATGTGCTTCGCACGAAAGATGTGTGGCCTGAAACTGAAAGCATTGCTGACTGGCTTGTGTGGTTGGCAGGACACGGGCGAGGAAGAGGGCGGCGCGACGGATCTGCGCCGGCGAGGCCTGTGCGTGGCGCCGCTGTCCCCGGCCGTCGTGCAGCTAGTGTCGGCCGAGGCCGCGCTCCGCCACCGCGACGCGGCCTTCACGGAGGATCACTGGCGCTGCCTCGGCACTCTGTAACCGGCGGCGGCGGGGAGCCGGAGGATGCTGCCATGGTTCAGTTCGTAGACGGTAGGAGTACGTACGAGACATGAGACATGGCATCGCCGGTTGCCGGTTGGTGTCATCAGGCCTTAAGTTACAGCGTTAGAACTGCATTTCACTTGGAAAAATAAAAGTTACTCACGCGCTTCCAGAGGTTACTATTATAGTATAATGGATATATATACTACATTACTAGTACGTCATCAGCTGTTTTATCCTGATGGTTTGCCTTTGTAGTCTTTACTGCAAGTTTTACTCCATGATGCCACCAACCGTGTGTTTGGTTGGAGAGCAGGGCAAGCCGGGTCGGAGTGAACCCGTTCTCGTGATTGTTTGGTTGGGAAATGGGAGGGTTGGGTTGGCTCCAGGGTGGATATTTTTTTCGGATGCGGGTTGGACTCGTCCGTCAAAATATGGCGGACGGAGCCGCCCCAGCTAGGTTGACTCCCACCAAAGACTGAATTCCTTCAATCAAACATTGAATGGAGCCGCTCTGTCCCCAATCCTTCAACCAAACACTGAAACGGGTTGGCTCAGTCCCCAAAAGCAGAAGTGTAACCAACCACTGGACGGGTTGGCTCCGTCCTAAAAACTAAGTTGGATCCAACCCAACCCACCCAACCCCCAACCAAACACACGGCAAGTGCTTAACTCTGACCTGGGGATGTGTACCGATCTCCCGTCTGAGACTAGAGTGGCTGAAATATTGGTATTCTGTTAGGGCTTGTTCGTTTAGCCCTTCTTGCATAGGAGATCAAATATAGTATAAATTAGCACGCATTCTAGGTTGAAATTAATCCGGGGTCCATTCCGTATGATCCGAACCCAGATAATCAGCTTAAAGAAAAATCAATCACTTAACGCCTTAACTCATTTAGACAGTATTTTTCTTTCACGGAATTTCAGTATAAGGCCCTGTTTAGTTCCCCACCCAAAATTTTTTCATCCATCCCATCGAATCTTTGGACACATGCATGGAACATTAAATGTAGATAAAAAAATAAACTAATTACACAGTTTAGTTGAGAATCGCGAGACGAATCTTTTAA